>WNGD01003875.1_pt1 | contig 15278 bp, 16 predicted proteins | sample 5400671 | NCBI WGS metagenome assembly WNGD01 (sample SAMN13153369, study PRJNA577476) | soil metagenome | isolation source: 40 cm soil or saprolite under grassland replicate 2 | place: USA:California | collected 2016-06-15 | reverse complement strand
TCATCGATCAGCTGCGTCATGCGGACCCCGCGCTCGACGGTCGGATCGTATTCGAACGCGAGCTGCGGCGTCCGTTTGAGCCGAAGCTCGCGGGCGATGCGGCCCTGGAGAACGCCGTGCGCCGCCTCCAGTCCCGACAGACTCTGTTCCCGCTTCCGCTCGGGCCCGAGCACGCTGACGTATACACGTGCGTGACGGAGGTCCGGCGACGTTTCGACCCCCGTGACCGTCACGAAACCGATCCTGGGATCCTGCAGCTCGCCCACCGCCTCGGAGAGGACCTGGCGGACCGCCTCGTTCACCCGTCGCATACGTCCGCTCATGCCTGGTATTCAACCCGCGTGGCCCTGCACGCGCTCGCGCTGGTCGCCGCCGCGGCGTGGTGCGGTTCGCAACGAACAATCACGCTCTTGCAGGCCGCCACCTAGCCCGGTCGTGTACGCCAGCTTGGCGCTAGGGTCCCGTGGGGTCTCGAGTGGCGTTCCTTCGTTCATTCGCCGGGCGCGAGCTCGCGGTCGATCTCGGCACCGCGAACTCGCTCGTCTTCGTCCGCGGCGAGGGCATCGTCGTCTTCGAGCCCTCCGTCGTCGCCGTCGACGACCGCACCGGCGAGGTTCAGGCCGTCGGAGCCGACGCGAGCCGCATGATCGGCCGGACGCCGGCCTCGATCCGAGCGATCCGGCCGCTCCGGCACGGAGTGATCGCCGACTTCGAGATGACCGAGCAGATGCTGCGCCACTTCATCCGCAAGGGTGGCGGCGGCCGACTGCCGCTCGCGCAGGTCGTCCTCTGCGTCCCGAGCGGGATCACCAAGGTCGAGGAGGAGGCCGTCCAAGAAGCGACGCTCGCTGCGGGTGCCCGCGCGGTCTACTTGGTCGAGGAGCCGATGGCGGCCGCCATCGGCGCGGCCCTGCCGGTCGCCGAGCCCCGCGGAAGCATGATCGTCGACATCGGTGGGGGGACGACCGAGGTGGCCGTGATCTCGCTCGGCGGGATCGTCAGCTCGCAATCGATCAAGGTCGGCGGTTACGAGATGGACGAGGCGGTCGCCAAGCACGTGCAGGCGCAGTACGGGCTGCTGATCGGCGAGGAGACGGCCGAGCACGCGAAGCTCGACGCCGGCTCGGCGTGGCAGCTCGAGGAGGAGCTTCGGTGCCATGTCGGCGGTCGCGACCTGCAGACCGGCATGCTGCGCCGGCTCGAGCTCGGCTCGGAAGAGCTTCGGCATGCTCTCGACGCACCGGTGCAGCGGATCGTCACCGCCGTCAAAGACACGCTCGAAGGCACCCCGCCCGAACTTGCGGCCGACATCAGCGACCAGGGAATCATCCTCGCTGGCGGCGGCGCGCTCCTTCGCGGCATCGATGCGCGACTCCGCTCCGAGACGGGCCTGGAAGTCGCTCGCGCCGAGTCCCCGCTGACCTGCGTCGTGCTCGGAGCCGGCGAGGCGCTCGACGAGCTGGAGACGCTGAAACGGGCCCGTGCCCCACGTGGCCGCAAGGCACGCGGGCGCCGGTTTCAGCGGCGGTGATGCAAAAGGCCGCGCAGCCTCTATCAGGCGTCGTCGAGCGCGATGATCTCGCGCTCGACGCCCGCGAGCTCGAACTCCTGGCCGGCCAGGTAGCGCTCGGCGCCGTCCAGCAACGCCAGCAGCTCACGGTGATCGCGCGCGACGCAGGAAAGCGTCAGCCGCGAGCGCTGCCAGAGCTCGTGGTGGTCGACCTCAGCCACGGAGGCTCCGAACCGCTGTTGCAGCTGCGCCTTTGCCGACTTGACGTACTTGCGCTTGCCCTTCAGCGAGCCCGCCTCCGGGAAGTGCAGCTCCACGGAGAGGATGCCGACATAGCCTGCGCCCACACCCACATTGTGGCGGGCGCGAACGAGGCGCCGGTTTGTACGTCTAAGCAGACGTGCGGTTTATCGTCACGACGGTGGGCGCCGCGGTTCTCGCGCTTTCGCCCGCCAACGCGCACCGGATTCGTCCTCTCGGTCACGTCTATCCGGGCGGCGGCTACACCGGCGACGTCTTCGTCCACCGCGGCTTCGCCTACCTGTCGAGCTGGCATGGACGGAACTGCCCGTCGCAGGGCGTCCGAGTCTACGACCTGAGCAGGCCGAGCCGGCCTCACCACGTCTCGACGTTCGCCGACGGCTCCGACCTAGCGGTCCGAGGGACGTGGACCGAGAAGACGATCGTCCAGCACGCGGCCACGTCAACCTTCAGCGGCGAGCTTGCCGCGGTCAGCTTCCAGAACTGCCCGGGGACGAACGCTTTCCGGGGTTTCGGCCTCTACGACGTCACCAACCCCGGCTCTCCGAGGCAGCTCTCGTTCGTTCGCACCGATCCAGGCGGCTCGCACGAGATCTGGCTGCAGACGGTTCGCCGTCGCGCCTACGTCTACACCGCGATTCCGCTCGCGGAGTTCCCGGGCCATCCGCCCAGCCCCGGCTTTCGAATCTTCGACGTCACCGACCCGCGGCACCCCGCCGAGATCGGCTCCTGGATCGCGCCGGCTTCGATGCGCGGGAACACGCCGGGTGTGTTCGTCCATTCCGTCCGCGTCAACACGGCGGCAACGCGCGCCTATCTCTCCTACTGGAACCTGGGCACGGTCATCCTCGACATCTCGAACCCCACCCGCCCGCGCTTCCTCGGCCGGACGACCGATACGCAGGGCTCCGCGCACTCGACCGCGATCACGCCGAACGGCAGGGTGCTGATCGAGACTCACGAGACGAACGGCGGCCGCCCCTCGTTCTGGGACATCTCGAAGCCGCGGCGTCCGCGCCTGCTGAGCGTCTTCAAGCCGCCCGCGCGCCTGATCGCGAATGCAAGGCGGCGCGGCGCTGCCGGGTTCACGCTCGGCGTCCACGACGCGAAGATCATCGGCAAGCGCGCGTACTTCTCCTGGTACGCCCTCGGCGTCATCGTCGCCGACATCTCGAATCCGCGGCACACGAAGTTCGTGGCCCAGTTCCTGCCGCCCCCCACGCGGGATCCCGAGAACGAGTTCTGCGCCAAGCAGTCCTGCACGTACACGTGGGGCGTCTACCCGACCCGCAGGTACGTCGCCGCAGCCGACATGGTCGGCGGACTCTGGGTCTTTCGTCCGCCCGGCTAGCTCGCGGCGGGGGCCGTCGGCGCTTCGCTCAAATCCGTGCGCTCGACCTGCCGGGTCTCGTAGACCTCGAGGATGTCGCCTTCCTTCACGTCGTTGAAGCCCTCGAGCAGGATGCCGCACTCGAAGCCCTCGGCGACCTCGCGGACGTCGTCCTTGAACCGCTTCAGTTGCGAGATCGAGGTCTCGTGAATCACGGTGCCGTCGCGGACGACCCGGACTTGGGCGCCGCGGCGGACGTTCCCCTGGGTGACGTAGGAGCCGGCGATCGTGCCGAGCCGCGAGACCCGGAAGAGCTGCCGCACCTCGACCTCGCCGATCGTCTCTTCGGTCGTGACCGGGCGGAGCATGCCGACGAGGGCCTGCTCGATGTCGTCGGTGAGCTGGTAGATGACCCGGTAGGTCCGAATCTCGACGCCTTCGCGCTCGGCGAGCTGGCGCGCTTCGGCGGAAGGCCGCACGTTGAAGCCGACCACCATTGCGTGCGAGGCGACCGCGAGGTTGACGTCGTTCTCGGTGATCCCGCCGACGCCCTGGTGGATGACGTTCACGCGCACCTCGGGGTGCTGGATCTTCTGCAGCTCGCTGATCGCGGCCTCGACGGAGCCGACAACGTCACCCTTTAGGACGAGGTTGAGGTCCTGAGTGCCGCCTTCCTGCATCTGCGCGAAGAGGCGCTCGAGCGAGACGGCGCCGCCGGCCTGGGTCGCCAGCTGTTCGCGCCGTAGCCGCTCGCCGCGGACCTGCGCGAACTGGCGCGCGGCGCGCTCGTTCTCGACGACGCGCGAATATTCGCCCGCGGGCGGCGGATGGTCGAAGCCGAGGATCTCGACCGGCGTGCCCGGCCCGGCCTCCTCGACCTTTTCGCCGCGGTAGTTGTAGAGCGCGCGCACCCGGCCCCAGGCGTCGCCGGCGACGATCGAATCGCCGACCCGGAGGGTGCCGCGCTGGACGAGCATCGTCGCGACCGGGCCGCGGCCGACATCCAGCCGCGACTCGATGATCGGGCCCGAGGCCTCGGCCTTTGGATTCGCGGTCAACTCGAGCTCGGCGTCCGCGACCAAAAGCACCTTCTCGAGTAGCTCGTCGAGATTCTGCTTTGCCTTCGCAGAGACGTCCGCGAACTGAACCTCCCCGCCCCAGTCCTCGGGCTGCAGGCCCTCGCCCGCGAGATCGCCGCGGACCCGGTTCGGGTCGGCGTCGGGCAGGTCGATCTTGTTGACCGCGACGACGATCGGCACCTCGGCCGCGCGCGCGTGCGAGATCGACTCTCGCGTCTGCGGCATGACCCCGTCGTCGGCGGCGACGACGAGCACCGCGATGTCCGTGACCTTCGCGCCGCGGGCGCGCATGGCCGTGAACGCCTCGTGGCCGGGCGTGTCGAGGAAGGTGATCTTGCGGCTGTCGTGCTCAACCTGGTAGGCGCCGATGTGCTGCGTGATCCCGCCGGCCTCGGTCTCGACGACCGCCGACTCGCGGATCGCGTCGAGGAGCGTGGTCTTGCCGTGGTCGACGTGCCCCATGATCGTGACCACGGGCGGCCGGTCGCTCAGGTCCTCCGGCGCGTCCTCGTAGGCGTCCGGCTCCAGTTCTTCCTCGGCCGCGTGCTTGATCTGCAGCTCACGGTCGGGCGCCAGCTCAGTGGCGATCAGCTCGACCTCGTCGTCGGCGAGCGACTGGGTGATGGTGACCATCTTCCCCAGCCCCATCATCACCTTGATGATGTCCGGGACTGTCTTGCCCATGGCGGCCGAGAGGTCCTTGACCGTGACCCCCGAGGGAACGCTGATCGGGCCGGTCGGCGGCGCGACGGGCTGCTTGGGAGGCCGCGCCTCCTGGCGCTCGCGAGCCTGGCGCGGGCTCTCGCGCGGCCTGGCGGCAGCGTTGTCGATCACCACGCGGCGCTTGCGGCGGCCGGTGACAGCCCCTTGACGGGGCCGGATCGGGCGGTTTGGTCTATTCGAACCGTTAGCCATCGGCGTCAGTGTAGAGCCGTGCCAGCGCCGGATCGACGCGGACGGTCTGTCGAAGGACTCGGTTGAATGCCGAGCGCGCCGCGGCGCGCTCGAAGCAGGCCAGCCTGCGGCACGTGTAGACGCCCCGCCCCGGCGCCTTCGGCCCGGATACGAGCGACCCGTCGCGCGCGACGAAGCGGACCAGCTCGCCCCGCGGTGCCTTGCGGCCGCAGCCGGCGCACGTCCTGATCGAGTCGCTCACGCAGCGTCGGAGCCCTCCTCGTCCGCGCCTTCCGGGCCGGTGTGGAGGACCTCGCCGACCGTCGTCTCGTGGCCCTCGAGAGACTGCGTCGCCGCCTCGACCGGAATTCCGGCGGGGACCTCCTCGGGCGGTGCTACCTGCGGTTGCGAGACGTCGAGGTCGACCTCTTCTTCGGCCGCTGCGACAGCGGTTGCAGGCGGGCCGTGCGTCGCCGCCGCGTCCGCCGGCGCCTCGGACTCGAGCGGCTCCTCGCCCGGCTGGGACACGGCGGGACCGACCGCCTCCGCATCCGGGGGCAACTCGTCGGCGAGCGCCTCGAGCTCCGGCTCGGACTCGGCGACAATGGGCTCCGCATCGGCCTGCTCCGGCTCGCGCTGGGCGAGCTCCTGGTGGGCTGCGACGCCGCAGTAGCGTGAGCCGGGCAGCGCCGCGTTCGGGCAGCGCTTGCCGTTCGCGAGGATCGCGGCGCACCGGCCGGTGAACTCCTCGTCCTCGCCACCGCCGCCGAAGGCAGCCTCGGCCTCGGCCTGGGCGAACTCGCTGTCGGACTGGATGTCGATCTTCCAGCCGGTCAGGCGCGCGGCGAGACGGGCATTCATGCCCTCCTTGCCGATTGCGAGCGCGAGCTGGTCGTCTGGAGTGACGACAGTCGCCTCTCGGCCGTCGTCGTCGAGGTAGACCTCGCGCACCCGCGCCGGCGAGAGCGCCTTGGCGACGAAGCGCGCGGGCTCCGGGTTCCACGGAATGATGTCGATCTTCTCGCCGCGGAGCTCGGAGACGACCATGCGCACCCGCGAGCCGCGCGGACCGACGCAGGCTCCGACTGGGTCGACGCCCTGGGCGTGCGACTCGACCGCGATCTTGGAGCGGTAGCCGGGCTCCCGCGCGACGCCGCGGATCTCGACGAGGCCGTCGGCGATCTCGGGCACCTCGAGCTCGAACAGCGTCTTGATCAGCTCCGGATCGCGCCGCGAGACGATCACCTGCGGCCCCTTCGTGCCCGAGCGGACCTCGGTGATGACGGCCTTGATCCGCGAGCCCTGCTCGTAGCGCTCGCCGTCGACCTGCTCGGAGCGAGGCAGCAGCGCCTCGACCTTGCCGAGATCGACGAGGACGTTGTTGCGGTCGCCCGCCTGCTGCACGATCCCGGTGACGACCTCGGAGACGCGGTCGATGTACTCCTCGTACATCATCTGGCGCTCCGCCTCGCGGATCCGCTGCGTGATCACCTGCTTCGCGGTCTGGGCAGCGATGCGGCCGAAGTTCTCCGGCGTCACGTCAGCACGCTTCACCTGCTGCTCGGGAACGTCGGACCAGTCGATCTCGAGGTCCTGGTCCTGGACGAGCACGTGCGAGCGCTCGCCGGTCTCCTCCTCGGCCTGCTCGAGCTCGGTCAGCACGCGCTCGCGCGCCTCCTCGAGCAGCCGCTCTTCGATGTCGGGCGGCAACTCGATCGAGAAGACGCGGAAGTCGCCCTCCTCGCGGTCGAGCTCGACCACGGCGTGGCGCGACGCGCCCGGCGTCTTCTTGTAGGCGGCGAGCAGCGCGTCCTCGAGCGCCTCGATCAGCGTGTCGGACTCAATTCCCTTGTCTCGTTCGAGCTCCTGGACGAACTCGATGATCTCTCGGCTCATTTCGATCCCTCGTCGATCAGATTGCCCCGCACGATCTGGTCGTACGGGATGTCCACGGGCTGCGGCTCGGTGGCGAGATGGACAGCCTGCGCGTCCGCACCGATCAGCTCGCCCTTGAAGCGCTTCCGGCCGGCGATCTCGGCGGCGGTGCGAAGCGCGACCTTGCGGCCGACGAAGCGCTCGAAATGCGCCGGCTTGCGCAGCGGCCGCTCGAAGCCGGGTGAAGAGACATCGACGGTGTACTCCCGCCGGTAATCGTCGAGCTCACGAGTGACACGCTCGCAGAGCGCGTGGTCGACGCCGTCGGGATGGTCGATGTAGACGCAGAAGCGATCGGGTCCGAGCAGCTCGACGGCGACCACTTCCGTGCCCGGCACCCGCTCCTCGATCCGTCCGGTCAGCTCCCGCTCGAGCTCCCGCTCCTTCGTGTGAACGCCTTCCATCTCGCCTCCTACCGTTCCTCTATGCGCGCCCGAGCCAGACTGAAGTCTGGCACCGGACTCATAAAAAATGGGCGCCGCGCGCCCATTTCGCCAAGCCGGTGAAATGTGGTGCTGGCAGGATAGCAAGGCGTGATTCCCGGTCGCCTGCTCGGACGCTTGCCCCGACGATGGCGGCGCGTGCTCGACTGGACGCTGACGATTGCGGTCGCCGTCGCACTCGTGCTCGTCTTCGAAGCCGAAGTGGCGAAGCCCTACCGCGTCCCCTCGGCGTCGATGGAGCCGACACTGCACTGCGCGAAGCCTGCCAGCGGCTGTCGCGCGCAGTACTCCGACCGCGTGATCGCACTGCGGATCGTCTACCGCTTCCGCGATCCGCGCCGGGGCGAGATCGCGGTCTTCCGCGCGCCGGCCGCTGCGGCGAACTGCGGCGAGAGCGGCTCGCTGACCTTCATCAAGCGAGTGATCGGCCTGCCCGGGGAGACCGTCTCGGAGCGAAACGGGATCGTTCTCGTCAACGGCAGGCGGCTGACCGAGCGGTACGTCCCCGCGTCGGAGCGAGATCATCAGACGAGCAGCTGGCCGAAACTCGAGCCGGACCAGTACTTCATGCTCGGCGACAACCGCTCGGCGTCGTGCGACTCGCGCGACTGGGGTCCCGTGCCGCGGTCGAGCTTCATCGGGCCGGCATCGCTTACGTACTGGCCGCCGAACCGGATCGCCGTGCGTTAGGAGCGAGTGCCCCGCCTGTACCGGCGGGGCCGGTTCGCCCTAGACGCTGGCGGTCTGCGTCTTCTCCTCCTTGAGGCGGCGGATCAGGTCGGCCACGTCGGCCGTCTCCTGTTCCAGGTCGCGCTGGTACTCCTCCAAGCGGCGGAGCAGTGTCTCCGCGTCGGGGAAACGGCGGCCGCGGCCGCAACCGCCGCGCCGGTGATGTCTTCTTCCGTGCATCTGTTCACCTCCTCTCGTCCTGGTCGTAGCGGTCGAGAAAGCTCTGGACGTCGGCCTGCGCCTGCCGCAGCGCCTCGGCCCAGCGGTCCAGCAGCCGCCGGCCTTCGGCGGTCAGCTCGTACGTACGCTTGGCCGGGCCGGGAAGGTCGGCGCTCCACTCCGAGCTGACCAGCCCCTCGGCCTCGAGCGCACGCAGGAGCCGATAGAGGTTGCCCACGTCGACCCGCCCCTCCCCCGCCACCTCGGGCAGTCGCTCGATCAGCTCGTAGCCGTGGAGCGGCCGCTCACGAAGCAGCAGCAGGAGCGACGGCTCGACGAAGCGCTCGACGCGAGCTCGGACGTGCCAATGGCCCGGCCTCGTCCGGTGCCGGCTGCGAACGCGCCGTGGATGGCGATGTCTCATTCGCGCCAGTATAGGTCAAATACATATGTCTAAGACAGGACGAGCGTCACCGGCCCGTCGTTGACGAGCTCGACGTTCATCCGCGCACCGAAAGCACCGGTTTCGACGTGGGTTCCGAGTGTGCGCAACTCGTCGCAGAAGACCCCGTAGAGAGGCTCAGCCTGCTCCGGCGGCGCGGCCCCGCTGAAGCTCGGCCGGTTGCCCTTCGTGGTATCGGCGACCAGCGTGAACTGGCTGACGACCAGCGCCTCGCCGCCGACGTCGAGCAGGCTGCGGTCGAACTTGCCCGCCTCGTTCTCGAAGATCCGCAGGCGGGCGATCTTCCCGGCGAGGCGCCCGGCCTCGTCCGCTGTGTCCTCGGCGGCGGCACCAAGCAGGATGCAGAGCCCGGCGCCGATCGAGCCGACCGTCTCGGCGCCGACGACGACGCGGGCCTGAGTGACGCGCTGGACGACAGCGCGCACTGCCGGCTAGGCGAGGTCGCGGATTCTCGACGAGTAGTGCTTACTCGCGGGGCGCAGCGAGCTGGCGAGCTTGTAATGCCCCTGGGCCTCGGTCTGCCGGCCCTGTTTCTCCAAGCAGCGGCCGAGGGCGTAGTGGGCGTAATCGTCCGCTGGGGCGAGCTCGAGCATCTTCCTGAACTCGCTCTCGGCGGCCTCGTAGCGGTGGATGCGGAAGTAGGCGATCCCGAGCGCCTCGCGGATCGAGGCCTTCTCCGGTTCCCGGCGCTTCGCCTTCTCGAGCGAGACGGTCGCCTGTGCGGCCATGCCCTCACGGAGGTGGGCCCGTCCCTGCTGAAAGAGGTTGTAGGTGTCGCTCATCGGTCTTCTTAAGGTTATTTACGCCAGTGATCCCACAGGCGATTCAAACGGGCGAGCCGGCAAAGCCGGCACGCCCTCCAGTCGGCGTCACAAGCGACGCCCTCAGCCCTTATTCGCTCCTACTCAGATACGGAAAGTTCTCCTGTACCAAGTCAAGCGCATCCGTCAAATCGCGGGTTCGCCCGACTTCAAACGCGGACACTCGCAGGTCGTCGTCGATCGCTCGCTGGTAGCCCTCGGCAAGCTCGAACGGCGGGCCTCCGAGCCCTTCCAGGTACGACACCAGCTCCGGCCCGAGACCCCAGAGCGACGCGTGCGCGAACGGCGTTTCGCCGGCCGCGACGAGCCGCAAAGCGAAGCCGCCCTCGACCTCGATCCCCGCGCGCTGCGGCCCCGGCGCCGGCTCGCGCCTGATCGCGACTGCGCCGGGCGTGTCCGCGCTCGCGAACGCGCTCGCGAAGCGGGAGAGATCGCCCGGCCCGAAGACCGTGTCGGCCGTGGCGACGAGGAGCGGCGGCTCTGCCCCGGCCGCGAGCCCCCGGGAGACCGCGTCGGCCGAGCCGTCCGGACGCGGCTGGCGCGCGTAGCGAAGCTCCAATCCGAAACCGGAGCCGTCGCCGAGCAGACGTTCGACCTGCTCCGCGAGATGCCCCGTCACGACGGTGACGCGCTCGCAGCCGGCCCTCTGCAGGTCGCGAAGCAACGTCGCGATCACAGGGCGTCCGTCGATCGGCAGGATCGGCTTCGGCCAGCGTTCGCTTATGGGCCGCAGCCGTCGGCCCTCGCCGGCGGCCATCACGATCGCTTCGATCACGCGGTCAGGCCGAGCGAGCTAAGCGAGAGGGCGCCGCGGGCGCGTTCGGTGCGAGTCAGCGCCGCACGCAGCTCGCGGCGCAGGGAGCGCAACTCGCGGCGCGCAATGCGAGCTGCGGCGCGGGCGCGCACGGTCGGGCCGAACCGCGCTTCCGCCGCGGCAGAGGCGAACGCCGACGCCGACACCCCAAGCTCCTCCTCGACGAGCTGCGCGAGCTCGCCCAGTGTCGCGCTCGGCGGTGCCTTCGCCCCCTGGTCGGCAGCAAAGTCCGAGAGCTCGCAGACGCAGGCGCGGGCAAGCCTGCGCGGGTCGCGCGTCAAATAGCGGCCTTTCCGCACCGCGAGCTTCGTCGCCACGACTGCCGCGACGAGCCCAGCCGCCACGAGGACGAGCAGCCGCAGGAGAGCGCCGATCCCGGCGGCTGAGGAGCCCGCCTTCGTATGCGCCTTCGGCTGCGGCACGGCCCTCGCGCCCTTGCCTCGGCCGGAGCCGCGAAGCTTCCGCAGGTCGAACGCACCGGGCCGCTTCAGATGCTGCGCCACGGCGAGCAGGCCGGCCGAGAAGTCGAAGTGCGGCGAGGCGGTCGTGTACGAGCCGCCCAGGGAGCCGCGGCCGGGCGTCGGGTCGAAGGGAAGCCACCCGTAACGGGGGAACCAGGCTTCGACCCATGTGTGGGCGTCGTGGTCTGTCACCGTCCACTCGTGCTTGCTCCGGTCGTACTCGCCGCTCGTGAAGCCGGCCGCGACACGAGCGGGGATCCCGAGATAGCGCAGCATCAGCGCCATCGCGCCGGCGAAGTGCTGGCAGTACCCGCGGCGCGTCTTCGTGACGAAGGCAGCGAGCGGCGGGACGCCGGCGATTTGCGGCGGCGTCTCGTCGTACTGGAAGGCTCCGGAGCGGAACCAGCCCTCGAGCTCGAGCGCGGCGGCATACGGATTCGCGGGCTCGCCGACGACCCGCCTCGCCGTCCGGTAGACGGCCTGGTACGGGCGAGGGGAGCGCCGGAAGACGACCGCCACCTGACGCTCGCGGTTGGGACCACCGAAGGGAGGCGCGTCGACGCCCGGCTCCACCTCGAGGTCGGCAGTCCTGACTTGCTCGGGGTAGCGGGCCGGCAGCGCGGCGAGCCGGTGCGGCGTCGGCTGCGCCTCGTAGCTCCAGACGCTGAAGCGCTCCCCCGGCGCCAGCGGGTCTTGCAGGTGGGCGACGCCGCCCTGGGCGTAGGTGACCGGGTGTGAGCCTGGGCCGAAGGCGACCGGGACGCCGGCGCCGGTGAGGTGGCGGTCCTGGAGCGCCCGGACTTGCACGTCTTGGCGGATCCAGCGCCTTGGATCACGGGCAGCCGGCGGCAGCTCGGGGTCGGCGAGCAGCTCATCACGGCCGCCGATCCGAATCGGCGGGACCGCCGCGCCCTTCTCCTGGCGCCAGTTGCGGCCGTCGAACACATCGAGCGTCGTCGCCCGCCAGTAGGTCGGCCTGCTCGGCGCCCTGATCGTCAGGAGAGGCGTGACCTTCTTCGGGAAGTGCAGGCCCGTGAAGTTCGAGTTCCAGACGTACCCAACCCCGACCGGCTTCGCCGGCTTCGTGTAGAAGTCCCAGCCCTGCCAGTGGAGGACCTGGCCGCTGGCGACGGCCGACGAAGTGGACGCCGCGAAGGCCGCCAACACGATCGCGCCGAGCGCGACGCCGGCTAGCAGCAGGCGTCTGGGTTGCAGCGGGCCGCCGAGGCCGGCGACAAGCGAGAGCACGGCCGCGAGCAGAAGAACTCCACGCAGCAGGTCGTCCGGGCCGGTCAGCAGCGTCGCGGGCCAACCGACACCGACGACCAGCACCAGTGCGGCGAGCGCCGGCCTGCGCGCTGCGACGACCAGTCCGAGGCACGCGCAGGAGGCGAAGAGGGCGACGAGGATCACGCCTTCCATCCTCGGATGCAATGGGGTCGCGAACGGCAGCCGAACGTCGTAGAACTCGAGGAAGCCGCCGCCGAAGCGTCCGAGCAGCCGGAGTGGGTGGACGAGCCAGACGCCGAGCGCCGTGTGCAGCGCCAGGACGCTCGCCGGCACGAGCGCCAGCAAGCGCTGGCGGGGCCGAGGCAGCAGCGCCGGCGCCAGCGCGAGGGTGATCAGCCAGAGCGCAGTCGAGGCGCCGGCGTGCGGCTGGCCGAGCCGCACCCAGCTCCATGCCAGGAGCGTCGCCGGGGCGGCCCATAAGGCGGCCGTCCTAGCCATGCGCGACCCTGCTCACTGTCGCCCCGGCAAGCTTCGCCGTGAGGTCGTCCCCGCGCCGGATCACGGCGACGGGCACCCCGCTCGCCTGCAGGCGAAGCAACTCCGGCCGTCGAGCCGGTCGGGCGCCGTTCGGGCCGAAGCTCGCCGGATCGACGAAGACGAGCGCAGCGGGACGCCGGCTCTGCGTTCGCTGGAGCAGCCGCTCGACGAGCAGCGGCGTCAACGCTGCGGTCACTACTGTCAGCTCGAGCGCACGGCCGAGCGTGCTCGCCTCGTCACCGACGAGCGCGGCGGCAGACGCGTGGCCGTCGGGCGCCGCCGCGGCGAGCAGGTCGTAGGCCTGCCGCCAGTCGGTCTCGTAGGAATGCACGCGCTGCACGGTTCGGCGGGCGCCGTTGACGAGCAGGACCGCCTGCCGGCCGCGCCGAGCCTGCGCGAGCAGCAGCGAGCCCGCCGCACGCACCTGGACGTCGAAGCTCTCGCCGACGACCGCGCCCGCCTCGGCGTCGAGCAGAATCGCGACCTCGTCGCGCGGCGCGTCCTCGAGCTCCTTCACCATCAGCTCGCCGCGCTTGGCGGTGGAGCGCCAGTGCACCTTGCGCAGGGACTCCCCCTGCTCGTAGTCCCGCACGCTGTGCAGGTCGAAGCCGCTCGGCCGCCGGAGCAACACCCTCCGGCCGTCCTGGGCATAGGTTCCACCCTCGGAGAAGAGCCGCTCGAGCTCGACCAGGCGCGGGTAGACGAGCAGCGTCCAGGGAGCGGCGAGCGAGATCTCGGCGCGCTGAAGGCCGAACGCGTCTTCCAGCACGGCCCGGACCTCGAGGAAGACGTAGCGCCCGCGGCGCACGCGGGAGAGCGTGTAGCGGCCGTGCTCCGAGTCGAGCGGCGTGCGGTGTTCGCCGAGGCCGGAAAGCCTCTCGACGAGCACAAGCGAGGCCGGGGGAACGGTCGCGCTATGCTCGAGCCGAAGCTCGACCTGGACGTCGTCGCCCTCGAGCCGCTCGTCGGCGCCGACCTGCCGGTGCAAACGCATCGGGCCACGCGCGAGCCGAACCCACAGCCAGGCGAGAGCAACCGCGAACAGCAGCCCCAACGCGACCGGATAGAGCGGCTTCGAGCCGAACGCCCGCGCGGCGGCGTAGGTCAGCAGACCGAGGGCGAGCAGCGCGCGGCCGCGCCTGGTCATACCGGGACGGGCGTGTGCTCGAGCGCGTCGCGGACGAGCTCGCCCGGGGACACACCGGCGGAGCGCGCCTCGGGGGCCAGCATCAGCCGGTGCGCAAGCACAGGCTCGGCGACCGTCTTCACGTCGTCGGGCTCGACGAACTCGCGCCCGACAGCGAGCGCGCGCGCCTTTGCGACCCGAAGCAGAGCGATCCCTGCGCGCGGGCTCGCGCCCACGTAGAGGCGCTCGTCCTGGCGGGTCTGCCGCAGCAGCGCGACGACGTACCTGTTGAGGCTCTCCTCGACGAAGATCCCGCGAGCCTGGTCGATCAGCTCGAGCACCTCGCCGCCCGTCGCCACGGCCTCCAGGGTCTCCAGCGGCGGATCGACGGTCTGCTCGGTCAGCATCCGCGCCTCGTCGGACAGCGGCGGATAGCCGATCGCAAGCCGCATCGTAAACCGGTCGAGCTGGGCCTCCGGCAGTGGATACGTGCCCTCGTACTCGACGGGGTTCTGGGTCGCGATCACCATGAACGGCCGCACAAGCTCGTACGAATGGCCGTCGACCGTGACCTGGTCCTCCTGCATGCACTCGAGCAGTGCCGCCTGGGTCTTCGGCGAGGCCCGGTTGATCTCGTCGACGAGCAGCAGGTTCGCGAAGACCGGGCCCGGGCGGAACTCGAACTCGTTCGAGCGCTGGTTGAAGACGTTGACGCCGGTCACATCCGACGGAAGCAGATCGGGCGTGAATTGCAGACGCGAGAAGGAGCAGTCGATCGAGCGGGCGAGCGCCTTCGCGAGTAGTGCCCCTTCCGGTAATGCCGCCCAGTTTCGGGCCAGAAGCAGGCATGTATTGCTGGATGGGGCACCTACTTCGTCACCAGCTTCACGACCTCGTCGAGGATCTCGGTTGCAATTCGCTCCTTCGGCGCCTTAGGGATCCGCCGCTCCCCCGTTGCGGTGACCAGCACGACCTCGTTCTCGCTCGCGTCGAAACCGATGTCTTCTCTTGAGACGTCGTTGAAGACGATCAGGTCGGACTTCTTTGCCGCCAGCTTCTCGCGCGCCCGCGCGAGGCCCGTCTCGCCCCGGTCGGCGGCAAAGCCGACCAGCACCTGGCCGCGCGACCTTTTGGCGCCGAGCTGCGCGAGGACGTCCCTCGTCGGCTCGAGCGTTACGGTCCACGGCTCGGCCTTTTTCGTCCGCTTCTCGGCGCTCGGCTCGGCCGGGCGGTAGTCGGCGACCGCAGCCGCCATCACGACGACGTCGGCGTCCGCCCTGGCGAGCACCTCCCGCTCCAGCTCAGCCGCCGTCGGCGCCGGCACAAGCTCGATCTTGCCGGGGGGCGGAACCGAGAGATTCGCCGCAACGAGCGTTACCTCGGCGCCCCGGAGCCTCGCTTCCTCGGCCAGTGCGACGCCCATCCGGCCCGAGGAGCGGTTGCCGAGGAAGCGCACGGCGTCGAGCGGTTCTTGCGTCCCGCCGGC
>WNGD01008749.1_pt1 | contig 15279 bp, 14 predicted proteins | sample 5400671 | NCBI WGS metagenome assembly WNGD01 (sample SAMN13153369, study PRJNA577476) | soil metagenome | isolation source: 40 cm soil or saprolite under grassland replicate 2 | place: USA:California | collected 2016-06-15 | reverse complement strand
GTCTTCACGCAGCTGGGTGCCCTCTCCCGCCTGCCGCGGCGCATCGGCCAGGTCGCGGACCGGCTGGAGACGGGAACGCTGAAGGTCGGCGTCGTCCCGACCGACCTCGAAGGCACGGAGCACATGCTCCGCTCGGTCGCAAACCGCGTCGGGGCGGCGATCATTGTCGTCGGCCTGCTGATCGCCTCGGCGCTGATGGCGCGCGTGAGCCATGTCGTCGCGCTCGTCGGCTTCACGCTCTCCGGCGTGCTCGGGCTCTACATGATCTGGCGGATCCTCAGAACTCCCGGGGAGTTGTAGGGAGGAGAAGAGCCGGTCGTCACGAATCGGCGATCAGAAGCTCCTCCTCTCCCCTAAAAGCGGCGGCCCTCGGGCCGCCGCTTTTACTTGCGGAGATGTGTGATCAGGTCGTTTCTTTAGGCGGACACCGCGAGCGCCGCCTTTTGTGGGAATAGCGAGGCGAACTCGCTCGTATAGCCCTACAGTTCCCGGACCCATGGACGTGGACACGGTCAAGCTCACGGATCTCGCCTCCTGCGGCGGCTGCGCGGCGAAGTACTCGGCCGCGCGCCTCGAGCAGCTCCTGGCCGGGTTCGTGCCCGCAGAGGCCGAGAACCTCCTCGTCGGGCTCGCTCCCGCGGACGACGCCGCCGTCTACCGCCTCGACGACGAGCGGGCGCTGATCTTCACGCTCGACTTCTTCCCCCCGGTCGTCGACGACCCGGGCGACTACGGCGCGATCGCGGCGACGAACGCCCTCAACGACGTTTTCGCGATGGGCGGCACGCCGCTGCTCGCGCTCTCGATCGCTGCCTTCCCGGAGGAGCTTCCGATGCAGATGCTCGCGGCGATCTTCGCCGCCGCGGACGAGCAGGTCCGGGCCGCGGGCGGGCTCCTGGCGGGCGGCCACACGATCCGCGACGCGGAGCCGAAGTACGGGCTCGCGGTCGTGGGCACGGTGCACCCGAACGGGATCTGGCCGAAGAACGGGGCGCGGCCGGGAGACCTGGTCTTCCTGACGAAGCCGCTCGGGACCGGCTTGATCATGTCCGGCTTCAAGCGGGGCCACGCCGGCACGCAGCAACTTGACCGGGCGATCGGCTGGATGCGCACACTGAACAACCAGGCGGCCGATGTCCTGCGCGGCAACGAGCCGCACGCCGTCACCGACGTCACGGGCTTCGGGCTCTTCGGCCACGCGCACGAGGTCGCCGAGCGCAGCGGCGTCCGGATCCGGCTCCAGTCGGAGCGGTTCCCGGCGATCGACGGGGCGCTCGACCTCGCGCGCCACGGCGTGCGCACGAGCGGCGACCCTCGCAACCGCGACTTTGCCGGCCGCCACCTCGAGCTCAACCGCATCCCCGAGACCCTCGTAGCGCTCGGCTACGACCCGCAGACCTCCGGCGGCCTGCTCGTGACCGTCGCGGCCGAGCGGGCGCCGGCGCTCGAGGCGGAGTTCGAGTCGCGCAAGCTCTTCATCCGCCGGATCGGCCGCGTCGAGGAGGGCTCGGGCGTCGTCGTCGCATGACGAACGCCCTCGCCGGCCGGTGATGCGAGGGATGATTCATGGGCGCTTTCAGCCGTTTCATAACGGCCACCTCGAGTACTTGAAGGGCGCTGCCGCGCGTAGCGAGGAGATCTTCGTCGGGATCACGAACCCCGATCCCGCCAGGATCAAGCCCGAGGACTCGGACCCGGTGCGACACCTTCCCGAGTCGAACCCGTTCTCGTACGTCGAACGGCTGCTGATGGTCAAGGCGGCGGCCGGCGACGCCGGAATCGAGCTCGAGCGCCTGCACGTGATCCCGTTTCCGGTGAACGAGCCGGAGCTCTGGCCCGCGTACGTCCCCGACGACGTCGTGCAATTCACCCGGCTGTTCTCGGACTGGGGCGGGACGAAGCTCGAGCGGTTTCGCGAGGCCGGCTACGACGTGGTCGTGCTCGACGAAGGCACCGAGAAGGAGATCTCCGGCGCCGACGTCCGCGCCGCACTGCGCGACGGCGGCGACTGGGAACGCCTGGTGCCGCCTGGGGTCGCGGGGGTGTTAAAGCGGCTCAAGCACGCTGTAAGGGTCGTGTAAGCCCCAAAACTTTTGGCTCCGCCCTCCGTTTCACTGTAGGACAACGCGCCAACCCAGGGGGTTGACTCACATGCGCAGCTTCGTTTTCGCGATGGTGGCCGCACTCGCGCTCGCCGTGGCCGGAGCCTCGAACTCGGCCTCGGTCGCGACGAAGGGCGTCAGCATCAAGTCCACCGGCTTCTCGCCGGCGAACGTCACCATTGCGACCACCGACGCGGTCAAATGGACGAACCGCGACACGAAGGACCACCAGGTCGTCGCCAACAACGGGGCGTTCGCCTCGCCGATCATCCACCCGGGCAAGAGCTACACGCACACGTTCAACACGGCCGGCACGTTCCGGTATCACGACGCGCTCCACCCGGCTCTGACCGGGAAGATCGTCGTGAAAGGGCCGCCGCCCGCCGTGACGATCGGCGCGTGGGTGCCCATCCTCACGTACGGCGAGTCGACGCACGTGTCCGGCATCATCACGAACAAGAAGGCCGGTGAGACGGTCACGGTCTGGGCCCAGCAGGTCGGGCAGGCTTCGCCCGCGCTGATCGCCACGCTGCTGACCGGGACGAACGGGGCGTGGGACCTGACGATCAAGCCCACCATCCTCACGTCCTACCAGGCGCGCTGGAAGAACACGTCGAGCCTGACCGTAGGGGTCAACGTTCGCCCGCTCGTGCGCTTCTCGGCAGCTCACCGTTACGGCTCCGTGAAGGTCAAGACGATGACCTCGCTCAAGGGCAAGAACGTGTTCATCCAGCGGTTCACGCGGTTCCACCAGTGGGTGATCATGCGGCGGGTCATCCTCGGCAACAACTCGAGCAAGCTGTTCCGGATCAAGCTCAAGCGCGGCCGCTACAAGCTCCGCGCGTTCTTCCCGGCGAAGCAGGCTGGCCCCGGCTACCTCGACGGGCTCAGCAAGACCATCACCTACCGCCGGAAGTAGGGAACTGGACACGCGGCGCGGGGTAGCCTCCGCGCCGCGTGTATCCCATCGTCGTTTTCCTCCTCGACGGCCTCGCCGACCGGGCACACGACGTGCTCGGAGGCCGGACCGGGAACGAGGCCGCCAACACCCCGAACCTCGACCGGCTTGCAGCTCAGGGGTCGTGCGGGCTCCTGTACGCGGTCGGCCCTGGGCGGGCGCCCTCGAGCGAAGTCGCGCACTGGTCGCTGCTCGGCTACCGCGAGGATGAGTTTCCCGGACGCGCGGTCTTCGAGGCGCTCGGGCGCGGGCAGGAGGTGAGCGAAGGGCACGTCTTCGCCTACGCGGCGCTCCGGCCCGCGGAGTGGCGCGACAACGGCTGGTGGCTGACCGGCCGGCCCGACCCGGAGCGCGACGCCGACGAGGCGCGGCAGCTCGTCGAGCGCTGCGACGGGGTCGAGGTCGACGGCTTGCGGTTTTCGCTCACGGAGGTCTGGAGAGGGGAAGCCGTGCTTCGGATCTCCGGCGGTGCGGACGACCGCGTCACCGACAGCGACGCGTTCTTCCGGGCCTGGCAGCCGGTCTTGCGGCCGCAGGCGCTCGTTCCCGAGGCTGAGCGCACGGCCCGTGCCTGCGAGGAGTGGACACGTGAGGTGATGCGACGGCTCGAAGGCGAGCGCTTCAATGTGATCACCCTGAAGTGGTTCGGCCGGCCGCGCCCGGCGCCGGCGTTCCTCCAGCGCCACGGAGTGACCGGCGCGTTCGCCGCCGACTCGGCCTTTCTACGAGGCCTGGGCGCGGCTCTGGGGCTGGAGCCGCTGGAGGCGCCGGAGACGGACGACCCGGTTGCGGACCTCGTGGCGCGAGTCGAGCTCGCGCGGCAGCGGCTGGACGCCGGCGACACCTTCGTCTTCTGCCACCAGAAGACGACCGACGCCGCCGGGCACACCAAGGATCCGCTCGTCAAGCAGGAGACGATCGAGCGGCTCGATGCGGCGCTCAGCGACCTGCCGACCGATCGGGCAATCGTCTGCGCCACGGGAGATCACGCGACTCCCGCCTCGCCGGACGTGATCCACTCCGGCGACCCGGTACCGCTGCTCGTGGCGGGGCCGGGCGTGCGCGCCGACGAGGTCGAGCGCTTCGGCCGCGGGATCCTCGGCCAGCTCCGCGGGCCGGACCTGATGCCGGTGCTGCTCAACGCGGCTGACCGGCCCTTGTTCCTCGGCTCGAGACCGACGCCGTTCAAGTACGCCGACGGCTACCCCGCCCTGCTGGAGCCTTTGCGCTGATGGACGTCCGGACGACCGGCGCCGCGCGGAGGATCGAGCTCTCCGTGACCGGGTTCATGTGGCTCGCTCTCGCCTCGGTCGCCACGCTCTGGCTGATCATGGTCACCGGCGCGGCCGTACGGCTCACGGACTCCGGGCTCGGCTGCCGCCACTGGCCCGGGTGCGAGAAGGGCCACCCGCTGCCGGCGAAGGACTACCACGCGTACATCGAGTTCGGGAACCGCGTCCTCGGCGGCGTGACGATCGCGGTTGTCCTCCTGACGGCGCTCGCGGCGGGGCGGACGCCCGGCCTCGGTCGAGGCGCGCGCCGGCTCGCGTGGCTCGTGTTCGCGGGCACGCTGCTTCAGGCGCCGCTCGGCTATCTGGCCGTGAAGACGGATCTCCGCTGGCCGGTTGTGGCGGCGCACCTGCTGCTGTCGGCGGTGGTTCTCGCCGGCGCCGTCGTGCTCGCTCTGCTGACGGTGCGCGCTGCGGAACCGGTAGTCCCCGTGGAGCTTCGCCGTCTCGGGCTCGTCGTGGTCGCGGCGGCGCTCGCGCTGCTCGTCACGGGAACGCTTGTGACGGCGGCCGGCCCGCACTCCGGCGGCGGCGCCGAGCACGTCGACCGGCTCTGGAAGCTGGAGCCCCTCGTCTACGCGCACGCCGCCGCGGTGGGGGTCTTCGGGCTTGGGGTCGTCTTCGTGCTCGGCTACCTCGCGGCGAGGCGTGACCGCGCTCCGCGGCTCTTTATGCTCGGGCTCGGGCTCTTCGGGCTCCTGCTCGTGCAGATGGCGATCGGCGAGATCCAGTACCGGACGCACCTGCCGTGGCCACTCGTGCTCGTCCACGTCGCCCTTGCCGCGGCCGTTTGGGCCGGAATCGTCGCGTTCGTGGCGGTTCTGTGGCGTCCGCCCGTGTCGCTCGTGCAGGGCCGCACGTAGACTTGGCTCATGGCCGACGAGCTTCGCGTCCACCATCGGCCGGAGCTCACCCGGCCGGTGCTGATCGGGGCCTTTCGGGGCTGGAACGACGGTGCGCAGGCGGCTTCGCTCGCCGCCGGATACCTCGCCAAGACCTGGTCGGCCGAGCGGTTCGCAGACGTCGATCCGGAGCATTTCTTCGACTTTCAGGCAACGCGGCCGCACGTTTCGCTCGAGGACGGCCTCACGCGCCGGATCGACTGGCCCGAGACGGCCTTCTACCACGCACGCCCCGACGGGCTCGACAGGGACGTCGTGCTGCTGCTCGGGATCGAGCCGAACCTCCGCTGGCGCACGTTCAGTGAGCTCCTGATCGGGCTCGCGGAAGAGCTCGACGTCGAGCTGATGATCACGCTCGGGGCGCTGCTGGCCGACGTGCCGCACACACGCGCCGCGCCGGTGACGGGCAGCGCGAGCGACCCCGAGCTCGTCCAGCGCCTCGGCCTCTCGTCGTCGCGCTACGAGGGGCCGACCGGGATCGTCGGCGTGCTCCACGACTCGTGCAAGCGCGTGGGGATTCCGTCCGCGAGCCTCTGGGCCGCCGTGCCGCACTACGTCTCGCTGACGCCGAGCCCGCGCGGCGCCGTCGCGCTGTGCGAGCGCCTCGGCGATCTGATCGGCGTCGAGGTCGACGTCGGCGAGCTCGAGGAGGCGGCGCGGAGCTACGAGGAGCAGGTCAGCGAGGCGGTCGCATCGGACGAGGAGACCGCGGCGTACGTCGAGGACCTCGAGCAGCGCGTCGACCAGCTCGAGGAGACGACAGACCTCCCGTCGGGCGACGCGCTGGCGGCCGAGCTGACGCGCTTCCTCCGCGAGCGCGAGCAGAACGGCGGCGAGGACGCCGCCCGCGAGCAGTAGCTAGCACCCGTGCGGCAGAGCATTAGCCTGGTCACCCTCGGCGTATCCGACTACGACCGGGCGAAGGGCTTCTACGAGGCACTCGGGTGGTCGGTGGCCTGGGAGGCCCAGGAGACGAGCTTCTTCCAGGCGAACGGCGTCGTTCTGGTGCTCTGGAGCCGCGAGAGGCTCGCCTCGGACATGGGGATCACCGACGACGCTGCTCGGTGGAGCGGCATCGCGCTCGCTCACAATGTTGGTTCGCGCGATGAGGTGCGCACGGTCATCGAGCTCGCCAGAGGCAACGGCGCCGAGGTCACACGAGAACCGTCGGAGACGTTCTACGGCGGGTACGCCGGTGCCTTCCGCGATCTCGACGGGCACGCCTGGGAGATCGCGCACAACCCCGGCTTCGGCCTGAAGGATGACGGGAGCGTCACGCTTCCAGCGGAGCCGTAAAGGCTGCCGCGTTGGGGTCGGGCCGCCTCTTACGAGCCGGTTCCAACGGTCAGTATGCGACCGCTGTCGCGACGCTGCCACCGGCGTCGAGCGTCCGCGCCTCGGTCCCGGAGACACGATGCGTTCCTAACCGAAGGTGAACGCGTACGCCGAGATCCCCGGCGCGAAGCGAAGCTCGAGCAGGCCCTCCCGCTCGCGCGGGTAGCGGAGCAGCGTGTAGAGGCGGCTCAGCCCGCCGACGCGCACCGTGCGCATGTGGGCGCCGTCCACGTAGACCTGCACCGGGCCGTGGCCGCCGAGGACGAGGTAGACGTCCTGCGCGAAGAAGCTCAGCCGCAGGCGCGCGCGATCGCCGGCGACGATGCGTTGCCGCTCGACCTTCCAGAGGCCGTCGTACGTCAGCCCGTTGGGCGGAAGCGAGCGCGAGAAGTGGTAGATCGAGAACCGCCCCGGGGAAAGCTCGGAGCCCGTGTAACGCTCGAGGCGCTCCCAGCCGAGGTACGACTCGGGCGTCGTGAGGTGCTGCGGCGTCATGTCCTTCACCGAGGCGAGCTGGGCGCCGGCGGACATGCCCAGCAGCTGCCGGATCTTCATCTCCGTCCCGGAGTAGTTGCCCTCGCCTTCCTTGATCTCGCGAATGCGGCCCCGGCGGTCGACGAGGTATTCGGTCGGCCATGCGCTGTTCTGGTACGCGTCCCACGTCTTCGCGCCGTCGTCGATCGCGACCGGGTAGCGGACGCCCAGCTCCCTCGTCGCCTTGCGGACGTTCGAGACCACATGCTCGAACGCGAACTCCGGCGTGTGGACGCCGACGATCTCGAGGCCGTCCTTGTGGTACGCGGAGTACCACGCATTCAGGTGCGGCAGCGTGCGGAGGCAGTTGATGCACGAGTAGGTCCAGAAGTCGACGAGGACAACCTTGCCGCGGAGCTCCTTCGTCGTCAGCGGCTTCGAGTTGACCCAGGCGGAGATCCCGGTGAAGTTCGGCGCCTTCCCGAAGTCCTGGAGCGCCGCAGTCGGCGCGGAGACACAACGCTCGTTGAGGTCGCTCCGCACATCGCAGGACCGCTCGGCCGCCTGGAGGCTGTGCGTGTAGTCGCCGATGTGCCGCTGCAAGGACGTGTCGACGCCGAGGGTGATCAGCAGCGCGGCCAGGCCGATCACGACGCCGAGCGCCACGCGAAGCTGGCCGACATGCGACCGGAAGCCGCGCAGCCGCTCCGAGCTCCGGCGCGCGAGGACTGCGATCGCAAAGAGCGGCACTGCGGCGCCGAGCGCGTACGCGAGGGCGAAGCCGAAGCGCTGCACGCCGGTCGTGCTGGCCGTCGCCCCGGCGACCGCGCTCAGGACCGGGCCGCCGCACGGCGCGAAGACGAGCCCCAGGCTCGCGCCGAGCAGGAAACCGCCGCCGAGGTTGCCCCCGGGCCTGCGGCTCAGCCGGGCGAGCGGGCGCTCGAGCCAGCGGCCGAACTGCGGGACGATCAGCGTCGCCGCGACCACGAACAGCAGCGCGATCGCGATGTTGCGCAGCAGATCCTGCGGCAGGCCCAGCCGGTCGAGGATCCACGTGAGCGCGAGCAGCGAGACGACGAACGTCGTCACGAGCCCGGCGACGATCGCGTAGGGCCGTCGCCCGCCGCCGCTCGCTCCACCGGCGAAGACGATCGGGAGCACCGGGTAGGCGCACGGGGAGATCGCCGTCACGACCCCCGCGAGGAAGGCGACGAAGTAGACGAGCATGGGCCGAAGGGTTACGCCTCGGCCGCCGGAGCGGTTTCTGCCTCCGGCTCGGGCGTTGCTGCTTCGCCGTGCTGTTCCTGCGCCTTCTGCTGCTGTTGCTGCTGGGCCCGCTGGCCCTTCTTCTTGCGTTTGCGCCGGCGGCGCCGCGAGCGGCCCGAGTGGGCCTTCGGCGCGGGCAAGTTGTCGGCGAGCGCGTTCGCGACCTCCTGGATCGTCCCGAGGCGCTCGCGGGCGGCGTCGATCAGCTGGTTCGCCCGTGGCGTGTAGCCCTCGGCGGAGGCGAGCAGCGCGGCGCCGACCTCACGGGGCTGCTCGAGCGCCGCGTTGACGAGCTTCGCCGCGTTCTCCTCGTGCCGGTGGCCGCGCGAGTTCGCGAGCGCGCCGAGCAGGCGCTTCGCCTCCGGAAACTCCCCGCTCGCGCGGCGGTCCTGCACCTTGCGCGTAGCGCGCGCGAGCCGCCAAGTCCAGCGGGCGAGAATCTGCTCCGGCGCGTCGACCTTCGAGTCGCCGAGGGCCCGCAGCAGCGTCCGCACGCCGTGCACGCGGTCTTTCTCCCAGGTCGGCGCCTGGGTCACGAGCGTGACCAGGTCGTCGAAGCTCGCCCGGTCGACGGTCATCGAGACGCGGTCGGCGAGCGCGGTCAGCCGAAGCCGCCGGTTCGGGTTCTCCGCCGCGCAGGCCATCAGGAACTGCTCGAGCGCCGCCTTTGTCGACCCGCCCTCGGTGAACTTCTTCACGAAGTCGACCCGCTCGTCGAAGCGGACGTTGCGCCCGGCGATCGTGGCCCAGTAGAGCTGCTCGTCCTCGTCGAGATAGCGCGGATCGACCCGCTGCCACTCGCGCGTGATCACGGCGAGGCGGCGTTGCACATCAGGCGTCACCGGCACGAGCCAGGGCGCCGGCGAGAGCTTGCGCCGCGCGCGGCGCTGCACCCGCCTCCGCGGGGCCGGGGTCACCCGCGCGCCCTCGCGGTAGAAGTCGGCGTCGAGAAGGCTGTGCAGCGAGACCACCCGCTCGCTGTGCGTCGCGGCCTTGGGCACGAAGTCGACGACGACGCCCGCTTCCTTGCGCGGGTGCGTCCGCATGATCCGGCCGATGCGCTGCTGGTAGACCCGCTTCGAGGCTGTCGGAGCCAGATGCATGACGACGGTCGCTCGCGGCGAGTTCCAGCCCTCCGCGAGCAGCATCGCGTTGATCAGGATGTTGATCTCGCCTCGCTCGTAGGCGGCCAGCGTCTCGGCGAGCTGCACCGGCGGGGTCCGCCCGCTGACCGCGGTGGCTTTGAGGCCGGCGGCGCGGAATTCCTTCGCCAGGTTGTATGCGTGGTCGACGCCGGCTGCGTAGACGATCCCCGGCGTGTTATCGAAGCGGTCGCGGTAGAGACTCGCGGCTGCCTGGTTCAGCGCCGTGTGGTCGAGAACGGCGGCCAGGGCGCGCTCCTCGAAGTCGCCGCCGACGATCGGCACGGAGGAGATCGCCGCGGCCGGCGGGACGCGGAGGCAGCGCAGCGGGGCAATCAGGCCCCGGCGCGCGGCGTCGCCGAGCGGCAGCTCGTCGATCGAGGCCGGAAAGACATCCGAGACCTGCTTCGCAATCAGCTGCTCGGTCGCCGTCATGCCGATGAAGATCGGCTCGGAGAAGCTGCGGATCGCCTTGCTCGTCTTCTCGCCGAGTGCCGTGTGCGCCTCGTCGCAGATGACGAGGTGGTACGCGTGGGGGTCGAGGTCGCCCCAGTGGCGCGCGAACCACGCGTAGGTCTGGACGGTAACTGGGTTCGAGATCTTCGGCTTCGCGCCCTTCTCGATTGCGTCGGTGAACCGCTCGCCGTACCCCTCGGCGGTCAGCTCGCGGTGGAACTGCGTGACGAGCAGCCGCCGGTGCGTGAGGATCAAGACGCCGAGCGTGCGCGACGCTTCGACGAAGCCGGCGGCGGCGATCGTCTTGCCCGACGCGGTCGGATGGCGGAAGCGGTAGCGCCTGGTCGCACCCGGATCCTTGCCGATGTGCTCCTCCGGGAGCTTCAGCTCTTCCGTCAGCTGGATGCCGAGGTCGTCCTCTTCCTCCTCTTCGACCTCAGGCTCGGCGGCGGCCTCGCCCTTGCCGTTGCCGTTGCCGTTCAGCTCCGTCTCGACCTGCGTTGCCGCGATCAGCTCGGTCAGCATCCCCGCGAGCGCGTCGATCTGGTGCCGGCGCAGCTCGGTGCCCGAGGCGAGGCGGGGAGGACGCTCGCTGAGCACGCGCTCGAGCCCGAGCATGAGCGCGTAGCGGATCTTCCAGCCGTAGGACGGCTCCTCCGCGCCGGCCTCCAGCTCGGCGAGCGCGTCGTCGAGCGCCCGGCGGCGGGCGGTGCCTTCCGCGAGCGCTTCGGATGGGTCTTCGTCCGGGTGGAGAAACGGTTCTCCTGCCCAGGCTTCTGCACGGAGTGCGGCGGCGCTGAGGCCGTCCGCAGCCTCCGGAGCTAGCGTCGGCTGCTTGATCGCTTCTTGCATGTCTGGCAGCACGTTTTGCTGCCGAATCTCAGGAAGAGAGCGAGCTCGCGGTGGATCCCCCAGGCGAGCCTCGCACATCCATTGTACCCCATGCGGGCGCTACAGAGGTGTGCCGCTTCCTCCCAGGCCGCCGAAAACCGCGAACGGATTCTGCGGTGTCACCTCCCAGACGAGCTCGCCGCCGGGCTCGATCTCGCCGTGGAGGCGGCGTGCCAGCGCACGGGCCTCGTCCTCGTCCGACGCGCCGACGACCAGGTACTTCCACCGGCGCACGACCTTGTAGCCCTCGCGCTCCAGGGCGTCGGCCTGCTCCTCGGCCTCGCGGTGCGAGTCGTACTCGACCCGCACCTCCCACGGCGCGTACCCGCGGTCGAGCTCCTCTTCTTCCCACGTCTCCTGCGTGGGCTCGTTCGACCAGCGCTCTTCGTCGGGGAGCCAGCGCTCGACCTGCGACGTGCGCGCTTCGATGCCCTCCTCGGCGAGCTCCGCTTCGACGATCTGCCGCGCGTGCTCCGCTTCCTGCTGCGACGACGCGTAGACGAACAGCTCGTTGTCGTCCTGGGAGACCGCGAGCCGCCGCCCCTGCAGCTCCTTGGCCAGTCGCTTGGCCTCGTCGGAGCCGAGGTCGACGCCCAGGCGGTCGAGCAGGCTCTCGCCGTGCTCCTCGGGCACCTTGATCCGGATGCGCCAATTGTCGCTCATGTGGTCGCCGCAGCCGCTGCGCCGATCTCGGCGAGCGGGCGCCCGAACATCCTCTCGGACCTGCCGGTCTGGTCGAGGTACTTCGTGATCCCGCCGAGCCAGAACGGCCAGCCCGCGCCGAGCAGGAGGGCCGTGTCGACGTCCTTTGCCTCCGCGACCACGCCCTCCTCGAGCAGGTGGTGGATCTCATCGGCGACGGCCTCGAGCGCCGCCTCGAGGATCTCGCCCTCGGTCTTCGGCTCGTCGGCTTCGACGGCGATCTCGTCCTTGCCCGCGGCGTAGTTCGCGAGCGTCTGCGAGAGCGGGAAGCGGTCGGGGTAGGCCTCGTGGAGGGTCTCGAGGACGTGGTTGGCGACGCGCGGGCCGACCATCTGGAGGAGCACCGACGGGGCCATCGGCAGTCCGAGGCGGAGGATCGCCTCGTCGGTCTCCTCGACCGTGTTCCCGTGCTCGATCGCGTCGAGGACGACGGAGGAGAGGCGCGTGAGGACGCGGTTGACGACGAAGGCCGGCGCGTCCTTGACGAGCACCGGGTGCTTGCGGAGCTTCTCGGCGAAGGCCCAGGCGGTGGCGAGCGTGGCGTCGTCGGTCTCGTCGGTGCGGACGAGCTCGACGAGCGGGAGCAGTGCGACCGGGTTGAAGAAGTGGATCCCGACGTCGGCGCCCATCTCGGCGACCGAGAGGCTCGACGTGTTCGTGGCCAGGACGGCCTCGGGCTCGACGTGCTCGCGGAGCTCCGCGAAGACCTTCTTCTTGATCTCGAGCTCCTCGAAGACGGCTTCGAGGACGAGGTCGCAGTCGGCGAAGTGCTCGTAGCCGGTGCCGGTCTCGACCAGCCCGGCGAGGAAGCGGGCCTTGCCCTCGTCGTAGCGGCCCTTAGCGACCTGCTCCTGGAGGGCTTCTTCGATCGCGGCGCGCGCGCTTGCGAGTGCGTCCTCGCTCACGTCTCGCATCGCGACAGGCACCTCCAGGCGGCGGAGGACGAGCGTCGCGAGCTGCGCTGCCATCATGCCCGCGCCCACGATCCCGACCTTGCGGATCGGCCTCGGGTCGGCTTGCGGCTTGCCCGGCGGGTTCTTCGCGCGTCGCTCGACGAGGTCGAACGCGTAGAGCGAGGCCTGCGCCTCGCGGCCGGGGAGCAGCTCGCCGACGGCTTCCTCCTCGGCGCGGTAGCCCTCCTCGAGCGACCAGCCCGAGCAGGCGCCCTCGATCAAGTCGAGCGCCTTGTACGGCGCAGGCGCGGCCCCGTGAACCTGCCCGTCGAGCCCGCCGCGGGCCTTCCGTATCACTTCCTCCACCGAGTGACTGTCACTGTGACTGTCCCTGTGCCTGTCCCCGTTCGATGCGAGCTCGAGGGCGAAGGCGAGGGACTCGTCCACGAACTCTGCCGGCTCCACAAGACGGTCGGCGAAGCCGAGCTCGAAGGCCTCGGGCCCGCTGAGCATCCGGTTCTGCCGCATCGGGTTGGCGACGATGAACTTGACCGCCGTCTCGACGCCGACCAGCCGCGGGACGAGCTGCGTCCCGCCCCAAGCGGGGAAGATCCCGAGGAAGCACTCCGGGCACGCGAAATGCCGCACCGCGGTCGAGATCGTCCGCGCATCGCAGTGGAGCGCGAGCTCGACGCCGCCGCCCAGACAGGCGCCGTTCACCGCCGCGACGGTCGGGTACGGCAACGCCCGGATGCGCGCGAAGAGCTCGTGGCCGGCGCGGCTCCCTTCGATCCGTGCTCGGCCGCTCGCGGAACCCGTACGCGAGCTGGGCCATCAGCCGGACGCCCGTGGCGGCGAGCGGATGGCCGCAGGCGATCGCTCCGCCGTAGGGGTTGAGGCGCTCGTCCTCCGGATCGACGCCCATGCCGTCGCACCATGTGAGCACCTGCACCGCGAAGGGCTCGTTCAGCTCGATGAGCCCGATGTCGTCCAGCGTCAGGCTCGCGATCCTCAGCGCCTTCTCGGTCGCCGGAACCGGGCCGAGGCCCATCAGCTCGGGCTCGACGCCGGCGAACGCGTAGGACAACAGCCGCATCCGCGGCTCGAGCCCAAGCTCGCCCAGCGCGTTCTCCGAGGCAATAAGCGACACCGTCGCCCCGTCGGTGAGCCCCGCCGAGTTCCCCGCGGTGACGCGGCCGCCCGGACGGAACGGCGTCGGCAGGTCGGCGAGGCCTTCCATGCTGGTGTCAGCGCGCAGGAACTCGTCGCGGTCGGCGCGGCGCCAGCCGTCGTCCGTGAAGACGGTCATCGGGACGACGGTGTCGCGCATCACGCCGTTTTTCCACGCTGCGGCGGCGCGCTGCTGCGAGCGCACCGCGAACGCGTCGGCGTCCGCTTTCGTCAGCTGCGGAAACCGGTCGTGGAGGTTCTCGGCGGTCGCGCCCATGGTGACCGCGGAGGTGTCGACCAGCCGCTCGGCGACGAAGCGCGGATTGAAGTCGACGTCCTCGCCCATCGGGTGGTGGCCCATGTGCTCGATCCCGCCTGCCAACACCACGTCCGCTGCGCCCATCGCGATCTCGCCGGCGCCTGCGGTGACCGCGGTCAAAGCTCCGGCGCACATCCGGTCGACCGCAAACCCGGGCACCGACTGCGGCAGGCCGGCCAGCAGCGCGACGTCGCGTCCCAGGGTCAGTCCCTGGTCGCCGACCTGCGCCGTGGCGGCCATGATCACGTCGTCGATCCGCTCCGGGTCGAGCCGCGGCTGCCGCCGGAGCAGCTCGCGCACGACCTTCACCCCGAGGTCGTCGGCCCGCGTCCGCCAGAAGACGCCCTTCGGCCCCGCGCGGCCGAACGCCGTCCGCACCCCGTCGACGTAGAAGACCTCGCGCAGCTCGCGCACCCCATGACCCTAGACAATGCGGGTATGCCAACAGCGGACTGGAAGGAGCACTTCGCGCGTGAGGAGGCCCGTTACCACGACGGCGAGGCGCGGCTCGATCCGTCCGACCCGGACTCGCATCAGCGCCAGCTGACGCGGCTCGGGAACGCGGCCAACGGCGCCGGGCTCGCGCTCCTGATGGATGGCCGGCGCGCCGAGGCGGCGGCCTGGTTCGAGCGCGCCGCCGCGCGTTATCGCGAGAGCTTCCCGGAGGCTCCGGCCGGAAGCTGGGGGCGGCCGATCGGTGCCGTGAAGGCACTCGTTGTCGGCGGCGACTGGGCGGAGGCAGAAGACGCGGCCCGCTGGGCCCTCGAGACCGGCGCGCCCGAAGCCGAGTCCCCGATCGGCCGCTACGCCGCCGCGCTCGCGCTACTCGTCCTCGGCCGGGACGCCGAAGCTCGCGTCCATGCGGACGCGATCCGGATGCACGAGGGCTTCCCGACCGAGGTCGGCGACGCCCTCGCGTTCCTCGCCGCCCAGGACGTGCTCGGCTACCAGACCGCAGTCGAATCCGTGCTCGAATCCTTCGCGCGCCGTGACGAGTACCTCGAGGACCTGCCGGTCGCAGACACGGTGCTCGTCCTGCAGGCGCTCGCCGAGCGCCGCGGCATGGCCGCCGAGCTCGACTCTCCCCTCCTGCCCAGGAGGGCTTGACGAAACCTCGTCTGTGCCGTCGGGCCGCGCTGTCCGCCCCGAGTCTGCCTCCTCAGTCGCCCCTGTAGTTAGACCACTACAGGGACTCCCTGCGTCCTTGCCTCGGAACGGCCATCGCACCCCGACGACGAGCGAGGTTCCGCCAAGCCCTCCTACGAAGGCTTCGTCGGCGGGTGCAGGACCGCCGTGATGATGAGCGGCTCCGCGTCGTCCTCTTCCGCGTCGCGGGCCTTCTCGACGAACTCGGTGATCAGCTCGAGCGCCCGCTCGGGT
>WNGD01003723.1_pt1 | contig 15296 bp, 16 predicted proteins | sample 5400671 | NCBI WGS metagenome assembly WNGD01 (sample SAMN13153369, study PRJNA577476) | soil metagenome | isolation source: 40 cm soil or saprolite under grassland replicate 2 | place: USA:California | collected 2016-06-15 | reverse complement strand
GCCGCCGTCCGGCTCATCCTCGCGGCCATCGAGCGCAAGCCCTACCGCCGCCGCACGGTCCAGCCGCCGCACCTGCGCGAGCGCGGCTCCACGGGACCGCCCGGCGCGCGCACCTAACCCCTTGCCACCCCATGCCCGGGCGCCGGGCCCGCGATGCGCGGCTGTGGTGCTGAGCCACGGTGCGGGCCACGGCGGCGGGCCGCGGTGTCACGCTCCTTCGGCGACCCGGTAGATCTCGTCCGCGACGAGCCCGTGCGCCTCGCGGTGCACGGTGGCCGCCGCGTCCGCGTCCGGGGCGTCAACCAGGCAGAAGATCTTGCCGTGCGTTTCGTCGACCCAGTAGCGCAGGTAGTGAACGCCGTGTTGACCCTGGGTCTGCAGATCGGCGGCGTGTGCCTTCGCGACGTCGTCGATGGCGACCTGACCGCCCATCGTGTGCACGTCCATGAACAGACTCATGACTTCGTCCTTTCCCGGTGTCCGGCGCGGGCCCGCTGCCCGCAGGCACAGCAAACCTCCGTCCGGGCCGGCGGCACATCGGGCGTTTACCCTAATTTGGCGGAGATGATCCCGCGCCGGAGCGCTGCGGCGACCGCCCGTGACCGGGTCGGCTCGCCGAGCTTGCGCAACACGGACGAGACGTGGTGCCCCACCGTCTTCTGGGACACGATCAGGCGTTCGGCAACCTCGGCGTAGGACAGCCCGTCGGCGAGCAGGCCGAGCACCTCGACCTCCCGGGTCGTGAGCCCGGACGGGTTGGCGCGGCTCGTCGCCCGGGGACCGCGCGGCACCGCCAGGCCGCGAAGGCGCCGGTCGCGCAGCACGGCGCCGCGCGCGGCCGGAACGCCGAGACCGTCAAGGATCTCCAGGCATTCCCGCGCATCCCGCCGGTCCGGCGAACCGGCCAGCGCGTACGCCGACCACAGCGGGCAGCCCAGGTCCCGCCACGCGTCGGCGGCCTCGCGGTGCTCGCCCGCCAGCATCAGCGCGAACGGCCGGGCAACCGGTTCCCGAGCCCGCCGGTCATCCCCGGCGAGCCGGAGCCACCAGCTCAGCTCGCCCAGTTCCCACGGCTGCGGGTGCGCGGCCGCGTCGGGCCAGGCCCGGTCGATCTCGGCGGCGATATCCGCAGGGCGGCCGGCGATCCACGCCGCTTCGGCGCGCGCCGCTGCCACCTGTTTCAGCCGCTGGGACTCGCGGTGTGGACGGCGAGCCGGAGAGCTTCGTCGAGCGCGGCGGTACCGCCACCGCCGCGGCGCACGGCAAGTACCCCGGCGACTGCCAGTGCGGGGACCTTCGTGACCGGCGACAGGTGCGGGCGCCGTAGGGCGTCGGCCAGGTGCTGCTCTGCCCCGGCGTACTGGCCCTGCTCAGCCAGTGACCTCGCGAGCAAGGCGCTCATGTACAGGAGCCAGGAATCGAGCTCGCGGTCGGCGCAGTACGCGATGCCGGCGCGCAGAAACCGGTCGGCATCGCCGAATGACCGGTCGATGACGCTCGTGCTGCCGAGGTTCGTGTAGGCCCGTGCGGCGTGCTCGTGTGCGTCGTCGGCGAGCGCGAGGTCCAGGCTCTGCGCCAGGCGCGCCCGGCCCTCGGCGACGTCGCCGGCCTGCCACAGCGCCGTGCCGACGTTGTTCAGCGCATGCGCCTGCACCTCACGGTCGCCGAGGCTGCGGGCCAGCTCGATCGCCTTCTCACCCCAGCGCACCGTCTCCGTAGCGTCCTCGGCGAGCATGCGCAGCTGTGCCTGGTTGCTGTAGGCCATGGCGAGTTCCCGGCCCGGCGCGATTGACTCCAGCGTCGCGACGGCGGCCGCGGCGTAGCGCTCGCTGTCCTCGTTCTGGCCGAGGAACCACGACAGCCGCGACAGCCAGCGCTGCGACGTGCCGATGGAAAGCGCGTCATTCTCCTGCTCGCGGATCTCCAGCGCCGCCAGCCGGCTGGCCCGGGCCCGCTCGAGCTGGTCGGTCAGATAGCACTCATACGACAGCTGCTCCAGCAAGCTGGCCCGCTGCCGATCGGGCGGATCGTGGTAACGCAGCGCGAGCTGGAACTCCTCGGCGGCCTCGCGGTGCGCGCCGAGGCGCGCCGCCCGTGCCGCGGCGAGCGGCGCGTAGCGGAGCACCGCTGCACGATCCCCGCACCCCTCGGCGTGATGCGCCAGCCGCCGGTCGTCGCGCGACCCCGCCGCCGTCAGTTCGGCGAGCGCCCGCGCATGGAGACGGGCGCGCAGGGCCCGGGGAGTGACCGCTCGACCGCGAGCCGGGCCAGCTCGTGCCGGAATCCCACGGCGTCGCCGTCCGCAACCAGGACGCCGCGGTGCAGGCACTCGTCGACCGCCGTGAGCGGCTGCCCCGACACCTTCACGAGGAGGCCCGCCTCCGCGCGCAAGCCGAGCACGGCGGCCGCGGCAACGACATCCCTTCCCGCGCGCGAGAGCCGGGACACCCGCGCCAGCACCGCGTCCCGCACCGTGGTGGGCACACGCTCGGAACCCGCTGCCAGCACCTCGGTGACGTAGAACGGGTTCCCGCCCGTGCGCTGGTACACCTCGCCAGCGTCCAGAGCCGAGCCCGCATCATCGAGCAGCTGCCGCACGCCGGCCGGGCTGAACGCGGGAAGCTGCATCCGGACGATACCCGGCAACGTGGCGAGGTCCCCCATGACGACCGTAAGCGGATGGTCGCGGTCCACCTCCTCGGAGCGGAACGTCGCGAGGATCATCAGCCGGGTGCCGCCCAGCCGGCGGCCCATGAAGCGCAGGACCTCCAGCGTCGCCTCGTCGGCCCAGTGGACGTCCTCGAGCAGGAGCAGCATCGGACCCTGCGCCAGCACGTCTCGCACCTGCTGAAACCGCCGGAGCCTGCTCGCGCCCGCCTCGTCGTCCAGCAACCCGGCGAGTTCGGGCAGGGCGTCCGCGAGCGGGCCCAGCGCTTCCGCCGTCGTGATGTTGTCGCAGCAACCGCGCCGGACGTCCAGCCCGGTGGCCGCGCCGGCCAGGGCGCCCGCATCGGCCAGGGCGCCCGCGCCGGCCAGGGCGCCCGCGAGTGTCGTCTTTCCGACGCCGGCCTCCCCGCCCAGGAAGACGAGCCGGCCGCTGCCGCCCAGCGCCTCGCTGAGCAGTCCCTCCAGCGACGCCAGGAAATCCTCGCGCTCGATCAGCACGTCAGCCATTCAACCCTGACGAAGCGGCCGCGGGCAGCCACCTACCGCCGCCGCGCCGCGTGCGGTCACCTCGGCCGGCGGGCCGCGTGCAGCCCTCCACCGTCGGCGGGCCGCGTGTGGCCACCCGCCCGGCGGGCCGCGTGCGGCCACCCCCGCCCGGCGTTATGCAGTTGCTACCGTCAGTCGGCCGCGTGCAGCGACCCCAGCGGGCCGCGGCGGGGATTGTTGCGCCGGTGATCGTCAGGTGCCCGCTCGCTGGGCCTGGTCACCTCACCGTGCGTGCAGTGGCCGGTGCCGGGCGCGCCGGGCCGCGACGCCGCCCGCGAGCGCGAGCAGGGCGCCGGCGCCGGCGGCCAGCAGCCACGGCACTGCCGCAGAGCCGGGCGAGGGCGCGGCGCCGCCGTGGCCGGTGTCCACCCCGCCCATCGGCATCTTCATGGCGCCGGCGGTGTCGAGCAGGTCATCGATCTTCAGGTTGCGGTGCCCGTCCAAGATGACGATCGTGTGGATGCAGTCGGGGACGAGCTTGATCGCCCGCGAGGTGTGCTCGGTGCCGCCGGCGGCGCGGAAGGTCCACGTGCCCGGGTCGGCCACCCGGTAGCTGCTCAGGTCGCCGAAGGCCAGGTCGCGCGCCAGCACCTGCTGGCCGGCGGTCACCGTCACCAGGTGCTGGTGCAGCGAGGCCTGGATCACCCGCACCAAGATCTTGTCCTTGGGCGCCATGATCCGGTCCGGCAGAATCTGCAGCCGGATCCCATCCGCCGGGCCCATCCCGGCCACGGTGTAGGCGCGGTCGGCCCGGACATGAACCGTGGTCGACAGCACCGGCGGCGAACCCGGCGCCGCCCCCGCCCCGCGCATCGCCACGGTGTACTCACCCGGCGCCACCTTCGTATACGAGGCCACCGTCCCGTAGGCGACATGATGCAACACCAGCCTCGCGTGCGGGTCGCTGAACGAATACAGGTACACATCGACCGGCGGCGTATTCGGCGACAGGTGCGCCAGCCGAATCCAGCCATCCATCGGCATCGACGCGGCGCTGGCAGCCGAGGCAGCCGGCGCCGCCACCCCCGCCACCCCGGCCGCCAGCACCAAGCTGGCCAGCAACCGGCACAGCCGCCCACGGTTAGCAACAACAGTCATGGCAGCCTCACTTCTCGAACGGTTCCGGTTGGCGGGGCGTTGCTGTCTGCCTGGGGACCGGCTGGTGGGCCATCGGCATGGGAAACGTCCGGCTGTTCGGCCGCCGACATGGGAAAACCGTCCGGCTGTTCGGCCGCCTGTCACTGCTCACGCGGTCCACCCCCACGTGCCCCGAGCTACGGGGCATCCCCTGCGGGACGCAGGACAGCACAGAACCAGCCGCCATTTCCGTAATATGAGGAAATTCGCTACGGAGTACTACTCTCCGTGACTGGGCGCGCGGCGCCCTGTGCAGCGAGGCTCACCAGGCATCGCCGTCGCGCCAGTCGCAAGTCAGCTCGCTGGACAGGTCCAGCGCGACCTCCACCGGAAGGACGTAGATGCAGCCGTCCTCCTCCTCGGTGCGCTTGATGCCCGCGGGTGTCAGCGCAAAGGACGGCCCCTGCCACAGCTGCCAGCCGCGCGCCACGTAGAACGCCGCCCCAGCGTCGCTGGCGCCCAGGGCGCCCAGCTCGTAAGCATCGCGCACCACCCGCTCGAGCGCGTCCATCATGGCCGCGCCATGGCCGCGTCCGCGCCGGTCCGCGCGCACCCCCACGGCCTCCACGTAGCCGGTACGCAGCGCACGGCCGCCGTTGAGCAGCCGTCGCTGGATCACCGATGCGTGGCCGATCAGCTCGGCACCCTCCCACACCAGGGCGTGCACCCCGCCCAGGGCGTGTTCCCAGTCATCGTCGGTCATGTCGTCGAAGACATCGTCCAGAAGGGCCCGCGCCGCCTTGCGTGTGGCGATACCCAGGTCGGCGGTATGGGCGGTGCGCAGCTCAGCCATGGCACCATCCTCACCGTCCGCGCCGATCCAGGCGACGCCATTTTCGGCACGTAGCCCGGCGGCGATTATCCAGCCGCGCCGGCCGGTGGGCTATCCGGCCGCGCCACTCGATGGGTTATCCGGCCGCGCCGGCCTCCGGCCGGTCAGCAGGGTCTGGGCCGACCCGCTGGTCCAGCCAGCGGTGCAGCGGCGCCGCGGTGCGCAGGAAGCCGACGACGTGGTCCTTGGCCTTAGCCGTGCTCAACCATGGCGCCACCGGCCAGTGGCGCCAGCAGATCAGGCCCCGGTAGCGGAGCAGCTCTATCCGGGGATGGTCCTTCGGATAACCGCGCGGGGCGCTCCGGAGGGTCTGCCCACCACCGACCTCGAGCCCTTCGGACCTGAGCCGCGTCACCACCTCGGCCAGCTGGGCGCCGCCACCCTCCTCGGCGACCGCGCGCCGGTATAGATCCTGCTGGGCGGCGGTCATCATGAAGTAGCCAAGGCCGGCCGTCAGCCCGTCCGCGCTGAACCTCACGTACCCGCCGCGTTCCAGAGTCGCGTAGATCTCCGTCTTGTAGGGCTGCTTGCCGGCGCTGAACCGCATGTCCCGGTAGGGCCGGGCGATCCGCCCGGGACCGAACTCCTCGCTCAGTTCCTGGAGCAGTTCCGCCATGGGTTGTCGCATGGACGCCTCGTAGAACACCTTGTGCGCGCCCCAGAACTCCTTGGTGTTGTCGGCCTGGAGGTCGTTGAAGAACTCCACGGCCTCCGTGGACCATCCCGAGAACCCCATGCCTCCAGACTATTGAGGGATTCCCGGCTGGAGAGGGCACGTCACCGAGGCCCGGCACGGCTGCCGGCCTGGATATCGACGGCATGCTCGACGCGTGGATGACCGTCAATGCCTTGTGCAGGGCTATGTCATGACCGAACTGGCCGAGCACGAGGCAACGCGCCGGGCGAACCTGACGCAGGCCCAGTGGCGCGCGCGGATCGCGCCGTACGTGCGCCACATCGTCGAGTCGGGCCGTTATCCGCTGATCACGCGGGTCGTGGTTGATGCGGAGGATTTCTCTGACCCGGACGTGACCTTCGAACGCCAGCTCGGCTACGTGCTCGACGGCCTTCCCGCGAACCGGGCGCAGCGCTGAACCGGCACCTCAGTCGCCGCCGTTGCCTTCGCCGCCGCCGTTCCCATTGCCGTTGCCGTTCCCGTTTCCATTCCCGTTGCCGTGGCCACCGCTTGGCTGCGCCACGGCGGTGACCAGCACGGTGCTGCCGGCCGGCAGCTGCCCGGTGGGCTGCACGGACACCACGGTGCGCGGGTCCTGCTGGTCGCTGGTTATCCAGGCCACACGGGGGTGCAGGCCGAGCTGGCGCAGCTGCTCGCTTACCGTGCTGACCGGCTGACCCACGAGCGGGCCGTCGTTCACCGTGACGGTGCGTGGAGCCGGGGCGCTGGATGATGCCCGGGCGGCAGGCGACTCCTCCGGGCGCGGGGGGGTTGCGCCGCCGAACGTGGATGCCAGCAGCCACCCGGTGAGGCCCGCGATCAGCGCGACAGCGGCCAGGACCAGGACTACGCCCCTGCCGGGCCACGATCTGCCGCCCTGGAGCCGCCGGTCAACGGGCGGGCGGCTCGCCGCCTCGCCGTCCGCAAAATCCGGTGGGATGGTGTGGACCAGCGTCACCGGCTGCGCATCCGTGGCCGTGGTGGCCGGCGGGAGCCGGTCAGGGCCCCGCGGCACGACGCCGTGAGCCAGGGTGTCGCGGAGGTGGCCGGCGCGCTCGGCTACCGCCGCGGCGCTGGCAGGCCGTGCGGCCGGGTCCTTGGCGGTCAGTTCGGCGGCCAGCACCGCCACTCCGGACGGCACGCCAGGAGGCAGCGGCGGCAGCGGCCGGATGCGGTGGGCGGCCGCGATCTCCAGCGGGGACCCGCTGAACGGGACGGCGCCGGTCAGGCACTCGTAGGCGACCACGCCCAGGGAATACAGGTCGCTGGCCGGGGTGGCCGGGGCGCCCGCGGCGCGTTCCGGCGCCAGGTAGGCGGGCGTGCCCACCAGCGTCCCCGCCAAGGTCAGCGGCGCGGATCCCGCCGCATGGGCGATGCCGAAGTCGGTGATCTTCACCTCGCCGTCGGGGCCCAGCAGCAGGTTGGCCGACTTGATGTCCCGGTGCACGAGGCCAGCCTCATGCGCCGCTGCCAGTCCCGCGGCGGCCTGGGCAACCACGTCCATGGTGTGTGCCGGGTCCAGTGGCCCGCCGGCCAGCACCCCCGCCAGCGAGGGCCCGTCGACCAGTTCCATCACGAGAAACGGCGATTCTGGCCAGTCGGCGTCGCCGTAGTCGTACACCTGGGCGATCCCCGGATGTGACAGGGAGCCGGCATGCCGGGCTTCCGCCCGGAACCGCGCCAGAATCTCGGGGTGCTGGGTGTATTCCGCCCGCAGCAGCTTGACCGCGACCGGCCGGCCCAGAACAAGATCCGTTGCCCGCCAGACCTGGCCGACAGCGCCGACCGCGATCCGGATTTCCAGACGGTACCGGTCCGCGAGCATGACGATGGTGTCGGACACAGCGACCAAACCTATCCTTCCGTGGCGAGTTCATTCCCGTCGGCCACAAGATCCGCAAGAGAACCCCCGCGGCGCCGGCTCGCCGGATTGTGCGCGGCGGCCCACAGGATGAAGCCTCCGGCCCGGCGCCTGACCATAGCGTGAAGCCCTTGGCCGACCCACCTGCCCATGGCAGGAAGCCCCTGGCCAGCGCCTGCCCGTGGTATGAAGCCGCGGGCCTGGCCACAGGCGATCGCAGCGCGCGCCGGCCGACTTGGACCCGCCCCAGAGCAAATCGCGGGGACCCAGCCTCGGGGCGGGCTGGGGCCCCGCGCAGGGAAACACCCATTACCGGCTAAACGCCCGCCACGCCGGGCCTGTTACAGCCCGCGGCAGTCGTGAGCAAGGTCCGGCGGCTGTGCGCGCAACCGGCGGGCTGCTGGTCACGGCCTGCATCGCGGTCATCCACACCTGCGCGGAAGAGGTCCGCGTGCCCGTCCTGACGGCCACGGTCAGCGACCTGTTCACCGGAACCGGGCGATGAGACCAACGGTCCGGCTGCTAAGCCTGCGGCGTCTCCGCTGCCAGCCTGACTGGGACGGGCAGCCCGCCGCTGATGGTGGTGCCGTGCCCGGGCTGGGAGCGGACGTGGAGGGTGCCGCCGACCGCGGCCAGCCGGTCGGCCATGCCCTGCAGGCCGGTGCCGTGGGTGGCTGTGGCGGTGTCGAAGCCATCGCCGTCGTCGGTGACGGCGAATTCGAGGTGGCTGCCGGGGCCGGACAGGGCCACGGTGGCCTGCGAGGCGCGCGCGTACTTCGCGACGTTCTGCAGCGCTTCCAGGACGCAGAAGTAGACGGTGGCCTCGGCCTCGCGCGGGTAGCGCCCGATGCCGTCCGCTTCGACCATGACCGGCAATGGAGCCCTGTCGGCTTGTGCCTGCAGGGCGGCCCTGAGCCCCTGGTCGGCCAGCAGCGGCGGGTAGATCCCGCGCGCCAGGGCGCGCAGGTCATCCACTGCCGCGCGGAGCCCGGTCCGGAACTCGCCGGTGAGCTGCCTAACCTCGCCGGGGTCGCCGGCGGCGTCGTCGAGCAGGGTGAGCTGGACGGTGAGCGCGACCAGCTGCTGCTGGGCGCCGTCGTGCAGGTTGCGCTCGATCCGCTGCCGCTCGGCGTCTTGGGCCTGGACCAGCCGCCGCCGCGACGCCCGCAGATCGTCGATCGTGGCCCGCAGCTCGGCGGTCAGGACGACGTTGCGCAGCACCAGGCCCGCCTGAGAGGCCAGGTGCTCCAGCAGCTTGTCCTCGGCGGCCGATAGAGGCTCGCTCTTCGGCTTCTGCAAGGTGATCGCGCCGAGCAGCTCATCCCGGTGGCGGACCGCGATCGCCCGCGTTACGTCGAGCGGCGGCAGCCCGCCATCCTCGGTCAGGGGAACGGCGGCGGGCGGATCCGATCCGGTTGGCCAGGTCACCCGCGGGCGCAGCTGGACGCCGACCCGGACCCAGACTTCCACCCGTACCGCGCCAGTGGCCCCGGCCAGTACCGATGCCATCCGGTCGAGCGCCGCGTCGGCGTCCAGCTGCCCGGCCATGTCCTGCGCGAAGTCGGACAGCACCTGATAGGGCGTGGCCCGCTGCCCGTATACGATCCGGTTCGCGGCCAGCTGCGCCCGGCGGCGCAGCGGCTGGAACAGCACCGCGATCGCCAGCGCCGCCGCCGCGTTGAGCAGCGGCCCGCCCGCGTAACCAGCCAGCGTCCCGATCCCCACCACGATGAGGACGTAGATGGCCGTGAGAGCCGCCGAGAGCAGGCCATACCTGATGGCGCGGTTGATGATGACATCAATCTGGTACAGGCCGTGCTTAAGGATCGCCACCGTGATGATCGCGGGAATCCCGAACAACGCAATGACCGGTATCACGACAAAGGCGGCGGTCGTGACCGGGTTTGAGTCGGTCCCGGTGGCCGTGGTGGCCAGCAGCGCCGCAACCTGGCAGACGGCGGCCGCCACCACTGCCAACGTGATCCACTTGATCTGCTGGCGCACCTCGCGCCCGCCCGACCGGTAGCGGACCACCAGGGACACGAAGGCCGCCGCCAGCAGCACGGTGAGAAGCACCCCCGCGCCGTTGAGGGTCCCGATCAAGACTGTGGACACAACAGGTCCTAGTGACCTGATGCCGAGGGGATTCGCGACCGCCAGCGACTCGCCGCCAGGGGCCGGCAGCGCCATCAGCCTTGGATGCACTACGAATCCGGCCAGCGCCAGCGCGGTGGCAAGCAGGGCCAGCCCGGCGAACGGGCGCCAACGCGGCGACGGCAGCGTCCCGGACGGAAACAGCAGCAGCATGAAGCCAAGCACGGCGAAGACCGGTACGACGCTCCACTCGGCCAGCAGCCCCATCAACTCCGGCGCAGGCAAAGTGCCGGGATGGGTGATGCCCAGCACCGCATAGGCCGAGGCGGACGCCATGATGGCCGTGGCGGCCCCTTCGCCCAGCAGAAGCCAGCCGATCACGTTGCCAGCGCGGCGGACGACCAGCGCCCCGAGCGTGGCATACAGGACCGCAGCGGGCGCCGCTGCGAAGTTGGAAATCGTGTCCGAGGTCACCAGGTCGCCCGACGCCAGGACCGTCAGCACCGCCCCGCCCAGCGACACCGCCGTGACCGAGATCCACACGATGGCGGTGGCGCGTCTTGCGCCGGTCACCGGCGCGCTGCTGCCAGCGCCCCGGGCCGTCTCACTGGGCGGCGCCGCAGAACTCACCCGCACCACGATCTGACCCTCACGGTTCGTGCCGCCGCGACCAGGCGTAGAGGTAGCCCGCGGTGCCGATGATGAGCAGCCCGTCAAGGGCGTGCAGGGCGCCGTAGGCCGCGTGGTCCTCCCCAAGCCCGGCGAGCAGGCTCTGCACCAGCGAGGTCAGCACGACCAGCAAGGCCGAGCCGACGATGGCGCGGGCCCCCGGCCGGGCGATCACCGCCAGCACCAGGATGAGCAGTGCGATGCCGGCCATCGTGAACCCCAGGGCCCGGTGCGGCGCGAAGGCCGTGTCGCCGGCGGCCGCCAGGCCCTGGTCCTCGAGGCGGAACACACCCAGGCCGGCCAGGAAGATCTGGGCCACCCCGGCCAGCAGGAAGACCAGTAGCAGCCACTGGTACCCGAGGAAGGCGCCGCGGCGCAGCCCGGTGACAGGTCTGACCGAGCCGTGCTCGGCGTCGGCGGCGAGTGCTTGTTCCTCGCTCATTTTGTCCCCCCTTTGCACGGTACGCGTGTATAGCAAACCTAGAGCCGCGGCGTGGTCACGAACACCGTGCTGGCCACCTGGATGGGGTGAGGCTGACCCCCGCCGCCGGTGCGGTTGTCCTCCTCTCCTCGGCCGCCGGGCCCGAGCCCAGTGACGCGCCCGGTCACTGACGCCGCTGCCGGCGCACCTCGGCGGCAGCGGCCTGGGTGATCTCGGCGGGCATGCCGAGAAATGCCGCATAACGCTCCGCCGCCTGCTGGAAACGCTCGCGGTCGCGGCCGGAGATTTTGCCGAACGGTGCCAGCTGGATCGTCACGGCTTCCCTGCCGATGATCCGCCGCCAGAGGCCCACGGCCCGGCCGTCGAGCACCATCACCGGGTTGAGCAGGTCGCCGTGCGAGAGCGGAGGGTCCCGGACGAGGGCGCCACGATCGGTGTACCCGACGGTGTACTCGTCGAAGGCAGGGAGCAGGTGGACGCCGCCAGGGACCGTGCCGGCGGGCCGGCCGGCGCCCTGCCAGTACGTCGCGCCGTCCAGTTCCTCGGCTGCGAGCGCGGGCCCGGCCAGCGCGATCGCCTCGCGAGCCTCGCTCAGCTTCAGCCCGGACCACCAGCCGAAGTCCCTGGCGGTCGCCGGGCCGTGGCTCGTGAAGTAACGGGTCGCCAGCTCGGCCAGCGGGTCGCCGGGTTTGCGTGCGCCTGGCGCCCACTCGTCGAGCAGCACGAAGGTCGGCTGCATGCCATCGAGCGGGCCCAGGCAGATCAGGCCGGTCATCGACAGGTAGCCGAGGATGTGCCCGCCGCGGCTGCCGCTCGGCGAAGCCGAACAGTCGATGCCGCGCTCGGTGAGCAGGGTGTACAGGTCCTTGCGGCGGACCCGCCGCCCGCCGCGCAGTGCCTCCGCGACGACCTCGGCGGAGCGGTCGAAGACGGCATCGGTCAGGCCGATCCGCTGGTAGACGCCGGCCATCTGCCGGATGCGGCGCCCGGCCAGCAACTCGAGCATCCAGCGGGCGTCGGCGGCCGGCACGAGGTGGATCGTGCCGCGCATCGGCCAGGTGCGCACGATCGCGCCGCGGTCGATGGCGGCCTCGACCGTGCCCGCACTGGCCTGCCTGGTCCGCAGGCCCACCGCCCATAGCGACTGGCCGTACTCCTGCGCCTGGACCGCACCGAGATGCGTGACGACCTGGGCCGGATTCCCGGCCACGGCGGCGGCGAGAAGCTGGCTGGCCAGCCGCCTCGCCAGCAGGCCTTCGGGGGTCACCGCGTCATCGTATGGTGCCCGGCCGTTACGCGGGTCCCGGTGGCCGCGCACCTCGATCGGCCACGGCCCAGCAGGACCGCCGGCCGCGGGCCACTGACCGTCGGCTGCGGGCCAGTGGCCGCCGCCACCGCTACCTTCTGATCACGACCTTCAGGGCGTTGTGCTTTCCTGCCTCGGCGAACGTGTCGTAGGCCGCCATCATGTCGTGCAGCGCGAAGTCATGCGTGCCGAAGAGGTCGGCCGCGATCTTCCCCGAGCGGACGAGTTGCAGCAGCACCGGCACGGTGGTGCCGTCGACCAGGCCGGTGGTGATCGTGACGTTCTTGATCCACAGGTCTTCCAGATGCAGCGTGGTGGGTGCCCCGTGCACGCCGACGTTGGCGATGACCCCGCCCGGGCGCACCACCCTGGTACAGATGTCGAACGTGGCCGGCACCCCCACCGCCTCGATCGCCACATCGGCGCCAAGGCCGTCGTCGGTCAGCGCCGCGACCTGCTCCTCAGCGTCCGCGTCGGCTGTGTTGATCGCGACGTCGGCGCCGAATCGCAGCGCGTGCTCCCGCCGGGAGTCCGCGACTTCCAGCGCGATGATCTTGGCCGCGCCGGCCAGGGACGCGGTCTGGATCGCGGCAAGGCCGACCGGCCCCGCGCCGACGACCACGACGACATCGCCCGGCTTGACGCGGCCGTTTCTGACCCCCACCTCATAGCCCGTCGGCAGGATGTCGGCCAGGAACAGCACCCGCTCGTCGGTGACCCCCTCGGGTACCTTGTGCACGCTCGTCTCCGCGAACGGGACCCGGGCGTACTCGGCCTGAGTGCCGTCGATCAAGTGCCCGAATATCCACCCGATGCCGCCGGTGGCCAGGCAGTGGCTCGGCATGGCCCGCTTGCAGTAGGCGCAGCGCCCGCAGGATGTGATCGCCGGCACAAGCACCCGGTCGCCTTCGGCGAGGCTGTTCACCGCCGAGCCCACCGCCACGACCGTGCCGACCGCCTCGTGGCCGAGAATGCGGCCGTCCACGACAGCAGGCACGTCCCCCTTGAGGATGTGCAGGTCGGTGCCGCAGATGGTCGTCGTATCGACCTGGACCACTATGTCGGTGGGCTCGACCGGACTGGGGTCAGCGACGGTTTCCCAGGACTTGTTACCGGGGCCGTGGTACACCAGCGCCTTCACGGCGACCTCCAGAGGATGACAGTCATCGCGATGTCCGCATGTAGCGGACACTAATCGGCACGCCAGCAAGCCGGGACTCAGTATGAGACGGCCTGATGTGCGCTGCCGGCGGGAATGATGGCGACGTGGAGTCGCTGACCGAGCTGCAAGAGCGGCGGGTGTTCGAGTGCCACCTGGCACCCGACCTGGCGCTGCGGACGCTCGAGGAGGCGGATGCGTTCCTGCGCGACCGCGGATTGCTGACCCGCACCATGAACTGCGCGCTGCCGAGCCTGTATGAGGCATGTCACGAGGATCCGTACCGGCCCGGGAGCGCGGGCTTCGCGACCTGGCCGGCGACGAAGTGGCCGTGGTTCGGCGAGCTCGCCGAGCGTGACTACCTGATCGCCGCGGTCCACCGCGGCAAGAACCTGATCGTGACCGGGGAGGTGGCGCGCCTGCTCGACCCGATCTGCCGCGCGGAACTCGAGCGCATGGGCGCCGCCGACCGTGGCTGGGGCCGGCTGCTGGATCATCTGGCTGCGGCGGGACCGTCCAGCGTCGACGATCTGCGCACCGAACTCGGGCTCAAGCGGCAGGAGCTGAGGTCGCTGCGGGCGCCGCTCGAGCGGTGTGGCGCGATCGTCTCGCGCTCGCTGGAGGTGACGGCCGGTCGGGGTCACCTGCATTCGAGCGAGCTGGCACGCTGGGATCAGGCCTACCCTGGCAGCGGCGAGACGGGTGCGGATCCGGCCCGCGCGCTCAAGGACCTGGTCGCAGTCGGCGTGCGTGCGGCGGTCGTCGCGCCCGAGCCCGAGCTGCGGCGCTGGTTCTCCTGGCGGTGGTACTGGGCGGACACGCTCGTCGGCGACCTCGTCCGCGAGGGTCGGCTGCGGAGGGTGGACGGTCACGTCACGGCAGCGGCCTGACCGGCTGGGAGCCGAACGCCAACGGGCGGTGCGGCTCCGCTGAGCACGAGTATCAGCTGGGACCACCTCACCCGCGGTCGCGAAGGCCCGCGACCAACGGAGATGTTAATGCTGCGTTCGTTTTCGCTGAACCCGGCGGTCGCCGTCGTGCGTGATAGTGGGTGCCGCCTACCCCACGGCACCGAGCGGGGAAAATCGTCGTGAGGGACTCTCGATGTGCAACCAGAACGAATGGATCGTGCGTGAAGCATTCCTGGCCTACGACCGCGGCGACGTGACGCGGATGATGGACTTCGTGGACCCGGACGTGGACTGGACCTACCTGGATCCAGGCCCGGACGGCCCGCGGCCGCGGACCTGCCACGGCCGCGGCGAACTGGAGGAGGCGCTGCGCCGCCAGGCCGACCGGGGGCTGCGAGCCGAACTCGAGCAGGTCATCGCCGCCGGCGACCGGGTGATGCTGGTAATGCGGGCGCCCGGGATCGAGGACTACGGGCACCGGCAGGCCGACGAGCGGACCTATGACATTGCCACGGTCCGGGACGGGCTGATCATCGGGCTGCACGCCTGCCGCGACCGTAGCGAGGCGCGGTCACTCGCCGGCATCGGTTGAACCAGCCATCCCACGGCGGGCGGCACTAGGGCCGTGATCGATGCGTCCCAGACGCCTTTGGGGCCGCCCTGCTCCGGGGACCGCAATCACGTCCGTGCGGCCCAGTTCCTCCCGGGGCGCCCGGTTCCTCCCCGGGCGCGCTGGGGAATGATCGACGGGTGATCGCGGTCGGCCGGGAAGGTCGTGCCTCCGGCTGGCGGTGCCCGTCCCGCAACCCGGGCTGAGAGGTGAGAGTCATGTCAGACAAGGTCACGAGGCGTGGGCCCTGGATCCTCGCCGCGATAGCGGGTGCGGCGCTGGCCGCCGGGGCCGCCGCCCGCCTGCGGGCCCGCCAGGCTTCGGGCCCGGCGGACGCACCGGCCGACGTCGGGTTCATGCGCGCCCTGCACGCGGCGCTGCGCCGC
>WNGD01003722.1_pt1 | contig 15297 bp, 11 predicted proteins | sample 5400671 | NCBI WGS metagenome assembly WNGD01 (sample SAMN13153369, study PRJNA577476) | soil metagenome | isolation source: 40 cm soil or saprolite under grassland replicate 2 | place: USA:California | collected 2016-06-15 | reverse complement strand
GGACTGAAAGAGCATGCCGACGTAGTGGTGATTGGTGGAGCTGAGGAGTTACTAACGTATGAGGCGATGAACAGAGCGTTCGGTTTGTTGATGGATGGGGCCGTACTGCTGGCGATGCATACAAATCTGTACTGGAAGACAAAAGATGGGCTGCAGTTGGATAGTGGACCATTTGTACGAGCGCTGGAGCTGGCATCTGGGAAGCAGGCAGTTGTGCTGGGCAAGCCGTCGCGGGACTTTTTTGAGCAGGCACTGCTGGAGATTGGCGTGGCAGCGGATGAGGCAGTGATGGTGGGTGACGATATTGAGAATGATATTGACGGGGCGCAGCGAGCAGGGATGAAGGGAGTGCTGGTCGAGACAGGGAAACATAAGGGAGATTCGCCGTTGCTAGAGCGGATTCATCCAGCGGCAATAGTGTCCTCGATCAGAGATTTGCCGGAATATTTGATGAGTGTCAGAAACCAGGCCAGTGAGGGAGAAGGTTAGCACCAGCATGGTTTCGGTATGCTAACAGAGGATAACTTGCTAGCTTCATACTTCCGCAATGTTTGCCAACTTTTTGCTGCTCATATATACCTATACTCCTATATAACAACGTGTCAATATGGAATATCTTGACACTTCTAACTCCCAACTGTACAATGGCGGCGGTCTAATGCCTGTTTCACTTATAGCTATTTTTTTAAGGAGCACTATCGTGATTGATCGTGTAGGGCAACAACTTGGTAGCTATCGATTAATACGTTCGCTAGGTAGTGGTGGTTTTGCTGATGTTTACCTTGGCGAACACATTTACATGAATACACAGGCCGCTATCAAAATTCTTCAGGCCCGGTTGGCGCAAAACGATCTGCAAGCCTTCCTGGCAGAGGCACGAACCATCGCCAATCTTAACCATCGAAACATTGTACAGGTCTTCGATTTTGCAGTGGAGAAAGATACCCCCTTCCTGGTGATGGCCTATGCTCCCAACGGAACTCTTCGTCAACGGCACCCTGGTGGGTCACGTCTCTCCCTTCAGGAGGTAGTCTCTTACATCAGGCAAGTGGCCGATGCATTGCAATATGCGCATACTAGAAAAGTAATCCATCGTGATATCAAGCCCGAGAATATGCTCGTTGGACAGAACGGCGATATTCTGCTCAGCGACTTTGGGATCGCGGTTGTGACGCAAAGTTCGCGTTACGGCAGTCAGGAGGTAGGTGGAACGGTAGCTTATATGGCTCCCGAACAATTGCAGGGAAGAGCCGGCCCAGCCAGCGACCAGTACGCACTCGCGATAGTCGTGTATGAATGGCTCGCTGGTGTACGACCTTTTAACGGCTCCTTTGCCGAAATCGGCAGCCAACATCTCTTTACTGCGCCCCCATTGTTACGCGAGAAAGTTCCGGAGTTGCCACCGGCTGTTGAGCAGATCATACAAACCGCCCTCAATAAAAATCCTCAGCAGCGTTTTCAAAATATTCAGGCGTTCGCTAACGCTTTAGCACAGGCAAACGAGGCAAGCCAGAGGTCGGGCACAGCAGGAGTTTATGATAGAGCAACGCAAACAAGCGAAAATCAGAGATCCACATTCATTAACCTGCCTTCTAATTCAGCATACCCTCCAATGGGAAATCCCACAGGCAACAATCCAGGATATATACAACAACCAGGAAATACTCGGGTACCACCGCCTCCACCGGGCCACCTTCCATCGGACTATAACAGGTCTGTAAATACTCCTGCTATGGTATCTGATCCTGGCAGATCTCTCAATACTCCTCGTCTGAATAGTGCTAGTATGATACCTGAGCAGTTGTCTTCGCAGCCGCCAATCAACAATCTGCCAGAAACAAAGCGCAGGGGTAACAGGGGACCGATGATTGCAATCATAGCGCTCGTGATCATCCTGGTCGCGGTCACAAGCGCAGGAGCCACGTACCTCTTTGCCAACAGACAGGCATCCAACACAACGACAGGAGCGCAGGTGCATCCTACCGCCACATCACCTCAAACAAGTGCTTCTACTACCTCCACCGATATGGGCACTGCTACTCCCACAACACAAGGTACAGCGACAGTAAACGCTACGACTCCAACAGCTACGACTCCAATAGATACCGTGCCCTGGGGACCAGGGACAACGAATAAGCAACTGATTTGCATATCATCCTGTGACAACAATACTGGAACGTTTAATGTCACTCTTAGCAGTATTGTTGTCGACACCACACATAACACAATGCAGTGGAACTTTACTATCCAGAATAACGGCAACGTATGCAATAATTTGTACGGGAGGATAGATCTTGTAGACCCGGCAGGAACGAAATTTAGCGCAGATGGCGGAACCTTCACCGAGTATTCACCCATCAATTCGGGGCAAATCCTCCCCAAAACCGCAACATTTTCGACTCTTCCAAAGCCGGGTGTACTTTATGAAGTGCAAATAAATGCGGGCTGTTATGCCGCTAGTACATATCAGCCAGAGCATTTTCAGCGTTAGAAGAGGGCCATCCCCACGGGATTGTTCGCTGAGAGCGGGCCGACCCGATCGGTTATTTCGGGAACATCTCGCTGATGCTTTCGCGGTTGTGAATGCGCTTGATGGCCTCACCGAAGATGGAGGCAACTGAGATAACCTCGATCTTATTTGAAAATTGTACAGGCTGGTTTTCGACGGTATCGGTGATGAAGAGGTATTTGACAGGGCTTTTGTCGATACGTTCGATGGAACCATTGGTCAGGACGCCGTGGGTGACGGCGGCATAGACTTCTATGGCACCCTCCTCAAGCAGTTTGACCGCGACACTGGCGAGTGTGCCCCCTGAGATGGTGAAGTCATCTACGACGACAGCGGTTTTACCACGTACATCGCCGATGATCTGCAAGATGTGAGCTTTCTCGTCATGGGCCAGGCGTTCTTTGTCGGCGATAGCGATCGGAGCATTGAGGTAGGAAGCATAGCGGCGGGCCTGTTTCGCAAAGCCGACGTCGGGCGAGATGACGATAATGTCTTTGAGCCTTAACTTACGGATGCGTTCGCAGATGAGCGGGAGGGCGTAGAGGTTATCGACGGGGCGATGGAAGAAGCCCTGGATCTGGGGGGCGTGCAGGTCCATGGTCACGACACGGTCGGCTCCAGCTACTTCGATGGCATCGGCGCAGACGCGGGCACGGATAGAGACGCGTGGCTCGTCCTTCTTGTCTCCTTTGGCATAGCTGAAATAAGGGATCACCACCGTCACCGTTTCTGCTCCTGCCCGCTTGAACGCGTCGGTCCAGAAGAGCAGCTCCATAAAGTTATCGTTGGCAGGAAAGACCGTCGATTGGACTATGTAAACGCGACGACCACGCACATTTTCCAGGATACGTACGAAGGTATTGCCATCCGAGAAGTATAGCGTTTCATTTTTGCCCTGCGGGATGTGGAGATATTCGCAAATACGATTGGTTAGACGGTGACTTCCACTACCAGCAAACACCATTATTGGATCTTCGTTTATCTGCATTGTTATAGGTTCCTTATGTTGGACATCACGAATAGGTAATCATTTTTGCTCAAGGGTGTTATCCTAGTTGATTGTATCTTTTTGGAAGGCTGTTGTGCAAGCAGATGGTAATTAATCTGACCTGCTCACCATCTTGCTCATTCTTCCCCTGCGGCTCTGGCCTCGGTGCCAGAGCCGGGGGAAGAGGATGGTCTGCAATGATGATCTCAAACCATCCGTCATGGGTTGAGAGACTGTTGGAAGACTCTACGCTCTTGCTTCATCGCTTCTCAAGAGATCGTACAAAAGACTTGCAATGGGTGTGGGTGACTCTACCTGTTGTGCGGTCGTTTTGAAGAGACCAACATCCTTCAGCGGGATCTTACTCTGGCTGAAAGGCGCAGCTTTGGTGTTCTCGGCAATCCTCTTGCCATAGCTCTGATAGATGGGAGCGGGGAATAACGTTTGTGTCAGCATATCGATCACTGCTTTTGGATCGACTCCGTTTTTCTCGGCCATCGAGAGCGCTTCTCTCAGAGAGCGTCCTGCTGAAGCAATCAGGAAGTTTCCAACGAGTTTGACAAGCGTTGCCGCGCCGACCTCTTCGCCAAAATCGAAGATCCCCTGTCCCCCCATCGCCGAGAGCAGCGGTCGGACGCGTTCTTTGGCTCTCTGTGGACCAGCAACGGGAATCCAGAGCGAATGTGCGACAGCGGCCTCCGGTCTTCCAAAGATGGTTGCCTCGACATAGGCACAATCATGGTGTGCATGGATTGCCGCAAGCTTCTTTGACGTTTCCGGCAACACCGTACTCATCGCAACATGGATCCCACCTGGTCCCAGGTGCTCTAAAAAACCGTCGCTCATGACGACGCTTTCTAGAGCCGCATCATCCCACACAATTGTCACGACAATCCCCCCAGTCATCACAGCGTCAACTGGTCGGGTCACCAGTTGTGCGCCCTGAGCCACCAGCGATTCCGCTTTACTCGCCGTGCGGTTGTACACCCGGAGAGCATATCCGGCAGTGAGGAGATTGGTAGCCACTGGAAGACCCAACTGGCCAAGTCCGATAAATCCAATCGTTTCACTCATTTTTTCTCACTCCTTCTGAAGAAGTTGACACTCAAACATGACGTTAACGTCATGTTTGGAACAAAAAAAGCCTAGTGATGTTCTCTTTCCTCAAGCCAGCACTCGAAGCGTTCGATATGGGCCTGTAAGTCCGCGCGAAATTGCTGGAACGCACCGATCTTCTGGTCCGTCTCGGCTAGATGCTGGCGCAGGATGGCGAGGACTTTCTGTTTTGGTTGTATGCCACTAGGGTCAATGAAATAGAGGTCGATGACACCACGTATTTCATCCAGGCTGAGTCCAAGCTTCTTTAACTGGTCAATTTTGCGCAGGCGGGCAAGCGTCTCCTCGGTGTAGTAATGCTGACCGTGGCCTTCACGCTCACCTGGAGGGAGCAGTCCAATGCTCTCGTAGTATCGAACGGTGCGCGGAGTGACCTCAGCCCGTTCCGTCAAATCGCCTATGCGCATGCGGTCATTCATCGCTTACCCCCGAATGTTACGTTAACGTCATGTTGATAGACTATCATCTGAGCGAGGCATTGTCAAGGGCCTTCAGGTACACATTAAATGCATGGACCCGTAGCGGCATGCCTTGCGTGTGCCGTGGCGCGTGGTATGGACGTGGTATGGACACATCCGACTTCACGGACGCACTCGGCACACGCAAGGCCACCCGGCACACGCAAGGCATGCCGCTACGGGAACTTTCGACCGGGTTATGCTTCCTGGTAGCGTCCTCCCAGGTGTTGGGCAAGGAACTTTTCGGCGGCGGCGTAGAATTTGAGACGATTTTCTGGTTTGGCGAAGCCGTGGCCCTCGTCGGGGAAGAGCATGTATTCGTAGTCGAGGCCCTTGCTCTTCATAGCAGCGACGATCTGTTCGGATTCGGCCTGCTTCACACGTGGGTCGTTTGCCCCCTGAGCGATCAGCATTGGGATCTTGATCTGGTCAGCTTTGAAGAGGGGCGAGCGCGATTTCAAGAACTCTTCCTCTGTCTCCGGGTTGCCGACACGCTTATGGAAGGTAGCCAGGAACGTGGCCCAATAAGGAGGAATCGTTCGGATAAGAGTGAGCAGGTTACTGGGTCCAACAATATCGACGGCGCAGCAGAAGAGATCAGGCGTGAATGTCGCGCCTACGAGGGCTGCATAACCACCATAGGAACCACCGTAGATAGCGACCTTTTTGGGATCGGCGATACCCTGTTCTACGGCCCAGTGCACAGCATCTACCAGATCGTTATGCATATTACGTCCCCATTCACGGTCGCCCGCGTTGAGAAAATCTTTGCCATAGCCAGTGGACCCGCGGAAATTCACCTGCAAGCAGGCATAGCCACGATTGGCAAACCATTGCGCCTCGGGATTGTAGCCCCAGGCATCCCTGCCCCATGGACCTCCATGAACGTCGAGCACAGTTGGCAGATTCTTCTGATTTTCGCCAACCGGCAGGGTCAGATAGCCATGAATAGTCAGGCCATCTCTGGAAGTGAAGGAGATTGGCTGCATGTTGGCCAGCGTGTATTTAGCCAGATCGGGCTGGTTGTCAAAGAGGAAGGTCGCGCTCTGTTTTGTGCGATCGTAGGCGTAGAAAGGGATCGGACCATTGTCTACAGTGAAAGCAACAAGCCAGGTACTATCGGCATCATCGCGGCTGACCAGGAAGAAGTCGCCCTGGTGAATATCGCGAATACGGTCAAAATCGAGCCGAATCGACTCGTCCAGAATGCTCCATTCGAGACGATCCCGGTTGAAGGCGACGGCCTGTACCTCATAGGTATCGGGATGGATCATCACCTGGCCCACATCATAATGCGGATCTTCTGCCATGATGATGAGGTCGTTTGTGGCAAGATTGAGTTTGACGAGGCGACTGGCGTTCACGTCGCGCGAATCTTGCAGGTAGATTGATTGGCCATCAAGCGTGAAGCCGACGGGACCGCTGGTGAGTGCATCGTCTGAACTCCAGGACAGGATCTTGCGCCAGTCGCTCTGTTCGTTAGCGCGGATCAGCAGTTCCAGGCCTCCATCTGCCCGCGCGGTGACCGCGCCGCGTACTTTGAATTGCGTATCAGTCACCCAGCTAGCTATATTGCCAGGATTCTTCGCCACGAGCGTGAGCTCGCCGGAAGGGAGATCGAGGTGATAGACATCGTGTACCTGTGGATTGTCTTTGTTGAGGCCAATAAGTAGCTCATTGGGAAAATGCTTGTCACTATCGATCACACGCGCCTGTACATTTTCAAATGGCGTCAGATCGCGCGTCTCATACGTTTCCAGATTGGTCGCGTAGAGGTGCCAGTCCTCATTACCACCAACGTCCTGAATATATAAGATGTGTTTATTGTCAGCCGCCCATATATAGGCACGGATGCCGCGCTCTTTGTCCTGGGTGACGGGTCGGTAATCGTCGCCACCAGTGGTACCGACCCAGACGTTGAGTACATCGTTCACCGGTGCCAGGTAGGACATGCGTTTGCCATCTGGCGAGATGCGCGGACTGGTCTTCACCGGGTTGCCGAATAAGACATTGCGCGGGATAAGTTCAACCTGTGGTGTTGTGGTCATATATTTTTGTTGCTCCTTATCAGATTTATCTAGAGGAGATTATGTAAGCGTTTTTGCCGTATATTCGCCGGCAGGATAACATCCAGATAGCGCTTCTCCTGAGTACAGATACGTTGATAGTATATCATAGGGCAGATGCAAAGCTCTCTCTACAGCATCCCGAAATTACGGTGAAGGACACGGATCGGAGGGTTTGAGGGCCAGAATACTCTGCAATTGTCCCTTCAGTAGGGGTAAAGCCTCGTCAGATGTCGTCTGATCATTGAATATATTCTTGATCATTGTCGCAATCGCCTTCGTCGCGCATTGATAATGTGGTAGCACAGGACGAAATTGCGCATTATTGACGTAATTTTTGACGCGGTTGTAATAAGGATTGCGGTTCTTGATTTCGTCATCATCATATATCTCTGCCAGGGTCACAGGAAAATTCTCTTGCACAGCGAGATAGTGCTGTGCATCATGTTGTAGCATCCACCAGATAAACTTCCAGGCAGCGTCCCGCTTCTCTATAGAGGAAAAGTAGTTGATAGCCAGTTGATAGCCGCCAAGACAGCCACCACCAGTATGTGAGTCTGTGGAGAATGGGAGTGTGATGATATCAAATTTATCGAAAACCTGTGAACTAGAGTGATCAAGACTATCAACGACCGCCGCTGGCCAGTTCCGCATAAAGACAGCCTGGCCAGTCTTCCACTGTAACGTGCTACGACCCTCGTCATTATTTGTGACATCGGGTGAGATTGTCTGTAACCATGACTTCATTTTACTGAGAGCTTTTCGTGCTTCAGAGCTATCGATGAGCACCTGGGCGGGATTGTGAGCGTCATCGAAAATCTTGCCGCCATAACCGGACAAAATTTCCACGAGATTACAGATCATCGCTTCATTTACCTTGCCATTTCCATCAAAAGGTTGCGCCTGCCAGGTAAAGCCCCAACGTAAGCCTTTTTGCGATTGTGCCTCCAGTGCCATGCGTTCCAGATCATCCCAGGACTTGATGTTCGGTTCGCTACCCACCATATCCTTACGATAATATAATATGCCCACATCAGTATGCAGGGGGGCACCCCAGAGCTGGCCGTGGTAACTTGCAGCCTGGAACGGAGCTTGCAGATATGATGTTGTGGTCGCTTTGCTCCGCCAGTTCGGCCAGTAGCGATCAAGCGGGATAATCCAATTTTTGCTGGCGAACTCACTCATCCACACCACATCGAGCGAAAGGATATCATACTGAACGCGGTCAGCAGGATTCTGGCTAGTGAGCATCTGTTGTAATGTATCATATGCTGTCCCAGGATGGACATTCACTGTGATCTGGTCGTGGTTAAGAGTATTATACATGCGAGCGAGCATCTCGAATGACTTTATATCACTCTTGAACCCTGTTTCACAGATCCAATTGAGCGTAACAGGTTCCTTCACGATAGGAGTGGGGGCATTGTTGACCTGGAATGGCAAGGAGCAGCCACCCAGGAGCATCGCACTACCAGCCAGTGTACCCCGTAAAAACGTGCGGCGCGATTGTGTTGGTCCATCGTTCTGCATTTCTACCCGAGTCATATCCAATCCTCCTGATAATGGCAATACCACTAACTCGTAGGAACCCCATAGCAACCTCCCCACACCGTAGCAGAGGTTCCCTTTATTGGTGTGATAGCATTCCCTCCCTGCTTGTTAATGGTGATAAGTAGGACCGCTTTTTGGTATGGTGCGCTTTGGCCCCTTTGGTAAGAGATCTGTCCACTGACACCAGGAAATGGATCAGCAGAGGTAAATGTTTGCAGCGCTTTCAGTAACTTTTGGGTGGGTGGATCGCTGCTGTTTATCACAGTACTTGCAGCAGTATCCATGAGCGAAACAGCGTCGTATGCAAGAATCGTATCGCTGGAAGCAACATCGTGAGTATACGAGCCACCGAAATAGACGTCGCCTGGATCAAAATCTGTTTTATAATCAGTCGCCATATTATATGGATTATATTGTTGTTTTGTATTCTGTATAGAACATCGCGCATTCCCACCATCACGAACATTGTTGGAATCATGATAAGCGAACACAGTAAACTGCAAAGACTGGAAATTTTGTATTTGACTGGCTGTATGACTCTGGTAGACCCATTGATACATGCTATCAGGGCCAAGTATCTGAATGTGGATATTTCCGTTGTTTAGCGCGGCCTGGAATTGACTGGCATCATCAGTCGGACCAGCAAAGTACACCATAGATAGGCCAGGAAAATCTTTAATATAGTCTACAAGATTTGAACTTATATCTGAATCTGTATAAGAACGAGCATATATCAGTATATGCTTCTTTTGAGCCTCTTGGTGAAAGGAATACTCAATACTCGTATTATATATATCACCACTTCTATAAAACACGACAACTGTTATAGGATTGGAACTGTGAGGGCTCTCGTCCTCTATAACATGTATCGCTGCATCTGATTGCGCTTGAAACGATGGAGCCACACTATGTAGATAAGGCATCGGCTTCGTCTCATCAACAGGTACTACTGAAACTACTGGTATCTTGTCGTTGTTTAACTCATCAATAAGCGCGTCTGTACCATATGACAGATTAACGACACCGACTACAGGATTCTTGCCCTCTGTGGCTGCGAGAATTTCTGGCGCGGCATTTGTCTGTTGTGTGCCATCTCCTGTATTGAGAAGAATAAGATGGAGCATCGGGCCATTAGAATGAGCGTCATTAAACTCCTGTTGTCTCAGAGCCATAGCTTGTAGCATAGCACGACTACGACTATTCAATACGGCGTTAGCTACAGAGTTACCTGCTACCATTTGTACGACGACAACAAGGTTTATATACGATGAGGAAGCTGAGTGTGTGCCACACGGATCTGGCAGGTCTGACAGCATATGATAGTTTTGATAGGCAATTCTGGCTTCTCCATCTGTCGGATCCTCACGACTAGCGAAGTACCAGTACTCGCATGCATCTTTGTCATGCCCTTGCCCCTGTAAAGATTGGGCTTCGTCCTTCAGGCTATGATTGATTGTGTTGACATCAATCACGCAATTTCTGTCGCACAACGAATTGGTCTGTTCTATCTTCACTGGGAGCGAGGGAACAAGCAGGAGGTGCAAAACAATGCCCGTCAATAAGGACAGCACGAGAATAGAAGCGAGAATACGTAACAATAGCACAGGCTTCTTGTTGGTGGGAAGAGTTTTTGTTTGCGTTTTTTGTCGCGCCGCTTTCTTAGATCGTGAGTAGAAGATGAGTATGCTAATGACTAAAATGATTGCGACGAGGAGACACGACCCAACGCCTTTTACGAAACCAACATTTCCTACTATTACACTCCAGATAAAGTCGAGATGGCTAGAAATCAAATTAGCAAAGATACCGAATGCGATAGCGCCTATCAAAGCATCTATTATTATCCATCTTACAAATTTATTTTGCAAAATTCGTTTGGATTGTTCTACAGTCCAATCTATAAGGTCATCCATACTCCATCATGCCCTTTCTCCCACTACCGCGCCGCTGCGATAGTGGTACAACATTCTATGATAATAGACGTTTCTGAAGTGAAAAATAAAAGCGCGTCTCTATATTACTCTTCTTTAAAAATTTTATACAAGTTATAGTATGAAATAGCTATTTCAATTTATATAGTTACTATGAATAAATAAGGTGAAAAACAAAAATAAGCAAGTAAATGGTTTTATAAAGTAAGAACAAGCTTCAATATTTGTTGCTTTCCTACACTTCTATAAGCAGCTTTTCACTGCTCTCGCTTGTACATCACCAGGGTGATTGCAAGAATCACCCTGGTACAACCTGAAACTCATTGTGGCGTAGGGGTTGGTGGTGGCAGGAGCGGAAGGGCAAAACCCCAATCGAGCAGCTTTTCTGCATCGACGAAACGTTGATTCGGATTATTGTCTGTATCATTCATGACCGCGCCTATCAGATGATGGCGCGCACTGGTGGCCGAGAAGACCAGGCAATAGCCAGCTTCCCCGGTAAAGCCTGTTTTCACACCTACCGCGCCCGGATAAAGGCTCAATAGATCATCGGTAGTATCCCAGGTATAGGCATGGTGCTGAGCGGTAGCGGGCAGGACGTAGTGCTGCAACTCAACAATCTGCGCAAAGAGTGGATTATCCATAGCAATGCGTGTGAGCTGCACCAGGTCGGCGGCGCTGGTATAGTGGTTTGGATCGGGCTTTCCCTGTGGTGTCATATAGGTAAGCCCATCGGGATTGATATAATGCGTCTGCGTCAGGTGGAGACGTTGCGCATAGCGATTCATTGTTTGCACGAAGTTAGCAGGTGAACCGGCAACAGCGTCAGCAATACTGATGGCTGAATCGTCGCCCGAAGGCAGCAACAGCGCATACAGCAGATCCTTCAGGCGAATTTGATCGCCAACAACAAGCTGAGCGCTACTGCCATTATTTTTTTTCACTTCATCGATTGCAGCTTGCTGAATAGTCACAACTTTATTCAGATCAGCCGTCTCGATAGTAATCAGCGCGGTCATAATCTTGGTCGTACTCGCCATAGGCAGGCGTAGTTGTCCCTGAACATTCACCAGCACATGTCCGGTATCAGCATCTAACAGATAAATAGCCTTTGCATTCACCGCCGGAGGAGTACCGCGTACCGTAAGAATTGGCGCTGGCGTGGGGGTCGGAGGACCAAAAGAAGAGATTACCTTTGTCCCCAGCGGAGTATAGGCCAGCACTCCACCCACGACGAGCAGCAGTACCATCGCAAACAGAAGCAAGGTAACAGCAAAAATACGGCGTATCATCTACAAAACTCTCTCTTTTTTAGAACCCGGTCAGAAGACCATAGTGTATCCAGTAGATGCATCAATTATTACAATACTACCATCGCTCATTGTATTACAATTCAAACGAAGTCAAAAGTGCCTGTTTCACATTATGGACTCTTGTTAGGACCATAAGCCTATCCCAACGCGTATCCTTTTCGATGCAATGACCCGTACTACAAGAGTAGATTAAAGTGCTTTATGCCTTGCCAGGCACTATATATTCTTGTGACACAGCTAAAAATTTGAGTGAAGTCGTTGTGTCGGTGGTGGTTCTGCCCCATGAGCAGAAGGCAAGAAAGGAATCTATCGCAATGAAATCAAATGTACGTGTACCGGGAAAAGCGCAACAAGCAGAACGCGCGGCGCATAGTGCAGCCACCAGCCGCTGGATGACGATGCTGGCACGCCTGGGCTATGCGGTGAAGGGTGTAGTCTATCTCATTATCGGCATACTCGCCGTAGAACTGGCGGCTGGTAAAGGTGGAAAAGCTACCGATCAGAGAGGGGCTATACACGTCATCTATGATGCGCCCCTGGGCAGATTCCTGCTCGCAGTGGTTGCCATCGGACTGATTGCTTTCGCATTATGGTGCTTCATCCAGGCATTGTTCGATACCGAAGGCAAAGGGAACAACGCAAAGGGTATTCTAGCGCGTGTCGGCTATGCAGTAATAGGCGTCTCCTACGGACTTCTGGCAGTAGGTGCCATCCAGCTCCTGGCAGGTACAGGCAATGGTGGACAAAGTTCAACCGCGTCGGCCCAGAACTGGACAGGGATGGTGCTCAAATATGGCATTGGCGTTGCACTGATCGTGCTTATCGGTCTGGTCGTGCTCGGCATCGCGTTCTATATGTTCTATCGTGCGTACACCGCCAATTTCCAGCAGAAGCTTTCCTTGCAAGGAGTGAGCACTCAAGTCAGGAAAGGGCTGATCTTACTCGGTCGCACCGGGTATGCTGCATTAGGCGTCGTCTTCTGTATCGTCGGCCTCTTCCTGATCATCGCGGCGCTCCAGCATAATCCTAACGATGCCCGGGGGCTGGATAGTGCCCTACAAGTTCTTCTGCAGCAACCCTTTGGGCCATTTCTGTTAGCGATTGTCGCATTAGGGCTGGTTGCCTATGGAGCCTATTCCTTTGTAGAAGCGCGTTACCGCCGTATCGCCGGACGCCAGTTCAGCATGTGACAGTGACGATCATGTTTGCATGCATTCGCGTGCAAACATGCGTACAGATTCCAGTTGCGCCGAGTCCTGCAGAAAGATAATCAGTTCTTGTGCTCCTGCCTGCTCGATCTCTACCAGGCGCTTGCGAATTGCGTCTGGAGTCCCGATTAATGCCTGCTCGCGCAAACGGCCAGAAGGAATGTTGCGCTTGTACAGTTCGCTTTTGGCGAGGGCATCGGCATCATTCTCCGCAATCGCACAATTGAACAGCACCGTACGGCGAATAGTATTGTAATCGCGGCCAACGTTTTCACAATGCTGCTTGAGAATGGCAAATTTGCGTGCCAGCCCTTCGTTATCCAGATGTCCGATATTGCAGGCGTCTCCATACTGAGCAACCAGCTTGAGCGTTACCTGCTCGCCAGTACCACCGATGAGCAGAGGAATATGTGGCTTCTGTACACCTTTTGGCTGGTTAATCGCGCCGCGCACCTGGTAATACTTGCCCTCAAAGACAGCCTCTTCCTGCGTCCACATAGCGCGGATAATCTGTAAAGCATCGCGCAATTGCCTCAACCGTGTCGGACCATCGGGAAATTCGTAACCATAAGCGCGAAATTCATGCTCGTACCAGCCCGCGCCAATACCGAAGTCAAGGCGACCGTGGCTCAATACATCAACCGTGCTGGCCATTTTCGCCAGTAATGCCGGATTGCGATAGTTATTACAAGTCACCATCTGGCCGATGCGAATGCGCCTGGTATCACGTGCGAGGGCAGCGGTACTGGTCCAGGCTTCAAATGTTGGTTCCTGCGTTGGTTTAGGAACCGTGTGGAAGTGATCGAAGAGCCAGATCGAATCGTAGTCCAGCGCCTCCGCTTCCTGGGCTACGCGCGTCATCGTCTCATAGGCCTCCACATGGTCAGTGATACCAACCAGGTCCATACGCCACCCCTGCGGGACGAGCAAGCCAAATTTGAGTGCCATGCTGTGAACTCCTTAGACAAGATTTGGAAAATGTTCTCTGCATCCTCCGGTTGTAGTTCGCGTAATAGCAGGTGCTCCGTCTCCGGCACAGGCAAGCCATGCCACTACGGGGCCGTCCGCCTTGCCAATCGTCGCTATATCATACCACAGAGCAGCCTCCCGAAGGGGAGAATTCGTGGTAATCATGGTAATCATTGGTGTCCAGCCGCCTGTAGAGCGGGACGAGGCGATTACCGATGCCCAAAAAAACGTCGGTAATCATTGGTAATCGTGGTAATCATTCGAGCTGTCATCTGTCAGGGCGATTGAAACGTTGCCGCATTGACCCGTAGTGGCAGGCCTTGCGTCTGCCGAGTGCGTGGGCAGAGTGCATTATGGACAAGTTGAGGACATTGCGGGCCACTCGGCAGACGCAAGGCCTGCCACTACGGGGACGGTTCAATCGCCTTTGCCATCTGTGAGAAAGGGACGTATTGGCAATGGGGTCAGATACAGGCCACGATTGCCTACACGACCTTCTCTCTTCCTCCTACCATCATTTACTCTCTATCTCTAAATGAAGAGGAGAGATGATTACCGTGATTACCAATGATTACCACTGTTTTTTTGGCACCGGTAATCGCTTCATCCCGCTCTACAGGCGGCTGGACACCAATGATTACCATGATTACCACGAATTCTCCTCTTTGGGAGGCTGCTCTACAACCAGCTTTCCCCATCTCGATGAGGCACAATTTTTCATTGGCAGCGAATCCAGCATGGCTGGATATTATCGATGGGCTGATCAAACAGACTCGGCTGATCATCCACACGGAAAAGTTGCTTAAAATCTTCGGGGGCGAAGGCTTTGCGCAGGCGTGCTGCGTAAGAAGTGACCAGTACCTGCAAGTAGTGCTCAACGTCATAATCACGTCTATTGGCAACCTCGTGCTGGCTAGAAGAAGATGGAGCGCTATTAGTCTCGGACTCAGCAGCGGAAATCTTTTCTTCGGTCTCCCAATCCGCACCAGCTGGAGCTTCTTCAGCCTCTTCTGGCAACCAGGTATAACACCTGGGACCAGTTCGGTAAAAACGTACACGCTCACCAGGATGCCAGCGTGCGCGACCGGAGGCGAGCAAGGCTTCATATTGTGGCTCAGGATGCGCGCCCCGAACGGCAAGATAGGCTTCAGGCGTCTTTGAAAGCTTCACTCTGGCCCCCAGGTCCGA
>WNGD01011591.1_pt1 | contig 15300 bp, 8 predicted proteins | sample 5400671 | NCBI WGS metagenome assembly WNGD01 (sample SAMN13153369, study PRJNA577476) | soil metagenome | isolation source: 40 cm soil or saprolite under grassland replicate 2 | place: USA:California | collected 2016-06-15 | reverse complement strand
AGAAAGGAACAAATGAAACAGAAAACTCTCATTGCGATCTTCTCGACCGTGTTTCTGATCGCGATTCTGTTCTTGATTGCGATTGGACAGAATCGATTTGAGCCCGGTTCAGCCCGGCCTCTCGCTCACGCGCCGGCACAAACCCTCCAAGCACTCGTCGATGAAGCGGCGCAGACGGCTTTGGAGAAATTCAAAGATAAGGGCCTCAAGGAAGAGAATCTGTCGATCACGCTGATTGATCTGCACGATTCCCAGCGTCAGGCAAAAGCGAGCTTTCGCGGCAATGAGCGCATCTATCCGGCAAGCGTCGTGAAGCTCTTCTACCTTGTCGCCGCGCATCGGTGGCTCGAAGATAAGAAAATTGAAGACACGCCTGAGTTGCGCCGCGCACTGCGCGACATGATTGTCGATTCATCCAACGAGGCGACACAGTACATCGTCGATGTGTTAACCCACACGACGGGCGGATACGAATTGCCACCGAAAGAGATGGAGGAGTGGCAACAGCAGCGTAATGCGGTGAACCGTTATTTCACCGGACTCGGTTTTACGAACATCAACGTCAATCAGAAAACATTCTGCGAAGACGCTTATGGACGTGAGAAGGTCTCGCGCGGGCCCAGCGGCGAGAATCGAAATAAGCTGACAACCGAAGCAACCGCGCGTTTGTTGTCAGAGATTGTCACGCGCAAAGCGGTGACACCCGAACGAAGCGCGCAGATGATTGAGCTACTGAAGCGGGATTATTCCGGTACCAGCAAAGACGCGGACGATCAGGCGCATGGCTTTACCGGCATCGCGCTTCAGGGAATTGAAGGCGTGCGGTTGTGGTCGAAGGCCGGCTGGACCAGCACGACGCGGCACGATGCGGCCTATATCGAATTGCCAAACGGCGGGAAGTTTGTTTTGGTTACGTTTACTACTGACCATGCAAACGAGCGGGAGATCATTCCGACCGTTGCGCGGGTGGTGATGAGTGGGATTTCGAATGTGAAGTGATTCAATTGCTGCATATGAAGATCCCACGTTTAGAGGCGGGCGTTGCCCGCCGGTTCAATTTCGAGTACGGCGGCGGGCAACGCCCGCCTCTAAACGGCAACGGTTGGTTCAATGCTCGAAGATCTGTCAAATAAACATCACCTGTTAAGCGACCTGTTCCATCGGCCACGCCGCCGAGACGAATGGGATCGCTATCGGCTTAGCAATGAGCAAGTTCACTTCTATCACCGGAACGGTTACCTTGCAGGCATTCGCATGTTGAATGACGAACAGGTTGATGGGCTTCGAGAAGAATTGTCGGCGCTGGTTGATCCTTCGCATCCCGGCCGCGAACTCTTTTATGAGTACAATTCGAACGAATCAACCGATCCGTCCAGGATCCTCTTTCATGCGCTGGGCGCCTGGCGCGTTGCCCCCGGATTTCACGATCTGCTTTGGAATCCTGCATTCTTAACGCCGGCAGCGCAACTGCTCGGCGGCGCAGTACGTTTCTGGCACGATCAGATCTTCTACAAGCCGGCGCATCACGGTGGCGTGGTCGCCTGGCATCAAGACTACTCTTACTGGACACGCACGCAGCCGATGGCCCATCTTTCATGCTGGATTGGATTGGACGATTCAACGCGCGAGAACGGTTGCGTCCACTATGTTCCCGGTAGTCATCTTTGGAATCTTTTGCCGGTTACCGGCCTCGCGCATGAGATGGACGCGATACAAACTGTTCTGAGCGAGAAGCAGCAACAACAATTCAAGCCGGTCGCGATCGAGTTGAAAAAAGGCGAGGCTTCGTTCCATCATCCTTTAATGGTCCATGGCTCTTACGAGAACATAACTGATTCGCCACGCCGCGCGGCGGTGATCAATGTTTTTCGCGATGGAGTAGTTTCAGCATCAGACAAGCCAGCGCTTGAAGGCGTGCCGGCGATTCCTATCGGCGAAAAGATGGAAGGGCAATTCTTTCCTTTGTTGTTCGATCCTGATGCGCTGAAGAAATAAGAGTAGCCACAGAGGCACAGAGACACAGAGAGGCGAAAAAGGAACGCCACGGTCGCGATTTTATCTCAGTCGATATGAGCAGACTCACGCCACCAAAACTGGCACAAACAAGCGCCATCGCCGGTGCGATCGCTTGGGCGATAATCCTGTTTATTAGAACCTCAAGCTCTTACGAAACTGAGTTGATTGACAAGATCCTTTTGTTGGGGGTTCTGGTCATAGTGCCCCTTGGTTTGTCGCTGGTCGCGATGTCCGATGAAAGTGGGCGACACGTATTGCCCTACCGTCTCGCGCTGATTGCGCAACCCTTTGGCGCCGCGGCGGCTGTTGCCTCTTTCTTTCTGAAGCAAGGCAGGCCGGCGGCGCTGCTCGCTGTTTTGTGGCTCATCGTCACGGTGTTGATCGCTTTGTTCGGTTTGTGGCGTTTGTTATTCCGGGGCGTGCTGACCGCGAACGAGCTTTGCATCGGCGCCGGGCTGATCTACCTTCCGGTCGGTGGTATGTGGTTTCTCATGTCGCGCTTTGGCATACAGCCACTCGGCTTTGGCGATACGATCGTGTTGCTGACGGCGGTCCATTTTCACTTTGCCGGATTTGCCGCTCCGATTCTGGCGGGACTTGCCGGTCGCACGCTGCACGCCAGTGGCGCGGCGCACCAGTTATTTCAGTTTGCGGCGGTGGGCATCGTCACTGGTACGCCTATTGTGGCCACCGGAATTACTCTCTCGCCACTTGTCGCGTTCATCGGCGCGATTGTCATTTCGCTCGGCCTGATCTTTCTTGCGATCGTCGTTCTCGGTTGGGTGATTCGCTCAGTTGGATCATTGCCGGCGCAGTTCCTCCTGGGAGTTTCGGCCATCTCGAGCGCGTCGGCGATGGTGCTTGCCTGTTTGTATGCGTACAGTCTCGTGGCGAAGACCCTGGTCATCGATATCCCGCACATGGCCATGACGCACGGAGTCATCAACGCCTTTGGTTTCGCGCTGTGTGGCTTGGTTGCCTGGTCACTCGTGCCTCCCGATTTGGGCGCTGGCCGCTGACAAGCCCCTCCGTGCGCACTGGCAGAAATACAACCCGTGGCGAGACACGCCGGGAACTTTTGTTTTCACGGAGTGTCTAAGAACCCGATGCCAACCGAATCGAACGCCGCGTCACATTCAGTGTGACCGCCGGCTTGTGACAGCTCATTGAGGAGAAACCGCTATGTCCGCGTGCGTCCAAAGTGACCATAGTCCAACACCGTTCATTAATGTCACTCCACTGATCGATGTCTTGCTGGTGGTGCTAATCATCTTTATGGTGGTGACGCCGCTAAAACCGAGCCGTTTTGTCGCCAAGTTGCCGGCGCCGCCAGAAGATCGCGCGTGGCCGCCGAATCCAAAAACTCTGGTGGTGACAATCGAAAGCGATCACACTCTAAAACTCAATTCGCTCGGCGACATGGGAACTGTGGATGATATGGGAAAGTTGAGCGCGAAGTTAGCGCAGGTCTTTCAAGAGCGCCGAAAGAACCATGTATACCGCGACGAGATGCGAGACCGAATAGACGTATCAGAAGATTACCGCATCGAGTTGACAGTCTTCATTAAAGCGCCGCGGTCGATCAGCTATGGTGACGTGGCAAAGGTAATCGATGGCGTGAAGGGTGCCGGCGCTGATCCGATCGGTTTGCAGCTGGATGGTCTGAACTAACAGGCATCGCGGAGTGTGGATAAGCTAGGTCGCCTATTAACACCCTGCTTCCGGAGTCCGTCCGAAGAAAAAGCGCTTTCTCTGTGCTTCCTTAGTGTTCTCTGTGTCTCTGTGGTGAGTGTTTTTGCTTATGATTCACCACAGAGACACAAAGAGCACAAAGGTTACACAGAAGCTTGAGATTTATTCCGACAGTCTTTCGATCATCTTCGCGGCGATCTCTTTCAACAGTTTTGCGCCCACCGTGGCAGTGATGTTCAACGGATCCATTTGTGGATTGAATTCCACAATGTCTGCGCCGACCACGTGTCCCTTGGTAGATTGAATGATGTCGATTGCCTGGCGTGTTGATAAGCCACCAGGCTCGCGATGCGAGACGCCCGGAGCGAACGCCGGATCGAGGCCATCCAGATCGAAAGAGATGTACAGCGGTTCATCAAACTCGAAGACCAGATCGTCTCGCCAGTCTTTCATCTCGATCACTTCAACTCCGAATTTCGCGGCTTGCTCGCGCTGATGACCGTTCATCGTGCGGACGCCGACCTGCACCAGTCGTTGCGCCAGCCTCTCTTCCATGATTCTCGCGAACGGGCAGGCGTGCGAATACTGGTTCCCCTGAAACTGATCGTAGAGATCGGGATGAGCATCGAAGTGCAGAATGCTCAGCCGGTCGTACTTCCTCCCGAATGCCCGAATAATCGGAACTGTAATCGAGTGATCGCCGCCCAGCGATATTGGCTTGAGATCGCGATCCAGGAGCGTCGAGATTGAACGCTCGATGCGCGAATTCATTTCTTCATTCTCGCTCGGTTCAATATCTCCGGCATCGAACAAGACTGATTCGGCGCCGAGATCTAATCCGCTTTCACTCCACATGTTCGCAGCATCTGAACGGAGCGCGGCCCTGATGAGCGGCGGCGCTTCGGCAGCGCCTCTGAGGAAGGAAGAATTCTCGTCAAACCGGAAACCGATGATTGCCACCTTCTTCCGATTTTCAGTTTCATTCATGAGCGCGAGGATAGTATGGCGAAGGCGAAAAGCAGAAGCGCTCGGACACTCAGTCGTGTTAATTTCAGCTCTTCTCTGCGCAGCCTTTGCGGCCTCGGCGAAGAAAAGGCTTAGTTTTCTTTTGAGCAAGTCTTCATGTGACGCCGAAGGCCAACGCTAGTGACCGCCTTCAGCAAACCTGCGAAGCAGGTGACAGCATAAAGCCTGGGGCGTGAGCCCCAGGAATACGCAAGATCAGATGTCAGCCCGTGAAACGGGCGACAGTGTCTGGGTAAATATTCGATCGAGACCTCAACCGCTGCGCTTTCGCCCGCTCACGCGGGCTGGGCCTGGATACGGCGGTTGACCTGGGGCTCACGCCCCAGGCTTTATGCTGCCGCCCGCGGTCGCGGGCTGGTCGAGTGGTCTCGCCTTTGCTTGAGGTCTTGGCTGTCCAGAGTTGACGCAGAGTAAATCAAACTACGGCTACCGATCCCCCAACGAGCTTCGCGAAGTAGAGTCATTATTGACTCACTGCCGGATTTGTCGTAGAAGTAGCGCTGCCGGTTCCTTCCTGAATATCGATCAAAGGCAATGCTCGAGCACAGACTTCAGTCATGTAAGGTTGTCACACAGACTAAAGGAGCCTCTGATAGAATTTGATGTTCTACGGGAAAGTGCCTACCGCGAAGCGGTTACAAAACATAGCCCAGGGTTGCCGCGCTTCGCGGATACCCTGGGAACAGAGTTATGGAGTGGCCGCAACCCCAACTGGGTTGTGACAATCTTTTCGGAGCGACGCTAGCCATCTTTCGCGACTCCCTTCCCAGGGTAGCCGCGAAGCGCGGCAACCCGGGCTGTCTGCATCAGCCGCTTCGCGGTAATGTTGCCCAGAATCTGAACTTGATCCGAGCTTCCTGAAGTCCATGCTACTCGGGAGAAAAGCCAATGTTCGCGCTGCAAGCAGTTAGCCCGCAATCTGGTCCGTCGAGTTCAATTCTCGGAACCATCGGCGTGTTGCTGGTCGTTGGCTTTTTTCTCTATCTATACCTCGGCATCACCTTGATGTTGATTGCCAGGAGGAGCAACACATCTTACTCAGGCCTGGCGTTCCTGCCGATTATCAATCTTTTTTTGATGTGCCGGATCGGACGCAGACCCGGCTGGTGGGTTTTGCTCCTGCTGCTTCCGGTAATCAACGTCGCTGTCTTCGCGATGATCTGGATGTCGATTGCGGAGGTGCGCGGGAAGCCCGTGTGGACCGGAGCGCTTGCCGCTGTTCCCTTACTTGGCTTGATCGTTCCACTCTATTTCGCAATCGGCAAAGCGCCAGTTCCTGGCACAGTCGCGACGAGAATTTGTACCGCATGCGGCACGCCCATACTTGGGGTCGAGAGTTTCTGTCGCAACTGCGGGCAGGCTGCGCCCGCGCCCATACTCGCGCGGCGCGCGTCCACGGGCAAGCTGGCCCTGATTGGCGCGTTCACGTCCGTGATAGTCGTGGCGCTCGTCGGCGGGGTTGCGTGGTTTACTTTGTTTCGCGGTCTCTCTTATACGGCGCCCGATCGCAAGCCGCCCGCGATACCGGAGCGCCTGGCCGGAACGATGACAGAGTTTCCGGTAGATACGAAATCAGACGGGAGCATGGAACCCAGCTCCGTGATCACGGAGGATTTAGGCGCCGGCGGCTCGACTAGTTCGTCACAGCGAGTGCCGCAAAAGTGGCTGCCTCCCGGCGTCACGCGCGCCCGACTGCCGCAGTCTGCGGGGACGATGACTTCCGCTGCCTATCGACCTCGTCGCCGGCCCGGCGCAACCACTGAAAGTGCCGTAGATCAGGTTTATGTGCACGTGTTGCGCGCGCTTCAGAATCAAGTACAACAACTGATCGACGAACTCGCGCGGTCCGTAACGCAGGCGACCGGAGGGACCAGGAGCGGCGTGCGCGTGCAAAGTCCGGGCGGAGTCATCTACACGGGTGTCTATGTATTACAGCGGCAAGGCTCGGACGTCGTGATCCTGATCTATGGACCATCGCGGTGCAGGCGGCGACCGCGCGTTTAGCCGGAAACGTCGGCAACGGCGCAGGCCTAAACGATTCGCTGACGATTCAAACCACCGTCTGGACTTTACCACGACAACCGCCAACCGATTTCGTCTTGCTAAGCGTCAACACGCTGAGCGGTGACGAGCTTTTCTCTTCAGCGGATTTTCAGTCGTCCGGAAACGACCAGCAGACGCGTGAACTGATCAATAAAGTGAGGCAGTTCATCCCTGACCGAATCACGACTGCGCGCTACCGTGATGGCTCGCGCCGCGATTGGAATGTCTTTGTATATGATTATGAATCGACGCGCCGCGCTTGGAACACCTGGTTCTTGCTTCGCTGGACAGTGGGTCTGAGTGGACAGTCAGTAACGGTCGCGGGCACCGACGGACTATATATCGACACCGATCAGGGACGCGCGCTCGTCTTTCAAAAAGGCCCATACCTGATCGCCATCCAGGGCCCGTCCGGTTCCGCGGTGCCAACCCTCGTCGACCTCGCAGGCAGACTTCAGGTTTAGTTGCGTGGTTTTCCCACAACACATCGTCCTTTAGAGAAGAATTGGGAGTTTATACACATTTCGATAACCTAGTACATCACTGGGCCTCAACGGTTGGCAGCCGGCAGTCCACAATCGTGGACACACGACATTGGAAAGGTGTGCTCCGTTGGTCGCACCTCACCAAAGGTACTGTTGGCGGTTAGGCGAATTCCTCAACGAAAACTGCCGACGTTGGATCTGCTGTTCGCAGGTATAGAACTTGCTATTTGTCCTCCCGTCGGAGCGCCTAACGTTTTCAAGTCCTTACTTCATTCCTTCTAAGGAGGAGGCCATGACCAAAAGAATAGCTCTCATCACACTGGTTTTCTCCCTCGTAGTTTTCCTCATGTCGCTGCCCGCGGGAAGCGCGCAAAACGGCGCCCTGCAAGCCACCGTAATACCCGCAGCCTCGCGCGCGTTGGTTCAGGAAGGGCCGGTTCAGGAAGCACAGACGGGCCAGGCCGGAGTGATTTACTTAAAAACTGAACAGATTCCGGAGGCGCCGGCGTCGCTCCCTGTCTTCAAACTTTCAAACCAAAAGCCGCCGACTGAGTTTGTGCAGGAGGTTCTTCGCGTGAGTGCGCCGGACTTTCGACAGTTGGCTCCACTCGGAGAGAGCAAACAGATAACCGCGAGGCCGGGACAGATCCCGCGGGAAATTGTCGGCGCCTTCAGCGAAGGCCAGCTCGCCGCTTACGTAAATCTGAGAACCGGTGACGCCGAAGTGTTCCCGTCGCTGACGCGGCAGAAACCAAAACCCGTCACTGCGGAACGCGAACAACTCGACCGGGCCGAGAGTCTGGCGCACAAGATCTTCGGTCGACCCGACGTCTTGCAGCAGGACGCAACGCAGGTGAGCTTCGACAAACCCAGACCTCTGGAAGGCGAGTCTGCGCGGAGGGCTGAAACCGGCGGTACCGTGAAGACCTCAGCCCGTGAACTCTATCTCACCTATGTCCCTGTGCGTCGCAGCGTGGACCATCATTTCGTCTACGGACCGGGGTCGCGCGGGCTCCTGGTCATCGGCAACGACGGGTCGGTGCAGGGCTTCGTGCGACGCTGGAAGCTCGCAGTCGCGAGCGGGGAAGTACGCGAGACCCGAAAGCGCGAGCAGGTGGCTGAAACCCTTCGCGCTCAATTGCGTTACCTGGCGCGCTTGGCGGAAGTTGAAGTATTGAGTGTCGAGCTCGCTTACTACGACGGCAATCGCGACTACTTGCAACCGGTCTACAGATTTACTGCGCGCATACGCCAGGCCCAAACGCGAGTTGTCCCCGCGCCAAAACCGTTCCAACGTCGTGTGGATGATGTTTTCGTGGTGGGGTACCTCCCGATTGGCAAACAGCCAGAATCATTGCCCTCGCTGATTGCCCCACCGGCGTCAAACCCCAACAACCCACCGCGGCTGCCCGCTTATTTGAAACCGGAGAACCCCGATTATCCAACGGTTGGCCGCTATGTGGTTCGGAACGACGATTCCAACTGGGTGGCGGACGCGAATGAGTTTTGGAGCGGTCTAACCACGTTCTTCGGCAACTTCTTCTTCACAAACTCGCAATACTACTGGGCCTATCCGTTCGAGTTCGACACGAGCGCAGCTTCGTTTGTGAACAGCGTCAACGTCGCCTTGACTGAGGTCCATGGTGACTGGTGGTATTTCACAACTTATCAGAATTGGGGTGATGGAGTGGACATTACCACCATCCCCGCCTCGCGTGGATACGGCGCCGCCAATGGCGGACAGCTCGATTATTGGATTATACACTCCTGTGAGGTTGTGCCTTCGGCCGCCGATGCGCCCTGTGCAAGTGATACCCGTCCGTGGTGGACACCATGGTTCAACATCTTTCGCGGCCTGCATACGGTGGTGGGCTATCGAACCATCATGTGGATCGACGACGATGTTGGTGGTCCGTACGGCGTGTCGCTCAGATTCGGAGCGCCAGTGGTGTCGGCCTGGTTCAATGCCACGAACAGCGCTTCCGGATATCAGGGGAACCCAACCTACGGGGCTCACTGCGGGAATAGTCCGCCGATGGGACGTCCGTCTACGGTGAGTTTCTGTGGGCGCGAGAATGACTCGATCTACAACACAGCGGCACTGCCGGCAGCAGGCTGCCTAATCAACTTCTGGCAACCGAACTAAACTCGGGTGTGCTTACTTCGCACTCGATGTATATGCGAATGTGTGTGCAAAGCAAAACGGGCGACAGCATCGTCGCCCGTTGATCTAATGATGAGCCGCGGAGGGCTCGAACTCCGACTCGGTTGCGTTTTACGGCCCTGGGAGTTTGTCGGAAAAATCGAGTTCTCCGTGTAAACTCCGTGTCTCCTTGTCTCCGTGTCTCCGTGTTGAAATTGTCAAGAAAAAGATGCACCACGGAGAACACGGAGAAGCCTTTGCCCGACAGACTCCTAGTCTAACTTAATTGCTTCTACTCTTGCTTCTCCCACCCCTCGCGCGTGAGTACTTTGATCGGTTCCAACTGCTTCGTGGACAGTGCGGAGTTTACACCGGACAGCTCTTTTGCTAACCACGCGTCGAAGTCTTTCACCACATCGGAAAGTTCGCGGGCGATCGCGCCGGTGCGCTCCGCCTGCGTCTGCGAAGGACGGCCTTCGTAGCCGTTGACGTTGCCGTAAAGGTCCGCGAGGTTCTCGCGCAGGCGTTCCTCTCCGGTGATTGCGCCACCTTCCTTTGTGGTGACGATCTTCTTGCGCAGCCCATCGACTTGCGCCGACGCAGCGCGCAGACGCACGGCAAGCGGATCATCGGCCGGCAGCTTTGCTGCTCGTTCATCCAGCGCCAGGCGCACGCCGTTGATCCTGTCGACCGCAAACGTCATGTCGCCGAGCAGGCTGTAAAGCTTAAGCGCAAGATCAAACTGCGCCTGGCGATCCGCTGCGGTGTGTTTTGCTCGCGGATCGGCGACGACCGGCAACTGCGTCGTGTAGACGTTCTTGTCCTTGGTCATCTTTACCGTGTACGTGCCCGGCAACAGCCGCGGGCCAACCGCGGCGCCAAAGGCGGCGCTGGCTGCCGTCGGCACTTTGGGCGCTTTCAGACGCATCGGCCAGGTGATGCGGTTCAAGCCGCGGCGCTTGCTGCTGGGAATCGTGCTCAACAGTTTGCCGTTCTGATCTAAGAGTTCGATCTTGAGATCGCCGAAGATGTGGCGCTTCTTCTGGTAATAAGTAATCACGGCTTCGTCGGTAGGATTAGGGCCAGTAAACACAGCATCGCCGTTGGCCCAGCCACCGCCGGCCTGGATGCGTTGCACCGCAGGCTTTGCCTGAACGAATGCAGCTTCTTTGGCGAGCGTGTCCGCGGTCAAAGCGCGCAGCGGCGTGATGTCGTCAATGATCCAGATGCCGCGTCCGTGTGTGGCGATCACCAGATCGTGATCGCGCGGGTGGATCGCCAGATCGCGCACGGCAACGTTGGGCAGATCGCCGCCTTTGTACTGCGCCCACTGCTTGCCGCCATCGAGCGAAACCCAAAGCCCAAATTCAGTGCCGACGAAAAGCAGATCTTTGTTGACCAGATCTTCTTTCACGACGTGCGCGTAGCCGCGCACCGGACTGCCCGGCGCAACCACCGGTGCCCAGGTCTTGCCAAAGTCCGTGGTCCCGTAAACAAACGGCCGCATGTCGCCGAACGTATGAACGTCGAAAGTGGCATAGGCGGTGCCCTCGTCAAAGTGGCCCGCTTCGATGGACGAGACCCAGGCGTTTTTGGGCAGTCCCGAAATGTTACTGACGACGTTGGTCCAGGTCTTGCCGCCGTCGCGCGTAATCTGCACGTTGCCGTCGTCGGTGCCGACCCAGATGAGGTTTGGATTTTTCGGCGATTCGGCGATCGCATAGATCGTCGTGTGCATCTCGGCGGACGAGTTGTCCACCGTTACACCTCCCGATTGCTCCTGCTTCTGTTTTTCCGGATCGTTGGTCGTCAAGTCGGGTGAGATGCGTTCCCACGTCTGGCCGTGATCGCGCGAGCGAAACAGAAACTGTGCGCCAATGTAGACGGTCCCTTTTTGCGTCGGGCTGATATGAATCGGCGTGTTCCAGTTGTAGCGCAGCTTGCCTTCCTTGTATTCCGGCAGCGGCTTGATATTGCGCGTTTCGTGTGTCTTGCGATTGACGCGCGCGATCTCGCCGCCCTGGTATTCGGCGTAGATGTAATCCGGATCAGAAGGATCGGCGAACATCCAGAAGCCATCGCCGCCATACATGTTCTCCCAGCGGTCGTTCGTGATGCCGCCCGGGTAAGCGGAATCGCCCACCCACGAACTGTTGTCCTGCAGTCCGCCATAGACGTGATAAGGCATGTCCATGTCGACGCTCACGTGATAAAACTGCGAGATGGGCAAATTGTTTGCTTTCCACCAGCGATTGCCGCCGTCATAGGAATACCAAACGCCGCCGTCGTCGCCAGTGATCAGGTGATCAGTATTGTTGGCGTCGATCCAAACATCGTGGAAATCCCCGTGAGCGCCACCCGAAATGTTGCTGAAGCTTTTTCCGCCATCGTTGCTGGCGATCAGCGAGCCATCGGGTTTGTAGATCTTGTTCTCATTCTTTGGATCGATGATCAGGTTGGCGAAATAGAACGGACGCCAAATCATATTTTGACTGCGGTCGAGCGCCGTCCAGGTTTGGCCGCCATCATCCGAGCGATACAAACCGTCTTTTGGTATCTCGGCTTCGATAAAGGCATAAACAACATTCGGCTTTGAAGGAGCAACTGCCACCGCGACGCGGCCCCACGGTTTCGACGGCAGACCCTTTGCACTCTTCTCCTCGAGTTCAGTCCACGAAGCGCCACCGTCGGTGCTCTTGAACAAACCGCTGCCGCTGGAGGCTTTGGGGCCATCGCCGCCGGAGCGGAAGGTCCAGCCTTTGCGGCGGAAGTCCCAGAGACCTGCATAGATCGTCTGCGGATTCTGCGGATCCATCGAGATCATCGAGCAGCCCGTCGAGGCGTTAGCTCCTTTGAGAATCCGGTTCCAGGTTTTTCCGCCGTCGGTGGTTTTGTAGACGCCGCGTTCGTCACTGTCACTCCAGAGCTTGCCCGGCACGGCAACGTAAACGGTGTTCGTATTAGTTGGATCGACGAGAATTTTTGCGATGCGCTCCGACTCTTTCAAACCCATGTTGGTCCAGTTGTCGCCACCATCAATCGACTTGTAGAGGCCGTCGCCTACAGAGGTGCTGTTGCGCGTCCACGCCTCGCCTGTGCCGACCCAGATCACTTTCGGATTCTTCGGATCGATCGTGATCGCGCCGATGGACTGCACCGGTTGCTTGTCGAAGATTGGCTTAAAGGTCGAGCCGCCGTTGACTGACTTCCACACACCGCCGCTCGCCGCGCCCACGTAGACCGTCAGCCGCTGACCTTCCTGCACGCCGGCAATTGCTGCTACGCGGCCGCTCATCGCGGCCGAACCGATGTTGCGAGCGCCGAGGCCGGAGATCGTTTCCGAATCGACTTTGATCGGTTGCGGTGTTTGCGCTAGAGCGCCACCCGCCAATCCAAAGCCGAGAATCATTGTCGAGAAGAAACACATTGGTTTTGTATGCATCGCGGTCGAATCCTTTTCTCGCTGCGGAAGTTTTTCGTCGGTCGGCTATGCCGCCTGATGTGCGGAAGGTCTCTCACGTTCCGCCTGAGTTAGGACATCTTCTTTCGCCGCGTGTCGGCTTGAGCTTAGCCCGCGACCACTACGCGGCCGAAAGAAAGAGCGCTGAAAGCGCTCGATAAACTAGCCCAGGGTAAGCGCGTAGCGCGCCACCCTGGGTTTCAAGACAGGAAAATTGATTCGGAGCCCTGAAGGGGCGACATAAAACAGACATAGCGATTGAAACATCGAGAACTATTGTAACCCGAAGCGCGGCGCACGTTTTTCTGTCGCCCTTTCAGGGCTCATTGATTGTTTTATGCCTTGTACCCAGGGTGGCGCGCTACGCGCTTACCCTGGGCTACTATATTTCACGCTTTCAGCGTGAACTGCCGAGGGTCTATGACCTTCAGGCGGCACAGCCGCAAATTCCTCACTATGGCTTTGCCGTTTGAGACTTGGTCACTGTTGGCATGTGGAAGCGGCCGTCGTCGATCTGGGTGTTGGCCTCGATCTTGTCGAAGACGACCTTTTGCTTGTCCTGGCTGCCTTTGGCATTGGTCTCAAACGAGTGGGGCAGATACCAGCCGGCCACTTCCTTGTAATCTCCGAGCGCGGTTTCGTATTCGCGCTCCGCTCCGCGAATCATCCGTTTGGTGTCTATCTTGATGGGAACGTAATAGTCGGTGTCCATGTAGTAATAAAAGACATCGCCGTTCGCGAGGGTGAGCTTCAGCTTGAAGGCGTCGGTGCCTTCGACCTGATCCATGCCGACGAACTCGACTTTGTTTCCCTTTTGCGCGTAATTGACCAGCGGCCCGTCGAAGTCCGAGTCTTCAACGATGCTCTTCATTCCTTCTTCGCCAAGCGCCTCGGGATCCTTTTTGCCGCCCCAGGGTTCGATCTTCCATCCGGTTTTGCCGTCGTACGCATTAATGCCGGTCAACCCTTGCAGGGCGAATTCCTGACGCACCATGTTTGCTCGTTTGTTTTCCTGAGCGACGTTCGCTTCAAACCCGCCGCCGCCGGTAAATTTACCGGTGCGGCGTAGCGTCTTTACCGCCTGGATCTTTTCCATGCCGCCAATGGCTTTGATGTATTTATTGACAATCTCTTCGGCAGTTTGTGCCGACGCAGGAATGGCGAAAAACGCCAGCGTGGCGATTCCCAGCAGAACTCTACGCATGATCTTCTCCTTGGTAGATGTCAAGAATGCAAGACGACAGACTAATATTATGAGCTAACGCAGAATATTGCTAACCTTTGGAAAACCTATTACGGCCACCCGGCGCAAGATGTTTCAAACTGGGGTTTGGAAAGTTCCTTGAAATGAGGCGCGACTGATTATGTGAGTCGCATTTGGAAAACGCCAACAAGATCGTCAAAGCCCAGCTTCCTGACGATGGCGCGATACTGAACCAGCCCGCGAACAAGTCCGCAGAATCTTGCTTTCTGAGCAGAACTGCAACGACGCGCACAGTCCCGTTAGGGACGAAATGTTTATGGAACGCGGCTACAGATATCAGGCAAGCTCCGTCAGGAGCGGAATGTCATTCTCCTCTGTTTGCTTAAGCACCGACATTCGGCTCCTGACGGAGCCGGATTGATGGATTGGCTGGCTCCGAAGTTGCGATGCGGGCGTTTGGTTGCGACACAAGGCGCACTGAGAACCTCAAAACCGACAAGAGAAAGTAGGTGTGGAACGATGGAGCCTCCGGTTATCCGTGTCCACTTTTCGTAGCCCACCGCCTCGTCTCCTGATAGAATACGGCTCCGACAATCCAGGACACACAGAAAAGCAGGAGGGCTCCCCATGCGAAAGAGAACGTTCGCGTTTGCTGCCGCGCTCGTCATCGCAGCGTCGGCGGTGCAATTTGCCCAGACTCGCCGGCAACCCTCGACGTCAGGTTACCTGACGCCGCCGAAGGCCATCGTGGACATTCTCGATGCGCCGCCGATACCGACCGTGGTTGTCGGACCCGACCTGCGCACGATCGCGGTGCTCTCTCGGCGCAGCATGCCCACGATTGCTGAGCTGGCTGAACCGATCTATCGCATCGCCGGCGCGCGCATCAATCCAAACACGAACGGACGCCAGCAGCGCGGCGGCGCGATCATCAGTATCACGCTGAAGTCGATCGCCGACGGCACGGAAAAGAGAGTCACTGTGCCGCCCAATCCGAACATCGGCAATGTGAGTTTCTCGCCGAACGGCAAGCGGTTGTCCTTCACGAACACAAAAGACAATGGCATCGAACTTTGGGTTGCCGACACGACGACGGGACAGTCGAAGTTATTGACTGGGAAAGAGCGGCTGAACGGAGCGAGCGGCGATCCGTGCGACTGGTTAAAAGATGGCGTCACATTGCTATGTCAGTTTGTGCCGTCCGGCCGCGGACCGGCTCCGGACGCGCCAG
>WNGD01011373.1_pt1 | contig 15309 bp, 10 predicted proteins | sample 5400671 | NCBI WGS metagenome assembly WNGD01 (sample SAMN13153369, study PRJNA577476) | soil metagenome | isolation source: 40 cm soil or saprolite under grassland replicate 2 | place: USA:California | collected 2016-06-15 | reverse complement strand
GATCCGCTTGCGCCCGAGCCGGTCGAGCAGGCGCCGCAGCTCGGCGTCGTCGACGGCCGCGTACTCGGCGAGGTCCGACGGCTCGTGCGAGACCTTGCGTCCCGACGGCGTCACGAGCTGCCGCACGACCCGCGCCGCCGCCTCCTGTTCGGCGAGCGGCAAGGCATCGAGCGCTCCCCGGACGTGCTCGCGGACGACAGCCCGCGCACCGCCGATCGCGCGGAAGGTCGCGAGACGCAGCTCGTGTGAGCCGTTCTCCTGCTCGCGCTCCCACAGCCGCTCGAGCACGAGCTGGAGGTACGGCGCCTCGACCCCGGCCTCGGTCGAGGCCTCCTCGAGCACCGCCTCGACGAGCGCCTCCTCTGCCGTGAATTGCTCCCCGGCCAGCTCGCTGTAGCGGGCGAGCGGGCCGAGAATCGCCGCCTTCCCTGCCTCCCGGTCGAGCCGGTCGAGGCGGAGCAGGTTCGAGAAGAGCTCGGGGATCCGGTCGGCGAACTCGTCGAGCTCCGAGAGGGCGTCGTCGCGCAGCGCGAGCAGGACGTTGACGCGCAGCCCGGGCCGGCGCAAGAGCTCGGGCAGGAACTCGCTCAGCGGCCCTTCGAGACCGTGGTAGAGGACGTACTCCTCGAAGTTGTCGAGCAGGAGATGCAGCTCGCCGCTCTGCTGCGCGGCCGCCGCGACCGTGTCGACGAGGCCGGCCGTGGCTCCGAGCTCGCCGCATGCCGCTTGCACCGACGCGCTCAGACGGGCCGCGGGATCCTCCGCCCACGCGTCGTGCACGACGACCGGCGCGCCGCTCAGCTCGCGCAGCCTGCGCGCCACGCCGGCGCCGAGGAGCGAGCTCTTGCCGACGCCGCTCGGTCCATAGAGCACGGTTAGCCGGTTCGCGAGCACGTTCGCCGACACGGCCGAGATCTCGCGCTCGCGGCCGAAGAAGAGGAGCGCGTCGAGCTCGGAGTCCTCGAACGAGGCGAGGCCCTTGTAGGGGCTCTGCGGGACGCCGGTCACGAGGCGGCCGCCTTCTCCAGCGCCCGTTCCAGCTCGGCGGCATAGGCCGCCGGCGCCATGTCGACCAGCTCGACGTCGCGCCGCCGCCAGAACTCCCGCTCGAGCGGCTGCGGCCCGGGGTGCACCGACCACGAGCGATACGGCAGCGGGTCGCTGCCCCAGAAGCGCTCGAGCACGACACGCAGCGTCCACGTCGAGAGCGTGTAGCCGAGCAGCAGCAGGTGGGTGCGGCGCAAGCGCGCGGCGAGGGAGACGGGCAGGCGGCGAGCGACGTCGCCGTAGTGGATGAAGTCGTCCTCGGTCACGGCGAAGCTCTCCCAGGCGCGCTCGCTGGAGCGGTCGATCCGTCCCTGCAGGTGCAGAAGCACCGTGCGCTCGTCGAGGGCGAGCTGGCCGGTGTACGCGTTCGGCCGCTCGATCACGTTCGCCACCCCGGTCGGGGCGATGTGGCAGAAGCTGCCGCGCATCTGTCCCGCCGCGAGGTAGCAGACGGTCTCGTACGGCTCCTCGACCTCCTCGAGCGCACGCTCGAGCGCGAGCTCGTAGCCGGTCGTGACGAGCAGCGGCTGCGCGGTCTCCCGCTCGCGCAGCAGCGCGGGCAACCGCGCGAGGAAGCGGTGGACGGCCGACGGCTCGCCGTCTCCCTCGACGAGCGCGTGGAGCGTGTCGTACAGCGGGCCCGCGCCGTTGAGAACCGCGATGGCCTGGGAGACGCGGGCCAGCTCCCGCGTGTCGGCGTCGACGCCGAAGCGCCGCGCCAGCTCGGAGGCGAGCGGCTCCGAGTCGGAGCCGACCACGACGGTCACCTTGCCGGCGAGCAGCGCCGCGGCCACCTCCTCGAAGTGCTCGACCTGGGGGATCGCGCCGCGGTCGACGGCGAACGTCTCCTGCCGGAGGATCGAAGCATGGACGCCCCGCAGCAGCGGGCTCGGCTCGAGCCCCAGCTCCTCGACGAGGAGCTCGCGGCCCTCGCGGTAGACGTCGAGCGCCTGCGCCTGCCGGCCGGAGCGATAGAGGGCGAGCATGAGCTGCGCGCGCAGCCGCTCACGGAGGGGTTGCTCACGCACGAGCGCTTCGAGCTCGCCGACGACGTCGGTGTGGGCGCCGACGGCGAGCTTCGCCTCGGCCCGCTCCTCGACGAGCGTGAGGTGGAACTCCACGAGCCGTCCGATCTCCTCCTGTGCGAATGCCTCGTAGCGGAATTCGGCCAGCGGATCTCCCCGCCACAGACCGAGCGCCTCGTCGAGCAGCGCTGCGCGCCGCACCGGCTCGCTCGCGCGCGCGGCGTCGACGAGGCTCCGGACGCGCGCGAGGTCGAGCTGCTCCGGCCCGAGGCGGACGAAGTAGCCGGGAGGCCGCGTCTCGATCACGTCGGGGCCGAGTGCCTTCCTCAGCTGGGCGACGAAGTTCTGCAGTGACGCCACGGCGGTCGCCGGCTGATTGCCCCCCCACAGTGCCTCGACGAGCCGGTCGAGCGAAACGACCCTTCCGGCCTCGAGCAGGAGCATCGCGAGCAGCGCCCGTTGCTTCGGGCCTCCGAGCGGGATCGGCTCTCCCTCTGCACGAGCCTCGAGCGGACCGAGGATGGCGAATTCGACCAACGCGCGAACGGTTGTAGCACCCCGCAGGCGCCGCTCCTAGCCGCCGTTAGGCGGCCGTTAGGGCGCGGTTGGGGCCCGCCCGGACGGTGGGGCCATGAACACGTTGAGAAATCGCCGTTTGCTCGGCGTCGTCGCAGCGCTGATGCTGTCCGGCGGCGCGTACCAGGCCGGCCGCGCGACGGCGTCGTCCGGCGCCTCCGGGCCGGTCGAGGCGGCATTCGCCGCGCGCAGCTACTCCCCCGGCTCCCGTGCCCTCCTCCATCTCCGCGGGTACCCCGCGGCCCTGCGCGTGCAGTTCTACCGCGCCGGAGGCGGGCACGTCGGCCCGCTCGAGGGACTGGCGGTCAGCGCCGAGCGGATAGTCGCGAAGCCCGGGAACACGGTCCGCCTGAGGCTCGGCAACTGGCCGAGCGGTCTCTACTACGCCAAGGTTGTCACGCCGAAGAGAGGCTCCTGGTACGCACCCTTCGTCCTGCGGCCGCGCCGCCTCGGCACCTCGAACGTCCTCGTCGTGCTGCCCACCAACACGTGGCAGGCCTACAACTTCGAAGACGGCGACTCGTGGTACGAGCACAGCGACGTCCACCGCATCGACCTCTCGCGGCCGTTCGTCGACGGCGGGGTGCCGCCGCACTACCTCCATTACGACCGCGGCTTCATCCGCTGGCTCACGCTCCACCACTACGAGCCGGACTTCCTGTCCGACGACGACTTCGACCGGCTCGGTAGCGCCGCGACCCTCGCTCGCGACTACCGGCTAATCGTCTTCTCGGGCCACGAGGAGTACACGACGAGTCACGAGTACGACCTGGCGGAGGGCTACCGCCACCGCGGCGGCCACCTGGCCTTCCTCTCCGCCAACGACTTCTTCTACAAGGTGGTCAGGCACGGAAACACCATGGACGGCCGCTGGCGCTGGCGCGACCTCGGACGCCCGGAGGCCGCGCTCGTCGGAGCGCAATACGTCGGCTGGAACGAGGACCGCTACGCGAACCGGCCTTTCCACATCACCGGCGTGCACAAGGCTCCGTGGCTCTTCGCCGGGACTGGACTGCACAACGGCTCGAGCTTCGGGACGTACGGGATCGAGGTCGACTCGCGGACGCCCGCGTCACCGCGTGGCACCGTCGTGCTGGCGAACATCCCGCACATCTTCGGCCCGGGCAAGACTGCCGAGATGACGTACTACACGACCTCGGCCGGCGCGGAGGTCTTCTCCGCGGGCGTGATGAACTTCGGCGGCTCGTCCCTTTGGCCTACCGTGAGCACGATGCTCGAGAACCTCTGGGGGAAGCTCACGGCGTGAGGCGCCTGACAGCCCTGGTCGCGCTCGCCGCGGCAGGCACTCTCGTCTCGTGCGGGAGCGGCCGGCCGGGGCCGACCACGACGGCGCCGAAGCCGCCTCCTCCCGTCCCGACCACGACCGTGACGCGGCCGAGGCCGCCGGCGGCGAGTGCGGCGGTGCCATGGCCGACGTACGGAGCTGACGAAGCCCGCCTGCGTACGGTCGCCGCGCCCGGGCTGCGGCCACCGTTCCGGCGGCTCTGGACGTTCCACGGCCGCGCGCTGCTCGAGTTCCCGCCGGTCGTCGGCTACGGGAGCGTCTTCGAGGAGGCGTTCGACGGCTGGCTCTATTCGATCGACCCTGCAAGCGGCCGCACTCGCTGGCGCTACACCGCCCACCGCTGCGGCTGGTCGTCGCCGGCGCTCGCAGACCATCTCCTCTTCGCCACCTTCATCGGCAACCACGAATGCAAGGCGACGCGGCCGAACGGCGAGCTCGTCGCGTTCTCGCCGCAGACGGGCCACATCCGGTGGCGGCGCGACATCGGGCCCTCCGAGTCATCCCCGCTCGTCGCGGACGGCAAGGTCTACGTCGCCGATCAGAACGGATACGTGTACGCCTTCGCCGCCCGCACCGGGCGCCTGCGCTGGCGCTTCGCCACCGGCGCGCCGATCAAGGCCTCGCCCTCGCTCGCCTACGGACGGATCTACATCGGCAACTACGCCGGCGAGATGCTCGCACTCGCGGCACGCACCGGCCGGCTCGTCTGGCGCAGCGGCGGCCACGGCAACTTCTACTCCACCGCCTCGGTCAACGCCGGGCGGGTCTACGTCGGCTCGCTCGACGGCCGCGTCTACGCGTTCTCGGCCCGGAGCGGAGCCGTCCTCTGGAGCTTCGGGACGGGGAGCTATGTCTACGCCTCGCCGGCCGTCTGGCAGGGCCTCGTCCTCGTCGGCTCGTACGACCACACCTTCTACGCACTCGCCGGCGGCACCGGCTCGCTCCGCTGGACGTATCACGCCCGCGCCGCGATCTCCGGCGCCGCCTCCGTGGTCGAGGGCATCGTCTACTTCTCGAGCTTCGACCACCGCACGTACGCGCTGCTCGGCACGAGCGGCCACCTGCGGGCCGAGTGGCGGGACGGCGAGTACTCGCCTGCGGTGGCCGGTAACGGCCACCTCTACCTCGTCGGCCTCGGCCGGATCTACGCGCTCGTCCCCCTCAGGCCGGGACAGTGACCCGCTCGGCCAGAGGCAGCTCGAACGTGAACGTGGCTCCCTTGCCCGGATCGGAGACGACCCAGATCCTGCCGTTCATCGAGCGGACAAGCTCCCGGCTGATGTAGAGCCCGAGGCCGCTTCCCCCGATGCCCCGCCGCTGGTCCGGATCGAGTCGATAGAACTTCTCGAAGATCCGCTTCTGCTCGCCCAGCGGGATGCCGAGGCCCTCGTCGCGGACGGTGAAACGCGCGTAACCGTCGCCGGCCTCGACACCGAGCTCGATGGCGCCGCCGTGCGGCGAGTACTTGATCGCGTTGTCGACGAGATTGGTCAGCACCTGGCGGGTGCGCTCGGCGTCGCCCGCCACCTTCGGCAGCACAGCGGGAATCGACACGGCGATCGTCGTGTCGTCGCTCATCCGGAGGCGTGCAGTCGCGGCCACCGTCCACACGAGCTCCTCGGCGTCGAAGGGCTCGGTGACGACCCGGAGGGAGCCGCTGTCGAGCTGGCCGGTGAGCAGGATCTCCTCCACGAGGTCGGCGAGCCGCTTCGACTGGGCGCCGATCATGTCGAGCAGGTCCTGCCGGGTCTGGACGGTCAGCTCGTGCTCCCGCTCGAGCAGCGTCATGGCGGCGCCATGCAACGACGCAAGCGGCGTTCGCAACTCGTGCGAGATCGTGGCGACGAACTGAGCGCGGAGCTCCTCGAGCCGCCGCTCGCGGGTGACGTCGCGGAACGCATACACGATGCCGTCGGGCAGGGTGACGCCGGCGATCGAGAGCCAGATCTCCCGCCCTTCGATCTCCAGCGGCACGGTCTCGGCGCTCGACTCGTCGTCGATCTCGCCGGGCCGGCGTGCCACCGGAATCCTGGCAGCTACCGCCGCCCAGCCCGGGATGACCTCCGCCGCCGTGCGATTGCAGGTGGCGTCCGGGCGTAGGCCTGTGATCGCCTCGGCCGCCGCGTTCCAGAGCCGAATCACGCCGTCGTGGTCGACGAGGAAGACACCGTCGCCGACGTGCGCGAGCACCCGCTCGGCCCGCTCGCGCTCCTGTCTCGAGACCCGGCTCCGCGCGATCGACGGCGACACGGCATAGGCCATGGCCAGAAGCGCCACGATGACGGCGAGCCCGAGACCGATCACACGCCAGCGCGCCAGGCTCGCCTTCGAGTCGATGTAGGAGCTGGGCTCCAGCGCAGCGAGCCGGGTCCGGTTGGCACCGGAACCGAGACCCTCGGAGACGGTCCGGTAGCCGGTGCCGCCGGCGCGGATGTCACCGGCGCGACCGCCGGGCGCCCCCGACTCGATCCGCAAGGTCCGTTCCGCGCCCACGAGCCTGCCGTCCCGGGCAAAGCCGAGCTGCCGGTGACTCCCGAGACCGGCGCGCCTGGCCAACCACCTGACGAGCTGGTGGTCGAGAGGGAGGAAAACGGCTACCTGGCCGATCGTGCGTCCTTTGGTGGAGAGAAAGTCGATCCTCCGGACGGCGGCAGCCGCAGGGATCGGGTCGCGCCAGCGCTTCACCTGGCCGTTCACCTGCATCCTCCAGACGACCGCGCGGTGACCGCCGTGGAAGAGCTCGTGTTGCACGCGTCGGTCACCCGAGAGCCTGGTCGCGGCCAAATCGACCTTCGACAGCACCCGACGACGGTAGAAGCTGCCGGCGGAGTTCAGGCTGTCGATGAGCCGGGTGTCGGCGTTGTTTCGCTCGCGCTGCGCCGAATAGCCGCCGAGCCCCCACGCCGCGACGGCGAGCGGGACCGCGAGCAGCAGGAGTGCGATCGGGAGGAGCCTGACCCTGCCGGGCCGGGTGCTCATTCCCCGCCGCGGCGGCGCGGAAACGCTGGTGAGGGCTGCGTGCGACTTCATCCTGGGCGCCGCCCCCGACGGCCGCAACGACGGGACGATCCGGCGTGGCCAAACGGTAGCGCGGAGTACGGCTGCTGACCAGGCCTTTTGAACTTCATCACTTTCGCGGTGTAACTTTCGTAGCGCGATGCGCAGGGGCCTTCTTCTCTTCGCTCTGCTCTTGATCGCAGCCTTTGCGGCGGGCCCGGCCTTCGGCAGCGCGATTATCGGCCGCGACGTGAGCCACGCAACGCTCGCGATCGACCGCCACGGGCACGCCCATGTGACGTTTCGCGTAGGCGGGCGGATGAAGGTGCTGACTGCCTCGGACGCGATCAACGCGCGCGCGCCGAGTCGGAGTGTCCCCCAGGTCAAGTTCAAGATCCGCTACGGCCAGCGCGGCAATGGCGTCTGCCTTCAATATGACGGACCGCCACTCGCCTGGCTGCTCGAGGCCTGCAAGGCCCCAGACGGCAGCTACTGGGCGCTCCAGTCGTGGGTCCGCCTCAAGCCCAACTACGGCGGGACGACAGGAGCCACCGAGCTCCATCTCTCTCACTGGCGTGGCCCGCTCGCCATCTTGACCATCTATCAGAACTGGGCCGAGCGCCAGTACCGCCACCTGTTTGGCCGCCTGACCTACAAAGGTCGCGGCGCGTACGGCTTCAAGGCCACCGGCCACGGCGCTCCGCTCGACAGCTACGGCCGGAACATCTACGTCGACACCTTCGACTCCCGCTACGGGAAGGGGTGGCATCGCGAGAACAGCTTCCTCACACACCATCGAGGCAAGACGCTGGGCGACTTCTGTTACGGCTTCTTCTCGCACGGCAGTCATCCACCGGGCAACGGAACGAAGTACCGTGCTACCGCGGAGGGGCCGGGAGTGACGCCGGACGTGATGTGGGCGGCCGAGGACGTCGGGGCCTATGACGCGAGCGCCCAGGCCACGCAGCAGGCCCTGGAGCGGAGCTGGGGTGACCCGAAGTGCCGGACCTGAGCGCAGCGTAAGGCTCCGGGCGATGGCCGAGAGCCTCGACACGCTCGTCGCGGATGCCGACCGCGCGACCGCGGCCGACGAGATGCGCCTGCACCACGACAGCGGCAGGCTGACGCTGGACGAGTTCGAGAGCCGGCTCGCCGAAGTGCATACGGCCCGCACGCGTGGAGATCTCGAGCACGCGTTCCGGCAACTGCCGCGGACCGAGCCGCCCGCGAGCCTTCGCGTGCGCGATCGCCGCTGGAGCTCACTCGCGCTCCAGTACGCGCTCGTCAACCTCGTCTGCATCCTGGTGTGGGCGTTCTCGGGAGCTCAGGGCGACTTCTGGCCGAAGTGGGTCCTCCTCGGGACGCTTGTCATGTACCTCCGCCGCCTCGGCCGACGGTCCAGACGCCGCGAACTGCCGCCAAGAGGCGAGCGCTAGTCGGGTAGGAAAGCGGTCGGAACCCGGCCGGAGGTTCGTGTTGCGAAGAATCCCTCGATCCGGGGACGCGGACCTCGAACGCCGAGCCGATGCCTGGTGTCAACGAGGGCCACGCCGCCACACCGGCTGAACAGGCCCCGGAGTCCCCCGGTTGAGGGATCGCAGGATCCCCGAAAGGGGCATGGCTGCGTGCTCTGCTGCGCCGAAGTTGAGCTTGGAGCGCTTCCCAGCGCCGAAACCGAAGGTCGCACTGAGGATCGATCGACCTCGGGCCCCCACCTCAAACGAAGGCGGCACTTACATGAAGTTCGTCACCAAGAAGACGATCGCAGTTCTCGCCGTAGTGCTGGTTGCCGCCCTCGCGGCGATCGGCGGCTGGGCGTACTTCTCGGCCAACGGCTCCGGTAGCGCTACGGCGACCGTCGGCACCAGCTCGAATCTCGTGCTCCACGGCTCCACGGTCGGGACGCTGTACCCCGGCTCGAACGTGTCGATCAGCTTCACGGTGGACAACCCCGGCGGCGGCACCGAGCGGCTCGGGACGATCTATCTCGCCGGCGTGAAGGCCTGCACCGGCGCGGGTTCCTCCTGGGATCCGTCGCTGAACAGCGGCGCCGGCGGCTGCTCGAACAGCGGCACCGAGCAGACGAGCTGCGAGTCGGTCGACCCTGGCAACGCGAGCGACGCCAACGCGAGCAACTTCTATCTGGCGGACGTGACCGAGAACCAGGATCTCACCGGCGGCGCGAGCGGCGTGAGCGCGACGAACGGGGGCACGCTGAAGATGAACAACCTGAGCTCCTCGCAGGACAGCTGCAAGAACGCCAATCTCTACCTGCAGCTGGCTACCCGGTAACGAGGTGACAGTCGCGGAGGCGCGCCCATCCCGGGCCGCCTCCGCGATTGGGGCCCGATTGTCCGGTCGGATTTCCATCAGCGCGTCCCAGGGAGGCCGAAGGTGAGCCGCGCGCTCGAATTCGCCCGCCGCCCGCGGAAGCGACTCGTCCTCGCAGGCGCCCCGCTCGTCGTCGTCGTCGGCGTTGCCGTGGCGACCGCCTTCTTCGGCACGATCGGCTCAGGGCATGCGGCGGCGACCCTCGGCACGCTGAGTGCCCCCACTCCGACCGCCACCGCCGGGGCAGGCACTGTCGCCCTGACCTGGTCGGCCATTTCGCCACCGAGCGGCAGCGACACCGTCAGCTATTACGTCCGCAGAGACGGTGCGAATGCGGGGGGAAACTGCCCGACTCAGGCGTCGCCCTCGACGGCGACCAGCTGCACCGACTCGGGACTCTCGGCCGGCACCTACCTCTACACGGTGACGGCGGTCTGGCGTAGCTGGTCGGCGACGAGCGACCCGACAGCCGTCACGCTCGCCTCGGGCGCGCTCCACCACTTCTCGCTCACCGCAGCCACCACGACATCGACCGCAGGGGCCGCCGACAACCTCACGATCACGGCGAAGGACTCCGCGGGCAACACTGTCACGGCGTACGGCGGCGACCAGACGCTGACCTTCAGCGGCGCGAGCACCATCGGCGCCAACCAACCGACCGTCAGCTCCAAGACGGGCACCGCGGTCGCCTTCGGCACCGCCGAGACGATCACCTTCACCAGCGGTGTCGCAAGCGTGTCCGGCTCCAGCAACGGTGTGATGACGCTGTACAAGGCGGAGACCGCAAGCGTGACCGTCAGCGACGGAACGCATACCGGCGCGCTCTCGGTCACGGTGAGCGCGGCCACCCCCGGCAACATCACGGCGACCAGTGGCGCCGGCCAGTCCGCGACGGTCGGCACGGCATTCACCAGCCCGCTCGCCGCAAAGGTCACCGACAGCTACGGCAATACCAAGACCGGCGTCTCCGTGACCTTCAGCGCACCCTCGAGCGGAGCGAGCGCGACCTTCGCCTCCGGCGGCAACTGCACCAGCAACCCGCAGACGTACCAGTGCGTCGCGACCACCAACGCCGGCGGAGTCGCCACCTCCTCGACCTTCACCGCCAACGCCAGCCAGGGCACCTACAACGTCAGCGCCACCGCGAGCGGCGGATCGAACCCATCCGTCAACTACGCCGAAACCAATGTCGGCTTGCTCCATGTCAGCTCGCTCGCCACGGGGGCGACCGTCGGCGTAACTACATGGACAGGATCCATCATCGTCACCGTCACCGACTCCTCGGGCACGGCCGTCAACGGCGTCTCGGTGACCGGCGCGTGGAGCCCGACCTCGGCGGCTTCTCCCAGCGGGTGCACCACCGCCGCCTTGGGCCAGTGCACGATCACCCCCGCCGCCGGCTCCTTCCCGAGCGGGCAGCTCACGGAGACCTGGACCGTCAGCAATCTGAGCCTGAGCGGCTACTCGTACGCGTCCGCGGCGAACGTCGAGAGCGCAATCACGCTCTCCCAGAACTGCGTCGCGGCCACAGTCTGCGAGACGAACCTGACGAGCACGAGCGCGTTCACGGACATTACGGCCGGAACCAGCTCGAGTACCGCCTCACTCACGGCCGGCAACACGCCACCCTCGGGCTCGACGGTCCTGATCCTGGTCGCTCGCGACGGTTCGCAGACCGGGGACACAGTCTCGAGCGTTACGGGGAGCGCTATCAGCAACCCCACGCTGGTGAGCTCACTCACCAGCAACCTGTCCAGCGCTTCCGGGGCGTTCACGAACCTCTGGGTCTACCGGGCGAAGGGGACGGGCACGACAAGCAGCCCGGCTGTCACGGTCAACTTCAGCGCGAGCGACAACCGCGCCACCCTCGTCCAGGTGCTCGTCCTCTCGGGCGAGAACACGAAGACTCCGATCGCCCAGAGCAACAACACGAACAGGTGCACCGCCAGCTGCACCACGACCGCGACCGCCACCCTGACCAGCTCGCTCACGACCGGCAGCAAGGAGATCGTGCTCGTCGGCGAGGCCAAGGCCACGTCCACCTCCATGTCCTCCGCGAGCTGGCCGACGAAGCTGTTCTGGGCCCAGCTCAGCGGTACGACCGGCGCCAACGACGGCAGCTTCTTCGGCCCCAGCGCGGCCAGCGGCACGGTCACCCTCGGCACCAGCGGCGCCTGGGGCGCCATCGCGCTCGAAGTCGCCAAAGCAACCTGAGCCCCCAGCCGGCATAGCCTTGGCCGCGCCTGCGGTCACCGGCAGCCAGGCAGCCGTCTTGCCTCGATCGCTCGACGGCGAGATAGTTGTGCGGCCATGTCGCAACCCGTTGGAACGGTCACGCTCCTTTTCACTGACGTCGAGGGCTCGACGCGACTGCTCGAGAGGCTGGGGGCGGAGCAGTACGCGGAGGTGCTCGAGCAGCACCGGCGGCTGCTGCGAGAGGCATTCACCAGGCACGAGGGGTACGAGGTCGGAACCGAGGGAGACGCGTTCTTCGTCGCCTTCGAAAGCGCCGGTGACGCCGTCGCGGCGGCTGCCGACGGCCAGCGGGCGCTGGCGGAGGCGGAGTGGCCCGACGGAGTCGTGCTACGGGTGCGGATGGGCGTGCACACCGGCGTCCCACTGCCGGACGGGTCGAACTACGTCGGCATCGACGTGCACCGCGCCGCCAGGATCATGTCCGCGGGCCATGGGGGACAGGTCGTGGTCTCGGCAGCTACGCGGGCGCTCGTCAACCGCGAGCTCAGCGAGCTGGGCGAGCACCGGCTGAAGGACTTCGACGAGCCGGTCCCGCTCTTCCAGCTGGGGAGCGAGCGCTTCCCGCCGCTGAAGACGATCTCGAACACGAACCTGCCGCGTCCTACCTCCTCGCTCATCGGCAGGGAGAGGGAGCGCGAGGAACTGCTGGCCATGCTTCGGAACGGCTCTCGCCTGGTGACGCTCACCGGCCCGGGCGGCTCAGGCAAGACGAGGCTCGCGCTCGAGGTCGCCTCCGAGCTCGTGTCCACGGTTCCGGCGGGCGTCTTCTGGTCCGACCTGTCGCCACTGCGCGACCCGGCACTCGTGACCGAGACGCTCGCGCAGACGCTGGGGGCGAAGAACGGTCTCGCCGAGCACGTCTCCGAGCGCGAGCTTCTGCTCGTGCTGGACAACTTCGAGCAGGTCGCGGAGGCGGCGCCCGAGCTGGGGCAGTTGCTCAGGGCGTGCCCGAACCTGAGGGCCCTGGTCACGAGCAGAGAGCTGCTGCGGATCAGCGGCGAGGTCGAGTACCCGGTGCCGCCGCTCACCGAGGCGGAGGCGGTCGAGCTCTTCAGCAAGCGCTCTACCCTCGAGCCCGACGAGACGATCGCCGAGCTCTGCCGCCGACTCGACCACATGCCGCTCGCCGTCGAGCTCTCCGCGGCGCGCAGCCGGCTTCTCAATCCGACGCAGATCCTCGACCGCCTCTCGCAGCGCCTCGACCTGCTCAAGGGCGGCCGCGACGCCGAACCGCGCCAGCAGACGCTTCGCGCGACGATCGATTGGAGCCACGAGCTTCTCTCGCCGGACGAGCAGGCCCTCTTTCGGCACCTCGCGGTCTTTCGCGGCGGCTGCTCGCTCGAGGCTGCGGAGGGGGTCGCGGAGGCAGACCTCGACACGCTCCAGTCGCTCCTCGACAAGAGCCTGCTCCGCCACACGGACGACCGCTTCTGGATGCTCGAGACAATCCGGGCCTACGCGTCCGAGCGGCTGAGAGAGAGCGCGGACGAGGCGGAGCTGCGGAAGCGCCACGCGCTGTACTTTCTCGACCAGTCGGAGGCCGAGGATCCGCTGCTGCACGACGACCTCGACATGGCCGTCGCGTATCGGCACATCGACGCTGAGATCGGCAACCTGCGCGCAGCGCTCGAGTGGGCTCGCGACACACGCGAGGACGAGATCCTGCTTCGCGTGACTTCGTCCCTCGAGTACTACGGGAGCGCTCGCGGCCTCGCCCAGGAGATGCATTCCTGGAACACGCTCGCTCTCGAACGGGGGTCGACGCCGGCTCGGGCAAGGATGGCCGTGCTGAACTTCCTCTCCTCCGACGCCTCCCGAGAGCTGGATTGGGAACGCGCGGACGCCCTCGTGGCCGAGTGGCTTCGCACGGCCGAGCAGGAGGGCGACGAGCACGAAGCGCTGCGGGCGATGAACGCAGCAGCCCTGCAGACCATAGACAAGGGAGATTTCGGCGGCGCCCGCCGGCAGTTCGCCGAAGTCGGGAAGCGGGCGGTGGAGGCCGGCGACCGCATGATCGTGGCCTTCGTCACCGTGAACCTCGCGGTTCTCTCCGAAAGGGCCGGCGACTTCGAGGCGGGAATCGGGTACGCGGCCGACGCCGTGAAGCTCTTCCGCGAGAACGGCGACGAGAGCGGCGTAGCCGTCGCGCTCGGCAGCTCTGCCTGGTGCGCGCTCGGCCTTTCGGATGCGACGCGGGCTGCGAAAGACTTCCGCGAGGCGATCGCGTTGATCAGCAGGCATCGAGCGTTCCGAACTCGCACGATGTTCGGCGACCTGTCGGGACTTGCATCAGCGCTCGTCGCGCTGCAGATGATGGAGACCGGCGCGCGACTCTATGGGGCCGCGAGCTCACTCCGGGAGGAGCTCGGCCTCGGCTTCCAGGACGAGGCCGAGGAGCGACGCTGGGACAACTCGGTGGCGGAGGCGAAGGACGCTCTCGGCGAGAAGGCGTTCGCGGCGGCTTTTGAGCTGGGCGAAGCCATGACGCCGGAGGACGCCGTCTCGTTGGCGCTGGCAGTTCCGATCGCCGACGAGGTCGGAAGCGCGCCGGCCTGAAAATGACTGCAGACGACCGCCTCGCCGAGCGTCGGGCGCTGAGCGAGTCGCGTTCCCCGGTCGCATAGCCTGCGCCGCGGCTGGCAGGGTTTCGCCATGGGACTCACGTCCGGCAGCGGGCCTTTCGGGAACCAGCCGGCGGGCGACTTCAATTTCACGCCCGCCCCGGCGACGGGCTCCGTCCTCTTCTTCGACCCGGTGCCGCATCGGCTGCGAGGCTTCTTCGCAGGCGAAGCCGTCTTCGACACGCTCGGCGCGAGGCTCCTGTACGAGACGGCGCATCTCCCCGTGTACTACGTGCCCGAGGAGGATCTGCGGCACGAGTTGCTCGAGCCCAGCGACAAGCAGACCCGGTGCCCGCACAAGGGGGAGGCGTCGTACCGCTCGATTCGGGTCGGGGACCGCTTCGAGCCGGATGCGGTCTGGACGTACCCGGAGCCGATCGCGCCGGCCGCATTCCTCGCCGGTCACGCGGCGTTCTACTGGGGGAAGCTCGACGAGTGGTGGGTCGAGGACGAGCAGGTGTTCGGGCACCCGCGCGACCCGTACCACCGCATCGACACGTACCGCACGACACGCCCGGTGCGCGTCTCGGTCGACGGCAAACCGGTCGCCGAGAGCACGCGGGCGGTCGCGTTGTTCGAGTCCGGTCTTCCGCCGCGCTTCTACCTGCCTGCCGATGACGTACGGATGGAGCTCCTCGAGCCGAGCGAGAAGAAGACGCGCTGCGCGTACAAGGGCGTCGCCTCGTACTGGCACGTGCGCGCAGGCGACACGCTCCACGAAGACCTCGCCTGGACGTATCCGGAGCCGGAGCGGGACGCCCTGTCGATCCGCGACCTGATCTGCTTCTTCAACGAGCGCGTCGATCTCGAGGTGGACGGCAAGGCACAGGAGCGGCCGGTGACCCAGTGGTCGCACTGATCCCGGAAGAGTCGTTCCTCCGTCGTATGGCTGCATCGTGGCTTGGAGATGCGCCAGCGGCCGTGATAGCCGTCACGACCTCGACCTCTGTAGACAGGGCAGCCAGTCGCGGTTACGACGTCGCGGGAGTCTCGATCGCCCGCTCGCGCCGCGCCCGCAGATAGTCGACGATCAGGACCTGGATCGCGCCGGCGACCGGGATCGCTGCGAGAGCGCCGAGCACTCCCGCAAGCTCAGCGCCCACGAGCACCGAGACGAGGATCGCGAGGGGCGACAAAGCGACCGTTCGGT
>WNGD01003717.1_pt1 | contig 15309 bp, 14 predicted proteins | sample 5400671 | NCBI WGS metagenome assembly WNGD01 (sample SAMN13153369, study PRJNA577476) | soil metagenome | isolation source: 40 cm soil or saprolite under grassland replicate 2 | place: USA:California | collected 2016-06-15 | reverse complement strand
GCTTAGCCCAGTGCCAAGCCCGACTTTCAGCACGTGTGCTGCTCGCAGTGCATACTGGGGGGCCACACGGCTGAGCCAGAACAACTCCCGCCAGAGCGGCGGCTGCAGCAACGCCCTCGTTGGCCGCAGCCAGTCTGGGGAGAGGCCATGTTCTGGACTATCTAGTACGACCCGGATCGTCGCCACGCGCAGGTTTCGTCCTGCGAGAAGGCCCGTCTCCATGTCAGCAGCCACGAAGCCCCGCTGGGACCAATCGTGACGAGCGCCGCCGACAATAAGGGATTGGGCAGTCAGCAGTGGCCCGGTGTCAGGTCGAAAGTGTAACGTGCGTGCGGCTTTCACCAGCGCTTGTACAAGTGCTGGATCGCAATGCACAATCCTCCCATCAGCAAGGCCGACCTGGTCAGGTATCAGGACGGTCCCCGGATGCAGGCCGAGTGCGAGCGCTCCTGCCAGACCACACACTACCACGATGGAGCCCTGGCGTGCCCCTTTCCAGCGTGCTAATCGCACGCCCGCCCAATTAGCACGAGCATGGGGGAGTGTGCACCGTACTGCCCAGTACTCAAGGAATGTTGGTGCCAGAATCTCCACGCTACGCATCACTAGGTAACGATGAGTCGCACCAGCTACGAATCGTGTGATGATGCCCCAAGGAGTTCCCCCATTCTTGTTAAGTGGTATACCCGTTGTCGCGGTACCACCGAACTGCCCGTTCCAGGGCTGCGGTTACGGATGTTGCTTCATAGCCAAGCTCAGATTGAGCCTTAGCAGAACTGGCGTACATTTGATGGCGAGCCATCCGAACGCCTTCGACTGGGATCAGCGGTGCGGACATACCGCCTGTCCCCTTGCGAAAGAGCTGGCAGCGCAGCTCGTCAGCCCAGCCGAGGGTAAGTGCCAACGGAAAGGGAATGCGCACGGTCGGGGCAGTGCGACCACAGATCTGAGCCAGACGCTCCCAGAGCTGGGACAGACTGATATTTTCACCGCCCACTAGATAGCGCTCCCGGGGACGCCCATATTGAAGCGCTAGTACATGCGCCCTGGCTACATCCTCCACTGCCACGACGTTCAATCCGCCGCCTAACGTGGCAAAGATCCGCCCGCGCATAAAGTCCACCACCATCTTTCCCGTAGGAGTCGGCTTCCAGTCTCCTGGCCCAACGGGCGCGGTCGGCAAGACGAGAACGACCGGTACTTGTGCCGCCAGTGCTACCCGCGCTTGCTGCAGCTTCGATCGGTGGTATGCTGAGGAACCATCCTCTACGTCCCAGTCATCCTCAGTCGCCGGACGCCCCCCATAACTAGGCCCTACAGTTGACGAGCTCGAGGTGACGACGGCGTGCTCAATATCTGCCAGGTGTGCCGCCTCCAGCACCCCGGCACAGCCGCGCACGTTGGTGGTGAACATCTGGTGATGCATGCCCGGCGAGAAGGAGTAGAGGGCCGCCACGTGTACAAGATAGCGGCAACCCACCATGTGTTGGACTAGTTCACCGGGGCGCAGGACATCACCCCTTACAGCCGTACACCCCTCAAGTGGGGGCAGTGGCCTGGAACCTGGACGCACCAGAGCACGCACGCGATACTGAGCCGCCAACAGGGCACGAAGTACGTGGCTACCCACAAATCCGCTGGCCCCGGTCAAGAAGACCACGTCGCCCGCTCCTGTCATGCGCTGTAACTGCTCAGCCATCAGCTTTGTACTGCCGTCCTTCTAAACTTACTGCAGAATGCCTACTTTAAGTAAAGATAGATCGCAAGCTGCCACGCAGCACATCGACCGTGGCTCGTAGCGACTCACGGGGCGACTTCATGGTAGCGGTCAGCGCAGAAGGCTCATAGCCACAATGCGCCATACAATTGGCGCAACGAGGGTCCTTGCCCCGCCCATACTGCTCCCACTCGGTTGTCTCGATCAGCTCCTTATAGGAGCTAGCGTACCCATCGGCCATCAGATAACAAGGCCGCTGCCAGCCCAGCACTGAGTAGCTGGGAATACCCCAGGCGGTGCAGGTAAAGTCGACCTTGCCCTCCAGGAAGTCCAGGAAGAGCGGAGAGTGGTTCAGGCGCCACTTCTTGCGTCTGCCGTCTGCAAAGGCTTGACGGAAGATCTCGCGCGTCCGCTCGACGCCCAGAAAATGCTCCTGATCCGGCGCTTTCTCGTAGGCGTAGCCCGGAGAGATCTGCATGGCATCTACCCGCACCTCGTCGTTCAAGAAGCCGAGTACGTCACGGATGCTGCGCGCATCATCCTGCGTGAAGAACGTGGTGTTGGTGGTAACCCGGAATCCCCGGCGCTGTGCCTCCTTGATTGCTTCGATCGCCTTATCGAATATACCCTGCCGGGCGACTGATTGATCATGGCGCTCCCTCAAGCCATCGATGTGGACTGACCAGGAGAAATAGGGGGATGGCCTGAACTGATCGAGCTTCTTGCCCATGAGAATGGCGTTGGTGCACAGATAGATGAAGCGCTTGCGTTCTATCAACGCCGCCACAATCTGATCGATCTCCCGATGGATGAGCGGCTCGCCACCGGCGATGGAGACAATTGGCGCGCCGCACTCCTCAACTGCATCGATACACTGCTGAATGGAAAGGCGCCGTGCCAGGATATGCTGGGGATGCTGTATCTTGCCGCAGCCAGGGCAGGCAAGGTTGCACTGATAGAGTGGCTCTAGCTGCAACACAAGCGGAAACTTCTCACGGCCTTTCAGCCGCTGCCGGACGATATATGCCGCGATCTGAAGATTCTGGCGTAGTGTGATTGCCATAGTTTGCTCTCCCCCTGCACAAACGATAAGCTGTACTGGATTGTATGATATGCTATTCCCTATGTAGTCTGCATAACGGGGCTAGCTTATCATTACCTGAGATTTTTGGTTTTCCCAATACTACTGATCGAGCTTGCTGACTGCATAGCAGTAGACGCCCGCATCGTTCCAAGCTCGCATTTCAAGATAGTCCCGCAAGAATAAAAAAAGATGCCTTTTCTTGTTACAATAAAAAATGAGAAAAGACTTGTCTATACCTTATCATATTCAACGAAGGAAAGCAAACCGGCCAGGAGTGATTAGTCATAGAGGCAGCATGTGGCTCTACCTTCATTCTCCCTCTCTCCCGAAAGGGCTGACTTATGAATAATAATAAACTGAGCAAAGGGGGGGAACCTCAGTTGAAGCAGGCACTGGATCGAGCAGTGCAATGGCTGCTGGAGCGTCAGGATGTCGAGGGCTGGTGGTGCGGCGAGCTGGAAACGAATGTGACCATGACGGCAGAGCACGTCCTGCTGCTGCGTTTCCTGGAACTCAGCCTGGAGCGGATCAGGGACGGCGCTATACTGCACATCCTGAACAATCAGCGAGATGACGGCTCATGGGCGCTCTACTTCGGTGGTCCCGCGGATCTGAGCACCACAATCGAAGCCTATGTCGCGCTCAAGGTGCTCGGAGTTGATCCCGGCAGCGACGCGATGCAGCGGGCACTCATGGTTATTCACCAGCAAGGGGGAGTAGCGAAGGCCAGGGTCTTTACCAAAATCTGGCTGGCGCTATTCGGCCAGTACCCGTGGTCTGGCGTCCCTAGCATGCCGCCGGAGTTGATCTACCTGTCGCCCAGGATGCCATTCAACCTCTACGACTTCGCCTGCTGGGCACGAGGTACCATCGCCCCACTGCTGATAGTGATCTCCCGGCGTCCGGTAAGGTCGCTGGGTTGTAGCGTGCCGGAACTGGTAGTTCCGGGAACCGAGGGCTTGCTCACCCGAGTCCCCGGCTCGGGGCTCTTCTGGTGGACCGATAAGCTCCTCAAGCTGTATGAGACTTTTCCGTGGCAGCCTGGTCGGTCGCGTGCCCGGCGTCGCGTGGTCAATTGGATCGTGGAACGACAGGAGGCAGATGGCAGCTGGGGTGGTATCCAACCACCCTGGGTGTACTCGCTGATCGCTCTGTATCTGGAAGGCATGGGCACCGATCACCCGGTCATGCGCCGGGGAATCGAGGGGCAGGAGGGCTTCGTGCTGGAAGACGAGAGCGGATGGAGGTTTCAAGCCTGTATGTCCCCGGTCTGGGATACCGCCTGGACACTCCTGGCCCTGCGCCGCGCCGGTGTGGATCGCGACCACCCAAGCGTGCAACGTGCGGTCCAATGGATCCTGCAAGAGCAGATCTCCACAGGCGGCGATTGGCAGGTGCGTTGTGGCACTGTGCCATGTGGTGGCTGGGCGTTCGAATTCGAGAATGACATCTATCCAGATATCGACGACACGGCGGTCGTCGTCCTGGCTTTGCTCGAAGCTGGTGTAGAAACAGCCGTGCGGGCCGCAGTGGATCGTGCTGTGCGGTGGATGCTAGTCACGCAGTCGAGCAATGGGGCCTGGGGAGCATTCGATAAGGACAATACGCGAGCGATCGTCTACCAACTGCCATTCGCCGACTTCGGGGCGCTGTTGGACCCGCCCTCCGAAGACGTTACGGCCCATGTGCTGGAAATGCTGGCACACGTAGATGCTCCGGACAAGGAGCGGGTCATACAAGCGGCCCTCAAGTACCTGCGGCATACGCAGCGGCCAGACGGTTCCTGGTTCGGTCGCTGGGGCGTCAATTACATCTACGGAACTTGGTGCGTCATCTCAGCGCTTGCTGCGCTGCGCGATGGCGGGTACGCCGTGCAGGACATGATTGATAGGGGCTCCTCCTGGCTGCTCGGGCATCAGAACAGTGATGGCGGCTGGGGTGAATCCTGCTACTCCTACGAAGACAGCTCCTTTGCAGGCATCGGGCAGAGCACGCCATCGCAAACGGCTTGGGCCGTCTTAGCCCTACAATTGGCTGGCCTGGGCCAGCATGCTGCCTGCCTGCGTGGTTTGACGTATCTTCGCGAGACCCAGGTAGATGGCACGTGGGAAGAGCGGGAGTATACGGGCACGGGCTTCCCGCGAGATTTCTACATCAATTACCACCTGTATCGGCACGTTTTCCCGACTATGGCGCTGGCGGGGGCTTGTAAAGCGTAGGTGTATGGTTTTGCCCTATGAAGGCCCATTGCTACGTTAGGTGTCATCAACCGCACCGCTTTCTCCTATTTCCTATTTTTTCGTTTTCCGGGAGATGCCTCAGTAATGGTCTATCCGCATACAGATTAACCACAGTGACATGGCTGTTCCAATACCCAATTGGGATGTGTTGTGAAGAGCATATGCCCACTGCAACCTAAACTTCTACCCTTGGTCAACTGGCGTATAATACTCAAAAAGTGAGGCAAATGGTCTTTACTCCCCATGTTTCATAGTGGGGGGATGAATTGCATTATGCCATACTCTCTTAAGTCAGTATAATCAACCCGTAGGAGCGGCCTTTGCAGTCGCCCTAGACAGAAAGGAGTGCATCTTATGCAGCAGCAAATACAACAACAAGAAAAGTCACTAAAGCAACAGCAACTACGAACAATAGTATGGCAAAACGGCAAGCTAAGCATCGAGTTCCCAACAGAAGAGCTACATGCAGTCTTGGATGACCCTCAAGTGCTGGTCTGGCTCGATATAGAAGGAGACTGCAGCCTTTCACAAGACATGCTATGTAATGTTTTCAAACTTGAACATATCACTGTTCGCACGATGTGCGAAGAGCGTGAGCGTGCCAAATTTGTTGATAGCGATAACTACTATTACCTTGTGGTTCATGGACTGGAATTCGATACGGCAACTGATGAGGCTAATACACCCAAACTAGATATCGTCTTTGCCAAGAACTTTATTATCACGAACCATCGTGAATCGCTTGCATGGCTGGACTCAGTTCTCGAAACAGCTAAGAAAAATGATCCTGAAGAGCATATCATGAGTCGTGGCATGCCTTTCCTCCTGCTTACCATACTCGATACGCTCACCGATAGCTACTTCCCGGTGTTAGATGATATAGATGACCTGATCGATGAGCTGGAGGACGTGACAGTAAAGGATACCTCTAATGAGGTGCAGGTGCGCATCTTCCGCATCAAGCGATCTTTGTCCCAGATGCGCCGCGTCATCAGTCCGCAAGTCGAGGTTGCCAATGCGCTGATTGCACGCACAGGGAAACTAATTCCTGCTGAGGCGGAACCATATTTTGCAGATGTTCACGATCACCTCATTCGCGCATTTGAAATATTGGATTCATACCGCGATCTCATGAGTGGTTTGCTGGATGTTTACCTCACAACTGTCTCGAATCGCCTGAACCAGGTAATGAAGCAACTTACCATCATTGCCACCATCTTTATGCCGATTACCTTCATCACCGGTGTTTTCGGACAAAACTTCGGCCATTCGCCACAGGTAGAATATGATAATGGCTACTTTTTCTGGCTCGTGCTGGCTTTCATGGCACTCATCACCTTCGCCCAAATCTGGTATTTTCGGCATCGCAGGTGGATATGATATAGTGTTTATTCACTTAAAAAGTGACCCGAGTTCGGCTCCTGAAAGCATCTCCTCAACCATGCTTGAATAGGTACCGCGCTCAAGCAGTTCGTGAGCAATGTGACGCAGACGCGCCAGTACAGCGCGCATCATTCCAGATCCAAAACTGACTCGTGTTGTGGCAATTGCTCGAAACCCTGCCTGTTCGAAAATGCGTGCGCTGGCGGCATCCCAGGCATTCGGCAAGACCAGCATTGAGGGGCCACAGTGCATTTCACGAAATTGAACAGCCCTGGTCTTTTGCTTACTAGTAGTCATCTATGCCTCTCGCCTCATCTCTAAAGATTTACGCTCACTGTTGGCATTTGGAGGATCATCTTTTCAGCCAAATATGGTGCAAGTGGCGCGCATTTTGCGCGGGGATTTTTTCAAGGCAAAGTTGAGGTCCGCTTTAGAGGCTGCGTTAACAGGGATATGGTGCAAGTAGCGCTCATTTTGCGCGGGAATATTTTTATCTTCCATTTGCCTCCTTGGAGATGTGCAACTTCTCAGACGCACATCTCTTCCTTATTAATATTATACTCGATGAGACAAAGGCTCGTGAGGTTGGTTCGGTTGAGCAGATACAAGATGGGCACATCCAATATCCCCCGCCAAGGTCGACGCAAGCGTCCCCACCCTGCATCCACACAGCTCCCACCCCTACGCGAGACAAGCTGCATGAGAAAGGATGTATACTAAAGCATAGACCTTTCAGAGTAAAATGAACCAAAGGGATGTAAGCCACTATTTTTTCTCTTTCCATCAGAAAGGAGGGATTGATCATGAGTGAATGCATTTTAGGGAAACACTCAGCAGAACTGGATGAGCAAGGAACGCTCACATTGTATGGTTCCGGGGTACGCGTTGCATTAGCATATGACGAAGCATATGCATTATTGACCTGGCTCTATGAGAATCATCGAGATACCTTGTACAGGCTTACTCATGAAGACCAGGAACCAGAACAGCAGAGTACGGAAACAAATCCTCCTGGTGCCATTGCTGTCCCAGAAGAAGGACAAGGTGACGACTACGCGTTCTAGCTTCAGTTTCTCAAGAAAGCTAGGATTTGGAGTATGGTTTGCGAGGAGTCTGTTCCACGTTTGCTGATTCCATACTGCGTTGCCTGTTTTTCATGTTAAAAACCTTGATTATTCTTGTGGTATCTGGATCAGTTGATGAATAGCTCCTCCCACTGCTACACGCTCAAACTGGCGATCCTGTGGAAAGACATGCATCGGCATTCCATGTGCGGGGCGCATTGAGATGTTTGGGGTGATCTTTGTGTTGGCTACTACTGAAAGCCGATAGCACTGAAGCAGCATTGCCAGTACCACTTTCAGCTCCTGCATGGCAAAGCTCCAGCCAATACACATATGCCGTCCCGCGCTGAACGGCAGGTACTCATAAGGCGAGCGATCCAGTGTTGCCCAGCGTTCGGGCTTGAAGCGATGCGGATCTTCGTACAGCTCGGGCAGGCGATGTGTCACAAACTCGCTATAGATGATGTTGGCTCCTTTGGGTAGCTCATAGCCGCCCAACTCGCACTCTGAAGATGTGTTGCGTATCCCCAGACTTGCGGGAGGCAGCAGGCGTAAACTCTCTTTAACTACGCCTTCGAGCAGCGGCAATTTATTGATCTGTTCAATGGTTGGAGCATTCCCATGCAACGTACCATCCAGTTCATCAAGCAGATCGGCGGCAACCTGGGGATGCTGATTGAGTAAAAACATTGTCCAGGTCAACGAGTTCGATGTGGTTTCATGTCCAGCTACAAACAGTGTGAAGGCGTGTCCGACCAGTTCATCATCGCTTAGCATTGCTCCACCCTCATCATGTGTGTGCACCAGTGCAGCCAGTACATCGTTCTGATCTTGCTGCTGGCGCTTTTGCTTGATGAGCGACTGGAGATAGGCCGACAGCTGCTCGGCAATGCGCTGGGCGTGATGGTAGGGTGTTCCTGGTATATCGATGGGGATGAACAGAGCAAACTGGATCGTGCCTATCATCTTGCGTAGCAGCACACTGATGCGGTTCAGCTCTTCCTCGTTATAGACCCCGAAGAGGGTTTTGACGGCGATGCGCTGCGTCAACTGCTGCATTTCACGGTGCAGATCAATCTCAGTCTTTGTCTGCCAGCTATCAAGCGTGTTTTGTGTCAGAGCAATCATGTCGTTGCAGTAGTGTAGAATCTGCTGCTTGTGAAAGGCGGGCTGCATCAGGTGGCGATGCTGTCGATGCTTCTCTCCGTTCATCACTCCCAGATTGTTCATCATCAGCCGTCCCATCGTTGAATCTGGCGATAACTTGATGAACGGCCCGGTACCAGTGATAAAAAGATCGGGATTGCTCAAGATGCGGAAGTTGAGAGCTGGACCAAAGGCAACCACGTTTGAAGTCGTGCCCCGTGCCAGTGCCACAATATCTCCATAGCGTTCGTGCAGTCGGAACATATACGAATAGGGATTTACAAACAGTTTCATCATATTGATTTGCCAGCCGAGTAGCGGCAAACCTCGCGGGCCAGGAATGGTCCGCATCGGAGCTATAATGGTGGCCATAATTGTGCCCTCCAATGCTTGCCTGAGTGATCTCGGGCACTTATGTGTGAAAACAACTCAATTGCCGACCAGCCTTCCCGGCACACCTTTTTCATGTACTAGAGCATCTTTACGATATGTTTTTGGGAAGAAGAAATTTTCTCAGGGGCACACGACAGCCCTCGCTTTCCCTAAGATGTCATTTGAGCTTACACTAAGTACAATCATATTACTTCTGCGGGATGCGACGTCGGTGCTGTGCCTTTATTCCTTCGTGCTCGTGATGCGTTCGCCGGTGGATGGCCTAGGCGGGAGCGGCTTGGACCGACTCCTTCATCCGCCAGGCGACGATGAGCAGCCAGATGCTCAAGACAAAGAGAAAGCCGTAGCCTGCATCCGTTGGCACCGAATTGGTGGCCGTGAAACCCTTGGTTCCGACCAACCAGCCCAGTACGATGAAGGCCAGGCCCGACAATCCCATCAGGTAGCCGATCGGCCTGGGGACTCGTGCCGTCCCCACGATTACGATCGCGTACAGCACCAGCGCGAGACCTTGCATGAAGTTCCAATAGCTATTTGTCCCCCACTCCAGCCACCGGATGGCTTCCGCACTGGCAAGGCGTGTCGCCTTCTCCGCCGCTGGTGCGCTTACCCACGCATCCACCGCCTGCCTGAGGGCCACCCCATCCACGGCATACAGGACGCCGGCAAGCGCCAGCGCCACCCCTGCCGCAATGGCAGCGAAGAACCCCACCCAGCGCGGGGATCCCTGCGAGACATTGAGCGCGAAGAACAGGACGAGCAGTCCCGCAAGGAGGACCGCCTCCCCGACGAACTGCCCGAGATGGATGGCGGCCCAATCCCCACTGGCGGCATAGTTGGCAAACGTGGCTTCGTACGTAGGGCCACCTCCCGGGTGCGGGAACTGCAAGACAGTTGAGAGTACTAAACCGATGAACAGCAGCGTCGCTGAGAGACGAAGCAACTTACGGTCAGCCATAATGCACCTCCTGTGTGTACTGTGTGTCTCCTGACGTGTTCTCTCAGGATATTTCATCTGCAACAACTGAGAGCCATGCTTTTGCACGTTGTTTGAGTTGCTGGCATCCCTCCTTTCTGAGCTACCCTTCTGTTATGACGTGAGTGAGGTGCGAGGAAAACGACAATAGGTGAACCGGTATTTCTACCTACTCCAAAGGAGAGATTACAGCAAAATCACCAGCAATGCAACAAAGAAGCTCTCTAAAACTTCCTCGCTCCATTCCATGCAAAAGTTGGAATATAATCAAGGTGGCTGCTGTGATACTTGTTACGTTTATCGTGCTGACTTTTGCTTTCCCTAGTCTTTTCCAGCAATGGTTAACTTGACAATGGGTTTCTTATTGTTAAACATGTGAACGAGGATGCGATGTAATGAGAGTAGTCAGAAAAGAAGATAGAAGCCCGCTCCTTTGCGTTGGAAATTTCTCCATTACTACTGCAAGGTCATGCTATCGTAAAGTACCTTAGCCTCGTCAATTGTAAATGCTATCCAACTTGTTCACAAGAGGCTGTTTGAAAAAATAGAGGGCATTTCCTAACTAATCCTCTGTGCAATTTTTTGTTAAGCAGCCAATGAACGAGCACTCCGGAGGAGAGAAATCCATATTCGTGAGGTGGAATGCCATGAACCTGGAATGAGCAAAATGCAGACGGTGCACAAGGAAATGAGGGAACGAGAGCAAAGAGCGCCAAATGACAAGCATACATGAAGGTACTTTGCTCTCGCATGTTGTCAATCTGAAAGGCTGGACTCTCTGCCTTTTCTAACGAGCCAATAGGCGATAAGCAGGATATCTACACTTCCCACGAGCAAACTGGCAAGTGGATAAACGGGGCTGCCAGCAGGTGGTTGCCCATTACTTGGCCCAGGGCCTGCTATTGCGACTTGTGCGCAGATGTAAGCCACAGCATAAACAATGGCAGCACTGGCACCAGTCACAAGCAGGGTTCGCCACATAGCTGGCCAGACCCCTTTCGCACGACCCAGCAGGCTCAAACTCAGCACCACCACGACAGCGCCATAGGTAAGGAACCAATTGGTTGCCCAAGAGGCTGGGTCAGTGGGAAAAAGCTTTCCCTGTACGAAAGGGGCAAGCAGCGCGAGCAGAAGCACCCCGATGACCAATAGCCAGTGGACCTTCAAGCAGAGCAAACTGGCCAGAATCAGCAGACTGCCGCCGACAAACAAGAACAGAGCTTGAAAGAGGACACCGAAGGAGGAATCATTTGCCATGGCCCCTGGCCAACTCAGAAGAGCCAGCGGAACAGTCCATCCTAGAACCATTGCATAGAGTCCCATGGAGAGGAGTACCATGCCCAGCACCTGTGTCCCAGCAGGCACTTTGGCATTTTCACTCATGTTTGACATAATAGCTGCTCCTTTGCACGTTCAAATTACAGCACAGACAAGAACGCTCCTTCCTACATGAGACTAACGCAACTGCCTCAGAATGACGTTCTTTCCGAGAGTATACCTCCTGTTGAACAACCAGAGCAGTGTCAAATGACCTCTATTTCTGGGTCACCATCGTGAAAGTGAAGGAGATGCAATGCCATCCACTGTCTACATCAACACAGCTATTGCGCTGGTTGCTGTTTTTCGCGGGGTATTTCCAAACTCATAACGAGGCCCTCCCAGGTATGAGCGAGAACGCGCCTGGGCGAGCGGATCAAGTCAGGACGGCCAGCCTGTTGAGCAACCAGAGCGACGATGATGGAAGAGGTGTAGGTCAAAGCGACCTGTCGGGCAATGGCAGACCAGCCACAGAGCGGAGGACGTTGCAGATGAAAGAACAGAAAGACGCGGCCAAAGAAGCGCTCGATGCTGCTGCGTTTGCCCAATTCCCCTTTGGTCCACGTCGGAGGCAGGCAGGAGCGGTTCTTCTGGCGGGTGCCGGTTCCAAGGCACGACAGCCACAGCTGCAAGCGTGGTGTGGATCCAGACGATGAGGCGTAGCCCCCAATAGGCAGCATCCAGACGGATCACGCGCGGGCGAAGGTGGTAGAGGTGTACAGCCCACTCCAAGAGCGGACGAGCAAACGGCGCATCATGGACGTTGGCTGGTGAGAGTAGAAAGAAAACGGGCAAGCCCGAGCCGCGACAGAGCAAGGTATGCACGCGATAGCCGCGTAAGAGTGGGCGGGGGTGCTGAGCCGGGGCATGGCCGACAGCAGCGTCCGGGTCGGTACGTCGCCAGGCCAGAATGGGCGCACTACGATGATCAGATCGCGCGCCCCAATCAGCCGACGACGGATGGCGGCCTGCACCGTCAGGCAGAAGAGCGCCTCCGGTCCAGGTGCTCCGGCTCGGTGTCCGCGTTTCCACTGCTGCGAGGCGCTCTTAATGCGAGGCGTGCCAGAGGGATCCAGTGGGAGGGCACGGGCGAGCGCTAAGGCTGGCCAATCGCGCAACCAGTCGCGCATATCCCAGGTCGGGAAAGCCGCCACAACGTTCGCGAGCCTTGCAATGAGTAATAACGACGCCTCGCTGTAGGTGCGTGGGGCGCCTCCTGGTCCAGCGGGTAACGGTGGCGGGCAACGACGATGCGCCAGGCGTACCGCCAGACGACAGAGCGTGAGCAGATGCAGGGTGGTGACCAAGGTGAGGGCGTCAATGTGTAAGTTGGAACCAAGCCGCTCTTGCATCCGGTGATATGCTGGTAGGGGGGCACTGGTGCCTGATTGGTGATGATGGTAGGCATCATAGACTGATCTCCTGGGCGAGGGAACTAGCCTCGTCTAGGATCAGTTTACCCTATTGGTTTCAGTTAGGAAGCGCGATGTCTGTGCCGACAGGGAAGCGGATGAAAATATCGCATTTACAGGCGAAACGCTCTCAACATATACAATGTACAATTTATGGTTTCTGACATCAGTGATTAGTCAGCTTACGGTCATTCTGCGACGCAAGTGGACTTCAACAAGTGATGTTGGTCACCGCGATGTTTGTAGGGGCTATATGTGATACCAGACTGGCACCAGCCATTTTGCGCCAACAAAGTTTGGAGAAACGGGGTCTTTATCAAGATCTGCAAAGGTAATTAATACTACTTTGGTAGTTTCTCGGAAGCGGATTTCACTCAAGTCGCTTGACAAGCGCATGGCCCTTGCATTGACTGCCAAAAAGCTGTTCCTGTCAGTCGGCTCTACAAGCTGACTAAATTGAAACTACCAGAGTAGTCTTAACTAAGAGGCTGGTGCACCGTGCACCAGCCTTTAACATATTGGAGAACAACGTGGTATGATGAGAATTACCGTTTGCTATCTTAGATCGTGCCCGTTCTGGGCGAGACGGCGCGACCAAGTTGAAAACAAGCCTGTATCAAAAAGATTACCTTTGAGCTTCCAGAGAAGGTATCACCAGTATAAACGTTGAATAGTAATCGAAGGAGAATTGAGATGGACGAGTTTATAGATATATTGGTTGGCATGGAGCAGAGAACAGTTGAAGGACTAGTCTATCTTGCACGAGCACAAGGAATACCGGCCGGTGTAAAGCCATATACTCCTCAGGGTGAAGATGACGTACATATCAAGCGGGCAGTATTTATTGCTTTTCCAGAGAAAACTGTTATATGGCCGTATGCAGAAACGGAAGCAAAGTTTCTTGATAGCCTCCCTCAATATACGGAGTAGCGATATATACAACGCAGTATTTCGCCCACCCTGAGTGACGCCTTGACATAAGACGCTCAGCTTGATATAAACAAGACACTAAAATCTCAGCTAAACATAACCCCACCTATATCCACAAGGCAACATGGCCATCGACAGTTTGCATAGCCTGACATATATCCTACCCCTATTGTCTATACACTCCTGGTGGACTTGACACCTAGCAGGCGGATTCGTACAATTGCAGCAACGATGAGAGAAGGGGACGCAAAAAGATGTATGTAGTGGGACTCGAAAGGTCAGAAACACCACGGGAGTGAGACTTCGAATGCTCAATTGAGGAGGTAGCGCATGCAGAGCGCTCGCATATTTTCCGCCCCCTCCCTCGCAGAAGTGATCAACCAGCTTGCGTTCTATCGTCTCACTGGGATACTGACCATCCGACGAGCAGCAGGCCATCCTCAAGAGCAAGCGCGGATGATGGTAGAGCATGGTCAGCTTTTGCTTGTTCGCTGGGGAGTGTATGAGGGCGATGCCAACGAGTCCCTCCTGCACCAGCTCAACGCCTGGGGTGAGATTCACTTCATGTTTCTTCCAAGGGAACCTCTCAGACAGTTACCGCCGCCATCGCAGCTTCGATCCCCTCTTCCTACTTCCTCAGGTCGCAGTCGTCCTCCTGGAGGGCAATCTCTCGCACAGACCCAAAGGCGGTCACAAGGCCACGGCACGAGTAGTACACACAACCTTCTGCCTCCAGACAGACGTACACTCCCACAGGTTGCCGACAGAGTTGGGAGTACCTCCAGTATGGCAACCGAAGCCACGATTCTCTCATTGACAGCAAAAGGGAGGGATTATCCCATCATGCATGTACCCCGTTATGACCGAACCATCTTTCTGCTTATCAACGGGAGTCGCACCATTTCGGATCTGACCTACCTCACGAAGCGTTCTTTACCAGCTGTCTACGCTTCGCTCTCTCGCTTGAGAGAGCAGCAGCTGATTGAAGTCTTACTTTGATACGGACTCTGTTCAGGACCTAATATTCACTTCTTTCCTCTTTTTTCTTAAAAGTGGTGTTGGTCGAGAGTTAAAGGAGGGCATAAAAACGAAAAGAGGCCAGTCACAGTCCACATGTCCTCTCTCTGCATGCCTGTATGCCTGCATATCTCTACAGGTATCTCCTGTGCATACTGCCATTGTTTTCGCTTCTGCCACCGTGTACACTGATATCCTGTACTGTATAGAAATGGAGGAGGAGACCTACATGGAAGAAAAAGAGACCAATCGCCTGGAAGCTTTTAGCGATGGTGTGTTCGCCGTCGCGATCACCCTGCTCGTCTTAAATATTAGAATACCGGATACTTTGCTAGACGATGCAGATTTGTGGCCTACGTTGTTTAGCCAATGGCCGGTGCTGGTCGCGTATGCAACGAGCTTCGCATTCATAGGTATTATGTGGCTAAATCATCACAGGCTCTTTACTCACATTAAGCGCATCAATGCCGTATTGGTGCTGCTTAATCTGTTGCTCTTATCATTCATAGTCTTTACACCCGTCCCCACTGCACTGCTCGCTGAGTATGTTGTCCGTCCCTCACAACATGTGGCTGCTCTTATATACAGTGGCACATTTGTGCTTATAGCCTGCTGTTTTAACATTCTCTG
>WNGD01004680.1_pt1 | contig 15314 bp, 16 predicted proteins | sample 5400671 | NCBI WGS metagenome assembly WNGD01 (sample SAMN13153369, study PRJNA577476) | soil metagenome | isolation source: 40 cm soil or saprolite under grassland replicate 2 | place: USA:California | collected 2016-06-15 | reverse complement strand
GAGCGCGCCGGCGAGGAGCGGGCCGGCGAGGGTGCCGATGCTCTCGATCGTGGAGGTCGCGCCGTTGGAGGCGATCAGCTCCTCGGGGGTCGTCGCAAGCGACGGCAAGATCGCCTGGAGGGCGGGGCGGAACAAGGTGGAGCTGACGCCGACGACGGCGGCGAGCGCGAAGACCGCGGGCTCGTTCTTGCCGGCGAAGTAGGCGAGGGCGGACGCGGCGAGGGCGATGGCTCCGACGAGGGAGATCGCGAGCAGGTAGCGCTCGCGGTGGAAGCGGTCGCCGAGGCTGCTGGCGAGCGGTGCTAGCAGAGCGGCTGGGAGCAGTCGGACGAGCCCGGCGATCCCGACGCCCGCGGTTCCGCCCGCGTGGTAGGCGAAGACGCCGAGCGCGACGAAGTGCGCCCATTCGGCCGCGATCGAGGCTCCCCAGGCGAGCTCCACCCGGCGGAGATTGCGGCTCCGCATGACCGCAGCGAGCGCTCCGGCTGCTTGTGCGAGCCGGCTCATGGTGCGGAGTACGCGCAGGCCGAGGCCGCCGCGTCAACCTGCGTACAATCGAGTGCAATCCAAACCGGGAGGGAGCCAATGGCCGCCAAGCCGATTCCCGAGGGGTACCACACCCTGACGCCGTACCTCGTCGTCGAGGATACGGCCAAGGCGATCGACTTCTACAAGGAGGCGTTCGGGGCCGAGGAGATCATGCGGATGCAGGCGCCGGACGGGTCGATCGGGCACGCCGAGATTCAGATCGGGGACTCGAGGGTGATGTTGTCCGATCCGTTTCCGCAGTCGTCCGTTCGGCCGCCTTCGGAGCGCGGTGGGCCGACGGCGTCGCTCTTCGCGTACGTCGAGGACAGCGACGCGCTGTTCGACCAGGCGACTGCCGCCGGCGCCGAGGTGACGACGCCGCTGGAGAACATGTTCTGGGGCGATCGGTTCGGAACGCTGACCGATCCGTTCGGGCACGTGTGGTCGATTGCGACGCACATCGAGGACGTTCCCGAGGCCGAGATGGCCGAGCGCGCCAAGAAGGCGATGGCCGAGATGGGAGCTTCTTCTTAGGGACCGCCCGGGCTAGGTCAACTGGTTCGACCGTCAGTTCAGAGGGATGCGCGGGCGAAGCCCGCGCATCCTGATGACAGCGCCGCAAGCGTCGCCTCTGCAGAAGTCACACTTTCGGCACAGAGGCGTTTCACACGCGTGACGGGTCGTCTGCTGCAATAGCGGCATGAGGCCCGGAAAACCGACAGTCAGGCAGATCTACGCACTAGCGGCTGCGCTGTGCGAGCGTGCCGGCGAGGAGTTTCCGGAGACGTTCGAGGCGGCTTCGGAGCTGATCGAGCGCCTGCGCGTGGAGAACGGCCACCCCGCGCCGAGGCTCGAGGACGTGCCCTTCCGTCCGCGTAGGTGGAGGCGCGGTCGGGGGCGAGTCGACGGGAGGGCGAGCACGGTTGCGGCCGAGCTCGCGCGCGAGATGAGCTGACCGGCCCCGCGCATAGGTGCACGCCGAGGCCGGAGCTAGACTCGTCCTCCCGTGGCTGAGGCCGGTTTCGTCCACCTGCACGTCCACTCCGAGTACTCGATCCTCGACGGCGCGTGCCGCATCCCGGCGCTCGCGGCGCGGGCGGCCGAGCTCGAGATGCCGGCGGTCGCGCTCACCGATCACGGCTCGCTCGCGGGCGCGGTGGAGCTCTATCGCGAGGCGACGGACCGGGGCGTGAAGCCGCTGATCGGCTGCGAGGTCTACGTCGCGGAGGACCGGCGCGCGCAGAGGAAGGGCTACGCGCACCTCACGCTGCTGGCGGAGAACAACGCCGGCTACGGGAACCTGATCAAGCTCGCGTCGGCCGGCTACCTGGAGGGCTACTACTACAAGCCTCGGGTCGACTGGGAGCTGCTCGAGCGGCATTCGGAGGGTGTCGTCGCGCTGTCCGGCTGCCTGTCCGGTCGCGTGTGCAAGGCGCTCGAGGAGAACCGTCCCCGCGATGCGCGCGCGGACCTCGACCGACTTGCGCAGATCTTTGGCCGCGAGTCGACGTACGTCGAGATCCAGAACGCGGGGATCGACGTCCAGGCGCGGATCAACCCCGAGCTCGCGAAGCTCGCGGGAGAAGCCGGCCTGCCCTTGGTCGCGACCGGCGACGTCCACTACCTCCGCCACGAGGACGCGCGTGCGCACGAGGCGCTGCTCTGCATCCAGTCGGGCGACTCGCTCAAGAACCCGAACCACTGGAAGTTCGACACCGACCAGTTCTTCTTCAAGTCGCCCGCGGAGATGGCCGCGGACTTCCCGGGGCACGAGGAGGCGCTCCGGCGCACGCTCGAGATCGCCGAGCGCTGCACGGTCAAGCTGGAGCTCGGGAACATCCTCCTGCCGAAGTTCCCGGTGCCGGACGGCAAAGACGCGTTCGACTACCTCGTCGAGCTCTGCGAAAAAGGCCTGCAAAAACGCTACGACCGGGTGACACCGGAGCTCCAGGAGCGGCTCCGCTTCGAGCTCAAGACGATCAACGAGATGGGCTTCGCGGACTACTTCCTGATCGTCTGGGACTTCATCGCGTTCGCGAAGCGCAACGGCATCTCGGTCGGCCCGGGCCGCGGCTCGGCCGCCGGCTCGCTTGCCGCGTACTGCCTCGAGATCACCGACGTCGACCCGATGCGCTACGGGCTCCTCTTCGAGCGCTTCCTCAACCCGGGCCGCAAGTCCATGCCGGACATGGACATCGACTTCGCAGTCGCCGGCCGCGACCGCGTCATCAACTACGTCGCCGAGAAGTACGGCCGCGACCGGGTTGCCCAGATCATCACCTTCGGGACGATGATGGCCCGCGCAGCTGTGCGCGACGCGGGCCGGGTGCTCGACATTCCCTACGGCACCGTCGACAAGATCGCGAAGCTGATCCCGGAGGGCCCGAAGGTCTACCTCGACGACTGCCTCAAGCCCGGCCAGGAGCTGAAGCAGGCGTACGACGGGGATCCGCTCGTGAAGGAGATCGTCGACCTGGCGAAGCCGCTCGAAGGGCTCGTGCGCCAGGACTCGATCCACGCGGCCGGCGTGGTGATCGCGGACCGCCCGCTGACCGACGTCGTCCCGCTGCAGCAGAAAGGCGCCGACCAGGAAGTCGTGACCCAGTTCGGGATGTGGGACGTCGAGGCGCTCGGCCTGCTGAAGATGGACTTCCTCGGGCTGCGCAACCTCGACGTGATCGACAAGGCGGTCGAGCTGATCGGCGGCGGGCTCGACATCACGAAGATCCCGATGGACGACAAGAAGACGTTCGAGATGCTCGCGCGCGGGGAGTCGACGGGCGTCTTCCAGTTCGAGTCGTCAGGCATGCGAGAGGCGCTGCGGCAGGTGAAGCCGACCGAGTTCGAGGACCTGATCGCGCTCAGCGCCCTCTACCGGCCGGGCCCGATGGCCTACATCCCCGTCTACGCGCGGCGCAAGAACGGCCAGGAGCAGGTCGCCTACATCGACCCGCGGCTCGAGGAGATTACGAGCACCACCTACGGCATCTGCGTCTACCAGGAGCAGTACCTCGAGATCGCGAAGCAGATCGCGGGCTTCACGCCGGCCGAGGCAGACGATCTGCGGAAAGCGATCGGCAAGAAGATCCACAAGCTGATGGCCTCCCTGAAGGAGAAGTTCCTGGAGGGCTGCGCGAAGACCGGCACGACGCCGGCGGTGGCGAACCAGCTCTGGAAAGACATGGAGCAGTCGCAGGACTACTCCTTCAACAAGGCCCACGCTGCCTGCTACGGGCTGACCGCGTACCGGACCGCGTGGCTGAAGGCGAACCACCCGCACGAGTACATGGCGGCCCTGATCTCCTCCGTGATGAACACGAAGGACCGCGTGCCGTTCTACGTCGCGGCCTGCCGGGAGATGGGGATCGAGGTGCTCCCGCCGGACGTGAACTCGTCCGAGTGCGACTTCGCGGTCGTCGAAGGGCGGATCCGGTTCGGCCTGAACGCGGTCAAGAACGTCGGCGACGCCGCGGCGCGGGCAATTGTTCACGCGCGCGAGCAGGGCCGGCCGTTCGAGTCGCTGTGGGACTTCACCGAGCGCGTCGACCCGCAGGTCGTGAACAAGCGGGCGCTCGAGTCGCTGGTCAAGTGCGGTGCGTTGGACTCGACCGCCGGGTCGCGGCAGGGAATGCTGAACGCGCTGGAGCACGCGCTCTCGCACGGGCAGCGCGCATCCGACGAGCGCCTCCGGGGCCAGAGCTCGCTCTTCGCGGACGTCGAGGAGAAGCTCGAGCACCCGCCGATCGGCACCGAAGAGCTCGAGAAGAACGAGCTCCTGCGGCTCGAGAAGGAGACGCTCGGTCTCTACGTCTCGGAGCACCCCTTGGAGGCGATCCGGGACCAGCTGCGACGCAAGACCGACTCGTCGCTGGCTGAGCTCGAGCGCCGGCGCGACGGCGAGGTCGTGACCGTCGCCGGGATCGTGTCCGCGCTGAAGCAGCTGACGACGAAGAAGGGCGAGCCGATGGTCTTCATGCGCCTCGACGACGTGCTGGGCAGCGCCGAGGTTGTGGTCTTCAACTCGGTCTACGCCGCGTCGCGGGAGCTCCTGGTCCCGGACGCCGTGCTCGTCGTCAAGGCTCGCATCGACCACAAGGAAGGCGAGACGAAGCTGATCGCGCTCGAGGTCAACTCGTTCGAGGCGACGCCCGAGCGGCGCGAGGTGAGGCTCAAGCTCGACGCGCGGCGCGCGCGGGCGGGGGTGATCCGCGAGCTCGCAGCCGTCATGAAGGACTTCCCCGGCGAGGCGCCCGTCGTCGTCGACCTCGTCACCTCAGAGGGCCCGCGGGTCTTCCAGTTCGGCTCGGACTTCCGCGTGAAGCCGGAGCCGGACTTCTTCGCCGAGGTGAAAGCGCTCCTCGGCGAAGCCGCTGTGGCCTAGAGAAGCAGCTCGCGCAGCTGGTCGGGGCTGATGTTCCCGCCGCTCAGGATGAGCGCGACCTTCTTGCCGGCGAGGCGGTCCCGCAGGCGCATGGCCGCTGCGAGCGGTGCGGCGCCGGCCGGCTCGACGAGGTTCCTCGTTCCCTCGATCATCAGGCGCACGGCCTGGTCGAGCTCGTCCTCGTCGACGAGGACGAAGTCGTCGAGGTGCTCCCAGAGGATGCGCTGCGGGAGCTCGAAGGCGACGCGGGTCGCCAGGCCCTCGGCGCGCGTTTCCATCCGATCTTCGAGCAGCTGCCGCGCGTGCCACGACCGGCAGGCCGCCGGAGCCGCCGAGGACTGGACGCCGATCACCTCGAGCTCCGGCCGGACGGCCTTCCCGGCGATGCACGCTCCCGCGGCGCCGCTGCCGCCGCCGACCGGGACGATCAAGACGTCGATGTCCGGCTGCGTCTCGAGGAGCTCCAGCGTGGCCGTTCCTACGCCGGAGATCAGGTGGGGCTCGTTTCCGGAGTGGATGTACCGGTAGCCGTGCTCGCCAGCGAGGGCCTCGCAGTGCTCGCGCGCCTCGTCGAAGTCGCGACCGTGGACGACGAGCTCCGCCCCGAGCCGCCGCATCGACGCCAGCTTGACGGGGTTGGCGCCCTCGGGGACGCAAACGATCGCTCGCACACCGAAGCGACCGGCCGCAAACGCGATCGACTGCCCGTGGTTTCCGGTCGAGGCGGTGACGACGCCGCTGCGCCGTTCGTCCTCGCTCAGCTGCGAGACGAGGTTGACGCCGCCCCGGACCTTGAAGGCGCCGATCGGCAGGTGGTTTTCGTGCTTGACGAAGACCTCGGTGCCGACGAGCTCGGCCAGCGCGCCGTGCGGGTAGAGCGGCGTCGGCTGCAGGTGCGGCGCAATTCGCCCGCGTGCCGCCTCGACGTCCGCGAGCGTCGGGATCACGAGCTCCATCCCGCGCGCGAGCCTACCCGCCACACGTTTCGTGCGGGTGTCCGCCACCAGGCTCGCGCCGCGGCTAGACGCCGCTTGCGCGGGCGGTGAGCTCCTGGGCGACTTCGAACTTCTCGACGGAGAGGACCTGGCCGCCGACGGCGCTGGCCGCTTCGTTCCGGGCAGAGCGCGCTTTGGACTCGCTCGAGTCCATCACCGCAAGGTTGTCCCAGAGCGTGACGGTCATCGTGCGGCCGTCCTCGTGGTCGACGAGAACGTAGCCGCCTGCAAAACCGTCGAGCTCCTGGACCGCTTGCGCTGCCTGCCCGAACGAATCGACCGCTTCGTCGATCCGGTCAGAGGGAACCTCGTATCGTGCAACTCGTGCCAGCATGCCCGGAAAGCTAAACGACAACGGCACACCCTGTAGCGATGTCTGACACCGCTACGAAGCGCGGCGGCGCCGCAGCGCGAAGGCAATCCCGGCGAGGGCGAGTGCGCCAGGGATTCCCAGCAGCACCAGGCCGGCGCCGGACGACGAGCTGCCCTGCGGCGCGCGGGCCGGGAGACCGAGCTGCATCAGCGTCGCCTTCAGCCCGGTGGCCATGTACCAACCGCCGTGCGTCTGGCCCTCGAAGATCCGCTGGCCGGGCTTCATGTACGTGACTGCCCCGCCGCGCGCGTACGGATAGACCTGCTGCCGGATGCGGTGCGTGTGCCCCGGCATCGGCACCGTCCAGACGATCGTGTACCTCGGCCCGAGGTTCCCCGATGGTCGGCCGGAAAGCATCGGGCTCGGAATCTGGCCCATCGCGGCCGGGAAGAACCCGCTCCGGTCAGTCACGTGCCCGAGGGTAGTGTTCATGAAGTCGCCGGAACGGAGCTTCAGCGTCTTGTTGAAGCCCGGCCCCGAGATCGACGCCTCGGACGGCTCCTTCGCCGCCGCTGTCGCCGGGACCAACAACGCGGCGAGCATCGCCGCAAGCATGAACCGTTTCATCGCAAGCTCCTTTCTGTCACTGCACCTACACCGGAACGGCGACGCGGGTTCCGGTGTAGGACCGGCAGTGGTGGACCGGCCACTGGAGGAAGCGGAGCTCGTCGAGCGAGCGCGGCGCGGAGACATCGGCGCCTGGGAGACGATCGTGCGCACACACCAGGGACTCGCATTCCGGACCGCGTACCTGCTGAGCAGGAACGCCGCCGACGCGGAAGAGGCGGCACAGGACGCCTTCGTCAAGGCGTACCGCGCGCTTGGCCGGTTCCGCCGGGGCGCCGAGCTTCGGCCCTGGCTGCTGCGGATCGTCGCCAACGAGGCGCGCAACCGCCGCCGTTCCGCCGTCCGCCGCGAACGCCTGACGCTGCGGGCGGCTACTGAAGACCGCCCGGGGGACGCGGTCCCGTCCCCCGAGGCGGCCCTCCTCACGCGCGAGGCACAGGAACAGCTGCTCGCGGCCGTCGAGCGCCTCTCCGACGACCACCGCGACGCCGTCGTCTGCCGCTACCTTCTCGATCTCTCGGAAGCCGAGACCGCGACGGCGCTCGGCATCCGCCGCGGGACGGTCAAGTCGCGCCTGAGCCGCGCGCTCGAGCAACTGCGCGAGGAGCTGGAGACATGACCGAGCTCGAGCGGCAGCTTCGCGCGCTTCCCGTCGCGGTGCCCGAAGCACCCGACCTCGCTCCGGCCGTCCTCGTGCGGCTCGAGCGCCGGCCGTTTCCGTGGCGCCGGGCGGCCGTGCTCGCGCTCGCCGTCCTGGTCGTCGCGATCGCCGCCACGTTTGCGGTCCCGCAGGCGCGGACGACGATCCTCCACTGGTTCCACCTCGGGGGAGCGACGATCGAGCGCGTCGAGACGCTGCCGCCGGCGGTGGAGCGCGCGCAGGCCGGCGGCCTCGGGCGGCCGATGTCGTTGCAAGCAGCCGAGCGCAACGTCGGTTTCCGGATCTTGCTGCCCCCGCTCGAGTGCCGTTGCCGCCGGGCCCGCGTTTACGTGATCGGCGACTCGATGGCGTCGATGATCCTCGTCTCGTCCCGCCGCCACTTCGTGCTCTCCGAGTTCCCGTCCTCCGGGTCGCTCTCGCTGAAGAAGCTGACGTTCGGCCAAACCGCGATCGAGCCAGTCGAGGTGAACGGCAAGCCCGGCCTCTGGATCACCGGCGGGACACACACGCTGCGTTACTTCGACCGCGAGCTCGGCGTCCGCACGCAGAACATCCGCGTCCACGGCAACGTGCTCCTCTGGGTCAAAGGGCCGCTGACGCTGCGGCTCGAGGGGAAGCTGTCAAAGGACGATGCGATCTTCTTCGCGCGGAACATCCGTTGAATCCCCCTTCGTAGGGAGATCCGGCGGGGCCTCGTTTCCGAATAACGGTCGTACGATGACCGCTGCGGAGCTGAATGTCGTCACTGACACGGAGATGGAACGCGTCGAGCACTGGCGCGCCGAGGAGCTGATCCGGGCGGGCTACGCGCCGACCGACGCCGTCGCTCTTGCGGCGCGGCACGACATCGACCTTCACGACGCCATCGGGCTGATCAAGCGCGGCTGCCCGTATGAGCTCGCGATCGAGATCCTGATCTAGTCGGCAGGCCAACAGGCGCGCGGGCAGAATGTCGAGCCCGTGATCCTCGCGTCCATCCCTTCGCCGCACACCGGCACGATCGACCTCGGGCCGGTGACGATCCACATGTACGGACTGATGCTGCTGCTCGCGATCGCGGGGTGCATCTGGCTGACCGGCGTGCGCTGGGTGCGCCGAGGCGGAGACTGGGATCTCGTCCTGCGCGTCGCGGTCTGGGGGGTCGCCTTCGGGATCGTCGGGGCGCGCGCCTACCACGACATCACGAGCTGGAACGAGGTCTCGAGCCCGAAGTGGAAGGGGATCTTCGCGGTCTGGCAGGGCGGGCTCGGCGTCTGGGGCGGGATCCTGCTCGGCTGCATCGCCGGCGGCATCGTGGTTTGGCGCTCGGGCGCGCGCGTGCGGGACTTCGCGGACGCCGTCGCGCCGGGCCTGCTGCTCGCACAGGGGATCGGACGCTGGGGCAACTGGTTCAACCAGGAGCTGTACGGCAAGCCGACCGATCTGCCGTGGGGGCTGAAGATCGACTTCGAGCACCGGGTCGCGAACTACACGCAGTACTCGACCTTCCACCCGACCTTCCTCTACGAGTTCGTCTACGACCTCGTCGGCGTCGGGATCCTGCTGCTGCTCGACCGCCGTTTCCGCTTCAAGCCGCCGGCGCTGTTCTCGCTCTACGTCTCGTACTACACCCTCGGGCGCTTCTTCGAGGAGCTGTTGCGGATCGATCCTGCGCACCATTTCGCGGGCCTGCGCCTGAATGCGTGGGTGTCGATCGTCGTCTTCGTCGTGTCGACCGGATTCTTCATCTGGTGGCAGTTCATCCGCGGCGGCGAGGACGAGCCGCGGCCCGCCCGCCGGAAGGTGCCCGAGGGCCCGGCGATGGCCATCCCGCGCGGGCGCGTCCGGCCCTCTCGTTAGCGTGCCGCGCGTGATCGTGCGCGAGCTCGAGCTCGACCTCGACGCCTTCGAAGGGCCATTCGACCTGCTTCTGACGCTCGTGCTGAAGGAGGAGCTCGACCTGGCCGAGGTGGACGTGGCGGCGATCGTCGCCGCATTCGTGGAGCGCCTCGCCGAGCGCGGCGAGCTCGACCTGGAGGCGTGCGGCGAGTTCCTCGTGCTCGTCGCGGCGCTGCTCGAGCTGAAGGCACGCGGGTTGTTTCCCGACGAGGAGGCGGAGCTCTCGGAGCTCGAGCCTGAGGAGGCGGCAGAGGAGCTTGCGCGGCGCCTGGCCGAGTACCGGCGCGCGAAGGAGGCCGGGGCGTGGCTCGCCGAGCGCTTGCAGGAGGAGGGCGGGCGGTTCTTCCGTCTCGGGCCGGCGCCACTCGCGCCACGGGTCGAGCGGCGGCTTGCGCTGCAGGAGCCGGAGCAGCTCGCGGCGGCGCTCCGCGTGCTGGCAGCCGAGCCGCCGTCGGTCTCGCTCGCGCATCTCGAGCTTCGGTTCCCGCCGGTGTCGCAGTTCCTGGAGCGGTTCCGCGCGGTGCTGGGGCGCCGCAGGGTCTTCGACCTCGATGCGGAAATGGAGGGGATGACGAGGATCGAGCAAGCCGTCGCCTTTCTCGCGCTCCTGGAGCTGCGCCGCGGGGGAGAGGTGGCGCTCGAGCAGGCCGCGCCGTTCGCGCCGATTCGCGTCCACCGCACCGCTGAGGAGAGGAGAGAGGAATGGATCGCCCACTCCGCCTGATCACGGCCGGGCCGGTCGACCGGGTGGCGATGACGTTGGAGGCGCTCCTGGTGGTGGCGTCGCAGCCGTTGTCGGTCGAGGAGCTTGCGGCGGCGGCGAACGACGATCCCGAGCGGATCGAGACGGCGCTCGCCCTGCTCGGCGAGCGGTTCGCGGAGGGCCGGAGCGGGATCGTGCTCGAGCACGTCGCCGGCGGCTGGGCGTTCCGCGCGTCGCGCGAGGCGGCGGAGGCGTGCGGGCGGCTGTTCGAGCGGCCGGTCGAACGCGGGCTCACGGGTGCGGCGCTGGAGACGCTGGCGATCGTCGCCTACCTCGGGCCGGTGTCGCGTCCAGAAATTGCGAGGATCCGTGGCGTGGCGGCCGACTCGGTCGTGGCCGGCCTGGTCGAGCGCGGCCTGATCGCGGAGGCCGGCCGCGAGGACGGGATCGCCGGCGCGATTCGCTACCGGAGCACGCCGCTGTTCGAGCGCGTCTTCGGGCTGGAGTCGCTGTCGCAGCTGCCGCGGCTCGACGATCTCGGCGAGGAGACGGACCAGATCCGCGAGCGGCTCGAGTCGGTCGCCGAGTACCGCGGCGCGTAGACCCGGAGGCCACCAACCTCCTCCCCACTGCGAGCGTAACGATGAAAGACGCACGCGTGGGTAACGCGGTGCGACGAAAGTGTGACTTCGGTGGCTCGCGCTAGAGCTTGCGGATGATCTCTTCCGCCTCTTCCCGTGTGAACGCCCGCAGCGTTTCCGTGTGCTCGGCGCCGTGTCGCTGGAGCTTCATCAGGATCTCGGCCGCGGTGTCGTCATCGGGAGCCTCGAAGATCTCGACCACGTCGTAGCGCCCGAGCGTCACGTAGACGCCGATCAGCTGTCCGCCCGCGTCCTCGATCACGCGCTGGCCCTCCTCGACGCGCTCGCGCCAGGCGGGCAGCCCGGCGACGCCCTGCGATGTCCAGCGCATCAAGGTCACGTAGTGCGGCACGGCCCCCGAATAATGGCGTGGGATGAGGCTCAATGCCTACCTCGCGCGCGCCGGAGTCGCCTCGCGTCGCAAGGCCGACGAGCTGATCAAGGCCGGCCGCGTGACCGTCAACGGCGAGACCGCGCCGCTGAACGCGCAAGTCGGCCGCCGGGACCGCGTCGAGCTCGACGGCCGCCCCGTGGACCTCCAGCCCCTGACCTACGTGCTCCTCAACAAGCCCGCCGGCGTCGTCACCACCGCCAGCGATCCGCAGGGCCGCCGCACCGTCGTCAACCTTGTCGACCACCCGGTGCGAGTCGTCCCAGTCGGCCGTCTCGACGCCGACACGACCGGCGCGCTGCTGCTCACCAACGACGGCGACCTCGCGCACCGGCTCGCGCATCCCCGCTACGAGGTGGACAAGGTCTACGAGGTCGAGGTCGAAGGCGAGCCCGACGACGCAGCCCTCGCACGCCTTGCCGAAGGCGTCGACCTCGACGACGGCCGCACCGCGCCCGCGCAGGTACGCCGCCGGGGCCCGACCACCGTCGAGCTCACGATCCACGAAGGCCGCAAGCACCAGGTCAAGCGCATGCTCGAAGCCGTCGGCCATCCGGTCACCCGCCTGCACCGGAGCCGCTACGCCAACTTGAGCGTCGAAGGGCTCGAGCCCGGCGCTTGGCACGAGCTCGAGCCCTCCGAGGTAGATCAGCTCAGGACGATGCCAGCGCCTGCGCCTGTGCAAGCAAGTCGTCGGCCCGGACGATCCAGTCGTTGATCTGGTGCTCGCTCAGGTTCGTCCCGGTCTGGGCCTGATAGAGCCCGTCCCGGATCTCCGCCACGAGTGCGTCACGCTGGACGGTCAGGTCGCGGATCTGGCCCTCCAGCGAGGTGTACGTCGCGTCGCCCGCATCGTTGCTCGACAGAGCGCGGGTCGACACGAGCAGCGTGTACATCCCGAACGAGCCGAACGGGGCCGTCAACTGCTTGTACGACTCACCCAGCCGCTCCAGCCACGGGTGGTGCACCCGCAGGCTGACGGGCAGTGCGCTTTCGTTCGCGATCTGCGTGACTGCCCGGCCGTCGGTCTGGTAGTCGTCCTTCAGGCCGGCGAGGGTCAGGACGGTCGGCCGATGGTCGGTGTGATCCGTCCAGATGTTGTTGTCGTCGCCGAGGTTTCTCACGCCCGGCCCGACGTACCCGGCCCAGGTCGAGGCGATCTCGTCCTGGATGTCGCCGTGGTTCCACGCGAAGCTGGACGGGCCACGCGGTGGGATCGTGATGCATGGCGCGGCCGGCGGTGGCGCCGTGCACAGCGTGGGCGTTGCGCCGCCGGTGGCGAAGAAGAACCAGTCCGGATCGGCGAACGGGGTGAACGTCGGTGTTCTCATCGGGTCGGCCGTGACCATGTGGAGCGTCTTCATCTCCGTCTGGTCTGCCAGCGCGACCATGATGTCGTTCTGCTGCTGACCCGTGTACGGGTTGAGCCCGCTCAGCCGCGAGATCTCCCGCTCGAGGGTCCGGGTCACCGGAGCGGTCTGGCTCGGCTGGCCAGTGATGTACACGGTCGGCGCGTCGTCCGAGTGGACGGTGAACGCCGTGTTGTCGCCGAACTGCGTCTTCACCATCCGGCGGAGATCGGCGTTGATCTCGCCGACCGGCTTGCCGGTGTAGTCGCACGCGACCGTGACGCCGTCGCAGGTGGGGTTGTTCGGCTGCGAGCCGGCGAAGTGGTCGCCCTCGTCGACCGTGAACAGGAACAGCGTGTTCGACTTGTTGATCCCGTCTGCCGCGAGGCGCTCGAAGAACTGCTGGAACGCCGTGTCGTAATCGTGGAGCTGCTGCACGTAGCCCGCCTCACCGGGGGCGTACGCGAAGTGGATGTTCCCGGAGGTCCCGTGACCATCGTGCGCGTCCGAGATGTAGGCGTACGTGACCGGGATCCCGGCCTTCTGCATCTGCTCGACCCAGGACAGCGAGACCGTCGCGGTCATGCCGTCGAAGCCCGGGAAGCCGATGTGGTTGTTCTGGTCCTTGATGACGTGGTTGTTGATCATCTCGGGCGTGAAGTCGGTCTGCGTCGGAGGCGGGAACGTCGTGTTTCCGAACGGGCCCGGGTCGTACAGCGGGGCCGTCCAGTACGCGAACGCCACGCCGAGGTTGGTCGAGCCCGTCGGCGTGAAGTACCGGAAGCTGTTGGACACCGGCTGCCCCATCCGGTCGGGGTAGACGCCGGTCAGCGTCGACAGGATCCCGCTCGCGGTATGCGAGATCAGAACGGTGTGGTCGTTGGTGAGCAGCGTTCCGTTGCCGCGGATGAAGTTCAGCAGGTGCGGCATCTGCTCGAGGTCCGACGGGACGTTTCCGCGGTCCCGCAGGAAGTGCGTGTTGTCGAACTGGATCTGGATGACGTGCTTGATGCCGTTCGCAAGGCCGCAGCCGCTCCCCGCCGCAACGGCCGGCTTGCCGGAGGCGGTCTGAACCGTGCCGAGTCCCAGCACCACGATCGCCGTCACGAAGACGACGGCAAGCGCGGCGAGGACGCTCCATGCTCTCCCCTTCATGAGCCCTCCCGTCTTGAGTTCAGTCCTCGGCGGCGACCCTAACGCATTACTACGTGGCGTGAAATTGGAAGACTGATCAGCGCACTTACGGCCTGACGAAGCCCATGCGCTCGTACATCTTCTCGAGCGTCGGGGCGGAGACCTCGCGGGCCTTGTCGGCACCGCGGCCCAGGAGCGCCCGCAGCTGGTCCTCGTCCGCGCGCAGCTGGTTGTAGCGCTCCTGGATCGGCACGAACAGCTGGACGACGGCCTCGCCGACGTCTTCCTTGAACTGCCCGTACCCGCCGCCGTCGTAGCGGCCTTCGAGCTCGGAGATCGGCTCGCCGGTCGCGACGGACATGATCTCCAGCAGGTTCGAGATCCCCGGCTTCTCGTCCGGCGCGTGGCGGACGTCGGTGCCGGAGTCGGTGACGGCGGACTTGAACTTCTTGCGGATCGTGTCGGGCGGGTCGAGCACCCGGACGACGCCTGCGGGAGCGCCGCGCGACGTCGACATGACGCGCTCCGGCTCCTGCAGGTTGCGAATCCGCGCGCCCTCCTCGGGGATCGACACCTCCGGCACGACAAGCGTCTCCCCGAAGCGCTGGTTGAACCGCATCGCGATGTCGCGCGTGAGCTCGACGTGCTGGCGCTGGTCGTCGCCGACCGGGACGACATCGGTCTGGTAGAGCAGGATGTCGCCGGCCATCAGCACCGGGTAGTTGAAGAGGCCAGCTGCGACGAAGTCCTGGTCCTCGCTCTTCTCCTTGAACTGGGTCATCCGGCGGAGCTCGCCAAAGCTCGTGACGCCGCCCAGCAGCCACGCGGCCTGCGCGTGGGCGGTGACGTGGCTCTGGACGAAGATCGTGGAGCGGTCGGCATCGAGCCCGACCGCGAACATCATCGCGGCGAGGTCGAGTGTCGACTCGTACAGGTCCTCCGGCTCGAACGGCGTCGTGATCGAGTGGAGGTCGACGATGCAGAAGAACGCCTCGCCATGCTCCTGGCGCAGGACGAACTGGCGGAAGGCCCCGCTGTAGTTGCCGAGGGTCTTCTCGCCGGACGACCGGACTCCGCTGAAGATGCGCATTTCGCGTCTCAGTATCGCAACTAGTCTTAGAACCTCATGGCCGTGAATGGATCACCGGAATTGCTGATCGTGATGGGCGCGGGCGCGACCCCCGACCAGACCGAGCACGTGCTCGCGCGGTTGCAGGAGGCCGGGGTGGACGCGCGCGTGACGCGCGGGCGCGAGGCGACGGTGATCGGCGCGATCGGCGAGCGCGAGCTGCTGGCGACGCTGCCGCTCGAGGGCTACCCCGGAGTCGAGCAGGTGCTGCCGATCCTGAAGCCGTACAAGCTGGTCGCCCGCGAGGTCGCTCCCGATCCGACCGTGATCGAGGTGGACGGCCGCAAGATCGGCGACGAGTTCTTCGGCCTGATCGCCGGCCCGTGCACGGTTGAGTACCGCGAGCAGACTCTTGAGACAGCGCGCGCGGTCGCGGCAGCGGGCGCGACGATGCTGCGGGGCGGGGCGTTCAAGCCGCGCACTTCGCCATACACGTTCCAGGGGCTCGGCGACGACGCGTTGACGATCTTGCAGGAGGCGCGCGAAGAGACCGGCTTGCCGGTCGTGACCGAGCTGATGGACCCCCGCCACGTCGAGGCCGTGCTGGAGGCAGCCGACGTGATCCAGATCGGGGCGCGAAACAT
>WNGD01003716.1_pt1 | contig 15314 bp, 11 predicted proteins | sample 5400671 | NCBI WGS metagenome assembly WNGD01 (sample SAMN13153369, study PRJNA577476) | soil metagenome | isolation source: 40 cm soil or saprolite under grassland replicate 2 | place: USA:California | collected 2016-06-15 | reverse complement strand
CCACTCGATGCTGCGACTCGATCGCCCGCCGACCGCGGCCTTCGGCCTCGTGCTCGGACTGCTGGGCCACGCGTTCGGCTGGCCGTTCGCCCGCGGCGGCTCGCAGCGGCTCTCCGACGCCCTGGCCTCGTACCTGCGCGCGCTCGGCGGCGAGATCGAGACGGGACGGCGCGTCGAGTCGCTCGCCGAGCTCGGCGACACGCGCGCGGTGCTCCTCGACGTGACGCCGCGCGGCCTGCTCGCGCTGGCCGGCGACCGGCTCCCCGCGCGGTACCGCAGGGGGCTGGAGCGCTACCGGTACGGCCCCGGCGTGTTCAAGCTCGACTGGGCGCTCGACGGCCCGATCCCCTGGTGGGCCGAGGAGTGCGCCCGCGCCGCGACCGTCCACCTCGGAGCCACGCTGGAGGAGATCGCGGCGTCGGAGGCGGCTCCGGGCCGGGGCGGGGTCGCGGAGCGTCCGTACGTGCTCCTCGCCCAGCACAGCCTCTTCGACCCGAGCCGCGCACCGGCCGGGCGGCACACCGCCTGGGCGTACTGCCACGTCCCGAGCGGCTCGACCGTCGACATGACGGGGCGGATCGAGGCGCAGGTCGAGCGCTTCGCGCCCGGTTTCCGGGAGCGGATCCTCGCCCGTTCGGCGCTCGGGCCGGCGGAGATCGAGCGCCACAACCCGAACTACGTCGGTGGCGACATCAACGGCGGCGCCGCGACCCTGTCGCAACTCTTCACGCGCCCGGTCGCGCGCGTCTCGCCGTACACGACGCCGCTGCCCGGCGTCTTTCTGTGCTCGGCGTCGACGCCGCCGGGCGGCGGCGTGCACGGGATGTGCGGCTACCACGCGGCGCAGGCGGCCCTGCGAGCGCTGAATCTCAGCCGGCGCGCTCGACGATGAGCACGTTCCCCGGTGCGTCGATGCGGTCGGTCAGCGTCCAGTCCACAACCCGCCATGACCCCAACCCGTCGGGAAGTTGCAGCACCTCGTCGAGCTTCGGCTCCCGCACGGGATGCGCGGAGCGGTATCCGCTCACGAGCTCCGGTGCGTCGAACTCTCCGACCTTGCCATCCCGGATACTCCACACGACGCCGGCCATGCTCCATCCTCGCATGCGGCCGATGACCCGCCATGAGGGATCTTGACTTGTGCTCGGCCGCCCAAGCACCTAGGTTCCGGTCCTGTCGTTGTCGTCCTACAAGGAGGCGTGATGAGAAGGCGCTTTATCTGCGGCGCTTTCGTGGGGGTCCTCGTCATTGCAGCTGCGCTCTCGGCAACCGCCGGCGGAGCGACCCCGAGCTTGCAGCACGGTCGGATGCACAGGATCACCAACTCGACCAGCACGAACTGGTCCGGCTACGCGGTCACCGGGAGCCGCTTCACCAGTGTCTCGTCCTCGTGGACGGAGCCCACGGCGACGTGCTCGGGGACGGCGTACTCGAGCTTCTGGGTCGGGCTGGACGGCGATACGTCGAACACCGTGGAGCAGACCGGCACGGACGCGGACTGCTCGGGCTCGACACCGCAGTACTACGCCTGGTACGAGATGTATCCGAAGTTCCCGGTCAACCTCAAGGGCACGGTGAAGCCGGGCGACCACCTTTCGGCGTCCGTCACGACCAACGGCAGCGGTCGGTTCACGCTGACGATCACCGACAGCACCCAGGGGTGGACGAACACGACGACCGCGAGGCTGAAGTCGGCCAAGCTGGCGTCGGCGGAGGTGATCGCCGAGGCTCCCTCGAGCAGCGGCGGCGTCCTGCCGCTCGCGAACTTCGGCACGGTGAGCTTCAGCGGCGCCAGCGCGAACGGCTCCCTGCTCACCGCCAGCACCCCGCACATCGACCCGATCACGATGCAGTCGGGCTCGACGGTCAAGGCTCAGCCGAGCTCCATCAGCAACGGCGCCTTCTCCGTCACCTGGAAGCACTCGTAGGACGGCCCTCCGGAGGACCCGCCTACGCGGCGGGTCCTCCAGCCAAACTCGCCGCCCTGCGGCGTACAGTTGCGACGTGGACGTCACCGCGAACCTGTCCACCGAGCACAGGCCCGTACGCGCAACGAGCGCCAAGATCGGTCGGCTCCTGCACGAGATCGAGGCGCTGATCGCCGACGACGAGGCCGCCGACCGACAGATCGCCGGCGGCTGGCGGACCTTCTCGGACATCCTCGCGGCGGCGAACGTCCACACCTGGGACGCCTACAGCATCGATCTGTCCGCCGACGCCAAGAGCTTCCGGCAGCTGTCGCGCCCCCAGCAGGAGGCCGTGAAGCGCGTCTTCGGGACGATCTTCCGCGCGGAATCGATCGTCGACGACTGGATGGGCCGGATCGTCGCGGCGCTGCCGAGGGAGCCGGAGTACGAGTCGATGCGGTCCGCGCTCATGACGCAGGAGCACGACGAGCGAATGCACCGCGGCAGCCTCCTCCGGGTCGCGACCGAGGTGCTCGGCATCGACGCCGCCGACGCCGACCGCGTGGCCCGGAAGTACAACAACTTCGTCGCCGAGATCCTCTTCGACCAGTTCGAGGACCAGATGCGGCACCTGCTGCGGGCGAACCGTCCCATCGAGGACGTCTACGCCGCGATCTTCATCTACGGCGTGCTCAGCGAGGACGTCGTCGCGAACAGCGACGTCGTGATCCGCCGGGCCAAGGGCAACGCGCTCTACGACGTCTACGACCTGCCGGGGATGAAGGAAGGGCAGACGAACGTCCGTCGCGACGAGGGCCGCCACGTCCGCATCGCGGTTCTCGCCACACATCGCTTCCTCGAGGAGTTCGCGGATGCCCCCGAGCGGCTGCTCGGAATCAGCACCTTCTACATGGATCTCGCCGACCGGATGGTGCGGCGCGCCAAGGCGTCGCGCGGCCTGATCGACGCGCACCTCGCCGAGTCGTATGGGCCCGGCGTCGACTCGCTCTACTACTACGTGATGAACATGAAGCGGCTCGCCGTGCGGCTCGACGAGCTCGGGCTCCGGGAGGGCGTGGTCGAGGTGAAGCGCCGCGTCGATGCCGCAATCGCGGAGTTGAGCGGCGACGACGGCGAGCCGATCGTCGAGACGCCGGGCAGGCTCCTGCGCATCGTCGGGCCGAAGGTGCTCCGGCTCGCCGGCGCATCACGTCTGGCCGGCTAGGACCCGCTCGTAGCAGGCGGCGAGCCGCCGGGCCAGCAGCGGCCACGCGTACTCGCTCTCGGCGCGCTCGCGCGCGGCGCGGCCTCGTTCGACGCGCGCGGCCTCGTCCTCGAGCAGCGCCGCGATCGTCGCGGCGAGAGCTTCGGCATCGCCGGGCGGGACGAGGGCGCCGGTCTCCTCCGTGACGACCTCGCGATAGCCCGGGATGTCCGAGGCGACAACCGGCGCCGCGCACGCGAAAGCCCGCGTGATCGTCATGCCGAAGCTCTCGTTGCCGAGCGACGGCGCCACGAGGAGCTTCGCCGCCGCGAGCTCCTCCGTGACCGTCTCATCCGCGACGAAGCCCAGGATGTCGATCCCCTCCTCCGACATGCGGAGCCGGGCGAGCAGCAGCCGCACGGCCAGCGGCTCGGCGCCGAGCACCCGCAGGCGGATCCCCTTGCCGCGCAGGCGCGGCCACGCCCGCAGCAGCACCGGCAGGCCCTTGCGCGGGTCGTGGCGGCCGGCGAAGACGATGCGGTCGGCGCGGGCGCCGGGGTCGATCCCGTCCGGGATCTCGACGCCGTTCGGGATCACCTCGTAGTGACCGGGCGCATACGGGGCGGCCGCGAGTCGCGCCTGCTCCGAGACCGCGACGCGCAGGTCGATCCGACGGAGCAGGAAGCCCCACAGCGGCTCCGCGAACCGACGCCACGACGAGTTGCCGGCCGCGTGAAACGTCGCGACCATCGGTCCGTCCCAGAGCGCGAGCGCGGCCGGGCTGAGCATCGGCGCGAGCGGCTCGTGCACGTGGATGAGGTCGAAGCCCTCGCGGGCGAACACGCGACGCATCCGTGGTACCGCGCGCGGGCTCAGGACGAGGTTCGAGAGCGCGCCGTTGCCGGGCACGATCACCGAGCGGCCGAGCGGGATCACGCCGGGCGGCGGCGGGCCTGGCCGGCCCTGGCGCGGGTGGAGGACGCGGCTGAACGAGCCGGGTGGGTCGTTGCCGATCAGCAGCCGTGTCTCGATCCCGACCGTCTCGAGGGCGCGAGCCTGCGCGTCGGCGTGGTCGACGACGCCGCCGCCGAACGACCACGAGTACGGCACGACGATCCCGACCTTCATCCCGGGCGAGGCTACCGGCGGCGCGCGAGCACGAGACCCAGGACCGCGCCTGCGAGCAGGAGCTGCGCCTCGACCGAGATGCCGACGCCGTGCCGGCCACCGCCGCGGTGAAAGATCTTCTCCCCGCGCACCCGCAGCCACGGCACGAGGTGCTCGAGGTCCGGCATCGACGCCGCTGCGCCGCCGAGCACGGCGGGGTCGAGCGGGCCGCGGCGCGCGGCGAGCAACGCGAGGGCGGCGAGGCCGCTGCCGATCTCGAAGCTCCGGTCGGGGATGTCCTCGTGCGGTACGCGATCGCCGGCGACGTGGAGCGGCGCGCCGAGGAGCAGCGCGAGCGGTCGCGAGCGGACGACGGCTCCCATCGCCGCGCCCGTGGCGACGTGCAGCGAGACGATCACGCGCCGATCATCGCGTATGCTGCCGGCCGATGGGGGTCACCGACTGGTTCCGCAAGCTCTTCGCCCCGTCCTCGCCTACCGGATCGGCGGAAGACGACGCGATCCTGCGCGAGGAATACGGCGAGAACGAGGGCGAGCCGTCGGCGCCCGGTGGCATTGCCGGCGGCGTGTCCGGTTACGCGGGCCTCGAGGACGCCGAGGCGGTCGAGGGCGAGATGGAAGCGACCGAAGCGCCGCAGGACCCGGCTCCCTAGAGCCTTCCTCCGCTAGCGTTCGACCCGGTGTGCCGGGAAGGCTGGTCGGCGTGAGCCGATGACGCCTGCCCTCGCCGCCCCACTCTTCGTCGCCTCCATCGCGCTGATGCTGCTCGCGTCCGCGGTGTTCGCGCGGCGGCTCGACCACATCGGGCTGCGGCTCGGCCTGCCCGAGGCGCTGCTCGGCCTGCTCACCGCGCTGGCGGCCGACGCGCCCGAAGTCTCGTCCGCGATCGCGGCGCTCGTCCAGCACGAGCGCGCCGTCGCCGTCGGGGTCGTCGTCGGCTCGAACGCGTTCAACCTCGCGGCGATGCTCGGCGTCAGCGCTGTGGTCGCGGGCCGCGTGCGGGCGCGACACGAGACGCTCGAGCTCGAGGCGTTCGTCGGGCTCTGGCTGCTCGCCGTGATGCTCGCCGTGGTCGCAGGCGGGCTCGGGGCAACGACGGGAGGCGCGCTCGTCGCCGTCGTCGCCGTGCCGTACGTCGCGCTGCTCGCGGCCGGGCCTCGTATTGCCCGGAGGCTGCCCTTCAACGCCGCGGAGTCCGGCTTCGTCCAGCGGAGCTTCGGCGAGGCGCATCGGCGCGCGCCGGCGCTCGACTCGCGCCGAGAGGCGGCCAGCGCGCTCCTCGTCCTCCTCGTCGCGCTCTGCCTGATCGTCGCCGGCAGCGTCGGCGCGGTACAGGCCGCGACCGATCTCGCCGACGCGTGGTCGGTGCCCGACGCGCTCGTCGGGGTCGTCGTGCTCGCCGTCCTGACGAGCCTGCCCAACGCCTGGACCGGCGTTCGGTTCGGCCTCCAACAGCGAGGCTCGGCGCTGATGAGCGAGACGCTGAACTCGAACTCGATCAACATCGTGGCCGGGCTCGCCGTTCCCGCCGCCCTCGGTAGTCTCGCCGCTTTCCCGGGTCTCGCGATCTTCGACGTTGCGTGGCTGATCGGGATGACGGCGGCGGCACTCGTACTGTTCGGGAAGCGCGGCGGCGGCGGCCGTGGCGCCGGAGCTTTCCTGATCGTCCTCTATGCCGTCTTCCTCGCGGTGCAGTTCGCCAGGTTGGCTTAGCAGGGAGCCGGCGGTCTCGGTGCTCGCGCCGCCGGCGCAACAGGAGTAAGCATCCCGTAAGGGCCCAAGCGGGCGCGCCGCTGCCCGGATACGCTCCCCTCCCAGAAAGAAGCGTTCAGGGGGTCATGAGGAAGTGGCGGCGGTGGGAAGACGGATCGGGATAGCGCTCGTGGTCGGACTGGCGTCGTACGCCTCCCTCGCGTACCTCGCGGTGGACGCCCGAGCTGCTACGACCTCGTTCGACCGTTCGCGGACGATCCTGTTCAACAATAAGCCGACGTTCCCGCTCGTGCTCTCGCCGGGACCGGCGCTCGGCGCGACGACGCCGTGGGGGACGGACGGCCTGACCGAGACCGCCGCGGCCGGGATAAACGTGTACCGAACCGGCACCGGCCAGCCCTGGTCGGCCGGCGACATCAGCTCGGCGCTCGCCTGGGATCGCGCGGCGGCGGCCCACCAGGTCTATACCTGGCCCAATCTCGGCGGCTATTCGCAGGCGCTCCCCGGCTCGGACGAAGACGCGGGGCTCGCGCACGTGGTCGAAACGCTCACGAAGGACCCGGGCGGGAGCGCGATCGCCTTCTGGAAGGGCCGCGACGAGCCGTGGTACAGCGATATCGCACCCTCGGCGCTCCAGTTCGCGTACTGCCGCGTCACCTCGCGCGGCGACCCGTCCTGGTGCGACGGCGAGAATCCGCTCGATCCGAGCCAGCTGTGGGTGACGATCGAAGCTCCCCGAGGCACGGCCGCCGACCTCGCGCCGTATTCCAGCGTCACCGACGTCCACGGCGTGGACGTCTACCCGGTGACGCTGGCTCGCCCGTCGCCGAACCTCGGCCTCGTCGGCCAGTGGACCGCGTCGCTCGCCTCGGTCACGCCGCTGGCACCGGTCTGGACGACGATCCAGATCTGCGCGAGCGGCAGCGTGGACAAGACGACCGGCAACTACGTCGTTCCGACCTACCCGCAAGAGCGGTTCATGGCCTATGACGCGATCCTGAACGGGGCCAAGGCTCTCACCTTCTTCGGGGGCAACAACACAAACTGTTTCAGCGGCAGCGATGCCACGTACGGCTGGAACTGGTCGTTCTGGCAAAGCGTCGTCGAACCGCTCGTGAAGCAGCTTTCGGCCTCGAGCGCGATCGCGCCCGCACTCGTCAACGCCGCGAGGGCCCCGCACGTGAGCACCGCCGGCTCAGGCACCGAGACGATGGTCAGGCAGGGGACCTCCGTCGACGACCTGTGGCTGATCGCCGCCCGCACGGGCGCCGGCATGAGGACCGTGAAGTTCAAGGGGCTGCCGCACTGGGTGCACCGGGGCAGCGTCTATACGGAGAACCGAGCGATCACTGCTTCGCAAGGCTCCTTCAGTGACCGCTTCGCCCAGTGGGATGTCCACGTGTACCACCTCGTCGAGCCGCTCATCCTCCAGAAGGTGGCGCCCGGCAAGGCGAAGGTCGGCTCTCACGTTGCGCTGCAGGGGAAGGGGCTGGCCGCGGCGACGGGCGTCAGCTTCGGCGGCGCCAAGGCCCGGTTCCGGATCGCCACCGACAAGAAGCTCGTGGCGACCGTTCCCAAACGCGCGAAGAGCGGCCCCGTCCTCGTCACCTCCGCCCTCAAGCAGGTCAAGTCCAGAACCTCGTTCCGGGTCCTCGCCGGCGGGTGACGAGCCCGCCCCCTGCGGGGGGAGGTTCCAGGCGCCGCCGCTAGTGCTTGGTGATGTACTTGCCCGACGGCGACATCACGTACCAGAGACCGCCGTTGAGGTTGGTGGCCTGCCCGTTCGCTTGACCGGGCTTCGAATCGCCGACGTAGGTGTAGAGCGGCCAGCGGTTGTACGTGACGACGCGGCCGTCCAGGCCGAGCAGCTTCTTCTTCGCGGCACCGCCGGCCGTGGGCTTCTGTCCCGTCTTCACCTTCAGGGGTGGCCAGACCGCGGCGCACCTGCCCTTGCAGGTCACCCTCTTCCGGTGGTCGGGCAGGAACATGTAGAGCGTCCGGCCCTTGCTGTTCACGAGGACGGTCCCCAGCTTCTTGAGCGTCTTCGTCTGCACGGTCGCCGCGCTCGTGGCGTGGCGGGCAGCCGCCTTGGAGCTGGCCGTTCCTGTCCAGCCGATGGCCACGACGGCGACTGCCGCGGCGAGGGCAGCGACGACGGCAATCCGGGGGAGGTTCTTGCGCATAGCCATTGCTGTCACTCTAGCTCGCGAAGCTGGCGCTTCGCTCGCTGGGACAAGGAACTGCGCGGGCCGGAAAGCGCGGTTTCCGGCCCGCTCCGTGCTGCTTTTTGCTTGGGATGCTGTGGACGGAAGGCCACTTGGGTGCGCTCGCGCGCGGCAGAGGCCGGCACGAGCGCAGTCCGGCCTCCGGCTAAGTCACCGCTCCGCGGCAGTCTTAACCTCCAGCCCTTGGTCGCTACGTGGTTCGAACGTCTCGAACCCTCATGCGGCCCAGGCGGCGGCGTAACGGCACGTTACGACGCCGCGGACCAGCGGGCGAGCACGCCGCCCGCGACGGAACGAGCGCTCGAACCTCCGCGGCCCCATGTGCCCTCAGCACGGAGCCAACGGGAGACCGCGCTCTCCCGTTGGCGCAGTTCCTTCAACACCCAGGCGAAGAGCGCAGCTCTGCGCCCGGACCAAAAAGAAGCGGCGGGTGAGCCCGCCGCTTCTTTCCAAACTCCGCCGCAGAGTTGTTGCCGTCAGCCCCGAGCGGGAGTCAAGAAGATTTTCTCGCTCCTTCGTCCTGCCGGGCCTCCCCCTTTTGGGGGATCTGCGGAAAAACGGCGCGGCTAGGCAGTGTGTGCGACGCGGGAACGAGCGAGAGCTGCGGCCTGATCTGCGCCTCGTGGTACAGCAGCCGCTCCACTTCGTCCGCCGGTGCCGGGCGACCGAAGAGGTAGCCCTGGCCGAAGCGGCAGCCCATCTGCCGCAGGCGCTCGGCCTGGGCGGGATGCTCGATTCCCTCGGCCACCGTCGCAAGCCCCAGCGAGTCGCCGAGCCGCAGGATCGCGTCGACGAACGCCTCGTCCGCACCTTCGCCGACGAGCTTGTCCACGAACGGCTTCGGGATCTTCAGCGACTCGATCGGGAACTCGGCGAGACGGCTCAGCGACGAGTAGCCCGTGCCGAAGTCGTCGATCGAAAGCCCGACGCCGAGCTCGCGCAAGCGGCGCATCGCCACGAGAGCGCCGTCGCTGCCCTGGATGACGCCCGACTCGGTCATCTCGATCACGATCCGGCCCGGGTCGACGCCGTGGCCCTTCAACGCCTCGGCGAGCGTGTCGACGAGCCGCTCGTTGGTCAGCTCCGCCGCCGCGAGATTGAGCCAGATGCTCAGGTTGTCCGGCCAGCGGCGCGCAGATTCGAGAGCCTGCTGGAGGACGAGCCGCCCGAGCTCGATCGTCAACCCCATCTCCTCGGCAGCCGGCAAGAAGTCGGCGGCGCTGAGAAGGCCGCGGGTCGGGTGCGGCCAGCGCGCGAGTGCCTCGACGCCCTCGATCGCTCCATCCGCCAACCGCACGACCGGCTGGTAGTGGACGAGGATCTCGCGGCGCTCGATAGCCGCCTCGAGGTCGAGGCCGAGCTGCCGCTGGACGCGAAGCTTCTCGTGCAGCTCCGCCTCGTACAGCGTGTACGAGCGCTCCGCCCGCTTGACGCTGTACATCGCGATGTCCGCGTTGCGGATGAGGTCCTCGCCGCTTGTGATGCCGGCGGCTCCGACCGCGATGCCGACGCTCACGTGGCAGGCGACGTCGCCGCAGCCAAGCGTGTACGTCCCGTCGATCGAGTCCAGCATGCGGCGTGCCACGGAGACGGCCGTCTCCGCGTCGGCATCGCGGACGAGCACCGCGAACTCGTCGCCGCCGAGCCGAGCGGCGAGATCCTGGTCGCGGATCGCGCCGGCCAGGCGGTGGGAGAACTCGGTGAGGAGCTCGTCGCCCGCGCTGTGGCCCCACGTGTCGTTGACCGTCTTGAAGCGGTCGAGGTCGAGGTAGAGAACGGCCGCAGACCCGGCGCTGCGCTGGAGCTCGGCGTCCACCGCTTCGAGCAGGTGTGGCCGGTTGGGAAGGCCGGTGAGCGCGTCGTGATACGCCTGGTGGCGGAGCTGCTCCTTGAGCTGCGTCACCTCCGCGAGCGAGTGCTCCAGCCGGCCGTTCTCGAGCAGGATGCTCGCATGGCCGGCGAAGGTCACGAGCAGCTCGACGTCGGCCTCGTCGAACGTGCTGACGTCGCCGAGACGCTCCCCGACGACGAGCAACCCGAACGTCCGGTCCTCGCCGCGTAGCGGCGCGACGATCGCGTCCTCGAGCCCGCGCGACTGCAGGAACGCGTCGAAAGCATGGATGGCGCGCCGCCGCGTGAGCAGCGTCGCCGAGCCGATCGAGGCGACCTCGGCGAACGCGGCCGCGTCCCCCGGCGAGAACCGCTCCTCCGGGTGCATCAGCAGCTCGCCCTCCGCACCGCTGACGCTGCGCAGAGGCCCTCCCTCGTCCGAAGGCGGGAGGAGGAGGATCTCGGCGTACTCGGCTCGGAGCAAGCGCCGGGCGGCGACGAGAAGCTGCCCGACCGCGAGGCCAAATTCCGGTGCACCCTGTGTGGCGCGCATCGACTCGTAGAGGAACTCCACGTGTTCCCGCTGCTCGCGCTGCTCCATGTAGCCGCGGAACGCGGCGACGGTGGCGAGAACGGGAACGACGAGCAGGAGGACCGCGAGCGGCCGAACCTCGAGCAACGTCACGACCGCGAGGCCGAGTGATGCCGTCGCCAGGGCGCCGAGCGTCGAGGTGACGAGCGTGCGTCCGAGCTGCGGCGCCTGGAAGCGCTCCTCGGCGATCGCGATCACCGCCGAGACGAGCAGGATCCCGACGACGTGAGCGACGGCGCACGCGAGCAGGACGAGCACCCACAGATGCGGCCCCGAGTCGGACGGCGCGGCCAGCGAGCGGAAGACCAGCAGCGCGACGCCGCTGCAGAGCGGCAACTCGGCGAGATTGAAGGCGAACTTGGCGAGCTGGCGCAGCTGGCTCCTGCGCCTGTTGACGACCAGCGCGATGAACGTGCCGGCGAGCTGCCCGTACAGCAGTGCCGAAGGCGCTGCGAGCAGGAGGCCCAATGTGAGCCCAATCTCGGTCAGCGACAGCGTGTGAGCTTGCTTGCGGAACTGGAGGTGGACGACGAGGACTTCGGCGAGGTAGAAGGCAAGCGCGAGCCAGTACCAAGAGAGGGTCGGGGTGAGCCCGAACGCGGGGGCATCGAGGCCGTGGATCGCGACCACCCAGACGACGACGCACGCAAGAGCGAGAACGGCGTTGAACACCCAGACGCGCCGCGGCGCGCGAAGAGACTCGCGCGCAGATGCGCCGAGCGGGCGCAAGACCTCGCTCGGCGCGCGGCGCGAGACGGCGAAGGGCCGGATCGAGATCACCGGCCCTTCCCGCTACTGATCAGCCCCAGCTCGCCCCGGGCCATCTGTTACCTGACAAGTTGTTCATCGGCCCCAACTCGCTCCAAGCCATGACCCACCCGACCAGCTGCTGCCGCTCCAGCTCGAGCCACTCCAGCTCGAACCACTCCACGAACTCGCGGACCAGGACGAGCCGCTCCACGAGCTGCCGCTCCACGAGCTACCCGACCACGAGGACCCGCTCCACGAACTGCCCGACCAGCTCGAACCACTCCAGCTCGAGCCACTCCAGGAGCTACCCGCCCAGATCGAGCCGTTCCACATCCCACCCGACCAGCTCGAACCGGCTGCCTCGAGCGCCGCTATCGCGGCCGATGCGAACGGCTTGCCAAAGATGTCCTGCTCGCCTTGGAGTGCGACACCGTTGGTCGAGACGTGGTCAGTGCCACGCGACGGCTCGAGCAGGCCCGTGCCCGTCGCGGGAGCGCTGTATTGCTGCGAAACAGCAACCGACGGCACCGACGCGTTGAGGAGCTTGTTCAGGTCGAGCTCCCCACACCCCTCCTGCTTCCAGTTGAAGGAAGACAGCTTGTCGCAGCTCAGCATCGCCTTCACCTGGTCCGGCGTCAGCTGCGGGTACCGCTGGAGCAGGTCGGCGACCGCACCCGAGACGAACGCGGTTGCCTCCGAGGTGCCGCTGCCGCGGAAGTAGCGGTCGCTGAGAACGCCACCCGGATTGTTCTGATCGATGTAGGAACCGGGGACGCGCAGGCCCTGCATGTGGTTGCCCGGCGCGATCAGATCGGGACCGCGACAAGCGCTGCTGCAGCTGGCTGCGTTCGCCGAGAAGGCCGAGACGCTGTCGTCCCAGGGCGTAGCGGTCCCGCTGCTGTCCGCAGCGCCGATCGCGAGGATCTGCGGGTCGGACGCCGGATCGGCGAGCCCCTGAGCGCTCGCGCCCTTCTCGTAGCCGGAGTTCCCGGCAGCTGCCACCACGACGATGCCGGCCTTCCACGCCTGCTCGACCGCGTACGCGAGCGGGTCGACCTGGTACGGCTGGGTCGAGTTCGTGCCGTAGGAGAGGTTGAGGACCCGGATGTTCATCCCGTTGTCGTTGCGGTGCTGCACAACCCAGTCGATGGCGGCGATCACCTGGCTCACGTCGACGCCGCCGTCGGCGACACCGACCTTGAGCGAAACAACGCGCGCATCGGGGGCGACGCCGCGATAGCCACCTGCCTGGCCGTCGTTACCGGCGATGAGCCCAGCCATGAACGTCCCGTGCCCGTTCGCGTCGAGGTACTGCAGGCTCGGGTTCTGCGACTCGAGCGAGAGATCCGGGCCGTTGATCACCTTGCCCGACGCGTTCAGGCCCGCGACCGGCGCGACGCCCGTGTCGATGACTGCGACGTCGACGCCTTTCCCGGTGTAACCCGCGTTCCACCACGCCTGCACGCCGTCACCGGCCGTGATGTTCTGCATCGAGTACGGATCGCTCGTCGGGTCGTAAGCCGACGAGCCCCACGAGGCGCCCGGATGGCCCATCCCGAACGCGAGAGCCAAGACCAGGGCGAGAAGACCCACCTGCCACGTCTTGACGCGAGAAGCGTCGCGCTTGGTGAGGGATGCCCTCACGTGTACCTCCTTCGCGACCGCCCTGATGCCGCAGAACGTGCCGCCGTAGCCGCCAATCAGTCGCCGGAACGTAGATCGCCGCAGCCCGGCGCTCCTCCCGCGAAAGGGGGAGCTCTTTCGCTCGAACGAGGGATTCTTGAACGCAGGGGATCGTGCCGACAGGGCGGGCCGCGGAGCCGCGTCGCCGCATACGATCGTTCGGCCGTGAGTACCGTCCTCGACTCGGCGCCACCGCAGTTCACGCCGGAAGACGCTGCGCGGATCGCGGCAGACCTGTTCGGCGTCCGCGGCACCGCGTCTGCGCTCGGCAGCGAGCGCGACCAGGCGTTCCTGCTGGAGAACGGAGTGCTCAAGATCTCGAACCCCAGCGAGGACGAGGCCGTGCTCGACCTCGAGGAAGCGGCAATCGCCCACGTCGCGGCCGTCGATCCGGATCTGCCCGTGGCCCGCCCGCTCGCGCCACGAGCGACGTTCGACGGCCACCAGGTGCGCCTGTTCGAGCGGCGGCACGGCCAGAAGGCGGGACCCGAACTCGACGACGCCGCAGTGCGTGAGATCGCCGCCGTCCACGCCCGCCTCTGCCTGGCGCTGCGTTCGTTCTTCCACCCGGCCGCCGGGCGAGAGCTGCTCTGGAACCTCCGGGCCGCGCCGCGCCTGCGTCCGTTACTCGACGAGATCGCCGCTCCCGCGAGCCGGGCGCTCGTCGCTCGTGTGCTCGACCGTTACGAGGAGCGCGTGCTGCCGCAGTGGGAGCGTCTGCGCGGCCAGGTCGTGCACGGCGACTTCAATCTCGACAACCTCCTCGTCGACGAGCGCGGCCGGGTCACCGGGATCCTCGACTTCGGCGACTGCTGCCATACGGCGCTCGCCGCCGACCTCGCCGTCGCGCTCGCGTCCCTCCTGCGCGGGCGGCCGCCCGAGGACGCGTTCCGGGTCGCCCGGATCGCGCTGGACGGCTTCGCCTCCCGCTTGCCGCTCGAACCGCTCGAGCTCGAGCTGCTCGGCGACCTCGTCGCCGCCCGGCTCGCCGCGATCGTCTCGATCAGCGCGTGGCGCGCGCGGCGCTTCCCCGAGAACGCGGCCTACATCGAGGCCTGGGACGACGACTCCTGGCACCTGCTCGAGCTGCTCGACGAGCTTGCCCCGGAAGACGTCGCGCGCGAGCTCGGTGCGCGACGCAGCTCGACGCCGAGCCCGGAGCTCGTGCGCCGGCGGCAGGAGGCGCTCGGCGCGCTCCTGACACCGCTCACGTACGCGCGACCGGTGCACGTGGTCCGCGCCGAGGGAGTCTGGATCTACGAGCCGGACGGACACCGGCTCCTCGACGCCTACAACAACGTCCCCGTCGTCGGGCACTGCCATCCACGGGTGACCGAGGCGGTCGTCCGCCAGACGCGCCTGGGCGCGACCAACGCCAGGTACCTCACCGAGCCGCTGGTCGAGCTCGCCGAGCGGCTGCTCGCCACGTTCCCGCCGGAGGCGGCGCTCGACACCGTGCTGCTCGTCAACTCCGGCAGCGAGGCGAACGATCTCGCCTGGCGTGTCGCAGCCGAAGCGACCGGACGGGACGGGGCACTCGTGACGGAGAACGCCTACCACGGAGTCACCGCGGCGACGTCCCGGCTCTCGCCGGAAGACTGGCCCGCGGCGCGACCGCCGGCCCACGTCGCCCGCATCGAGCCGCCGGGCAGCGGCGGAGACCTCGCCGCCGAGCTCGACGCTGCGTTCGCCGGACTAGACGGCGGTCTCGCGGCGACCTTCCTCGACGGGTCTCTCATGAGCGACGGGATCTACGTCCCCGAGACCGCCGAGCTCCGCCTGCTCGTGGAGCGCACACATGCAGCCGGCGGCCTCTACGTCGCGGACGAGGTGCAGGCGGGCCACGGCCGGCTCGGGCCGGAGCTGTGGTCGTTCGCACGCCACGGCATCGCACCGGACGTCGTGACGCTCGGCAAGCCGATGGGCAACGGCTATCCCGTCGCCGCGGTCGTGACGCGGCGCGAGCTCGCCGAGCGGTTTCCGTACGCGGGGCGGACGTTCTCGACGTTCGGCGGAAACCCGGTCGCCGCGAGCGCCGCGCTCGCTGTGCTCGACGTGCTCGAGGACAAGGGGCTGCCGGAGCGCGCCGCGGGCGTCGGCGAGCGCCTGCGCGCAGCCGTCGCGAGCCTGGGCAGCAGGGACGTCGTCGACGTGCGAGGCCGCGGCCTCCTCGCCGGCGTGCAGCTCTCGAGCAGGGAGCTGGCCGCCCGGGTCACCGAGGAGCTACGCGAGGCCGGGATCCTCGTCGGACGTACGGGGAAGAGCGAGGACGTGCTCAAGATC
>WNGD01005154.1_pt1 | contig 15318 bp, 14 predicted proteins | sample 5400671 | NCBI WGS metagenome assembly WNGD01 (sample SAMN13153369, study PRJNA577476) | soil metagenome | isolation source: 40 cm soil or saprolite under grassland replicate 2 | place: USA:California | collected 2016-06-15 | reverse complement strand
CGCCCTTCTTCGCGCCATCGAGGAAGGCATGCCATTCGGCAGGCGTGTAGACAAGCGTGGGGCCGCTGGGGTCCTTCGAATCCCGCAGCGCGATTTTGCCAGCGGTGGATGCCACCTCGATGCAAGAACCATTATTAGTACTAACCTGCGCCTTGCGCCATACCAGCGTCGTGCGTTCTAGCTCGGTCAAATTCATCTTTCCGGGCACAATTATTACCTCCGTTTGTTGAACTTGTTGTTTTTGCATCGCCAGGCAATGCCTATACGCTGACCGTCATCATAGCGATGGTCAAATGTGGAACAATGGTGAATGCCATAGTTATCTTAGCTGACATTCATCCAATGTAGCTTGCGGAGATCTTGACAATCAGTTCGTTGGAGTCTGCCGGGGTCAGTGCTATTGTGCGGAGATGGGAAAATACCAGGCGATACCTCTCCAATTCCGCGGGTCGTTCTAGGTAGATATTGCCGACCAGTCCTTCGACATAGACGATGTCGGACACCAGCGGCGTCGGGAACTCCAGGATGGTGAAGATGCTCTCCATCGCCGGATGCGCCCCTGCCTCGCTGGGGATGACCTGCAGGGTAACACCCGGTAGTTGGGCTGGCTGGCTGATTCGCTGCAGCTGAGCCCGCATTACCGCGGGCCCGCCAACTTGCCTGTGCAGCACTGCCTCGTCAACGATGGCGTGGTATTCCGGCCGATCACGCCCGGTGAGCAACGCCTGCCTGGTGAGCCGGGCATCGATGCGCTGCCGGAGTTCCTGCGGGGCGAACGGGGGGATTTGCGCCTGTAGCATCGCGCGGGCGTAGTCCTCGGTCTGCAGCAGGCCGGGAACCGCTCCGGACTGGTAGACGCTGATCGAGGCAGCCTCGGCTTCCAGCCCCACGAAGGTCGCGTAGGGCAGGTCGAAGTCCTGCCACCAGCCGCGCTGCTTGCCCTCCCGGGCAAGGTTCATCAGGCGCGCGCGCTCGGCTGGCTCGGTGATCCCGTATAGCTCGCACAGGTCCCTGACGTCCCGCTGGCTGGCGCCACTGTGCCCGGTCTCGATGCGGCTGAGCTTGGTGGGGGAGAACAGTAGCCGTTCGGTCACCTCTTCCGCGCTCAGCCCGCGATCGGCGCGGAGCGTGCGCAGCAGCGCACCGAGCTCCCGGCGCCGGACCGTCGGACTACCGCCCTCGCGCGTCACCTTGGACCCATATCTCCCACGGGACGTCCAGCGTCCCGTCGATGCCCATGCCTACCGCATTGACCGATTGCCTGTCAAAATGGCACTTGCAGAATTAGCTTTAGCGGCTCACTATCAGAGCAGAGACAGAGCCAGGAAGCAAGCGACACGGCCAATCTGGCGGCCGGCGAAACCCGTGAAATGTCGCTACGGGCCCGCACCGGAGCCTCGCGGCAGGAAGGATGCCTATGACGGACAGACTCCGCCCGACCGCCGTAACGCCCGCCGGAGCGCCGACCGGTCAGCGACCGTACCGGGGCCACGCATAACGACTGGGCCGATGTTCGCGCATCGACCCAGCCCTATGTCACCATCCCAGCCCTGCAAGAGCGAAGGGAAATAGTGTACGTGGACCAACGTATCACGCGTGTCAGCCTTGGCAAGATCTGCCTGCGTCTTGTTGCCTGGCTGCGGGTCCGCTCGGCCCGACTCGGTGAGCGGGTGTTCTCCGCCGACGACAACGCCGCTCGCCAGCTGGGCTGGCAGGTCACCCCTATCTACGCCGGCCTCGGTCGCCGGTATCGCGATCCGCGGTTCGACAGCCTCGCCGCATGCCAGCGGTGCGGCGGCCGTGGCGGCACGGGCCGCGGGGATCGCTGCCTGGCCTGCGCCGGCGCTGGCCGGATCGTTCTTGGCCCGGCGCTGCCACCACGGATATCGGCATGACGCCCGGGCAGCGCTCGGGGCGGGACCGCGAGGCCCGGCTACTGGCCGGGCTGGCGAAGGGCCTAACCCTGGTCAGGCGGCCTAACCCCGTGGTCATTGGCTGGCGCTGGCGCTATGAGCTTGGGCTCGCTGCCGGGCTGCCCGCCGCGGTGATCATCCTGATAAGCCATGTCGGCTGGCGCTGGGGCCTAGCCGAGATCGGCCTGCTGGCGGCGACCCTCGGCACCTGGCCGGCCGCCCGCTGGCAGGTCGCCGCCCGCGGCCGCTGCGTCGTCACCGCGCACCGGCTGCGGACCGGCTGCGCGCAGGCGTGGATTCACACGCGAGACGGGAGACTCCCCGTCATCCTGCTCACCAGGCCGATACCTGGCGGCGAGCGAGCACACATCTGGTGCCGCGCTGGCACCTGCGTGGCGGACTTCGAGGCCGCCCGTGACCTACTCCGCTCGGCGTGCTGGGCACACGACGTGCAGGTCGCCCGGAGTACCCGCTACTCGCACATCGTCATCCTGGACGTGATCCGCCATCCGGGTCCCGGCGAGCAGCCATTGCCGGAACCAGCCGGGCAGCCGGCCCTTGAGTCGGCCGCTCCGGCTAGCGCCGGAGAAAGCGGATGATCGCTGCCCTGAGCACCCTTGCTATCCGCCGCTGAAAGCCGGCCGAGGTCAGCAGGCGCGCGTCGGTGGCGTTGCGCATGTTGCCGCACTCGATGAGGACCTTGGGGACGCGGGTGAGGTTAAGCCCGGCCAGGTCGTCGCGGTGCGCGATGCCGTGCACGCCGTCGTACGTACTCTCCGGCATCGAGGTGCGGTGCAGGAACGCGCGCCGCACGTCCCGGCCGAGCCGCCCGGACGAGGAGATCACCTTGTCGTTCGGGCCGTCTCGGACCGGCTCAAGGATCGCGAACCCGCGGCCGGACGCGGGCCCGCCGTCGCCGTGAATGTCGACCGCCACGTTGGCATGCCCGCGGTTGATGATCCTTGCCCGCCGGTTCACGCACGGCCCGACGCCCCGGTTGTTCGTCCGCGTCATGACTACCCGCGCGCCGTCCCGGCGAAGATCAGCGCGCAGGAACCGGGCGACCCGCCAGGTGAACCGCGCCTCGGTGTAGCCGCCGTCGGTCTCGGTGCCGGTCGTATCGCAGGCCTCCCAAGCCCGGCCGTTCCAGACCAGGTGGTTGAGATAGGACGGGTCGGTGCCGTTGCGGCCGTTGTGCCCTGGATCGATGCCGATGATCTTCCCGGCGAGCGGCTCGGCGGCGCTGCCGCTGGCGCCGGCCGCGGTTCCCTTCACCTTGGCCGCCCGCGACGGCCGCGCCGTTGCCGCCGGTTGTGCCCCGGCGGACGGCTGCGGGCGGGCGGACGATCGCGCGCCGGAGGATGACTGCGGCCCGGCCGACGGCTTCGCCCCGAGCGCTACCGTCCGAGTCCCCGCTGCGACCGGCCGCCCCGCGCTGACGCCGCACCCCGAGGCGACCAGGCAGGCAGTGACGGCGGCTGCCGCCAGCGCCGGGCGAGCATGCGAGATCCGCAAGCGCCGCCAGCGGTCAGTCATGGTGCCTCCTTGCCCTGCGATCGCCAATTCCGGCTCCGCCACGCCTTGCGGCGGGCAGCAAGCTCAGCGTAGCGACAGTGCGGCGAGCGCGGCGTTGACAATGGAGCCTGCGTCCAGGTCGTGCGCCCGGTACAGGTCGGCGACGGCACCGGACTGGCCGAACGTGTCCACCCCGAGGCTGACGGCGGGCACCCCGAGGGCCGAGCCGAGCCAGCTCAGCGTGTGCGAGGCAGCGTCGTGCACAGTCACGATCGGCGCCCGGTCGGGAAACACCGTCCGCAGCGCTCCCGGGATAGATGGCGCCGTGGCCGTGCGTACTCCCTGCCTTAGCGTCCGCTGCCACGCGCGGTAAAGCCGGTCGGCGGACGTGATATCGACGACGTGCGCAGCGATTCCCTCGTCGGCGAGCTCGGCGGCGGCCGCGAGCACCTCGGGCAGGACCGCCCCGCAGCCTGCGAGGTAGACCGGGGGCGAGCCGCCGCCAGCGGCGTCGGCGGCATCGACAAGCCGGTACCCCCCGGCCAGCACCTGGCGGCGCAGGATGGCGTCGCCGAGCCGGTCCCGTGCCCGCTGGAACGGCCCCTGGTCGATGCCCCGCGTCGTCAGCCGGAAGTAGTAGGAGCCGTCCTCGGCAACGGCTGTCCCGGGCAGGGCGGCATTCGCGACCGCGATCGCCTGCAGCGCGCCGCAGAAAAGCCAGTCGAGCGCCGCCGCGTACGCGGGCTCGATGAACGTGACGTTCGGCAGCTCAAGGCCGACCGACGCGGTGATGGTCGACTGGTGCGCGCCGCCCTCCGGGGCCAGCGAGACCCCGGACGGCGTGCCAGCCACCACGAACCGGGCGCCGGAGTACACGGAGTAGATGAATGCGTCCAGGCCGCGCAGCACGAACGGGTCGTACACGGTGCCGACCGGCAGCAGCGGCTGGCCGGACAGGTCCCAGGCCAGCCCGAGCTGCCCGAGCAGCAGGAACAGGTTCATCTCGCTGATGCCAAGCTCGATGTGCTGCCCCTCCGGGCCCTCGGCCCACTTGAGCAGGGAATCCTCGCTCCACGAGCGCCGCGCCACCGGGCTGAACACGCCCTTCCTGTTGATGAACCCGGCCAGGTTCGTCGACGTGGCGACATCCGGCGCCGTGGTCACCAGGTACGGCGCCACCCCGTCGTCGCGGGACAGGTCGACCAGGATCCGGCCGAACGCCTCCTGGGTGGAGATCGGCCTGCCCGACCGCATCCCGGTGGAGTCGGGCACGGCCACGGCCGGCCGGCTGGCCCGCGGCGCGGCGGCCAGGTGCTCGCGCCGGGCCGCCACCCACTGCCCTGCCCTGGTCATCGGGTCGAGCCGGTCCCACTCGGTGGCCGCGGTCAGGCCGAGCCGCTCCCGCATCTCGTCGACCTGGGCCGTGGTCAGCAGCGCGGAGTGGTTGCGCGGGTGGCCGGCCATCGGCAGTCCCCAGCCCTTGACGGTGTACGCGAACACCACGCTCGGCCGGCCGGACTCGGCGTCGCACGCGTTGAACGCGTCGAGCAGCGCGCCGATGTCGTGCCCGGCAAGGTCGGTCACCAGGCCAGCCAGTTCGCCGTCGCTGGCCAGGCTCGCGCAGAATTGCCGGACATCATCCGGCGCACCGTCAAGAAACCGGGCTTTAACGGATCCTTCGGGCAACCCGAAGAGCGACTGGTAATGCTCATTGGGCATCTGATCGATCCACGCCCGCAGCGACTCGCCGCCCGGCCGCGCGAATGCCGCCTGCAGCCTGCGCCCGTACTTGGCCTCCGCGACATGCCAGCCCGCCGCCCGGAACTGCTGCTCCCACTGGGCAATCCGCATCCCGGGCACCACCCGGTCCAGCGACTGCCGGTTTACGTCGATGATCCACATCACGTTGCCGAGCCCGTCGGTGGCCGGGTCGGCGACGGCTTCCCAGATGTTGCCCTCGTCCAGTTCGGCATCGCCGATCAGCGCGACGAACCTGCTGGCCGGCCTGGCCCCGAAATGCGCGTCGACGTACCGGCGGGCGACCGCGGCGAACAGCGGCGCGGCGGCGCCGAGCCCGACCGAGCCGGTGGAGAAGTCGACGGTGTCGGGATCCTTGCTGCGGCTCGGGTAGGACTGCAGCCCGCCGAACGCGCGCAGCGTCGGCAGGTAGCCGCGGTCCAGGTTGCCGAGTAGGTACTGGATGGCATGGAAGACGGGCGAGGCGTGCGGCTTGACGCTGACCTTGTCCGGGGCGTCCAGGTACGCGAAGTACAGCGCGGTCATGACGGTGACCAGGCTGGCGCTTGAGGCCTGGTGCCCGCCGACCTTGACGCCGTCGCCGGTGTCGCGGTCGTGGTTGGCCGTGTCCACGATGCGGGTCGCCAGCCACAGCACGCGCTGCTGGATCTCCGCCAGTACGGCCAGGTCAGTGCCGGCGGCGCTGCGCCCGGCGTCGGTCACTGTCATGCGGCGCTCCTAGCATGCGGCTGGCAGCGTCGGCGGCGGCTCAGCGTTGCGCCAGGCCGCGCCAGACCTGCTTGAACGGCTCACCCGTCTCGCTGTGGGCGATCTCGACCGGGTCCAGACGCAGCTCACGCCATTCCCCGAGGAGTTCGCGCAGGTAGGCCTCCGAGAAGAAGTGCATCGTCTGGCCCGATGACTCGAGCACGTAGTCCTTCTCAAGCTCGCGCGCGCCCGGCCGCCAGCGATCGCGCAGCGGGCGGTCCTCGAGCGCGTTGACGTGGAGCAAGAACAGGCCATCCGGCCGCACCAGGCGGCCGACCTCGGCGAAGACCGAACGAGTGACGGCGTCAGGGAACATGTGCATGGCGACGTTGGACATCACCGCATCGAAGCTGCCGTCGGGGAAGGGAAGCGGCCGGGTCATGTCGGCGACGAGGAACCTGACATCCGAGCCGAACCTGGCCTTCGCCTGCTCGATGGCCTCGGGCGACAGATCGATCGCGGTGACCGAATAGCCTTCGCGGGCCAGCCGGGCTGCGTCGTTTCCGGTTCCGCACCCCAGCTCAAGGATGGTGCGTGCGGCCGCCTCCGCAAGCGGGACCAAGAACGGCTCGGTCCACTGCCCTTTCCAGTCGAGATCGTCACCCGACTCGCGGAGTCTGCGGAAGTACTGATCCCAGAACAGCGCACCTGCGTAGGTCACTACTCAAAGCTACCCCGGCCGCGCCGCGGTACCCCGACGATGACCTGCCGCAGCCGCTCTGCGGCTGGCTGACCGGCCCAGGCTGGCCGCCGGCGCCGCGAACGCGAGGCAGAGGATCAGGGCCGCGCTGGTGATCAGGCGCCGGTGCGGCCGATGCCCTCGACGATGGCCTCGGTGGTGCTTGCGCCCGCGTCCTGGATTGCCTGGTGCCTAGTCGTTCGGCCGGCTTTCGGCGACGCGGGCAAGCGCGCGGGCTAGCAGGTCCTGCTCGTCCGGCTTGAGCGGGTCCAGCAGGGACTCGCGGATCGTCTGCGCGTGCACGGGCACGGCGCAGCGCAGCGCATCTTGCCCGGCCCGGGTAATGGTGATCAGCACGCCACGCCGGTCATCGGCCGTGTCAGCGCGGGTCAGGTAGCCGCGGCGGGCTAGGCGTGCGACGGCACGGCTCAGCGCAGGCTGGGTCAGCCGCACGGCGGAGTTCAGCCCGCCGACGCGGATTCCCGCGGGCGGCGCCTGGCTCAGCCGGAGCAGGATTTCGAACTCGGTGATGCTCAAGCCGCAGGCCCGGCCAAGGGCGGTGCTCAGCTGCCCGGTGATCCGCGCGTGAGCCGCGGTCAGCGCCGTCCACGCTCGCGCGCAGGAGTACTCGTCGCCGTGTGCCGCCGCGGCCACCTCACTCACCAGCCTGGCCAGCCCGAGAGGGTCCGGAGCGTATCCGCGATGTGTTCCTCCTCGTACTGCAGGTGCGCAAGCAGGTCGGTGCTGAGGTTTTCCAGTGCCCGCACGAGCCGCTCCCGGACGGCGGGATCCTCCCGGCTGCCGAGTTCCCGTACCGCCGTCTCGACCTCGTCGAGCAGGCCAGAAACAGCCAGGTGATCGGCTTCCAGCTTGTCCACCACGGGATTCAGGGCCGGATTCACCCGGCGCAACCCAGGAAACAGGATGATCGACTCGGCATGATGGTGAGAGTGCACGAAACGGCAATACTGCAGGCAGTTGATCCTCAGCTGCCACAGCGGACCGCCAGCGGCCAGCGACCTGATCCCGGCCCGAATCTCGTCCGCGGGCAAGCCCCCGGCGATGTCCGCCGCCATCTGCCGCACCGTTCGCAGATCCCGGCGGATCATGTCGTGCACCCACTTCAGCTCGGCCACCAGGGCCTCGCCGCGCGGATTTGGCCGGCCCGGCCGCTCAGTCTCGGCTACCGCCATCGCGAGTCGCCGCCTGCTCGGCCGGCCATCACTAGATACATGCGCATGCATGCATATTAGTCGATCATGACCGCGGCGCAAAGCGAGTGTCGGCCGGTTCTTTCCCGGTTGCGGGTGTCACGGCGCGACGGCGATCCAAGTGATGGTGATGGTGAAGGACGCGGAACTATCGCTGAACCGTGTCGGGCCTATGAGCTTGATGCCCTCCCGCCGGGACTGTCCTCTCGCGGCCCGGCAGCCACCGTTCGCGTCGAAGACGAAGTCACATGCGGGGTCGGTAGTCAGCGCGGTGGTGTTGAGTTCCCCGCTCGCGGCGGTCCGCGCCTTGTACTGGTTAGGCCCGGGGGCTCCGCCCGGCCCAGTGCACGCGGGGTGAGCCTGGGTGCTGCACAGCTGCCATCGCGCGCCGTTGTCAGCTGGCACCGCGTTCGAGGCGCTTACCTCGATGTTCGATGGGATACCCAGGTTATCGATCGTAATGGGATATTTACCGTGTGCACCGAGGGTTCCCACCGAGCATTCGCCGTTCGGCTGGCCGAGCAGCGTCGAAGTGGAATGGTATGGCCACTGCCCGCGATGGCAGTCGCTGAATGTTGCCTCGCCTGGTGAGACGGTGATAGATCGCGTGGTGGGAAGGACGTTGACGGTTGCGCTTGTGCTTGCGCCCGGGATCGTCGTGGTCTGCGCAGACTTGTTGACGGCACCGATCCCGGCGATAGCAAGGATTGCCACGATCAATACGGCCCACACCCTAGTTGTCATGATGAACCCCCTTGGTAGTGAGTGGTGCTGCTTGGTGGCTTGCGCGCGACTCTTACCTGCGGGCCGGACGCACGGAACGCCAGCCTGGCCGCGGCAAGGAGGAGCAGGCCGGCCAGTGTCCACAGGATCCATACAGGAAAGCCGAGCCTCGGTCCCGAACCCTGGCCGACGCTGAATTCGAGCTTGGTCGCGGCCGCGACACCTAGATTGGTTTTGCCAACCGAGATCGCCGCGGATCCGACCACAACGACATCGCTCAGGTACTTCCCTGGCGCGGCATCTGCCGGTACGACAAGTTCGAGCGGGATGCGGGCCGACTTGTGAGTCGGCAGCTGCATCCCGTTGTCGGTGAACTGAATCCAGGATGAAGGTACTGTCCGGCCCGGCCCATGGGAGAGCCGCTGGATGTGCATGCTGATCGATTCGTCCTGAGTCCCGGTATTGACCACATATACAGGCGGCAGTGCGTAGCTGCTGCCTGGCTGCGCAACGGCGCGCAGGCGAACCGGGGCGCCCTGCACGCCCACCCCGATGCTTGCCTGGGTCAGGCTGGGAAAGACGATGAGCAGGCCTAACGCGGCAGGCACGGCCAATGTCGCCCGCATCAAGCGCCTGACAAAGCGGCGCCGCGCTCCCGCCAGGTAATCGCTATCAGCGGGCGACAACCTCCCGGTCACGCCGTGGCCGCTCGTGTCGTCACCGCTACAGAACATGGCAGGTGCCCTTCGCGCCTCGGATGGCTAGCCCGGCGGTGTGCATCCGTAACTTATTGTTACGATAGATGAAGGCCCGATGAACAGCTAGCGGTGCGGCCGCGCATAGCTAGCAATAGCCGGTCACGCCTTTCGCCTAGAGCTGTGCGTGGCCGCTCGCGGCCATTCTGCGTGCTCAGGCCGAATCCGCCGATCTTCGAGTCAGGCCACGGGAGAAAGAGCGGCATCGCCGAGCGGGGGTGGCGAGCGGTCAGGGTAATGATCTTTATAAATAGATCGAATACAGCTTCGTTTGGCTCTCATTTTGTCAGTACCGATCGCTACTGTTGTCTAAGAAAGGCCGATCGGGTCGGAGGACCCGATACCTGCAGCCCAGCGGAGGAGGTGGCCCGATGCCCGAGGAGATGCACGACGAGCGGCACGGTGCGGGCGCCCCCCAGGGCCTGTCGTGGTCATGGGAACTGGACTTCGATGCGCTGCTGGCGAGCCTCAGCGAGGCGGGCGTACGTGGTGCAGGTAACTCCGATGCCGGACCTGGCGCTGCGGAGGGTGCGCAGGAGGACGCGCTCGATGACCTTGATGACAGCGCAGGGTACGGCGGGCAGCCGATCCCGGCCTGGGCGCTGGCGGGACGGGTCGCCGAGCGGCTGGCGCCGGGCCCTGATCTCGCGGCATGGCTCGCGATGGCTCCATCGGCGAGCCTGGCCGATGGCGACCTCGCCGCGGTCGCTGGATCGTGGCGGCGCGTCGCGTCCTGGGCACAGGCTAAGGAACTCGCTGCGGTCGCCCAGATCGCCGCTCGCGCCGCCGCCCGGGAGCCCGATATCGGGACCGGCGCCGATGGCCGCCCGGCCCGGATCCCGGCCGCCGCCGCAGCCGAGGTGGCACTGGAACTAACCATGTCGCAGTACGGTGCGGCCGGGTGGGCGGACCTTGCCGTGGCATTGACCTGGCGGCTGGCCGGCACCGGCACGGCTCTCGCCGCTGGGCTGATCGACCTGCCCAGGACCCGTCTGATAGCCGAGGCAACCAGCATGCTCACCGATGAGGCCGCCCGCACCGTCGAAGAGAAGGTGCTGCCCGCCGCCGGAAACCAGACCACCGGAATGCTCCGGGCGGCGCTGCGCCGTGCGGTGATCGCCGCCGACCCTCGCGGCGCGGAAGAACGCCGGAAGGAGTCGGAGCGGCGGGCGAAGGTGGTGCTGTATCCCGATGAGGAGAACACCGCGACGCTGGCCGGGCAGCGACTGCCTGCAATCCACGCCGCTGCGGCGATGGCCCGGATCAAGGCGATGGCCCGCGCTTTGAAAGCTTCCGGCGCAGGCGGCGGGATGGACCTGTTGTGCGCCCAGACTTACCTGGGGCTCCTGCTCGGCACACTGCCCCTCATACCTCCCGCAGAAGACGCGCCTCCTGGCGACAGCCCTGGTGACGGTCCTGGTGACGAGCCCGGCGGGGATCCGCGAGGAGGCGGCCACGGCGGCGATCTTGCTCGCGAGAACCAGCAAGAAGACAGCCAGCGAGACGACGACCAGCGAGACGACGTGCTGGATGATGTGCCGCCGCCCGGCGATCAGGATGCTCCTCGCGACGACGACTACGCGTGCCCGGATGACGGCCCGGCCGGAAACGGCTGGGCTGGCCCCGGCCAGGACGGCGATCAGGACGGCGATGACGACAACGGCCGGCCAGCAGGCGCCTGGCCGCCCCTGCCGGCCCTGCCCTCGGTCATCCCGCCTGCGTTCACCCGGGCCGGGGACGGGCGGCCTGCCGCCGGGCTGCTGGACTTGTCCCTGCCCTGGCAGGTACTAGCCGGCCTTAACCCCGGGCCCGGGTACCTGGGCCGGATCGGCCCGCTCACCGCCGACCAGGCCCGGCGCCTCGCCGGGTGCGCAGCACGCGACCCCGGCGCCGAATGGCGAATCATCGTTACCACCAGCGGCGGGCGGGCCATCGCCGTCACCCGCATCCCCCGTCCCCGCGACGGGCCACTGCAGCCCGCAGCCGGAACAAGGCCCGGTGCTGGGACAGGGCTGGTCAGCCGCGTCACCCTCACTATCCCCGAGGACATCCTGACCCGCCCGCCCCCGCTGCCAGCGGCCGGAACAGGCCCCGGGCCGGACCGGCCGGGCGGGATCCTGTACCTCGCGCTGCGGGCCGCAGGCAGGGCAGCGACCCGGGCCAGGGCCACCGCTGCGGCCGACGCCGCCGCGGGCGGCTGCGCGCATACTTCCGCCAGTCCCGGCTACCGGCCGCCGCCGCGCCTCAAGGAATACGTCACCGCGCGGGATCTCACCTGCCGGTACCCGGTATGCCGCCAGCCCGCCTGGCGCGGCGACCTCGACCACACGATTCCGTTCGATGACGGCGGACTGACCTGCCGCTGTAACCTCGGCGGCCTCTGCCGCACGCACCATATCCTGAAGCACCACCCGGACTGGAAGCTGGAGCAAACCGCCCTGGGCGACTTCGCCTGGACCACGCCGGCCGGCCGCACCTATACCGTCGTCCCCGACACCCACCCGCTGTAGACGACGGCCGCGAGCCGGGACGCTCCAGGCCCACCCGGGGTCAGCGCAATCGGCAGGTCCTTGCAGCGGGGGGCCGCTTAGCGGACGCGCCAGGCCATTCCTGGGTCGGTGGCGGAACAGGTGACGACCTGCACGCGGGTGCCGTTGGCCGTGGCATCCCCTGGGTCAGCCAGGCACAGGCCCGACGCCGGGTTCACCAGGCTCACGCCGCCCCGGTCGGCGATCATGCGCCACCGCTGTGCCGTGCCACCACTGCAGGCTTGCAGGTCCAGCAGGGTGCCACTGACGGCACCAGGCTGGGCGACGGTCAGGCACCGGGAGTGGATCCGCAGCGTGCCGTCGGGCCTAGCCCGCCAGGCCTGTGCGGCGCCGCCGTTGCAGACCGCCAGGTCGACCGGGTTGCCGCTGGCCGTGCCGTTCCCGCTGTCATCAAGGCACCTGCCCGGAATCTGCGACGCCACCGGGCCGGCGGGCAGCGCCCATTGCTGGCTCGCCTGCCCCGTGCACGACCTGAGCCGCACCCGCGTCCCGTTCCTCGTGCTGCCGCCGGGGTCAGCCAGGCACAGACCCGATGCCGGATTGACCAGCCGGTCGCGGGTGCCAACCCGCCACTGCTGCGCAGCGCTGCCGCTGCAGCGGCGCAACTCGGCCCGCGCGCCGCTGGTCGTGCCGGGGGCAGCCAGGCATTTGCGGTGAATCCGGATCGTGTCGTCCTGGACCACCGTCCACCGCTGCGCGGCACTGCCATTGCACCGCCAGATGTTCACCGGGGTACCGGCGGCCGACCGGTTGCCCGCGTCGTGCAGGCACTTGCCGCCCTTGTGCAGTCGCACCCGTCCGGTCGGGCCGGTGTCCGGAGCCGCCTTCACCCGCCAGGTGAACGAGACTGACCCAGTGCTCGGGCTGCCGGTGGCGGTCGCGCGCGCCCGGTAGCGCCCCGGCCGGGACGGCCAGCCGGTGACGAGCCCGTCGGCGCTGACCGAGATCCCGGGCGGCAGGCCGCTGGCCGAGAACGATGGCGAAAGGCCCGCCACCGGGATGGCCGGCTTCAGCCGCCAGCCGACCGGCCTGCCAGTGACGCCTCGCTGATGCCCGGGGTCCAGCAGCGCGAGCACGGCGGGGTTGAGCTGGTCGAGGTCGGTGTTCCCGGCGCTGTCGATCCCGTTCACGGTGCCGATGCTGGTGTACTGCCAGATGGACCAGTGACCCCAGCCGGTCGGCAGCCCGGGACTGGTCGCTGTCGTGAAGGCCGGGACCCACAGCGGGATCTGGCTGAACGCGGCACTGCCGCCCGCGCAGGTGTTCCACCAACTCGGCGGCGTGTAGATGATCGGCAGCCGGCCGGTCTTGTGCTGTATCTCACTGTCAAACGCGGAGACCCAGGACACCATGGCGGCCGGATTGAGCCCGTAGCACTGGTTGGTGTGGTCCGAGTTGACATAGGGGTCGTACTCGATGTCCAGCATGACCGGCACCGTCCGGCTGGACGCACCCAGGTAGCTCAGCAGATGGTCTGCCTGGGCGATGGCACGCTTGCTGCCGCCATTGCCATTCGGGATGGCGAAGGCGTAAGCGGCTACTGCCAGCCCGGCGGCCTTGGCCTGCGCCAGGTCGGTGAGCGCAAACGGGTTTTGGTAGTAGGTGCCCTCGGTGGCCTTGACCGCGGCGAACTGGATCCCGGCCGCCGCGACGTCCGGCCAGCTAATAGGGGCGCCCTGAGGGAACTGGACTGACTTGGGGTGCTGGAAGGACGCCACGTCCACGCCCTGCGTCGCGCCCGGGATCGCAGCCTTAATCGCAGCCGAGCCCGGCCGCCCGGAACCCGTCAGCCCGGAGCCGCCGGCCGGGCCGGCCAGCTGGCGCAGCAACTGGGGCGAGTGCGGAGCCCCCACGTTGGCACGGTCTACCCGGTGCTGCTGGCCCGCTGCCCCCGGTGTCCCCGCGGCTCCCGCTGCCTCGGCCGGCACGGCTGCCCAAGCAGATCCTGCCGAGGCCGACAGGGCTGTCACCCCCAGCACGCTTAGAGCCGCCGCCAGACCCAGTGCTCCTGCCCGCCGCAGGGGCACAGCTGCACGCATCAATGCTCCTCAGTTTTCAACGGTCCCGCCCAGCGATGCTAGGGGAAAGGCACACAAGGCGAGCAAGGTTCATCTGATCGACATGACCGGGGATGCATCGGCGAGACGTCATCGGTCATCTGGTCCGCTGCCTACGATGCGGCCGTGGCGGTACTGCGACGGCGCTGGGTCGGACCCGGACCCGGACGGCCAGGCCACGCACAGCAGGCTGACAACGGCAGGTCAGCGGTTCGACTCCGCTCACCGGCTCCACGTATCGGCTGCCCCGATGACTTGGCTGCCCCCGATGACGCCGGGTATTTCCGGCTAACAGCAGCGAAGCGCGAGCGTCTGCCAGATCCCGAAGCCAGATCCCGCACGGCACGCACCTGCCACGTGACGACGGGGGAACGCAGCTCAGAGCCGTTCGACGAGCTGTTGCAGGGTCGCATGGATCCGGCCCTGACTGGCGGTTTCCAGCAGGGCGGCCATGTGCTCGGCAGCTAGCGGCGCGAGCAGCAGGTGGGCGGTGACGTCAGCGTCGATGCCAGGGTCCGCCTGGCTGAGCAGGATGGCGACATGGCGGTGCCAGAAGCGGTAGGCGCCGATCCGATAGCGGGCCCCCGGACTGGCGGTCTCCGACACCCGCACCAGCTCGAGGTTGGCGAACAGGAACTCCGCATAGGCGCGGACGAATGCCCGTAGCCGATCGCGCGGCTGCCCGCCGGGTCCGAGCGGAGCGCGCCCGGTGAGGATGCGCTGCTGCAGTAGCCGCTCTCGCTCATCGAGCAGGCCGACGGCCAGCCCGGCCTTGTCGCCGAAGCGCCGGAACAGCGTCCCCTTACCGACTCCGGCCGCTTCCGCCACGGCATCCATCGAGACGGCGGCGATACCGCGCTCGGCGAAAAGCCGGCCTGCCGCGTCCAGGATGCGCTCGCGGTTGCGGGCCGCATCGGATCGCTCCTTGCGCGGCTGGCGGCCGATCGCCAGCAGGTCAAGCCCGCTGGTTGCAGAAACGGACTGTGGTCCGGTATGGTCGTTAACCATAAGAGGACTGTAGTCCGCTAACAACCGAGAGGTCACCATGACGCACCTGATCAGCCGCGAAGAACTACGCCAGGCCATCGGTACCGGCAGCGTGACGGTCATCGACGCGCTGCCGGCCAGCTACTACGCTCAGCAGCACCTGCCCGGCGCGCTGAACCTGACCTCGGACGAGGTCACTAACCGCGCGGGCGATCTGCTTCCGGACACGGCGGCGCCGATCGTCACGTATTGCACGAACCCGGCATGCGGCAACAGCGAGGCGGTCGCCGCGCAGCTCACCGCCCTCGGCTACACGAACGTGCGCAGGTACCGCGAGGGCATCGAGGACTGGGCCGGCGCCGGGCTGCCAACCGAGACCGGCGCGCCCGTCGCCACCTGACAGCAACCCATCCGGCAGGCAGCG
>WNGD01005070.1_pt1 | contig 15321 bp, 7 predicted proteins | sample 5400671 | NCBI WGS metagenome assembly WNGD01 (sample SAMN13153369, study PRJNA577476) | soil metagenome | isolation source: 40 cm soil or saprolite under grassland replicate 2 | place: USA:California | collected 2016-06-15 | reverse complement strand
AGCGATCCGACGCCGCTCAACGGTTCCGACTACATCGGCCCGATCGACATCGTGGCGACGACCACCGTCAAGTTCCGTGCGTACGACAACCTCGGGAACGAGGAGGCGGTCGCGTCGCAGCCGATCCAGGTCGACGCGACACCGCCGAGCGGGCAGACGATCACGCTCACAGGCGCCGGCGCGCCGTACTACGGGTCGACCTCCGTCGGCTTCGCGGTCGGCAACGGCTCGGACGGCGAGTCGGGCCTGGACACCTCGACCGCAACCGTCACCCGTGAGACGGGCGACCTCGCCGGCGACGGCTGCAGCAACTTCACGGCGGACGCCGGAACCTTCTCCAGCCCCGACACGTCCGTCAGCGGGGGCCATTGCTACCGCTACAGCTTCACGATCAAGGACAACGCGGGCAACACGTCGACGGCGGCCACGGCAACCGCGAAGGTCGACACCGACAACCCGTCGGTGACGCTGACCGATCCGGGCACGCCGCTCGCCGGTGTCGTCTCGCTCGGCGCAAGCGCTTCCGATTCCTCGACCGCGATCCAGCAGGTCGTCTTCGAGCGTGCGCCCGCCGGCAGCTCGACCTGGACGACGATTGGCACGGACACCTCGGCGCCCTACACGGCGAGCTGGAACACGGGCGCTGTCGCCGACGGCCTCTACGACCTGCGCGCGGTCTCGACCGACTCCGTCGGACATACCGACACCGACGTGATCGCGAGCCGGCGCGTTGACAACACCGCCCCGGACACGACGCTCGACTCCGGCCCGGTGGATCCGTCCAATGACGCGACGCCGACGTTCATGTTCAGCTCCCCCGAGCCTGGCTCGTCGTTCGAGTGCCGGCCCGACGGCGGGAGCTGGAGCGCTTGCACGAGCCCGCACACGACCGCTGCGCTCGGCGAAGGGAGTCACACCTTCGACGTGCGCGCGACCGACCCGGCCGGCAACACCGACGGAACACCGGCGAGCTCCACCTGGACGGTCGACCTGACCGCGCCCGACACGACGATCGACTCGAGCCCGTCCGACCCGTCCGGGAACGCGACGCCGGCGTTCACGTTCAGCTCGTCGGAGGCAGGCTCGAGCTTCGAGTGCCGCCTCGACGGCGGCAGCTGGACTTCCTGCACCAGCCCGCACACGACCGGCTCACTGGCCGACGGCAGCCACACCTTCGCCGTGCGCGCGACGGACGTCGCCGGCAACACCGACGGCAGCCCCGCCCCCTACGCGTGGATCGTCGACCTGACCGCGCCGGACACGACGATCGACTCGAGCCCCTCCAGCCCGACGAACGACACCACCCCGACCTTCGCATTCAGCTCCAGCCAGCCCGGCTCGAGCTTCGAGTGCCGCGTCGACGGCGGCAGCTGGAGCAGCTGCACGAGCCCGCACACCACCGCCGCGCGCGCCGAAGGCAGCCACAGCTTCGACGTCCGCGCGACCGACCCGTCCGGCAACACCGACGGAACACCGGCCAGCGTCACCTGGACGATCGACGTGACCGCACCCGACACCACGCTGGACTCAGGCCCCGCCGACCCCTCCAACGACACCACGCCGACCTTCGCGTTCAGTGCGAGCGAGCCCGGCTCCAGCTTCGAGTGCCGCGTCGACGGCGGCAGCTGGAGCGCTTGCACCAGCCCCCACACCACCGCCGCGCTCGCCGAAGGCAGCCACAGCTTCGACGCCCGCGCGACCGACCCGGCCGGCAACACCGACGGAACTCCGGCGTCCTCCTCCTGGACCGTCGACCTGACCGCGCCCGACACGACGATCGACTCCGCCCCGCCCGCGCTCGACAACGACGCGACGCCCACTCTCGCGTTCAGCGCGAGCGAGCCGGGCTCGGGCTTCGAGTGCCGCATCGACGGCGGCAGCTGGAGCAGCTGCACGAGCCCGCACACCACCGCCGCGCTCGCCGAAGGCAGCCACACCTTCGACGTCCGCGCCACCGATACGGCCGGCAACACCGACGGCAGCCCGGCAAGCGACACGTGGTCGATCGACCTCGGCCCGCCGACGGTCACGATCACCGCCCCGACCACGTACGTGAACGCGTCGGATCCGAGCACGTACCCGGTCCTCGCCTCCACGCCCGACGGCGACGTCACGCACGTCGACTTCTACGAATGCTCGAACAGCAGCGTCGGCTGCGCCACCGGCTCGTGGACGCAGTTCGACAGCGACACCACCGCGCCGTATTCCGGCAGCTGGTCGACGCCCGGCTCGGACGGCACGCGCGCCATCCGCGCCGTCGCCGTCGACGCTGCCCTGAACACGCGCGAGAACGTACGCACGATCACGATTGACCGGACTCCGCCGAGCGGCGTGACCGTCTCGTACCCGAACGGCTACGCCTCCGGCTCGTTCGCGGTCACGACGAACAACGGCCCGGACCCCGACGTCGACGCCTCCTCAGGAGCGCTGGAGCGGCAGACCGGCGACCTGATCAACGACACCTGCTCGTCGTACGGCGGTTGGACGGCGGCGACGAGCCCCGACTCGGTCGCGTCCGGCAAGTGCGCGCAGTACCGGTACCGCGTCGCCGACAACGCCGGCAACTGGACGACGGCGACCTCGACGAACGAGGTCAAGTCGGACACCGACGCGCCCACGAGCACGCTGGGCGATCCGGGCGCGAACCTCCGCCAGACGGTCGCGCTCGCCGCGAGTGCCGGCGACACGGGTGGCTCTGGGCTCGCGTCGGTCGCGTTCCAGCGGCGCCCCGCCGGCGGAGGCTCGTGGACGACCATCGCCGCCGACACCACGGCGCCGTACGCCATCGCCTTCGACACGACGGGCGTCGGGGACGGCCTCTACGACTTCCGCAGCGTCGCAATCGACGTGGCCGGGAACTCGGAGCCCTCGCCTCTGACCGTTGCGAACCGCCGGATCGACAACACCGCGCCGAGCGCGACGATGCTGAGCCCAGGCGACCCGGTCCGCGGCACCGTCTCTCTCACCTCGACTACGAACGACGGCGGCTCGGGCATCAACACCGTCACGTATGAGCTCGCCCCGCACAGCGGCAGCTTCACCACTCAGCCGGCCGCGTGGGACACGACGCTCGGCTCCGATGGCCTCTACGACCTCCGCGTCACCGCAACGGATCTCGCCGGCAACTCCACGACGTCGCCCGTGCTCACCACCCGCGTCGACAACACGCCGCCCGCGCTGACGTTCTCGAGCCCGGCGACCGGCGACACGGTCAGCGGCACGGTGTCGCTCACGGCGAGCGCCAGCGACGCGTCGCCGGCCAGCCCGCCCGTGAGCTTCGCCTACAAGCTCCACAGCGACCCGCCCGGCGCCTACACGGCGACCGGTGCCTCGTGGAACACGACGTCGCTGCCGGCCGGTGACGGCCTGTACGACCTGCGCGCGCGTGCGACGGACGACGCGACGAACGTGACGACGGTCGAGAACACGAGTGTCCGCGTCGACAACGTGCCGCCCTCCGTGTCGATCACCGCCCCGGCGACGGCCATCAACGGCTCGCTCCCGAGCCCGACGACCTTCTCTGCCACCGCCGGCGATCCGGGCGGCAGCGGCGTCGCCCAGGTGCAGTTCTTCGAGTGCTCCAATCAGAGCATCGACTGCGCGACCGGCGTCTGGAGCCCGCTCGGCACGGTCGCGGCCCCGGGACCGTACACGGTTTCGTGGACGATCCCCGCGACGGACGGCAACTACGCCCTGGCCGCGGTCGCGACCGACAACGCCGGCCACCCGTCGAGCGCGATCCGCAACGTCGACGTCGACCGCACCGCGCCCGAGACGACGATCGTCGGCAAGCCGGCCGATCCGTCCAACGCGACGACCCCGGCCTTCACGTTCGGGTCGTCGGAGCCCGGCTCGAGCTTCGAGTGCCGGATCGACGGTGGCGCCTGGGCTCCCTGCACCAGCCCCCACTCGCTTAGCGGGCTGACGGACAACGCCCACACGTTCGACGTCCGCGCGACCGACCCGGCCGGCAACACGGATCCGTCGCCGGACACGTGGACGTGGAACCGTGACACGAGCAACCCGACCGGCACGCTGAACAACCCCGGCGCGAACATCCGCCAGACGGTCTCGCTCACGTCGGTGGAGAGCGACCCGCCGGCGAGCGGCTACGCCTCGGGGGTCGCCTCGGTGACCTACGAGTACTCGTCCGACGGCACGACCTGGGCGGCGATCGGCACGCTGAGCTCGGCGCCGTTCGACACGATCCTCTGGAACACCACCGGCGTCGCCGACGGCGTCTACCAGCTCCGCCTCGTCGTCGACGACGCAGCCGGCAACTCCGCTCCGTCCGCGGCGGTGGCGAACGTGCGGATCGACAACACGCCGCCGACGACGAGCCAGGACGACCCCGGCCAGTACCTGCGCGCGACGAAGACGCTGACCGGGTCGGCATCCGACTCCGGCTCCGGGGTCGACCACGTCGACTTCCAGCGGGCGCCTGCAGGCAGCGGCTCGTGGACGACGATCGCAACCGACACGTCGGCGCCGTACGCCGTCCCGTTCGACACGACGACCGTCGCCGACGGTCACTACGACTTCCGCACCGCCGCGTTCGACGTCGCCGGGAACCAGGCCGCTGCGACGCCGGTCAGCAACCGTCTCGTGGACAACACCCCACCGAACGCGACGCTCAACGATCCGGGCACGTACCTGCGCGGTGCCGTCAACCTGACGTCGAGCACGAGCGACCCGGGTGGATCGAACGCCTCCGGCGTCGTAGGCATCGCGTACGAGTACTCCACCAACGGCGGCGCGACCTGGCAGTCGACAGGTTCCACGTTCGCCTCGACGTCGGTCGCCGACGGCAACGTCGACCTCCACGTCGCCGCCACCGACGCTGCCGGAAACAGCACCACGTCCGCGACGGTGACACGACTCGTCGACAACACGAAGCCCAGTACGAGCGACAACGCACCGGCCGGCTGGCACGCGAGCCCCGTGACCGTGACGCTCACGCCGACCGACGCCGGCTCGGGCGTGAACGTGACCGAGTACAGCGTCGACGGCAACCCGACCTACACCGTCGGCACGAGCGTCGTCATCCCGGCGCCCGCGGACGGCTCCAACGACGGAGCGCACACGATCGCGTACTTCTCGGTCGACAACGCGGGCAACATCGAGACCGTCAAGAGCGCGACGGTGCTGATCGACGCGACGCCGCCGGCGTGCCCCTCTTGCTCGGCCGCCGACTACCTCCGCGGCACTGTGACGCTGAGCGCGACCCCGGCTCCGGACGGCTCAGGCATCAAGTCGGTCACCTTCGAGTACGCGGATGCCGGTGGGTCGACGTGGACGACGATCGGCACCGACACCACGGGCCCGGCACCGTACACGGCCAGCTGGGACACGACGTCCGTGCCGGACGGCCACTACGACCTGCACATCCTGATCACCGACAACGCCGACAACGTCACCACGGCGAGCCTCCCCGACAAGGTCGTCGACAACACGGCTCCGAACGTCGCGACCGTGGGAGCCCCGACGGAGGCACAGGTCGTGACCGGCACGGTCGCGATCACCGCCTCGGCCTCGGACGTGACCTCTCCGATCGCTTCCGTGGAGTTCTTCGTGCGCGGCGCGTCGGTGGGCACGGACACGACCGCTCCGTACAGCTTCAACTGGAACACCACGAGCGGCTCTGACGGCGCGGCGACGATCCAGATCGTCGTCACCGACATGGCAGGCAACTCGACCACCTCGGCGGTGCGGAACGTCACGGTCGACAACGTCGCGCCGACGCCGACGCTAGCCGACCCGGGCCAGAACCTGAGCGGGACGATCTCGCTCTCCGCCTCGTCGGATCCCGACACCGTGCAGGTCGACTTCGAGCGGCGCCCGGCCGGCGGCGGCTCGTGGACCACGATCGCAAGCGATTCGAGCCTGCCGTGGGGCACCTCGCTCGACACGACGACGCTGAGCGACGGGCTGTACGACTTCCGCGCCGTCGCGACCGACGGCACGGGCCACACCGGGACGAGCCCGCTCCGTTCGAACGTCCGCATCGACAACACCGCTCCCGCCGGCTCGCTGACCGCGCCGGCAGCGGGCGCGACCGTGGGTGGCTCGAGCGTGACGCTGAGCGCGTCTGTGTCGGATGCCGGCTCGGGTGTCGCGTCGGTCGCCTACGAGCTCCGGCCGACCGGCGGCGGCGCCTTCAGCCAGATCGCGTCGTCGTCGAGCGCACCGTTCAGCGCGACGTGGGATGCAACCACAGTCTCGACAGGCAGCTACGACCTGCGGCCGGTGATCACCGACCGCGCGGGCAACACCTTCACCGGGGCGGCGGTCACGTTCGACGTGGACGTCACGGCCCCGACGGTCGTCCTCACGAACCCCGGTGCCAACATCTCCGGCCTCGTCACCCTCAACGCGACCGTCAGCGGCACGGGCGCGACCAAGGTCGTCTTCGACGTCACGCCTGCCGGCGGCGCGACCTGGAAGGTGCTCGGCACCGATACGAGCTCCCCCTGGAGCATCTCGTATGACACGACGAAGCTCGTCGACGGGCTCTACGACCTCCGCGCGACCGTCTCGGACAACCTCGGCAACACCTCGAGCGACGTCGTCACCGCTATCCGGATCGACAACACCGCCCCGTACGTCATCTCCTCCTCGCCGGCCGAGGGCTCCACGGTCGGATCGGCGAACGCGATCTCGCTCGTCGTGAGCGAGCCCGCGACGCCGCTCGGCGTCACCCTCGACGGCGGCACCACGGTCGCTCCGGTCGTCAGCGGGACGAGCATCAACTACGGCACCGGTGCCCTCGGCGTCGGCCCGCACACGCTCGCCGGCGAGCTGCAGGATGGGGCCGGGAAGCGGGCGCCGTTCCGCATCCACTTCACCGTCTACGTGTCCGGCTCGGCCCCGTCCGTCGAGAAGAACACGAGCTCCTCGTCAGGCACGACCGTGACCTCGGCCGACGGGTTCGCGACCGCGACGATGCCCGCCGGCGCGTGGTCGTCGGCGAGCGGCGACTGGCTCGTGCTGCGGATCGCGCCGACCGCGGCCCCGAGCGGGCTGACGAACGGCTTCGGCCCGGGCCCGGAGGCGCTCGACGTCACCGCCTGGTGGGCACTCGCCGGCACGCAGGTGCATCAGTTCAGCCGCCCCGTCGAGATCGTGATCCACTCGACCGAACTCGGCCTCGTCCCCGCGACGTGGGACGGCACGGCTTGGCGCGTGATCCATCGCGTCCCGGCCGCCGGCACGCTGCCGGCCGGCTGGGAGGACGGGTTCTTCAGCGACGCGAGCGGCTTCCACATCCTCACCGACCACCTGTCGCTGTTCGCGCTGCTGCGGGACCTGGAGCCGCCGCAGGCGCCGCAGAACGTGCGCGGCTACGTCGGCCCCGACGGGCTCACGATCCGCTGGCTCCCGGGCAACGACAACAGCGGCACCTACGACTACGTGACGGTCTTCGCCGGCTCGAGCGACAGCGGCCACTACGGCCCGGACTACACGGCGGCGACCGTCGCCGGCTGGAAGCCGGGCGACCTCCGCATCTTCCGGCTGCAGGAAACCGATCTCGCCGGCAACCAGAGCGACCTGACGCAGCCGCTGGTGGAGGTGCCGTCGCTGATCGGGCTGACGCCGGATCAGGCGGAGGCCGCGCTGAAGGCTGCCGGGCTGACGATCGGCTCGCTGACGGTCGGCGGTGTGGGCAAGGCCGGGACCGTGACCGGGCCGGAAGGGCTCGTCCTTGCGCCGCAGGGCGCGGCGATCGACCTCACGGTCGCGCCGGGCGGTGCGTCGACGAGTCTCGTCTTCAAGGTCGTGACGGCGCCGAAGTTCAAGCCGGCCACGCGGAAGAAGATGGCTGCGCGCCTGACGATCACGCGCGCGGCACGCGTGACGGCACAGCTCTTCAGCCCGCGTGGCACGAAGCTCTTCACGTGGCGGTTCTCGGTCAAAGCCGGCCGCACGATCGTGAGGCTCCGGATCCCCCGCCAGGTGCGGCGCCCGGGCATCTACACGATGCGCTGGAGCGCACGTGCGGGCCGCGAGACGGTCTCGCGCAGGATCAAGATTCGGGTCGTCGGCTCCGTCGCGCCGGTGCAGCGGATTCAGATCGTCCTGGCGGGGAGCGCCGCCAAGGACGTCGGCGGCAAGCTCGGCAAGCAGAAGCCGAAGGTCGTCAGCGGCGTCGAGCCGACGTTCGACGCTGCGGCCAATCGGAACCGCGACGTGCGCGTGATCGTCGTCGACGTCGACGACTTCGGTGTCGGGGTCGTGCGCGACCTGCACACCGTGTTCCCGTCGACGAAGATCATCGCACTCGCGGCCGGGCCGAAGACGATGGCGGCCGCCTTGAAGGCGGGTGCAACGATCGTGCTGCCGCGGTCGACTCCGCCCGCGACGCTGGCGAAGATCATCCAGCGGCTCGAGAGAAGGCGCTAGCCCCCGGGCTTCCAGAGCGGCTCGTCGCGGCCAGCGTCGGCGTTCGCCCAGCGCGCCGCGATGAAGAGGAAGTCGGAGAGCCGGTTCAGGTACGCGAGCACGAGCGGGTTGATGCCGTGCTCGTCGTTCGCGGTCAGCGCGTCCCGTTCGGCGCGGCGGCACGTGGTACGGGCGACGTGCAGGCGCGCGGCAGCCGGTGTCCCCCCCGGAAGGACGAAGCTCTTCAGCTCGGGCAGATCGGCGTTGAACTCGTCGCAGAGCCGCTCCAGCCGGTCGACGTGCGTTTGCTCGACGCGCAGACGGTCGCCGATCCCGAACGGAACGGAGAGATCGGCGCCGACGTCGAAGAGGTCGTTCTGGATCCGCTCGAGCGGACCGCGCAGCCGTTCGGGGACCTCCGGCTCCGCGAGCACGACGCCGATCGCCGAGTTGAGCTCGTCCACGGCGCCGAACGCGCCGATCCGGCAGTCGAGCTTCGGCACGCGCGAGCCGTCGCCGAGCGACGTCTCCCCCTTGTCACCACCGCGCGTGTAGATCCGGGTCAGGCGGACCGGCTCGTCGCGCCGCCGCGCGCTCACGACCGCACCGCGAGCGTTCGTTCGCTCAGGCCGAGGATCGAGCGCGCGATCACCAGCCGCTGGATCTCGCTCGTGCCCTCGTAGATCTCGGTGATCTTCGCGTCGCGGTAGTAGCGCTCGACCGGAAACTCCTTCGTGTAGCCGTAGCCGCCGAGCACCTGGATCGCCTCCGCCGTCTGGCGGCGCGCCATCTCCGACGCGAACAGCTTCGCCTTCGCACCCTCCTCGGTGTGCGGGCGACCCTGCTGCTTCAGCCACGCGGCGCGATAGACGAGCAGGCGCGCGGCATCGATCTCCATCGACATGTCGGCGAGCTTGTGCTGGATCGCCTGGAAGTCGCCGATGCGGTGGCCGAATGCGCGCCGCTCGAGCGCGTACGCGCGCGCGACCTCGTACGCCGCCTGCGCGATCCCGAGCGCCTGAGCCGCGATCCCGATCCGGCCGCCGTCCAGCGTCGTCATGGCGACGCGAAAGCCGCGGTTCTCCTCGTGCAGCAGGCGGTCCCGGCCGACGTGGGCGGCCTCGACGACGATGTCGTTCGTGACGGACGAGTTGAGCCCGAGCTTCTCCTCGTCCCGCGTCACGCGCACGTGATCGGCGTCGAGGATGAACGCGCTCACGCCGCGTGCACCTGCGGTGTGCTGGTCGGTGCGCGCAAACAGGAGAAACGTCCCGGAGTAGCGGCCGTTCGTGATCCACTGCTTCGCGCCGGTGATCGTCCAGCCGTCGTCCACCGGCTCGGCCTTCGTGCGGATCGCGCCGGCGTCCGAGCCGGCCTCCGCCTCGGTCAATGCGAAGGCGCCGAGGTGCTCGCCGCGCGCGAGCGGCGGCACGAACCGCGACTTCTGCTCGTCGGTGCCGTAGGTGAGGATCGGCAGCGTCACGGCGCTGGTGTGCACAGCGACGGTGACGCCGACGCCCGCGTCCGCGCGCGAGAGCTCCTCGAGCACGAGGATGTACGCGAGGAAGTCGGCCCCGGCTCCGCCGTACTCCTCCGGCACGCATGTACCCATCAGGCCGAGCTCGGCCAGCCTGGCGAAGAGCTCGCGCGGAAATCGGTGCTCGCGGTCCCACTCCGCTGCATTGGGCTCGATCTCGGCGCGCGCGAAGTCGCGCGTCAGAGCCTGAATCTCGCGTTGATCCTGGTTGAGGTCGAAGTCCACTCCGAGCGAAAGCGTACGCCCTCGCCCGGGTTACGCGGCTGCCAGTTCTCGGCGGATGTTCTTCAGGTCGTTCTCGGCCGAGACGAAGGCGTCGACGACCTCAGGATCGAACTGGCGTTTGCACTGGTCGAGGATCTCGGTGCGTGCCGACTGCCAGCTCATCGCCCGGCGATAGGGCCGGTGGCTCGTCATCGCGTCCAGCGCGTCGGCGACGGCGAAGATGCGCGCGCTGAGGGGAATCTCGTCGGCGTTCAGGCCGTCCGGATATCCGCGCCCGTCCCAGCGCTCGTGGTGGGAGCGCACGATCTTCAGTCCCTCGCCCTTCAGAAACGCGACGTTGGAGAGCATCGCTTCGCCCAGAACCGTGTGCGTCTGCATGCGGCGCCGTTCGGCGGCGCTCAGCGGACCGGGCTTTTGCAGGATGCCGTCCGGGATTCCGATCTTGCCGACGTCATGGAGCAGGAACCCGTACGGCGTGCTCGGATCGCGGACGACCGCGTCCACACCCACGGCCTTCGCGAGCGCGGTCGCGTAGCTCTGCACGCGCTGCGAGTGCGCGCGGGTGCCGGTGTCCTTGGACTCGAGCGCGCTCGCGAGCGCCGACACGGTCTCCATGTATGCGCTCTGCAGCAGCTCACGCTGGCCGCGTTCGAGCTCGAGCAGATGGCGGAGGTCGCGGGCGTATAGGAGCAGCTCCTCCTCTGGGCCGCCGGCGCGTTTCCTGGCTGCACGGAACGGCACGCCGTACAGGCCGCCCGCCAGGCGCTCGGCGACGGCGAGCAGCTCGAGCGGGCTGAACGGCTTCCGCACGAACGCGTCGGCTCCGGCACGCTTCGCGGCGGCACTGGTACCGCCGGTCGAGCCGGTGAGCAGGATGATGGGGATGTCGCTCGTCCGCGGGTCGGCCTTGAGCTCCGCGCACAGCTCGAGCCCGGTCGTGCCCGGCATGTTCACGTCCAGCACGATCACGTTGGGCCGCGCCGCGCGAATGCGCCTGCGCGCCGCTTCGGCGCTGTGGGCCTCCACTACGTCGACGTCCGCAACCTCGAACGTCGTCCTCAGCAACGTCCGAAGCGCAGGATCGTCGTCGACCAGCAAGATCCGCAAGACGCGAGACCTCCCTTTCCCGTACCTGGACCCGTTTGTCGGCAGCGGAGCCATCTGGCTTGAGTCCGTATTAAGGAGACGCCCGGCCCCGCGAAAACCTGCAAAGAGCTCGGTTTTTATGCGTTTCTAGCTGTATTCGAAGAAGCCGGCGCCCGACTTGCGGCCCAAACGGCCGGCCGCGACGTGCTCGCGCAGAAGCGGACAGGGTGCGTAGCGGTCGTCGCCGAGCCCCTCTTGCAGGACGTCCATGATCGCGACGCAGGTGTCGAGGCCGATCAGGTCGGCGAGCGCGAGCGGCCCCATCGGGTGTGCGAAGCCGAGCTTCGCGATCGTGTCGATCGCCTCCGCCTCGGCGACGCCGTCGTGCAGCGCCCAGACGGCCTCGTTGATGAACGGCATCAGGATCCGGTTGGAGACGAAGCCGGGAAAGTCGTTCGCGACCGCCGGCGTCTTGCCGAGCTCCCGCGCGAGCTCGGTGATCGCCGTGGCGGTCTCGTCGGATGTGTCTCGGCCGCGGACGATCTCCACCAGTTCGAGCACGGGGACGGGATTGAAGAAGTGCATCCCGATCACCTTGTCGGGCCGATCTGTGGCCGCAGCGAGCGTGGCGATCGGGATCGAGGATGTGTTCGACGCGAGCACGGCTGCCGGCGGCAGCTCCTCGTCTGCGCGGTGGAACAGCTGTTCCTTCACGTCCGCGTCCTCCACCACCGCCTCGATCATCAGCGCCGCGGGCGCGAGATCCTCGACGACGGTGATGCGGCGGAGAACCTCCTCCGGCGGTGGACCGCCCTTCTCCGCAAGCTTGCCGAGACTCTTGCGCATCGTGTCGAGGGCGCGATCGGTCGCCCCTGGCTGGGCGTCGTACAGCGAGACGTGTCGTCCGGACGCGGCGACAACCTGCGCGATCCCGCCGCCCATCTGCCCGGAGCCGACGACGAGAACCTGTTCGAACCTCACCGGGCGAGCCTAACGCGAGCCCCCCGAAGGTCCGGGGTCAGACCCCAAAGGGGTCTGACCCCAGCCTTTAGGAGTGCGCCGGCACAACCACCCGAAGGCTGTCCGCTAGAACAGCGCGCAGCGCGATCTAGGGGACAGCCGAACTGATGCGGCCGGCGATGCGACAGCACCGCCGCCCGCACGGTCGGGAACCCACCGACCCGCCCTCCAAACGCATTGCGCGAGCCGCCGCGACCGCGTCGCGGCGGCTCGCGCCGTTCCCTTTGCTCGAGGTCGCTAGACCTCGAGCAAAAGCGCGTCGCCCTGGCCGCCGCCGGAGCAGATCGCCGCGAGGCCGAGGCCGCCACCGTTGCGGCGCAGCTCATAGATCATCGTCGACAGAATCCGCCCGCCGGACGCGCCGATCGGATGTCCAAGCGCGACCGCACCGCCGTTGACGTTCACCAGCTCCGGGTCGGCGTCGAGCATCTTCGCGGAGTTGAGCACGACGGACGAGAACGCTTCGTTCAGCTCGACGCGCCGACGCGCTCGACGTCGCCGATCTTCTTGCCGGCCTTCGCGAGCGCCTTCTCCCCGGCCTTCGCCGGCGTGCGCGCAAGGTAGGCAAACTCGTCCGCGACGTACGCCTGCGCGACGATCGTCGCCAGCACCTCGAGCCCACGCTTACGCGCGAACTCCTCGCTCGTCACCACGAGCGCCGAGGCGCCGTCGTTGACGCCCGGGGCGTTGCCGGCGGTCGTCGTCCCCTCCGGATCGAAGACCGGCTTCAACCTCGACAGCTTCTCGTACGTCGTGTCGCGCCGCGGCCCCTCGTCGACGGCGAGGGCACCCACCGGCACGATCTCGTCCCGGAACCTGCCTTCGTCGATCGCCTTCACCGCGCGCTCGTGCGAGCGCAGCGCCCAGCGGTCCTGGTCCTCGCGCGAGATACCAAGCTCGCGCGAGACAAACGACGCCTGCTCGACCATGTGCCGGTTGTCGAAGGTGGACGTCAACCCGTCGTGCGTCATCAGGTCGATCAGGGTGCCGTCGCCGAGCCGGTAGCCGAAGCGCGCCTTCTTGAGCGCGTACGGCGCGTTCGACATTGACTCCATCCCGCCGGCGACGATCACCTGGTGGTCGCCGGCGCGGATCATCTGGTCGGCCATCTCGACCGCGCGGATCGAGGAGGCGCAGACCTTGTTGATCGTGTCGGAGCCGATCTCGATCGGCAGGCCGGCGCCGATCGACGCCTGCCGGGCCGGCGCCTGACCCGCGCCGCCCTGCAGCACCTGGCCCATGATCACGTACTCGACCTCGTCGTTCTCGACCCCGGCGCGGTCGATCGCGGCGCGGATCGCGATCGCGCCGAGCTCCGTCGCCTCCTTGTCCGCAAGCGAGCCGCCGAGCTTCGCGAAGGGCGTGCGGACGGCCGAAACGATCACTGAACGGTTCACAAACGCAAGGTACCAATACGCTTGCGCTGTGCCGACGCCGCGCACAACGGTCAAGCGCCACGCCGAACGAGGCGCGTACGACCGCGCCGCAATCGACGCGATCCTGGACGAGGCGCTGATCTGCCACGTCGGCTTCGTGCAGGACGGACAGCCGTACGTGATCCCCACGATCCACGCTCGCGACGGCGACACGCTCTACCTGCACGGCTCGCCCGGCAGCCGCATGCTTCGCACGATCAGGGCGGGCATCGAGGTGTGCGTCACGGTCACGCTGCTCGACGGGCTCGTGCTCGCGCGCTCCGTCTACAACCACTCGATGAACTACCGCTCCGTCGTCGTGCTCGGCCGTGCCGCCGAGGTGGCGGACCGGGCGGAGAAGTTGCACGCGATGGAAGTCGTCGTCGAGCACATCGTCCCCGGCCGCTGGGCGGAGGCGCGGCAGCCGAACGAGGGCGAGATCGACGGCACCACCATCCTCGCCCTGCCGCTCGAGGAAGCCTCGGCCAAGGTCCGCACCGGGCCGCCGAAGGATTTCGACGAGGACCTGTCACTCCCGGTCTGGGCCGGCGTGATCCCACTTGACCTTCGTCGCGGCCGCCCCTACGCTGAAACCACATGACTCCTGCCACTCGAAGCAGCTGGGCCTGGCGCTACGAGCGGGGCGGGAGCCTGCGCCGGCGCTGAGCTAGGCCAGAGACAACCCCGTTCCGCTCGCTCACGACCTTCCGCCCGGAAGGTCTTTTTGCGTACCCGTCCAGTCCCGGAGGACTCGAATGACCATTGCACCGGACATCTCAACCGATCTCGTCACACCGCTCGGCGCGTACCTGAGATTGCGCAAAGCAGGCCGCGCGGCGTTTTTGCTCGAGTCCGTCGAGCGCGGACGGCTCGGGCGCCATTCGCTCGTCGGCTGCGGCTCCCATCTCTGTTACCTGGCCGAGGCCGAGGCGTGCGGGGAGCCGGTGGTTGGCTACCTGTCCTACGACTACGCCGCCCGCTTGGAACCGACCGTGCCGCTTCCCGGCGACGGCACCGGACTGCCGGAGAGCCGCTTCCTCGTCGCCGACGTCCTCGTCCGCTTCGATCACGTGCTCGGGACGGCGGAGGTGATTCGCGGCGACCCAGACGAGGTCTCGCAGATCTTCGCCCGGCCGGCGCCGCGCCTGCCCGCCGCCAATGGACGCCGCGGATTCGCGAAGCGCACGCCCGGACGCGAGGAGTACGAGTCGTCGGTGCGCGCCGCGCAGGAGCACATCCGCGCGGGCGACGCCTTCCAGGTCGTCCTCTCCCAGCGGGCGGAGCGGCCGACGACCGCCTCGGCCCTCGACCTCTACCGCGCGCTCCGCCGCGTCAACCCGTCGCCATACCTGTTCCTGCTCGAGCTCGACGGCCTCGCGTTGATCGGCTCCTCACCCGAGACGCTCGTCAAATGCGAAGGGCGCGGCGCCAGCCTCAACCCCATTGCCGGCACGACCGAGCGGGGCCCCGGCGACGCCGAGCGGCTGCTTGCGTCGGAGAAAGACCGCGCCGAGCACGTGATGCTCGTCGACCTTGGGCGCAACGACCTGTCGCGCGTCTGCGTTCCGGGCAGCGTCGACGTCACGCGCTTCCTCGAGGTCGAGCGCTACTCGCACGTGACGCATCTCGTCTCGCAGGTTAGCGGCGAGCTGCGGGACG
>WNGD01003873.1_pt1 | contig 15326 bp, 17 predicted proteins | sample 5400671 | NCBI WGS metagenome assembly WNGD01 (sample SAMN13153369, study PRJNA577476) | soil metagenome | isolation source: 40 cm soil or saprolite under grassland replicate 2 | place: USA:California | collected 2016-06-15 | reverse complement strand
TGCCTTACGAACTGAACCTGATCGATACGCCGGGGCACGTGGACTTCACGTACGAGGTCTCGCGGGCGCTGGCGGCGTGCGAGGGGGCGTTGCTGGTGGTGGATGCCTCGCAGGGGATAGAGGCGCAGACGCTGGCGAACGTGTACATGGCGCTCGGGCAAGAAACCGGAGCCGCGGACCGCAAAGGTCTCACGATCATCCCGGTCGTCAATAAGATCGATCTGCCGTCCTCGGAGCCGGAGCGCGTCGCGCAGGAGCTGGTCGACGTGATCGGCTTCTCGCGGGAGGAGGTGCTGTTCGTTTCGGCAAAGGAAGGCACGGGATGCGCCGAGCTGCTGGAGGCGATCGTCGAGCGCGTGCCGCCGCCGTCGGGTGACCCAGAGGCGCCGCTGCGGGCGCTGATTTTCGACTCGAAGTACGACTCCTACAAGGGCGTAATCGCCTACGTGCGCGTCGTCGATGGTCTCCTGACGTCGCGGCGGAAGCTGCGCCTAATGGCGAATCGGCGAACGCTCGAGCCGCTGGAGGTGGGCGTCTTCCGGCCATCATTCTCGCCGGCGGACGAGCTGTCGACGGGCGAGGTCGGCTACGTGGCGACGGGGCTGAAGACAGTCCGCGACTGCCGCGTCGGTAACACGATTACGGACGACGCATCGCCCGCACGCGAGCCGCTCCCCGGCTACCAACCGGCGAAGCCCATGGTATTCGCGGGCCTGTACCCGGCGAACGCTGAGGACTACGAGGAGCTGCGGGACGCCCTCGAGAAGCTCCAGCTGAACGACGCGTCGCTCCAGTACCAGCCGGAGCAGTCGGCGGCGCTGGGGCCGGGGTTCCGCGCGGGGTTCCTGGGCCTGCTGCACATGGACATCGTGCAGGAGCGGCTCGAGCGCGAGTACGGCCTCGACCTGCTGGCGACGGCGCCGTCGGTAGAGTATCGGGTGCTGCTGACGGATGGGGGCGAGATCGCGGTGGACTCGCCGGCGGAGTTGCCGGATCCGAGCCGCATCGCTGAGGTCCGCGAGCCGTGGATGAACATCTCGGTCGTCGCTCCCGACCGCTATTACGGGCCCGTCATGGAGTTGGTGACGGGCCGCCGCGGCGTCTTCGTCCGGATGGAGTACCTCGACCACGCCCCGGCCGCCTCGGCATCCGTTCGTCCTGAGGCTCTCGAAGGACGGCGAGTGCTGCTGGAATTCAAGATGCCGCTATCTGATATGCTCGTCGATTTCTACGACCAGCTCAAGTCGCGCACGCAGGGGTACGGCTCGATGGACTACGCGGTCTCGCACTACGCCGGGGAGCGGCTGGTGAAGCTCGAGGTGCTCGTCAACGGCGTGCCGGTGGACGCGCTGAGCGTGCTGATCGACGCAGACAAGGCGTCGCCGCAGGGCCGCGCCATCGTCGAGAAGCTGCGCTCGCTGATCCCGCGCCAGCTGTTCGAGGTCCCGATCCAGGCGGCGGTCGGCGGCAGGATCGTGGCGCGGGAGACGGTGCGGGCGTTGCGCAAGAACGTGCTCGCCAAGTGCTATGGCGGAGACGTCACGCGCAAGCGGAAGTTGCTGGAGAAGCAGAAGGAGGGCAAGCGGCGGATGAAGCGGGTGGGGAACGTGGACATCCCGCAGGAGGCGTTCATGTCGCTGCTGCGGATTGGCAAGTAGCGGCCCTCACCCCCCGGCCCCCTCTCCCGTGCGCGGGAGAGGGGAGTTAGAAATGGGGTGCTCGGACGCAGCACGCGAGCCACCGGTATGACATTTCCGGACCCGTACTAACCAGCGTTACTGTCATGCAACGGCTACGCGCCGGATTTGTGGAGAGAGCGGGCCTCCCAGAACCGCGCGCTGCGAGCGCTGCGCCGATCACGGTGTGACAACATGGAAGCTATTGACCCCGTCACCAGTCGCGTCTCCGGGCTTCGCATCCTGCTGGAAGGTGTAGAGTGGCATCCCGTTGTAGGTGACTTGCTTGCTGCCATCTGCTCGCGATATCGTCGCGAGCGTGCCGGTGACGCCCGAGCCCCCGGTTAACGTGCCGCCTGCGGCGGCCAGCGGCGGCCAGACGGTGGCGCACGATCCGGTGCAGTTGCTCGTTCCGGCGCTGTCTTTATCGTATCGGTAGAGAGTGATCCCTTGCGCATCCACCAGGATCGTTTTGCCAAGGGTGGCGTTGTTGGAAGCCTGGACCGTGAAGCTGCCGGTCGTGGAACCAGCGGCGGGTGATGCTGTCGCGGCCGGTCCGGTGGGCGAGGGCCTCACCGTTGTTACGGCGGCCGAAGGCCTCGCCGTTGTTACGGCGGACAGAGACGGAGAAGGTGTGGCTTCGTTGCTGCCGCCGCCACAGGCAGAAAGCCCCATCGCCACAGCGACCAGTGCTGATATTGGGGCGAGAACAGAGATATGTCGCCTGCGCATAGGGCTGCCTCCATGCTAAGAAGGTGGGATTGGTATATATCACTAAGACCTACGACGGTGCGGAGGACCGAGATCCTCGCGGCGGGCGGAGGGCGGGGTTGCCAGGGCGGACAGGTCGCAGAAATGGCCTGGGCCTGCGGCCGCCCGACTGCTTCAGCCGTGAAGGCGCATAGTTCGACGAAGGGAGAATTACGGAATGGCCCTAAGAAGCGAAGAAGCGAAACGCTTCATAGCCGCCCTGCTCCAGGCATGCCTTAACGTGGTCCAGCAGACGGAGCTCACTGGTCTTGGTGATTCGGATACCCTTGTTTTCACCCAACAGCCGATCGATTTCACAGACCCCGCGACAGGCGACCAGTTCTACGGCCTCGTTCATGTATTCGTCTCACCGGATGCAGAAGCCGTTCGGCTGGTCGATGCAGAATTGAAACGGATCGAGAAACGCTGATAACGGCCGGGCGGATATTCAAGACGCTCACGACCCGTGTCCGCGGCCGCATAGTAGCCATGCATTGATCGCCAAATCGATGCGCGAAGAACCGAGGATCCCACGCGAGACGCTCCGAGCCTGTCTGCAAAAAGAGTTTGGGCTGGTCCCAGCGACGATCGATTTCCTTCCGATTGGAAGGGACATGAATGCGGGCGTTTATCGCGTCTTGAGCGAGAAGGGAGCTCCTTACTTGCTCAAGGTCAAGTCCGGGGAATTCTACGCAGCGAGCTGCATCGTTCCGCGGTACCTCTCCGATGAGGGCATCGAATCTGTGGTCGCCGCGCTGCGAACAACGACAAACGGTTTGTGGGCGCGGGCTGGAGAATGGACCGTGCTCGTGTACCCCTACCTCGAAGGGGACACGGGCTGGCCGGAGATGTCCGAAGAGCATTGGAAGACCACAGGCGCCATCTTCAGACGGGTCCACGAGGTCGCGCTGCCGCCTGCGGGCTTTGACGGCGTGCGAAGGGAAACCTTCGACCCGTCAGGATACGCCCGCTCAATCGAGAACCTCGAGACACACCGGGAAACTTTGGGAGTCGGGGGTCGAAAGTCGGAACAGGCTCTCCGCCGCTCGTGGACAAAACACCGATCGACGATTTACGCGCTGCTCACCTCTATGGACAAGCTCGCAAGCGTGCTCCGGACACAAACCCGGCCACACGTCATCTGTCACGCAGACCTGCATCCGGGCAACCTGCTGCGTGACCGGGCCGGCAATGTATTCGTCGTCGATTGGGACGACGTGATGCTGGCTCCCAGAGAGCGAGACTTCATTTTTGTCGGAGAGACAGCTCACGCATCGCGCGAATACGGTTCTCCGTTCTTTCAGGGATACGGCGAGACGGAGATCGATTGGACTCTGCTTACCTACTATCGCTACGAGCGGGTGATACAAGACCTCGTCGAGGACGCCGGACAGGTGCTGTTTAGGGACGACCTGAGCGAGGAGGTAAAGTCCGAGGCCGCGCGGGCGTTTCGAGCGAGCCTCGAGGGCCGCAACTTCGCCGCCGCGCAGTCTGCCGCGGCGCATGTACCCGAAGACCTCACGGTACAAGGAATCGGCCGGAGGGGCGGCGGATCGATGCCACGGCCGCGAAGGGGCTGAGCCCCGGCCAGGGCCGCGGTGAAAGTACCAGATACGAAGTACGAGGTACGAAGGACCGCCTGCGGCGGAGTTTGTTTGGCAAAATCGCGTTGCCGACGCGTAACGGGCGAGTTTGTTGGAAGAAATGGCCCTCACCCCGCCTTCGGCGACCCTCGGCCCTGCGCGGGGTTAATTCCCGAGCCGACCGTAGGAGCGCAGAATGCATAGCGCCTCGATTGTCCGCCAGGAGCGGCCTTCCAGCTCTGTCGCCGGCGTCCAGACGAAGTATGTGATGGGCCATCCGCCGTCCGGCTGTTGAAGCCTTGCCAGTGCGTCCAGATGCGCATCGATTACCTCTTCAGCAAAAAGGCTACGGGCGATGCTCGACGGCGTTGGCGCGAAATCCAACGGCTTGAAGACCTCCCGCGGCTCATCCGGGTCAAGCGAGAGGTCGCCCAGTTGCAGCATCCGCTTCCCAAACTCTTCGAACACGCTCGCTGCCCGCGCCCGGTCGGGAACGTACTCGAGGAACGTCAGGACCGATCTCACCTCGTATCCGCCGATTTCCGCCTGCTCATCGATTTTTCGCCAGCAGAAGGCGGTTGCCGGATCTCGCCATGGGTGCTCGATCTTCCACTTTTGGAGAAGTCCCGCTACCGCGGCGGTCGGATTGAGCGAGGCAGGCGGGTTGTCGCTGGTCTCCCACCAGGGCGCCCTCGGGTAATCTCGAACGGACGGTAGAACCCAAGGAACCCCACCCTCGTCTGTTGTGATGGTCTGTAGATAGTCACACGCTCGCCCGATCATTGTTTCTTCGATCGCGCCGACCTGATCGAGCGTCCTGAAGGCGAACTCCGTCGGCACCGGCTGACTTACCGGCCCACGAATGTCCGGCTCGAGCCCGTTGCCAAAGCCGCCGTCCTTGTTCTGGTAGGGGCGCAGCGCTTCCAAAGCACGCATCATGTCGCCCCCTAGGAAGAGCGCCGCGAAGACTTGGCGTTCGAGTACACGAGCGTTCCGCCAGATGAAATCGGCGGCAGCACCGAGGTCTACGTGAGGATTCATCCGGTTGCTCCAGGAACGATTATCCGCGATTGAGGTGACACTCGGATGTCAGTAATGCGAGAGATGAGATGACCACGCTACGGATCGCCCAACCTTGAGCCGCCCGACGACCTCGGGAAGACGGCTTGAAGTGCTCGCTCGGCGAGTTTGTTTGGCACAACGGGTGCTGGCGCACCCGCTGTCATCCCTTCGTGTCCACCCAACCCTCAGGGCAGGTTCTCGCCGGAAGCCCTTTCAGCAGGTCACGTGGAGGATGGCTGCCACTGACTTGCGATCGGCCGCGGCGAGAAGCTCGCAGGCCTCGGCGGTAGGCCGAGCGACGACCTCCACCCGCCGTTTGGCGGCGGCGCGGTAGAGCTCGTCGGTAATCGGTAGCTGGCCGCTGGCGCCGGTACCGACGATAAGCAGCGGCGCCGACCAGGGGACCGCCTCGTCGGGGGTGAGCGGGGTATGTCCGTACGCCGCCCGTTGCTTCTTCGATGGCCCTTTCTTACGCCGCCGGATGCGACCCTTCTCGATGACGACGTCGTGGTCGAAGCGCCGGCCATCGATCTCGATCTGTCCAAAGGAGACGAGGCTGCACTTCATGACCGTCCTCACGGCAAATCATGCCACGGACCCGCAGATGGGGCCAGCCGCCGGGAGGACCAGTTCGTAGGGGCTATAATCCGAGTATCCACAACCGGCCCGCGAACGAACAGGCAGCACCGACATGAAGCGTGTTATCGGCCTTTTTGCGACGCTGTACCGCGAGCTACGGGACTCCCACAAGATCTTCCGTCCAGAGTGGGACTGGTGGCGCTGGGGGATCGGGTTGTGGCTCGATGCTGACCTGGACCCTGGCTTCGACTGGACTCACCTCTTGTTCTTTATGCATCTGGGGCCGTTCCGCTTGACCATGGGCCTCGAAGATAACGACTAAGGCAAAACGGGTGACCGCGCCTCAGAGGCGCTCCAGCGCTATCACGGGTATCTTTCGCGTCGTCCGTTGCTGGTACTCCGCGAACTGAGGGCGCAACGATGCCTGTTTCTCGAAGAGCCTATCGCGTTCCTCGCCGGTCATGATCGTGGCTCTCACCGGATAGCGGTCCGTGCCCACTTCGACAGTCGCGTCCGGATGTGCTTTCAAGTTGTGGTACCAGGCAGGGTGCTTCGGCGCGCCGCCCATCGAACCGAAGACGTAGATGCGGTCGCCCGGCCCGCCGGAAGCGCCGTCTTCACGCAGGTAGACCAGCGGCGTCGTGTGCGGCCGCCCGCTCTTCGCGCCCGTCGAGGTCACCAGCACCATCGGTGCGCCCGCGAACGGTCCCCCCACTCTGCCCTCGTTCATTCGAAACTCTTCAATGATCCCCCGGTTGTAGTTCTGCATACGATCCGTACCTCCGCTGCGATTATCCCCGCGCAGGTCTGTTAGGGCCAGGCGAGCTGGTCGCAGTGACATTGCCTCTTGGAGATCGCTTTCCGCTTCGGTTAGGGTAGAGGTGAGTGGAGGGAGGATGATGACGTCGCGGCGGAAGAGGGCAGGAGCTGATGAGGCCCCGGGCGCGCAAGGCGGCGAACGAACGGCCGCAAAAAACCCTTTTTTTGCAAAACGAATTCAGCGCTCATTGATCGGGCTAAGGCAATGGGAGGAGGATGACGTGGCGGTGGAACGGAATAAGAAACGCGGCGGCCGCCCTGGGACGCCGGACGGAAAGCAGTGGGCGCGACGGAACGCGATTAAGCATGGCGTGTTCGCGCAAACACCCGTGGTCCCCCCTCCTCGAGGACGAGAGGGACCGGGAGCGGCTGCGGCAGGATGTGCTCGACTGGTTTTTCCTGGATGGCGAGTTCCAGGAGCCGCTGCCTTAGTGGGGTTGACGTGGTTAAGGAAGGTGGCCGAAGCGAAAAAGGGACTGCCGAGGCCGGCCCGGGGGCCGGGCGCCGCCCCAGGCGCTCGGCCCCAATGGTCGGGAAGGAGGTCGCTAAGTGTCGCTTCGATACGGTCGCCGGCCGGTGTCGCTCGCGCTGCTAGAGGAGGTCGAACATCACCGCCGGTTGCTCAAGCATGACCAGCACCAGGAACGGCCAGGCGAACCAGCGGAAAAGACCGAGAAACCACTCCACTCCCCGATGTATCACTCCACTTGCCTCCTTTTCCGCGGACTCTAGCGTCGTTCTCCTTCTTCCAGTAAGCGCTGCTTGCCCCGGTAGCGCCAGCCTCTATCAACGTTCGTTTGTGGAAAGGCGGCGGCTGGTTGTTGACGCTCCTCATGCGGACCCGGCTGAGGCGGAATCGAACCCACTTGGCATGCAAGCGGCCCGCCGGTTTCGGCTTAACGAACCCACAACCGAAGCGGCGCAGGTGCCGGGCTAGAGCGGTCGTCTTCATGGCTGGAAGGGAGGCGTTGGGGCGAGATTATACCTGCGAAGGAGGAGTTCGATGATGGCGGCAGGCCGACAGAAGCTCGCTCAAGCCTCTACGTATGAATGCTCCCGGTGCGGTGATGAGTATCCGTTGGCGGGCGGCGATGACGAGTTACTGGTGATGATCCACCGGTTGCTGCATCTGGCTGCGGACTGGCGGTTCGTGTCGGCGGCGGGGCAACTGTCGGGCCAGCAGACGGGAGAGAAGCTTGCGACGGAGTGACGAGCACGAAGGGTCGATGTACGAGAGACGAGGGAGGAGGAACGAACTTTAGATGTCCTCGAAGTGCGTCAGTTGCTTGATGCGGCGGTAGCGGTCGAGGATCTCGTCGAAGGAGAGGCGTTCGAGGCGGCGGGTGCCGAAGTCCTCGACGCAGAAAGAGCCCATGACGCTGCCGAAGATGACGGCGCGGCGAAGGGTGGCCTGGTCTAGCTCCGGCTTTTGGGCGAGGTAGCCGAAGAAGCCGCCGGCGAAGCTGTCGCCGGCGCCGGTGGGGTCGACTTCGTCCTCTAAGGGATAGGCGGTCACGGCAAAGATATCGTCCTCGTTGAAGAGCATCGAGCCGTGCGAGCCGCGGGTCGCGACGAGCATCCTCGGGCCCATCTTCTGGATGGCGGCGGCTGCCTTGCGAAGGTTGTATTCGCCCGAGAGCTGACGGGCCTCCGCATCGTCGACTTTGAGAATGTCCGCGCGCTTGAGGACATCGCGTAGATGCTGGGGCGTCGTCTCGATCCAGAGGTTCATCGAGTCCATGCCGACGATGCGCTTCGAGGTTACCTGGTCGAGCACGCTGAGCTGGAGCGAGGGGTGCATGTTACCGAGGAAGACGATGTCTGCCTCTCTATACGAGTCGGGCAGGCTGGGCTGGAATTGCTCGAACACATTGAGGTCGGTGAAGAGCGTCTCGCGGCTGTTGAGGTTGTAGCTATACTCGCCGCCCCAGCGAAAGGTCTTGCCGCGAGCGTGCTCGACGCCCTGGAGGTCAATCCGCCTGCCCTCAAACACCCGCATGTGCTGCTCGTTGAAGTCCTTGCCGACAACGGCGACGAGGTTGACGTCGGTGAAATAGGAGGCGGCGACAGCGAAGTAGGTGAGGGAGCCGCCGACAACATCGTCGGCCTGACCGAAGGGCGTCTTGATGGTGTCGAGAGCGATGGAGCCGACGGCGACGATGGACATGCGTCGGGAGTATAGCGGAGGGAGGTGCGAGGTGAAAGAGAAATGAGAGATGAGAAGGGTGAAAGGCCAAGGAGCCTAGAGACTCGAAGGAGGGCAGGCATAAAGCCTGAAGGTCGAATCGTACGGGGCTAAGTACGAAAGAAGAAATGCGTTTACGAGTGGTGCAGCTTCTGGTAAACTGGCGCCACCGTTGAGGAGGGGCTACGCAAAATGGACAACATCATACGGGTGTGCATAGTCGCCGGCTTTGAGCCGCTGCGACTGGGGCTGGTGAAGACGCTGGGAGGCTCACCGGATATCGAAATCGTCGGCGACACGACGAGCCTTGGGGACATGATCGCGAACGCGGCGCTGCGCGACGCGGACGTCTTCGTGGTGGACGTGGATGCGCTGGGAGGAGCCGCGCAGGGGACTGTGGCGCAGCTGAACGAGTGGCTGCCGGCGCTTAAGGTCCTGTTCCTGGGCAACCAGGAAGACGCGCGCGTAATTAGCCCAGACGACCTGCCAGGGTACATGAAGCTAAACACGGTCGGATTCATCTTCCGCGATGGGCCGACGGCGCGAGTGATCGATGCCGTGCGCCTGGTGGCGCAGGGTACTTTCGTCTGCGAGGCGGACGTGATCAAGCGGATCCTGGTGCGGCTGATGCACTGGGCGAGCTATACGGAGACACAGACGGAAACGCTGACGGAGCGGGAGATAGAGGTGCTAACGATGATCGCGCAAGGCGCCTCGAACAAGGAGATCGCCCAGGAGACGTTCCTTTCCCAGGGAACCGTCAAGGCGCATGTCAGCCACATCATGTCGAAGTTGCGGGTGGAGAGGCGGACGGACCTCGTGCGGGTGGCGTTAACCAAGGGGCTAGTGCCGCTCAACGAGGAACAGGTCCACTAAGAAATACGGGGCACCGAAGAAGTTCTCGGGCTGCGGTAATTTCTGTAGTCCACCGGCGCAGGTGTTGACGTAAGATGTCGACAGAATGGCCGGGGCGCGCGACGTTGACGAATCGCTTTTCCGCCGGGTGTCCTCGCTTTCGCTCGGCGAGCAACGCTGGCTAAAGCTGGCAATACAGGCGCTCAGGACGACGGATGCCGCCCCGACCCTGGAGCCGGAGACCCACGAGGAACCGCCCCCGCAGCCGCGACGGCTGAGGGCGGCGAACCTCGAGGACGTGATTACAGGTAAGGCAAACCTGCGCGAGCAGCTCGAGTCGTACCCGGAGCTTGCGGGCGAGCTGGAAGGACTGGCGGACGTGATCGATATGCTGCGAGAAGCAGGCGAGCGGCGTCGGCGTAAGGGTGAGGACATCCTGCGGGAGCTTCTGGAAGGTGAGGGGCAGGAGGAGAGCGGAGGAGATGGGCCCCGGGAGCGGCCGAAGGGTTAGGCTCCGGTCGATCACGTCGCAAATGTCCGCGTGGGTAGCCGCGGAGCTACGCACGCACGACCCAGCCCAGATTTCAATCGCGATCACCCGCTATCGACCACAGCGCTCGAAGCAGCCGTGGAGCGTCTGGGCGATCAAGGCGCGATCGGATTCGGGGTTGAGGGGCGGTGGAAGGAGGACGATCCGGCCGCGATCAACCGTGAGCTCGACGGCGACGGCACCACCGCCGCGACTGCGGGCAAAGACACGCGCGTAGTCGCTAAAATTAGGTGCGGCCTCGTCCAGTGTCGTGCGGTAAGCAAGGCGAGAGGAAAGCTCGGTGATGTAAGGGGCGAAGGGATGATCCTGGTCGGTCAGCTCGGCGCCAGGATTCCCGAACCCGGGCAGGAGGTGCTCCTGATAGCGGAAGCCGGGCGGCGCTGGAAGCCAGGCGTAGCGCCGCCAGCCGTAACTCTCCGCTACGCCCGGGTGCGCGACATCCGGATGGGCCAGGCAGGCGATGACGCCGCCGCGAGCGAGAAACCATTCGCTCTCACGCCGGCGCATCTCTAGGAGTTGCTGGAGGCTAAAGGCGTGCGCAGTGCTCGGGCCGTTTGTGACGGGATGTCCAGCGAAATTCCTGTGTTCCGCCTCGCCGGAGACGACTTCTTCGACGGCCCTCGAAACCGCGGCCGCGTCGACGATTAGCCGGGCGTAGTCGCTGAAGGCGGGGGCCGAAACGAAGGAATAGTTATCGAAGGAAACGCGCGGCAGAGGAATGCCGATGACGAGGGTGCGCATGATGGTCAACCCAGGTTGAGTGATCTGAGGTAGGCCCGGAGGTCCTGGCCTAAATCCTCGCGTTGCAGAGCCACGTGAATAGACGCCTGAAGAAGGCCGAGCGGGCGCCCGGTGTCGAAGCGAAGGCCTTCGTATTCAAAGGCGTAGACAGGCTGGCGAGCGATGAGGCGGTCGAAGGCGTCCATAAGCCAGATCTCACCGGAGCGTCCGGGTGGCGTCTCTGCGAGGACATCAAAGATGTCCGATGTGACCACGAAACGGCCAACGGTAGCCAGATTGGAAGGTGCTTCGGCAACCGGCGGTTTCTCGACGACGCCGCGAACCTCATGAAGGCGCGGTCCGAGGGGCCGAGGATCGATCACTCCGTACTGCACGACTTCTTCGCGCGGCACCTGCTGGACGGCGAGGACGGTGTGGCCGAAACGGTCGAAGACGTCGATGAGCTGGCCGATTGCGGGGACGTCGTCGAAGATGACGTCATCCGGAAAGAAGACCGCGAACGGTTCCTCGCCCACCAGGTCTCGGGTGATTGTGACGGCATGGCCGTTACCGAGACGCTCTTTTTGGTGAACATAAGCTATGGAGACCTCGGCCGGCTTCTTTACGGCAGCGAGAAGGGTGTGCTTCTGCGCTAATTCCAACACGCTTTCGAGTTCGAAGTCACGGTCGAAGTAGCCCTCGATAGCGGTCTTGGAGGCGTTGGTAACCATGATGATCTGGTCAAGCCCGGCTGCAAGCGCTTCTTCTACGATGTAGTGGATGACGGGACGATCGACCAGAGGGAGCATCTCCTTGGGGACGGCCTTGGTGGCCGGGAGAAGCCGTGTGCCGTAGCCCGCGGCGAGGATGACGGCCTTGCGGACGTTCATACGGCGGCGCGAAAGTTCATGGCGTTGTTGCGAGCGTAGTCTATCTCAGGTGCGAAGGGGCGACAAGGAGAGGTGCTGAACGCGGCTCGCCGAGCAACACGCGAATCGGGCAAAGGGTTGTCCGGGACGGTTACAGGCACATAACAGTTTGTTCGCCGCAACTATCGCCCGAATTCGCTGCAGTTATGTGCAGCTTGACAGAGCCGAACATAATCGTGATACCATTTGCGCGGTCGTGCTAGACGGGGAGCTAGCGGTGCCCTGTACCCGCAATCCGCTATAGCGGGGTTGAAGTCCCGCTCGAGGTCCAGGGTCCGCGGAGACTGCTGTCAGCATGTCAGCGTCGATGGCCTGGCCCTGCGCGGCGAGACGCTGCGAACCCCGTCAGGCCCGGAAGGGAGCAGCGGTAAGTGGTTAGTTTCGGGCGCCGCAGATAAACCGGGTTGGAGCTGCCGGCTGGCGGCAAGTCTGCGGTCCGGATCGACAGTGGGTGCACGGCCAAAGCCACTGGCCCAGGCTAATTTGGGCCCAAACTGGATAAGGTGTTGCTGAGAGCCAACGCCAGGCGTCCGGTACTGTACCGGCCACCGGTGGCGCCCGACAGGCGCCGAAAAAGACGGAGCTCCTCGAACAGCCACCTTCATCTCGCAGTGGCATTAGCCCTCGCCACGTCGTCTTTGATCGCGGTGATCATTCCGATCACCCGTACGCAAGCGAAGCAGCACGCGTCTGCGCAGCCGGCTTCGGCGGTGATGAACTTACCTAGTCGAGCGGGCGCAGAAGGGGGTACAACGGCGGAAAGCGTCCGGCCGCCGCTGGGCAGCGGGCTTTTCCCGCAGCCGCTCCTATCGGCCGCGGCCCGGCTGGCTGCGGGAAGCCCGTTCGCTTCTCCGGGGACGCAGCCAGCGCTGATAATGACACGCGAGCGGGCCGTCTCCTTTACTGTCCATGAGGACGGCTACTCAGCTACTTACTCGTCCATGCAGACAACCGTGGGGCAGGCGCTGGCCAGCGAGGGCGTGCATATCCAAGACGGTGACTTTGTCTCGCCCGCAGGGAACGAGATATTGAGTCCAGGAGCGCACGTATACGTCAGCCACGCGGTACCCGTGAATCTGGTCGTCGCTGGGGAAGTTCAGAAGGTGAGGACGCACGGCCGGACCGTCGGTGACGTGCTGGCTCAGGCCGGGGTTTCGCTTCAGTCCGAGGACTACGTAGCACCGAGCGCGAGCAGCTCCGTGCGCGCGGATATGGCAATCAGCGTAACGACCGTACGTGACATGACCGAGGTCAGCGAGGAACCGGTCGAGTACGCGAGTATCATTCGATACGACGCCGAAATAGCGAACGGCCAGCGGGTGGTCACGCAGTGGGGCGAAAATGGGTCGTACCGAAAAGAGTACCGGGTGCGACTGATAAACGGCCGGGAGATCTGGAGAGAGCTTGTCAATGAGGAGATCGTTCCGCCGACTGATGAGGTGGTGAGCGTTGGCACGCACGTGAATCCGGCGGCAGCGCCGGCTCCGGCGCCGGCGCCAGCGGTAGATGTGCCGGCGCAGCCGGGCTGCTCTGGGTCGATGCATGTTTATGCGACCTGGTATACGGCAGCGAGCGCCGCCGGCAGCGGGGTAACCAAGACCGGAACCGGCGTCTACAGAGGGATTGTGGCGGTCGATCCACGGGTGATTCCGCTTGGAACGCGAATGTACATCCCGGGATACGGCTATGGGATTGCCGCGGACACAGGTGGTGACATCGTCGGCAATCATATCGACTTGGGCTACGCCGCGGACGACCTTAAAGACTGGCGAACGCGGTGGGTCGATATTTGTATCTTGTAGCCGTCAGCCGTCAGCCCTGGCTTTCAGCTCAAGAGTCCACTCTCGGTTGAAAGCAACAACCGGGGCAAACGTTTCGTATCATGCACGCATGAGAGCGCGTGCGCGTGCACGACCGCGGAAAAGCCTCGGACAGCATTGGCTGACCGACCGGGCAGCCCTGAGGCGGATCGTGGATTCGATGGAGATCCGCGACGACGAGACAGTCATCGAGATCGGCGCGGGGACGGGCCTGCTGACTGGACTGCTGGCGGAGCGCGCGACGCGGCTGATCGCCGTAGAGCTCGATGAGCGCCTCGCTTCCCGGCTCGGAGAGAGGTTCGCGGGGTGCGACAACGTTGCGGTTCTTGCCTCCGATGTTCTGGAGATTTCCCCGGGGGAGCTGCTGACGGCTGGCGGCGGAAGCATGCCTTACGTAGTCGTGGGCAACCTGCCGTACTTCATTGGAACGGCGATCGTCCGGCAATTCCTGGAAGCAACAGTGCGTCCACGCCGGCTTGTTGTGACGCTTCAGGCGGAAGTGGCGGAGAGCATGACGGCACCCCCCGGAAGAATGAGCTATCTCGGCGTCGAGGTGCAGACCCTCGCGATGGCGAAGGTCTTGTTTCGCCTCGCGCCGCGCGCCTTCAACCCGCCGCCGAAGGTTCGCTCTGCCGTCGTTCGGCTCGATCTGCTGGAGCCAGCGGAAGTTGAGGTGGACGACCGCGATGCGTTCTTGAGCCTGGTGCGGGCAGGATTCGCTGCGCCGCGCAAGCGATTGCGCAACTCGCTGGCGGTGGGATTGCGAATCACTGCGACTGAGGCCGCTGCGATCTTGGCTGAGGCACAGGTAGACGGCGACCAGCGCCCGGCGAACCTGAGTCTGGGCAACTGGCGAGAGGTGTATTTTGCCTACAGGCAAAGCGTCGGGCGGGTCTAAAGACCTGGCTCACCTCGCGGTGAGCCGTCCCTACAATTCGGAACGGGTAAGCAACGAATGAGGATGCGAACCGTCGCACCGGCGAAGATTAACTGGACGCTGGAGGTACTGGGGCGCCGAGAGGACGGCTATCACGAGATACGGTCGGTGATGCAGACGATCGATTTGTGTGATGAGCTGTGGGTCTCGTCGGCACCAGATCTCCTTGCGCGCAGTGTGGTTCCTGAGAATCCTCCCCCGGGAAGCGTCACCCTGAGGCCGCTTCCGCACCTTTTCAGCTACGCGGGGAACGAGAGTGTCGCAGGCTACGACGGCGTATTAGGAGAAACCGTTGTTCGCGCGCTTCGGCTGCTCGACCCCGAGGGCCGGAAGGACGCTCGCATCGGTTTAACGAAGAAGATACCGATTGCGGCCGGTTTGGGGGGTGTGTCCGGCGGGACGGCCTTGGCTGAGGGGCGCGGAGAGCGTGTTACGCCTCTCCCAGACGCGCTCACGGCTTGGCTTGTGCTTTTGGTACCGCCGATCAAGCTGCCGGATAAGACGAAGCGGATGTACGAGGCGGTAACGGCCGAGGACTTTAACGACGGCTCGCACAGCGAAGGTCTGTCCCAACGGTTGCAACGGGCGAAGCCTGTGCGAGAAGAAGACCTGTACAACGTATTCGAGAACCGATCGTACCAGATGTTCGAGGGCTTGGAGATCTATCGCGACGCTTTGACGGGCGCCGGAGCGGAGGCGGTGCACCTGTCGGGGGCCGGGCCTGCGTTGTTCACATTGGCCGAAGGCGAGGCGGCAGCGCTCAAGCTGAAGGAGCGCATACATGCACCGGGGGCGAAAGTTCTCGTGACGCGGACGCTTACGGACGCGGAGGCGACGGCCATCGTCGAGTAGCACGGCCAG
>WNGD01003706.1_pt1 | contig 15328 bp, 11 predicted proteins | sample 5400671 | NCBI WGS metagenome assembly WNGD01 (sample SAMN13153369, study PRJNA577476) | soil metagenome | isolation source: 40 cm soil or saprolite under grassland replicate 2 | place: USA:California | collected 2016-06-15 | reverse complement strand
GCGGCACGTTCCGGCGTGGAGATCAACTAACGGGCGGAGCCGCGCAGGCGGGAGAAGAGGCCGGATGAGGAGAGGTGGCCGGTCTCGCCGCGCAGCTCGGCGAGGGAGCGGAGCAGGCGGCGTTCCTCGTCGGCGAGGTCGGTGGGAGTTTCGACGGCGAGCTCGACCAGGAGGTCGCCGCGGCGGCCCCAGCCGTCGGAGGCGGGGACGCCGCGTTTGCGGAAGCGTTTGATGGTGCCGGACTGGGTGCCGGGCTCGACCTCGACGGGCAGCTCGTCGCCGTCGAGGGTGTCCAGCGACAGCGTGCCGCCGAGCGCGGCGACCGTCAGGGGGACCGAGAGCTTACAGGTCAGATCGTGGCCATTGCGGCCGAAGACGGGGTGGGGCGCGACCGTGACCTCGATCCAGAGGTCGCCGGGCTGGCCGCCGTACTGGCCGGCGTGGCCGCGGCCGGGGAGGCGCTCGCGGGTCCCGTCCTCGACGCCGGGGGCGATGTCGATGGCGATCTTGACGTCCTTGGCGACGACGCCCTGGCCGTGGCAGCGGGTGCATGGGGTGCGGACCTCGTAGCCGCTGCCGCTGCACTTGGCGCAGGTCGAGGCGGTGACGATCTGGCCGAGGACCGACTGGCGCACGGTGCGCTGCTGGCCGCTGCCGTTGCAGCGGGGGCAGACCGTCGGGTCGGTGCCGCGTTCGGCGCCGGAGCCGTGGCAGCGGTCGCAGGCACCGGCGAGGCGGACCGGGACCTCCTTCTTGGCGCCGAAGACCGACTCCTCGAAGCGCAGCTCCACGCGGGCCGCGGTGTCGGCGCCGCGGCGGGCGCGGGAGCGTGGCCGGCTCCGCGCCGCGAAGGGGCCGGTGCCGAAGAACTGGCCGACGAGGTCCTCGAAGGTGGCGAAGCCGAACGGGTCGTCCGCGAACCCGGCGCCGGCGGGGACGCCCTCCTCGCCGAAGGCGTCGTAGCGCTGCCGCTTGTCCGGGTCGGAGAGGACGCTGTAGGCCTTGCTGACCTCCTTGAAGCGCTCCTCGGCGGCGGCGTCGCCGGAGTTCACGTCCGGGTGGTGCTGGCGGGCCAGCCGCCGGTAGGCACGCTTGATCTCCTCCTGGGACGCGTCCCGGGAGACACCGAGGAGGTCGTAGTAGTCGGTCAAGCGTCTCCCCTACATCCTGGCTCGAGTGCTAACGCTTTCTAGCGCTCGACGTCGTCCAGAACGGCGCCGAGGTAGGAGGCAACGGCTTGCACCGCGGCCATGGCACGAAGGTAATCCATCCGGGTGGGTCCGAGCACCCCGATCGTTCCGGTCGTATCGCCCGCGGGGTAGGTGGCGGTCACCAGCGAGACGGCCTCCATCCCCTCGACCTTGTTCTCCGAGCCGATCACCACCGACAGCTGGTGGTCGCTGGTGCGCATCGTGGCCTCAAGCAGCCGCAGCAGCAGGACCTGCTGCTCCAGCGCCTCGTAGACGCGCCGGATGGTGTCGAGGCCGTCGAACACCCCTGGCCCGGCGATGTGCGCCTGGCCGCCGACCCAGACCCGCTCGGTGGATCGGTCGCTGGCCAGCTGCCCGATCGCGTCGGCCAGGACGGCGAACAGCCCGCGCCGCTCGGGGCGGACCTGCGGCGCCATGCCGGACAGGGCCAGCTCGGCACGGCTGAGCCGCTCGCGGACCAGCTTGTCGTTGAGCTGGCGGCGCAGCTCGTCCAAGTCCTCGTTGGTGACCTCGCTGGCGCTCTCGATGATGCGCTTGGAGACCTGGCCGGTGTCGACGATCAGCACCATCAGGACCACATGCGGGCTGAGCAGCACCAGCTCGACGTGGCGGAGCCTGGCGTTGTCGATCGCCGGGGTGGTGACCATCGCGGTGTAGCGGGTGAGGGTGGCCAGCAGCAGCGAGGTACGCTGCAGGATCTCCTCCAGCCCGGCGGTGCCGGTCAGGTAGCGGACCACCGCCTCCTCCTGCGCGTGGGCGAGGTCGTTCACCCCCGACAGCGAGTCCACGTAGAAGCGGTAGCCCCGCTCGGTCGGGACCCGCCCGGCGCTGGTGTGCGGGTGGGAGAGGTAGCCTTCGGCCTCCAGCACGGCCAGCTCGTTGCGAATGGTCGCGGGTGAGACGCCGAGGGTGTAGCGCTCGGACAGAGCCTTCGACCCGACCGGCTCGGCGGTCTGGATGAAGTCGTGGACAACTGCGCGCAGCAGCAGCGCCTTCCGTTCATCAAGGCTCATGAGCTGAGCGTAGCAGTCCGAAAGGGCGACTGCTAAGCCGAGCAGGCGGACACATTTGCGCCTGGTTTGTCAGGAACATCCCCGCCCGAGGATCCATGCGACCGTCACGGCGCGAGGCGGCTCACCACTTCGCCGTGCAGGAACATGCCCTGCTCGCTGAGGCGCAGGCCCGGACCCGGGCCCTGGCCCTGGTCCTGGTCGCCGGGGTTGTCGTGAGCGAGCAGGCCGGCGGCGCGCAGGTTGGCGACCTCGGCGCCGGTTGGGTCGGCGCCGAGCACGCGGGCCTCGGCGGCGCTGAGGCCGTCGCTGGTGCGCAGGCGCAACGCCAGCGCCTCGAAGCGGGCCTGGCCGGCGTCGAGCGTCTCCTCGCCCGCGACGGGACGGCGGCCGGCGCGGACCGCCGCGAGGTAGTCCGGCACGCTGCCGGTGTTCCAGCGGCGGGTCTCGCCGGTGAACTCGTGGGCGCCCGCGCCGAGGCCGAGGTAGTGGCCGCGGCGCCAGTAGGTGCGGTTGTGGCGGCTGGCCTGGCCGGGCTTCGCCCAGTTCGACACCTCGTAATGCTCGTAGCCGGCGGCTGCGAGGGTCTCGCAGGTGGTGTGGTAGCGGTCGGCGAGCAGGTCCTCGTCCGGCTCGGCCATGCGGCCGGCGGCGACCAGACGGCCGAACTTGGTCGCCGGTTCGATCGTGAGGGCGTAGGCGGACAGGTGGTCCGGCTCCAGGGCGACCGCGGCGGCCAGGGAGCTGACCCAGGACGCCTCGTCCTCCTCGGGGCAGCCGTAGATCAGGTCGAGGCTGAGGCTGAGGTCGGCACCGGCCCGGGCGGCGGCGGCGCGGAGCGCCGCGACCGCCTCGCCAGGGCGGCGGGCGTCGTGGGTGCGGCCGAGCGCCGCGAGCACCTGGCCGTCGAAGCTCTGCGCGCCCATCGAGACGCGGTTCACCCCGGCGGCGACGAGGGTGGCGGCGACCTCGGGGGTGACCGTCTCCGGGTTGGCCTCGACGGTCACCTCCGGGTCGGGCGCGAACGGCAGCAGGGCCCGCAGGCGGTCGAGGACCCGGGCCAGGTCCGCGGCCGGGAGCAGCGTCGGCGTGCCGCCGCCGACGAACACGCTGGTCACGGTCGGGCGCTCGGCCTCCGCACGAACCAGCGCGGCGACGGCCAGCTCCGCCTCGGCGAGCAGCGCCGCGGCGTACGGGCGCCGCAGGCCCTCCATGCCCGTGTAGGTGACGAAGTCGCAGTAGTGGCAGCGGCTCAGGCAGAACGGGACGTGCGCGTAGACCCCGAACAGCGCCGGGTCGGTGAGGACAGCGTCGACCTCCCGGCGGGCCGCCGGATCGGCGAGCGTCGCGACCGTCACCGGCTGTTGTCCCCGTCGTCGGTCCGCAGGGCGGCGACGAAGGCCTCCTGGGGCACTTCGACGCGGCCGATCTGCTTCATGCGCTTCTTGCCTTCCTTCTGGCGCTCCAGGAGCTTGCGCTTGCGGGTGATGTCGCCGCCGTAGCACTTGGCGAGCACGTCCTTGCGCCGCGCGGTGATGGTCTCGCGGGCGATCACCTTCGAGCCGATCGTCGCCTGGATCGGCACCTCGTAGAGCTGGCGGGGAATCAGCCGCTTCAGCTTGGTCGCCATGGCGCGGCCGTAGGCGTAGGCCTTGTCCCTGTGGACGATCGCGGAGAAGGCGTCCACGGGTTCCCCCTGCAGCAGCAGGTCGACTTTGACCAGGTCGGCGGCGCGGTAGCCGCTCGGCTCGTAGTCGAGCGAGGCGTAGCCGCGGGTGCGCGACTTCAGCTGGTCGAAGAAGTCGAAGATGATCTCGGCGAGGGGCAGCTGGTAGCGCAGCTCGACCCGTTCCTCCGAGAGGTACTCCATGGTGTCGAGCACGCCGCGGCGGCTCTGGCACAGCTCCATCACCGGCCCGATGAAGTCCGCCGGGGCCAGCACCATGGAGGACACGTACGGTTCCTCGATCCGCTGGACGCGGCCCGCTTCGGGAAGCTCGCTGGGGTTGGAGACGGTCAGCTCGCGGCCGTCCTCGGTGAAGACGTGGTAGGCGACGTTCGGGGCGGTGGTGATCAGGTCGAGGTCGAACTCGCGCTCCAGGCGTTCGCGCACGATGTCCATGTGCAGCAGGCCGAGGAAGCCGCAGCGGAACCCGAATCCCAGCGCCGCCGAGGTCTCCGGCTCGTAGACCAAGGCCGCGTCGTTGAGGCGCAGCCGGTCGAGCGCGTCGCGCAGGTCCGGGAAGTCGTCGCCGTCGATCGGGTACAGGCCCGAGTACACCATCGGGCGGGGCTCCCGATAGCCGGGCAGCGGGGTGGCCGCCCCGGCCGGGCCGGCGGCCGTGATGGTGTCGCCGACCTTGGCCTGGCGGACGTCCTTGACCCCGGGAATCAGGTAGCCGACCTCGCCGGCCGCCAGGTCCTTGGTGGGTACGGCCTCGGGGGCGAACACCCCGACCTCCTCGGCTTCGGAGACCACGCCGGTGGCCATCATCTTGACCCGCTCGTGCGAGACCAGGCGCCCGTCGATCATCCGGACGTAGGCGATGACGCCCCGGTAGGAGTCGTAGAGCGAGTCGAAGATCAGCGCGCGGGCGGGCGCCCCGGGGTCGCCCTTGGGCGGCGGGACGCGCCGGACCAGGGCCTCCAGCAGGATGGGGACGCCCTCGCCGGTCTTGGCGGAGACGCGCAGCATCTCCTCGGCGGGGACGCCGAGCACCTGCTCGATCTCGCGGGCGACCCGCTCGGGCTGCGCCGCCGGGAGGTCGATCTTGTTGATCACCGGGATGATCGCCAGTTCGGCCTCGAGCGCCAGGTAGAGGTTGGCGAGCGTCTGCGCCTCGATGCCCTGGGCGGCGTCGACCAGCAGGACCGCGCCCTCGCAGGCCTCAAGGGCCCGCGAGACCTCATAGGTGAAGTCCACGTGGCCGGGGGTGTCGATCAGGTTCAGCACGTAGTCGAGCCCGTCGGCGGCCTGGTAGGCGAGCCGGACCGCCTGCGCCTTGATGGTGATGCCGCGCTCGCGCTCCAGATCCATCTTGTCGAGGTACTGGGCGCGCATCTGCCGCTCGTTCACCGCGTGGGTCAGGTCGAGCAGTCGGTCGGCGAGGGTCGACTTGCCGTGATCGATGTGGGCGATAATGCAGAAATTGCGTAGACGCGCAAGGTCCATTGGCAGCGGCGCCGAAGGCGGCGATCGGTTGTCGCCGGGCTTCAATGGTCCTCCGCTTCGCCGACCTCCGGCCCGGCAGGCGGCGACTGGTCGACGTTTCGAGGCGGTTCCATGGGTGTGCTCTAGTCCTTCGGGACGATCCAACTGGGCAGCGAGCATACCTGACGGCGCTGGTCGCGGGCCCCCTCGCACCGCCGTGTGACGTTGAGGGTACGCGAGCCGCTGTGCTAGCCTGCCGGAGTTGCGACCAATCCCATGCAGAGCAGAGGGCTGACCTTCCTTGGCCAACATCAAGTCCCAGATCAAGCGGAACCGGCAGAACGAGGCGCGCCGGATGCGGAACAAGTCCGTCCGCTCCGCGCTCAAGACCTACGCCCGCCGGGTCCGCGAGAGCCTCGCCACCGGCGACAGCGCCACCGCCGAGACGGCCTACCGCCACGCGGCCCGCGCCTACGACAAGGCGGCCAGCAAGGGGGTCATCCACCCCAACAACGCCGCCAACCACAAGGCGAGCCTCGCCAAGGCTCTGCATCGCGTCAGCGAGTAGGGGCCCTCGGCGTCACCGACATTGAGGGCGGCCACCTGGCCGCCCTTCTTGCTGTCTCGCCATATCGGGCGGCCGCCTTATCGGGCGCCCGCCGCCGCGATCCGCGTCACCACCAATTCCGCCAGGAGCCGAGCCGGCAGGCCGCCGTTGCGGACCTCCGCGTCGGCGGCGGCGATCAAGTCGAGCGCGCGCCGCAGGTCGTCCGGGCGGAACCCGCGCGCCTGGCGCCGGGCCCGGTCAACCTGCCAGTCGCGGACTCCCCCGCCGATCGCCTGCGCGACCTGGCCCTTGGGGGCGTTGCCGTAGTCGACCACCCGCAGCAGCAGCCGCAGCTGCCGTGCCAGCATCCCCAGCAGCCCCAGCACCTCCTCTCCCTGGCCGAGCAAAGAGTCCAGGTGCCGGAGGGCGGCCTGTGGCTCCCCACCGAGCACCGCGTCGGTCAGCTCGAAGACTCCCCGATCCGCTGTGGGGGTCAGGAACTCCCCCACCTGCGCCCGGGTCCACACCGTCGGCGGCGGCACCGCCACGTGCAGCTTCAGCGCCGCGCCGGCCAGCTCCCGCAAGTCCTGCCCAACCGTGTCCAGCAGCGCCGCGACCGCGCCGTCGTCGGCCTTGCGGCCGAGGCGGCGGATCTCAGCCCGCAACCAGGCCGCCCGCTCCGACGGCTTCAGCTTGGCGGCCGTCACCGTGACCGCGTGCTGCTGCAGGTCCTTGAAGAACTTCGCCACCCGGCCAGGCCCGGCTGCCCGCAGCACCAGCACGGTCCCCGGGCTCGGGTCCGCCGCCGCCGCCAGCACCGCCCCGCGCGCCGCCGCGTCCAGCGTCTCCGCCTCCCGCACCACCACGATGCGGCCGCCCCCGAACAACGACGCGGTCGCCAGGCCCATCGCGAACCCGTCCGGCAGCGCCCCGCCTGAGACCTCCTCGACGCTCGTGCCGGCCCCAAGGCCCGCCTTGGCCGCGGCGACCGCCTCAGCAACCGCCCGTTCGGCAAGCAGCTCCTCCTCACCGATCACCAGCGTGACGGGCGCCATCCCTTGCGTACTCTGACTCGGCATCGCCAAAGACTATCCTGCTGCGGTGACGCTCGGCCCGGTCACGCTCGCGGGGAAGTCGATCGCCGCTACCGTGACCTGGCCGCCAGCACCGGGCCAGACCGGCGACGCCATCGCCTGACGATCGCTGCGCACGCCAGGACAGTGATGGCTGGCAGCGCTCGGGCGGGGCCGTGCAGGGTGACGGTCGCGCCCGGGAGCTGGGCGGCGGCCTGGGCGACGGCCAGCAGGGCCGCGAGGAATGGGGCGGCCAGGCGGCAGGCCACGACGGCGAGCGGCGGGACGACCGGCGCGGCGAGCGCGGCAACCACACCGAGGAGCATCGGCGGAGTCGCCAGCGGGAGCGCGAGGAGGTTCGCGGGCAGGCCGGCGAGGGAGAGCTGCCCGAGTGCCAGCGCGGCGGCGGGGAGCGCGGCGGCCTGGGCGCCGAGTGCGAAGCCGGCGGCGGCGCGGACCGGCTGCGGCAGCCACCGGGGCAGCGCGCGGGCGATTGGCGGGGCCCAGCCCCAGGACCCCGGCGGTGGCGGCGACCGACAGCTGGAAGCCGAGCGTGGCGGCGAGGCTGGGGTTGGCGAGCAACAGGAACATCACGGCGAGGCAGAGGGCACGGCGCCCGCCGGGGCCTCGGCCGGTGGCGACTCCGGCGAGGACCAGGGCGGCCATGACGCTGGCGCGCAGCACGCTCGGCTCCCAGCGGGTGAGCAGCGCGAACGCGATGGTCAACAGGACGCCGACAGCGGCGAGCGAGGGCCGGCCGGCCCCGAGGGCGGCGGCGAGCCCGAGGCCTGCCGCGAGCAGCACCGCCAGGTTCTCACCACTGGCGGCGAGCAGGTGGGAGAGGCCCGCATCCTTGAAGACACGGTCGAGGGTGGGGCTGAGCAGCGAGGTGTCGCCAAGCGCCATCCCGACCAGCAGACCGGCGTGCTCGGGCGGCAGGCTCGCCCGGGCGCTGCCACGGGCCGCGGCGCGGAACGCCTCGCTCGACCGCAGCAGGCGCGAGCGGGACGGTGCCCAAGCCTCCAGGTGTGGCCGGCGCAGGGTGACCGGCGCCTGGTCGCTGACGCCGATCCGGCTGGGATGGGCTGCCGGCGCGACTCCCGCGTGCAGGCGGAGCTGATCGCCGACCGCGACCGTGCTGACGGACGGAGCCGCGTCGCGTCCGAAGACGACGGCCGCCCGCTCTCGGGTCCGCCACGTCCGCCCGGCGGTCGTGACCCTGTCCACTCGCAGCACCACCAATCGGGCGCCGTACTGGACGGTGCGGGGTTCCTCCACCACGGTGCCCGTCACCGCCACGCCCCTGCCGGGCGTCGCCGCCAGGCGTGGGAGCAGCCCGCCGCTGGTCCCAGCGACCCGCATGGCCGCGACCGCGGCGCCGGTGGTTGCCAGCGTCACCAGCACCATCGCCCCGGCAAGCACCGGGCGTTCAGCCGCTTCGGACAGCGGCATCGCCGCGAGCCCGGCGGCGGCGAGCGCGAGCAGGACGGCGAGGGGTGTCGCATGGGTGCCGGCAGCGACCGCGGCGCACCCTCCCAGCAACACCCCGGCGGCAACCGTGGCGGCGAGCGCGACGCCGTCCGGGTCTGGGTCACGGCCCCTGCGCCACCGTTGGCCGGACCGTTGGTCGTCAGGGCGCATTGGAGACCGTCACCAGGTCCTTGAGTGTCGCGAAGCGCCGGTCGCCGATGCCGGGAACCTGCCGCAGGTCGTCGACGGAGGTGAAGGGGTGCGCGGCGCGATAGGCGATGATCCGGCTGGCGGTGACCTGGCCGACGCCAGGGAGCGTGTCGAGCTGCTCGGTGGTGGTGGTATTCAGGTCGAGCGGTCCGGACGGCGGCCCTCCCAGACCGGTGGAACCGGCGGGGTCGAGCTGCGCGGTGGTGGGCAGGACGGCCGCCTCGCCGTGGCGGGGGACGCGAAGCTGCTCGCCGTCGGCCAGCTTGCGGGCGAGGTTCACCGCGTCGAGGTCGGCGCCGGGAGCTGCCCCGCCGGCTGCCTGGATGGCGTCGATGACCCGGCTCCCCACCGGCAGGTGAACCAGTCCAGGGTGGCGCACCCGGCCGACCACGTCCACGGCCAGCGCGCCGGTCCCGGTGTCGGCTCCCGTGCCAGCGCCGACCGCGTTGGCGCCCATTCCCGATCCCGGCGGGGTCGGCGGCGTCGCGTCCGCGCCGGTGACGCTGGTCAGCATGGCGCCGGACGCGGACGCCCGCGCGCCGGCCATCGTCGGGTCGATCGGGCGCGGCGTGCCCCGGAACCAGATGACCGCGGCGCAGGCCAGCGCGACCAGCGCCACGACCGAGAGCACGACCCGTTGGCGCCCCACACCGGCGAGCAGGCGGCCGGCGTGGTCCCGCAGTCGAGCGGTCAGGCGGTCGGGTGGCAGGACAAAGGAAGGCGGTGTCGGCATGCGGCTCCTCCAGATCCGGCGGGCCTTCGCGGCCCGTTCGTCAGGGTCGCGATGACCGTAACCGTTCTGAAGAATCCGCGTTTTCGTTGTCCACAGGCCCGGCTGGGCTCGTCAGCGCGCGGTGACCAGGTTGACGAGCTTGGGCGGGACCGTGATGACCCGGGCGATCGGGCGGTCGGCGAGCGCGGCCTTCACCTTCGGGGAGGCCAGGGCGAGGGCGCGCAGGTCATCCTCGCCGGCGTCGGCGGTGACCTCGATGCGGTCGCGGACCTTGCCGTCGACCTGGACGACGCAGGTGAGGCGCTCGACCCGGACCAGCTCGGGGTCGTAGCCGGGCCAGGCGGCCAGGTGGACTGACTCGGTGTGGCCGAGGGCGTGCCACAGCTCCTCGGTGACGAACGGGGCCAGCGGGGCGAGCATCAGGACCAGCCGCTCGGCGGTGTCGCGCTGCTCGGTGGCGCTGCCGCGACCACTGCGGACGGCGTCGGCCAGGTCGTTGGAGAGCGTCATCAGCTTGGCGACGGCGGTGTTGAAGCGGAACCGCTCCAGGTCGTCGCTGACCGCCTGGGTGGCGCGGTGGGCGTGGCGGACCAGGGCTGGGTCGCTGGCGCCACCATGCCCGGCTCCGGAGTCGGCGGCGCCGCGGACGGCGCGCCAGACCCGGTGGATCCAGCGGGCCATGCCCTCGGGCGAGACGTCGGCCCAGTCGACGTCGTCCTCGAAGGGACCGGCGAACAGCATGGTGAGGCGGGCGACGTCGGCGCCGTGCTCGTCGATGATGGTGGCGGGCTCGACCAGGTTGCCGCGCGACTTGCTCATGGCGGCGCCGTGCATCACCACCATGCCCTGGTTGAGCAGCGCCCGGAAGGGCTCGCGGAAGCCGACCAGGCCGAGGTCGTGCAGAAACTTCACGAAAAAGCGGGAGTAGAGCAGGTGCAGGATGGCGTGCTCGATCCCGCCGGTGTACTGGTGCACCGGCATCCAGCGGGCGACCCGGTCGGGGTCGAAGGGCCGCTCCGGGTCCAGGCCGGTGTAGCGCAGGAAGTACCAGGACGAGTCGACGAAGGTGTCCATCGTGTCGGTCTCGCGCCTGGCCGGGGTGCCGCAGCGGGGGCAGTCGACGTTGACCCAGTCACTCACCGTGGCCAGCGGGGACTCGCCCTTGGGCCGGAAGTCGGCCACGTCGTCGGGCAGCGGGACGGGGAGGGCGTCGTCGGGGACCGGAACCTCGCCGCAGGAGGGACAGTGGATGATCGGGATCGGGCAGCCCCAGTAGCGCTGCCGCGAGACCAGCCAGTCGCGCAGGCGGTAGTTGATGGCGAACTCGCCGCGGCCCTGCGCGGCCAGGTCGGCGGTGACGCGCCGGATCGCCTCGCCGGCGGGGATGCCGTCGTAGGGGCCGGAGTTGACCATGACGCCCTCGTGGCCCATGGCCTCGGTCATCTGGCCGGGGTCCAGGGGCGGGGCTTGCTTCACCGGGGCACCCGTCCCGGGTTCCCCGGACCCCTCCGAGGCCTCGGGCTGGACGACGATCCGGACGGGCAGGCCGTACTTGCGGGCGAACTCGAAGTCGCGCTGGTCGTGGGCTGGGACGGCCATGATCGCGCCGGTGCCGTACTCCAGCAGCACGTAGTCGGCGGCCCAGACGGGGATCCGTTCGCCGTTGACCGGGTTGATGGCGTAAGCGCCCAGGAACACACCCGTCTTGTCGCGTTCGGTGGAGAGGCGCTCGACCTCGGTCTCGCGGTCGACGGTGTCGCGGAAGCGGCGAAAGGCCGCTTCGTGCTCAGTCCCGGCGACCAACTGCTCGGCCAGCTGGTGCTCGGGTGCGAGCACGAAGAAGGTCGCCCCGTACAGAGTGTCCGGGCGGGTGGTAAAGATCCGCACAGTCTGTCCGGTTTCGGAAATGATGAAATCGACGTAGGCCCCAACGCTCCGCCCGATCCAGTTGCGCTGCATGGTCAGGACCTTGTCGCTCCAGCGGTCCTCCAGCTCGGCCATGTCGTCCAGCAGGGCCTGGGCGTACTCGGTGATCCTGAAGAACCACTGGGTCAGCTCGCGCTTTTCGACCAGGTGGCCGCAGCGCTCGCAGTGACCGTTGATGACCTGCTCATTGGCCAGCACGGTCTGGTCATGGGGGCACCAGTTCACCGGCGAGGCCTTGCGATAGGCGAGGCCGCGCTCGTACAGGCGCAGGAAGATCCACTGCGTCCAGCGGTAGTAGTCCGGGTCGCAGGTGTTGAAGGTCCGTGACCAGTCGAACGAGATGCCGAGCCGCTGGAAGGTGGCACGCTGTGTGTCGATGTTCTGGCGCGTCCAGGTCTTGGGGTGGATCCCGCGGCTGATGGCGGCGTTCTCGGCCGGCAGGCCGAAGGCGTCCCAGCCGATCGGATGCAGCACGTTGTAGCCCTGCATGCGCTTCAGGCGGGCGATCACGTCGCCGCCGGCGAACGCTTCCAGATGGCCCATGTGCAGGTCGCCCGATGGGTACGGGAACATGTCGAGCGCGTAGAATCGGGCACGTTCGGTGTCATTCTCGTCAGCTCGGTAGAGCGCCCGCTCCTCCCAGGCCGCCGTCCACTTCGGCTCAACCTGCTGCGGGTCGTAACGCTCGGGATCCACGGTCTTGCCCACCTTCTCGGATTCGGACGAAAAAAATTCTTGAGCGGGCCGATCAGGACCCGCCCCACTACTCCGCAAGCATAACAGCAGGCCAGCGGTGGTTCGGGAGGCCACGCGCAAGGGGACAGCGAAGCGGATCCGGGCTGTGACCGACTTGATCCCTTTGATTGCCCTCTGGACACGGGGCCACGACAGGTGCAATGTTCCCCGCCATATCGTCGAAGTCGTACGAGCCGGACGTAGATCGCTTCGGGTGGCAAGCGGGCAGCGTCCTTGAACGGAGCGCCACTCAGAGGGGAGGCATCGTGGTAACAGCACGCAATCAGGTCGGAGGTGCAAGCCCGTACCGGACGGTCCGGAACTGGCAGCCGCCTCGCTCGTACGAACCACCATTCCGTCCCGCCCCGGCGACCCCAGCCGACAGCGAGGAGCTCGAGGTGCTGCTGCGCACCACCGAGGTCGCGCGGCGGCTGCAGGTGAGCGCACGGACCGTGCTCGCCTGGGCCCAGGCGGGCAAGCTACCGAGCATCCTGACTCCGGGGGGCCACCGTCGCTACCCGGCGCAGGGCGTGGAGCAGGTGCTCGCGACCATGACCGCGGCCGGGGAGCCGCGCGTCGACGAGTAACGGCAGACGAGTAACGGCAACGGACGACAACCAACGACCAAAACGACCAACGGCTAGCGCTGCTGACGCTACCTCTGGGCCGCTGGGAGCGCGCATGCTGGATCGATGCGCGCTCCCAGCCTTCCGGCGGCGCTCGGCGGCTCCCGACGGGTCGACCTGACGGATTGACCCAGTCGAGGGTCTGATGCGTGAATGTTGGTGCGATGGAACCAGCGACTGAAGGGCGCGGCACGCCGCTGAGCCTTCCCAGGACCGCGGCCTGGGTCTGGCATGCGGAGCCACGCTCGATCTTCGGCCTCGACGCCGTGTTCGTGCGTTGCGCGAACGGCACCAGCACCACCAGTACCAGCGGCGATGGCTTCGACTTCGCTGACAACTACCGCCGCTGGCAGGACACCCGCGGCCCGGCGGTGGTCCCGTGGACCTGGTTCGGCCCCCCCGCCAGCTCCGACGGGACCGCTGCCGCCGACCTGCTCTGCCAGATTGGCGGAGCGCAACCACTGTATGTGGTCGAGATCGGCTTCAAGGCGCCCGCCGAAGAGGTGGTCGCCTTCGCCAAGCGCATGCGCGAGCGCCAGCCCGCCGCGCTGCTCGGCTTCTCGACCTACCCGACCAGAGCCGAGGCAACCGCCAACGGCGTCCCCTGGGACGTCTGCGTGGCAGTGTTCGACCTCGGCCTCCCGCAGGTCTACACCGCCAAGCAGCGCCTGGAGCTGCTGCGGCCGGACAGCCCGGTGGTCGCCGACATGGCTGGCAAGCCGATCCACGTGGTGGTCTGCCCCGACAGCGATCCTGGCTGGCTGGAGGCCGCCAAAGCGGCGATGGCCCGCCACGCGGGCGTCTCGGCCTGGGCGGTGGACCAGGCCAGCTTCACCACCTGGCGGCGCCACCTCAGCGGCCTGGCCGACGAGCGACCGGCCGCCAAGCCGCCCAGCACCAGCCGGTCCGCGCTGACCGACGAGCTGCCCGCCACCGAGGCCGCCGAGGAGGCCGCCCCGCCGTCCCCGTCCCCGCTGAGCCCCGGTCCGGGTCCGGTACCCGCGCCCACGCCAATCGCGGCCGGAGATGGCGGTCCAGCGCCGATTCCCACGCCGCCGCGTCCCGCGGGCCTGGAGCCGGGTGCGCAGGCACTGCTCGCCAATCGCATCATCGCGATCGTCCAGGCACACCTGGACGCTGGCGGCACCCTCAGCGACGACCAGCTCCTCAGCGAGGTGGAACGCGCGCTCGGCGACGCCACCGCTGGTTGACAGCCTCCGGTCCAGGTATCCACAGATGCCGACGAGGCCCTTGATCGGCCCGCGCGGCGATGCTCTTATTACTGTGAGGTAACCATCCAGGTAACCGGCCGGGACCCAACGCAGGACCCGGAGGAGGCGATCATGCAGGCATCCGCGGCGACCGAGCGGGCCGCCATCGACGCCGAGGTCAGCGGCAAGACGCTCTGCGACCTCCTGCTCCGCAATGCCGAGACCTACGGCGACCAGCCGGCGCTCTCCTGGAACGCGGACGGCGACGGCGACGGCGGCTGGCAGCACCTCACCTGGCGTGGCTATCGCGATCGGGTCGCCGAGGCCGCCATGGGCCTGGCGGCGCTCGGGGTCGGACGCGGCGACTTCGTGGCGATCATGACCCGCAACCGCCCCGAGCACCTGATCGCCGACCTGGCCGCGCTCCACCTGGGCGCCGTCCCGGTGTCGTTCTACAACACCCTCGCGCCCGAGCAGATCGCCTACATCGCCGCCCACTGCGAGGCCAAGGTGGCCGTCCTCGATGGCCGCCAGTTCATGGAGCGCTGGGAGAAGGTCAACGACGACCTCCCCAACCTCACCCACGCGGTCCTGCTCGAGGACGCGGCGGACTTCGCCGACTACGGCTGGGTCCGGTCCTGGGACGTGTTGCTGGAGGGCGGACGGGCCGCGCTCGCCAGCGCCGACGGCCGCGCGCGCTTCGACGCGGCCTGGCGGCAGGTGACCCCCGACGACCTGGTCACGGTGATGTACACCTCGGGTACCACCGGGCCGCCCAAGGGCGTCATGACGACCCACTACAACGCGCTGTGGACCGCCGCGGCGGTCGAGCGCTGGACCAGGGAGTCCAACCGGGCCGCCTGGGAGCCGGGCGCGACCTACCTGTCCTACCTGCCACTGGCGCACAGCCTGGAGCGTCTGAGCGGCCACTACGCGGCCCAGTGGCGGGCCACCTCGGTCTGGTTCTGCCCGGAGGTGCTCCGGGTGGTCGAGTACCTCCCGCAGGTCCGCCCAGCCACCTTCGTGGCGGTCCCCCGCCTCTGGGAGAAGGCGCAGGCCGGCATCACCGCCGCGCTCGCCGCCGAGCCGAACCCGCGCCGCCGCCGCATCGCCGAGCAGGCGATCGCCAGCGGCCGCCAGGCGGTGCGCCTGTTCCAGGCGGGCAAGCCGATGCCGCTCGGGCTGCGCCTGCGCCGCGCCCTGTTCGAGCGGCTGGTGTTCAGCAAGATCCGCCATCGCATGGGCCTTGACCGCTGCCTGGTCGCTTTCAGCGGCGCCGCCCCCCTCGCCGAGGACGTGCTGGAGTTCTTCCTGGCGATCGGCATCCCGCTGCGGGAGGGCTACGGCCTGACCGAGTCAACCGCCCCGGCCAGCCTCAACCTGCCCGAGCGGGTCAAGGTCGGCACGGTCGGGCCGGCCCTGCCC
>WNGD01005090.1_pt1 | contig 15330 bp, 13 predicted proteins | sample 5400671 | NCBI WGS metagenome assembly WNGD01 (sample SAMN13153369, study PRJNA577476) | soil metagenome | isolation source: 40 cm soil or saprolite under grassland replicate 2 | place: USA:California | collected 2016-06-15 | reverse complement strand
TTATTTCATTCCGATCGCAGATCACAATACACGAGTGATGCGTATCGAGCCGTGCTTGCGCAGGCGGGCATCAGCGTGAGCATGAGCCGCACCGGCAACCGTTATGATAATGCGGTTACGGAATCGTTTTTCGGAACGCTCAAGGGGAAATGTGTGGAACGCAGCTGCTTCCAGACACGCAGGGAGGCCAGACAAACCATCTTTGAGTACGTGGAGTGCTTCTAGGACGGCACTCGTCACTCAGCTATGTCAGTCCGGTTGTGTATGAGCAAGTGAGGTGTTAATCCGACGGTTGTGGAGTTCCACTAAAGCGGGTGAATCTCAGTTTGATTCTAATGGAACTCCAGAACTTTGGACTTCGAGGCAAGCTCGTACAGGAAAGTAGGAAAGAGGGAGATTGCTACTATTTCTGAAGTTTTTCTGCAAAACCATGCTTCCCCATCAAGGCAATTCACGACCCGAACATCCAAAAATGCACTGATCTGACTTTTCCGTCAAGCTCGACCTCCTGCAAAACTATGGTATTATAAATCTGCAAAACCATGGGTTAAATGACAGTGCGGTCCGCCATAACTTTAGAGTCAGCGTAAAATCCGCAATAAATTTAGAAAAGATCTTTAAAAAGGTTTAAAACGTCCGCCCTAATTTTAGATGTATCACCCCCTCATCTTCCTGGTTTCTATCTCCTATCTGGAAGAAGTGTACAACATAAGCTAAAAATTAACACCCTCAGAAGAAAGGGCTATGGGGATATGTGCATTCTCAGGAATACGCTTTGCGATAGTGCCCCTACTCGAGCAGAAAGCTTTTCGCATGAGTTTGCCTTTTACACGTCCCCTTTTATAAATCTCAGCTTTTTCTTGGCCTCTCAGAGTCTCTACAAAAGCCCTCCCTTCTTTTTGCTTATTTTCTTTCCCCTTACACAACTTTCGGGTTCATCCGCACTTTTCGTGCTAAACGCTTCCATACTAAAAAGGGGTAGTGCTACGCTGGCTGTCACCAGGGGCAGAGTATCGGCTATCACAGGTAACAGATGCATCGAGTTCCTGTTTTGGAGAAAATAGGCTCTAAAAGGCATGTTTATATTACCTAACAAACATGCCTGTGCTATACTACACCATGTAGAGATGTTAGGTAATACAAAGGTATTTCTCAGGGTGAGGAGGCACATGCCCAAGCGCACAACGTATCTCTTGAGATGATGGGTGGTCTGCCCGATGCCGCGATTCCGCAGCCGACAAGCCCTGAATGGTTGGCCTGGCTGAGTAGTATCAGTTCGTTCGCGTTCGTCTGCCGCTCAGGAACACACTACACGGCACGGAAAGAGAAGCTGCAACGGGGCGGGGCGTACTGGTACAGCTACTGCTCGCATCTGGGCAAGACCATCAAGCGCTATATTGGCAAGACCACCGTTCTCTCTATCGCCCGCCTGGAAGAGGTGGCAATTCATGTGGCGAGCGAAAATCTGCCCTCGTCTTCAGCGCAAGCGCTTCATGCGCAGATGAGGAACAGCACAGCAGAGATCAAGGAGCTGGCGGTCAGACACACTCCGACGCTCTCGTCATGGGAAAAAGACAACACAACTGAACCACTCATGATGCAGATGATGCCGCTCTTGATATCAAAGCTGCATCCGCCACATCTTCCATCGGCACTGGTTGCACGTCCAGACGTCGTAGCCCGGCTCGATGCAGGGATGGCGTACAAACTCACCCTGCTCTGGGCGCCCGCAGGCTTCGGCAAAACGACAGCGGTCAACCAGTGGTTGGCCCAGCGCAATACACACCATGTCTCGACAGGGTCGCAGATGCCTGCTGAAGCTCCTTCCCACCCAACCACTGGTTCGCAGGAACTGATGCTGACGTTTCTGCTCAATGACATCACGCACCATATCAGCAGCGGATTGCTCATTCTCGACGACTATCACGTCATCACAGAGCCGCGTATCCACGACATGCTGACCTTTTTTATCGATCATCTGCCCGCCTCGCTGCACGTCATCCTCCTGACACGCAGCGAGCCGCCCCTGCCCCTGCTCCGCTGGCGAGCACGAGGAGAGGTTCAGGACATTCGGACCGCCGATCTGCGCTTCTCCCTGGAGGAAACAACCGCGTTCCTGCATCAGATGGGGGACGCTTCGTCGAGGTCTGCGCTGTCACTCTCACAGGAAACCCTCCAACACCTGACCGAACGCCTGGAAGGATGGGCTGCCGGACTGCGTTTGCTGCTGTTAACCCTGCAAGGGCGCAAAGGTCGGCACGAGGTTGAGCAGCACCTGGCCCAGCTGGCCAGCGAACCCATTCCTTCCAGCAACCCTCTTGCATCTCCTCAGCGAGCCATTGTGGAGTATTTTATCAGCGAGGTTCTCAGTGCCCAGTCGAAGCCTCTCCAACGCTTCCTGCTCCAGACCAGCGCGCTCGGTCGCCTGACTGGCTCACTCTGTGACAGCGTGACCGGCAGGGAGAATAGCGCGACGCTGCTGGCAGAGGTAGCCGGGCTTTTTCTGGAATCGCTGGATGGACCGGGGCAGTCCGAGCCGTGGTATCGCTATCATGCGCTCTTCGCAGAGGCCATGAGAAGCGAGGCGCGGAGCCACCTGGGAGATGCACGCTTACGAGAGTTGTCACGGTTGGCAGGCCAGTGGTATCAGCAACATGGCATGCCGATGGAGGCAGTAGAGGCGATGCTACGTGCCCAGGAAGTCGAGCGAGCAGTGGCCCTCATTGAGACGATCTGCGAGCAAGAGCACTTCTACGAACTGCATACCCTGCTGCACTGGATGAAGCAGATACCAGAAACGGTGTTTCCCTTGCATCCAACGCTCTGCTTCTCCTATGCGCGGGCATTGCTTTACACGCGGGCGAACACTCCATTCAGTCCGCTCAAAGCAGAAAAGATGACGGAACGGATAGAGGAGATGCTCCAGATGGCGGAAAGAGGCTGGCGTGAGCGCGGGAATGTGTCCAGGCTCGGAGAGCTTTTCGCCTTTTGTGCGCTGGTCACCTGGCAACTGGAGGAGCTTAGGAACGCAGCTGAGTATGCTCGCAAGTCTCTGGAGTTGTTATCCACGACACAGGAGCGCACGCACCCGCAGGACACGAAGTGGCGGAGCTTCTGCCTGGCGGTGCTGGGCATGGAAGCCGCCGGAGAAAGGGGGCTGGACGAGGCCCGGCAGTTCCTCCAGCAGGCCTATGAGAACTGTGCCAGCGCGCAGCATCGGGGCTTCACACGCGCGACGATGATGATGCTTGCCTCCATTGATCTGGCACGAGGAGAACTTCACCAGCCAGCCCAGGCCCTTCGTCAGGTCATTTCTGAGGCGAGAGAAGTCAAGGATTGGAGTGATGTGACCGCTGCACTTTTTAGCCTCTCAGGCATTTATTATGAATGGAATGATCTGGACAAGGTAGAACAGTTGGCACAGGAGACCTGTGAGAGCGGCAAACAGGGCATAGAGGTGGAACTGCGCGAACTCTCGTTCCTCCGTCTCGTGCTTACACCGCAGAGGCGTGGCGAAACCAGAGCAGCTCAGCAGCAACTTAGTACACTGTTCGCTCGCTTGCAAGGCGTCCCATCTGCTCCTCTGGAACTGATCTTCGAGGTGCTCAACTGGTTGGTCCGTCTCCACCTCGCCCTTGGCGATCTCTCAGCCGCGCAGCGCCATCTGGAAATGGTTGCACGGTATGAGAAACAGGCTTCCGGTGCCCTCCTCTTCAAACAAGAGCTGCTCCAGATACGTCTTCTGCTCGCGCGAGGAGAAGCGCAGGTTGCGCTCCCACTGCTCGAACAATACCTCAGCCTGGCATCTGCCAAAAAGCAGATGCGCAATGTGCTGGAGATTTTGATCCTGATGACGCTGGCGTATGCCGCCAGTGAGCAGCGTTTACAGGCAGAAATGACGCTCCAGCAGGCGCTCTCGCAAGCACAGAGCGAAGGTTTTATTCGTCTCTTCCTCGATGAGGGTGAACCTCTGGCCGCAGTGCTGCTTTCTTTCCTGCCTACGGCACAGGAAAAGGGGCTCTCTCGTTATACACAGCACCTTCTCCACATGTTTCAAGCCGAACAGGATACCAGCAGCGGAAGCGCTCCTGCTCTTTCCTCTGAGATGCTGAAGCGTGTAGACATGAGCCAGCGCTCTCTGCATGCGCCCTATAGCTTGCCTGTAGAGCCACTTTCGACGCAGGAGCGCCGTGTGCTCCGCTTGCTGGCAGACGGACTCACCAACCTGGAAATTGCGCGCGAGTTGGTGATTTCTGTGAATACAGTGAAAGATCATGTCAAGCATCTCTATCGCAAGCTCCAGGTGAACAGTCGCGTGGAGGCTCGCGAGGTGGCCCGCCGCTTGCACCTTTCCTGATCGCTCCCCATCCACCCAAAAAACCACCCACACAAACACCCGGTGGAGGATGTTCCTCTACCTCCATGCTGGCTATACTTCTGGCAGATCAGTAAAAAACGCTCAATTGGTAGCTTACTGCCGTAGATAGTAAAGCGCTGGAGGTTTCTCGTGATTCATCTCGATTTAAGCAACAAAAATGTATTAGTTACCGGCGGAACGCGAGGGATTGGAGGCGCTATTTCTCGCCATTTTGCACAAGCAGGAACCAATACGGCAGCCGTGTACCACTCTAATGAGGATGCAGCTTTTGCTTCACTGCAAGAACGTCAAACTTTTGGCACGGGAACCCATCGCAATTATCAAGCTGATCTAGGAGATGCTTCCTCCATTACGACGCTTGCTCAACAAGTACGCTCGGACTTTCCGGATCATCTCGATATTCTAATTCACAATGCTGGTATTGGCATACGCGGTTCTATCGAAAACATCACTCTTCGTCAATGGCAACAGGGTCTTGAGAGTAATTTCACCGCCGTCTTTCACCTTACCCAGGCACTCTTACCCGTTATCCCCTCTGGTGGCTCCATCATTACGATTGGAAGTAGTATCGTCGCTCATCCTCTCCCAAACATGGCCGCCTATGGTGCGGGAAAGGCTGGAAGTGCCTATTTCACCCAGGTACTCGCACAGGAACTTGGCCCACGAGGTATCCGGGCCAATATCGTTTCTCCAGGGAGTATTGATACTGGATTTGGGGGACCGGGGTCCGAAGCTTTCAAACAGCAAATAGTCGCGCGGACGGCCTTACGTCGCATTGGACAACCAGATGATGTTGCCACTGTTGTCCTTTTTTTAAGCAGTGATCTCGCTCGTTTTATCAGCGGTCAAAATATCTTTGTTGATGGTGGTGTTCTCTAGCCGCTCGTAGCATTTCTTGTCCTTTTTCAAGAACCGAAGGTGCGATCTACGAGCAAGTGCTGGATAAGAACACGATAGATCGTAAAATAAGGATGGACTGAAATCATGGAAGAAAAGACAACTTGGGAAGCAGTTGCAGGACCCTCGAACAACCGCATCGAAAGCTCCCAACCCGACGTGCCTCAAAGCAGGATTGACCTGATAGTTCCCTCTGACTCTGCTCCCAATACCGATCTGGAAACCATGTCAACAAAGGATGGGGCTGGTGAAAAAGACCAATATTATCTGGAAAGGGCGCCAGTTTGGCGCGCGCTGGTTCATCTCTGTGTGCCTATGATGCTCGCTCTGTCGGCAAATGTCATCTATGGCATCATCAATGCTTACTTCATTGGGACGCTTCACGATACCGCGATGTTGTCGGCAATCGCACTCGGCTTGCCGGTACTGAGTCTGGCTATGGCAATCGGGGGGGTATTCGGTGTTGGAGGTGGCGCCTACATCTCACGCTTACTGGGTGAAAAAGACACGGGGAGGATCAAGCATGTTTCCGCCTTTGTCCTCTACGGAAGCCTCCTCCTCGGCGTAATACTGACCGTCATCTGTTTCATTTTTCTGAATCCGCTGGTCCGTGTCTTGGGTACCGACCAGCAATCATTTCTGCCAACGCAAGACTATGTGTCGGTCCTCTTGCTCTTTTTGCCAGTGTTGATTGCGAATTTCGCTGTCTCACAAATTGTGCGAGCAATCGGCGCCGCGCGGCAGGCGATGAATGGGATGATACTCAGTATTGGAACAAACCTTCTTTTCGATGTCCTGTTTATCTTGCTTTTACACCTCAATGTTACTGGTGCTGCTCTGTCGATTGCATTATCAAATATGGCATCACTGGTGTATTACATTCTTTTCTTGCAAATGCGTGATGGCCCCGTAAAGCTGGCAGTGAAGTACTTTCTGGTGACGAAAGAGCTACTCAAAGAGGTATTCGGCATTGGTCTCTCAGAATTAATTCTGTCTTCATTTCTTATTGTTACCACCTTGCTGGTGAATAACCTTGCTGTTCAGTATGGTGACTATGTCATTGCGGCGTTTGGTGTGTCGCTGAGAATTGTGCAGCTGCCAGAATTTATATGCATGGGAGTATTCGTGGGCGTCATGCCGCTGTTGGGCTATTCCTATGGTTCCAAAAACTCCGCGCGCTTAAAAGCAGCCCTCCAGCAATCTTCACTTGAAATTGCTGGAATAATAGCCATTTTTTCGACTATCGTCTACCTGTTCCGCAGTGAAGTATTCAGCTTGTTTAGCTCAAGCCATGATGTTGTATCACTTGGGAGCTATATACTTACTGCCATGCTTATTGCGACGCTTTTTAATGGCTTTACGGGGCTGATTATCGCCTATTTCCAGACGACCAATAAGCCTCTCCAGACAACGATCATGTCCTTCGCACAGGGCGGCCTCTTTATTCCAGTCATTCTTATTGCTCAGGCACTTTTGGGATTAACGGGCATTGTGTGGTCGATGACCATTACAGAAGCTATAACTTGCTTGATAGGTATCGGACTCTTCATATTCATGTGATTTGAGGCAATTTATGGCAATACTAGTGAAGCAAATCGTGGCAGGCTCATGTTCTCTCGATCGCTGACCTGTCTCACCTGTTGAGAGGAATAAGAAAGAAAAAGAGGTTTGAGAGTGAGTCAACAGAGATCTGAAAAGGTAGCACTCATCACTGGTGCCAATAAAGGATTGGCTTTGAAACCGCTCGCCAACTGGGCGAGCAAGGCATCACGGTTCTGTTTGGCAGCCGGAGCCAACACCAGGGAGAACAAGCCGCCGTCGTTATCGTTCGTTTAGCGACCTTGCCTCCAGAAGGAGTGGCCGGCAGGTTTTTTGGGCAAGATGGTGAGCTGCCCTGGTAATCTCCTCGTGTTGTGGCCCGGATGGTAAATAAGGCTCTTCGGTATATTTTTAACGAAAGAATACATCACGCGAACCCTTAGCGTAGAGGAACTTACCGACCTCACACTGGCTCTTGATACAGTCAGAGCGGTTTTAGCGGAAGATTATGCATACAGACGGCAACGTCAGAAACAATAGACAAAGGAGATTTCATATGTCCAAGAATACTCTTGCCCTGATTACCGGTGCGAATAAGGGGATTGGATTTGAGACTGCCAGGCAGCTGGGACAGCAGGGTATCCACATTATCATTGGGGCCCGCGATAAAGCAAGAGGCGAAGAGGCGGTACAAAAACTGGCCGCGCTGGATGTTCAGGCCACGTTTGTGGAACTCGATGTCACTGACGAGAAGAGTATTGCGCGGACGGCTCAATCTATTGCGGAGACGTTTGGGAGACTCGATATCCTTATTAATAACGCAGGCATATCAGGGGGCAATGCGAACAAGCCAGGTGACACCGCGTTAGCGGTAATGAGAACAGTCTATAACACAAATGTGTTTGGCGTAGTGGCGGTCACCAAAGCCATGCTGCCCTTACTGCGCAAGTCCCAGGCCGGTAGAATTGTGAATGTTTCAACCGGGCTGGGTTCGATTACGCAGGCCAGCGATAGAAACTATGAGTTCTTTCAGGTCAATAATTTGCCGTACCAATCCTCTAAAGCGGCAGTGAACGCTATTACCGTTGAATTTGCAAAAGAACTGGTAGAGACCACTATAAAGGTAAATGCTGCCGATCCTGGCTTTACGGACACGGATTTCAATAACCATAGAGGCTATCGAACCGTCGAGCAGGCAGCTACGGTCATCGTACATCTCGCGACTCTGGGCGAAGATGGCCCAACAGGATCTTTCCAGGATGAAAAGGGAAACGTCCCGTGGTGAGCTCTCTATCAGCCTTCAGGGATGCATTCATCGTTGTTTTGCCGTTTCTCAGAATACGTGCGGTATTCGCTCAGAGAACCTTTTCATTTTGCAGTGATCACACAGCAAGGAGCATCGACGGTGAAAGAGCGACGCGAACTCCTCGAAGCTCATCGGCACAACGTCGCTCTAGAACTGTAAGCAACGCAGCAAACCGCGACTCTCATCGATGCAACAATCGCTCAGTATCGTCGCTTGAACGTGAACAGGTAGCTCCGTCGAAAGAACACGCCTGTTCTTTAGGAAGGAAACACGATGGCTAAAATCTGGTTCATCACCGGTGCATCAAAGGGCTTTGGACGCGAGTGGGCGGAAGCAGCCCTGGAACGGGGAGACACGGTTGCTGCAACGGCTCGCAACCTGGGGACCCTGGACACACTCGTCGAGAGGTACGGCGACGCCGTCTTGCCGCTCCAACTCGATGTCACAGATCGGAACTCAGCCTTCAAGAAGGTGAAGAGAGCTGCCGACCACTTCGGCAGGCTCGATGTTGTTATCAATAATGCTGGCTATGGCCATTTCGGCATGGTTGAGGAACTCACGGAAGAGGATGTGCGCTCCCAGCTCGAAACGAACTTTTTCGGGGCGTTGTGGGTCACCCAGGCGGCGCTGCCCATCATGCGTGCGCATGGTTCGGGACATATCATTCAGGTGACGAGCCTGGGCGGCATCACCGCGTTCCCGGCGATTGGCGCCTATCACGCATCGAAGTGGGCCCTTGAGGGACTCTCGCAGTCACTGGCGCAGGAGGTTGCGGACTTCGGCATCCATGTGACGATGGTCGAGCCTGGCGGCTACAGGACCGACTGGGTTGGCCCATCAGCCAGGCGCAGCGAGGAGAATCCGGCCTACGAGGAGGTGCGCAAGGCACAAAGTCGCACGTGGGCCGAGAGTCCTGGCAATCCAACGGCCACTCGCAGCGCGATGCTCAAGGTGGTCGATGCCGATAAGCCGCCGCCGCACTGTTGTCTCTTCACTGCTTGCGTTCAGCCGCTCACCTGCGTACTCATGGATCATTTCCAGCATCACAAAACGCGGCTCAGCACTCTGCGTCTCCTTCTGCTGCACGAGATTTTTATCTACCAGGGATGCCAGCCCATCCAATACATCAATAGACAGGCCCTCACTGCAAACGCTCTCAATGGCTTCCAGTGAACAACCCCCGCGAAAGACTGCCATCCTTGCAAGCAGCAGTTTCTCATTTTGAGCAAGCAGGTTATAGCTCCATTCAATGGAGTCACGCAGAGTGCGCTGGCGGGGTGGCGCATCCCGTGAAGTGCCTGCCAGCATACGTAAAGGCACGTTTTCCCCTCTCCTTCTCAACCGTTCCAGCAACGCCTGTGGGCTGAACAGCTTGCTACGGGCAGCGGCCAGTTCAATAGCGAGTGGCAGCCCATCCAGCCGGGTACAAATTTGCCCAATTACCGGGGCAGTCATCTCACTCACCTCAAAGCGAGGCAGCGTCATCTGTGCTCGTCGAACAAAGAGTAACCCTGCTTCGGATGCCATCAGGCGCGGAACAGAGGCTACCTCAGCGCCAGGTAATGAGAGTGGTGGAACCTGGTATTCCTGTTCTTCAGCGAGGCGCAATGGCTCCCGGCTTGTGACGAGGACCTTCAAGCGTGAAGTAGCCGCCAGCAACTTGGAGAGCAGTGGAGCCTCCTCGATCACATGCTCAAAGTTGTCAATCAGCAGCAGTAGCTCTCGTTGTGCGAGCCCCCGTTTCAGCGTGTCTGTCAGCGGGTCTGAGGGATTTTCAAGCATGCCGAGCGCCCCGGCGATAGTTTTTGCCACCATGGTGTGATCCGACAGGGGCGCGAGGTCAACGAAGCATACACCGTCCGCGAACATTTCGGCAACCTCTGCCGCCACCCGTAATGCCAGCCGTGTTTTACCGGTTCCTCCAGTGCCGGTGAGCGTCAGCAGACGTGATGTGCCCAGCAGTTGCTTCACTTCAGCAATTTCGCGGCTGCGCCCTATAAAGAGGAGGGTTTGTGCGGGAAGATTGTACCTGGCTAGCGGTAGCGGCGACGTCGAGACGCCACTTGCTCTATCCGGCAAAACAAGGTCTTTCGCACGCGCAATAGCTTGAGTCCGGCTTTTGACTCCCAGCTTGCTGTAAATCTGGCGATTGTACCACTTTATCGTGTTCAAGCTCAAGAAAAGTTCGTCGGCAATCTGCTGATCTGATAAGCCAGCCGACAGCCGCTTCAAAATCTCTTGTTCGCGTTCGTTCAGTAGGTTTGCTGACATTACCTTTTCTTTCATGAGCCTGTTTCCCATTGAGAGGAGACGTATGAATGCATTGCTGTGAACAACATTCTACTCGCTGTTGCTGAGACTGTCCAGTTCCTGGATAACTTTTTCCACTCTTATTTCCATTCTTTCGAATGGAGACATTCAACCTGATTCATCTTATGCTTAGTAAGACGGAAGCAGTGCTATAGGGTATCAAGTATCCTGCAAAAAGAAGTCTGCATGACCCTTGTATCGTTATCCTTACCCAATACGCTCTCGACTGCCTCTCTTGCCTGTGAGAGCGAGTAGAAAGGAACAAGAACCGATGTCTACACAGAATACCGATCAACTGCTTAGCGCGGGCCAGATCGTTGCCGAAGCGCGCAAAACCATCCCCGAAATCACCCTCGCACAAGCCAGGGAGGAACTGGATCAGGGACAAGCCGGTTTGCTACTTGATGTCAGAGAACCTGCTGAGTGGGAGAAGGGCCATATTCCAGGAGCGCTGCTGGCCCCACGTGGCATGCTGGAGTGGTATGCTGACCCAACAACACCCTATGCCAAACCAGAACTTACGACGAAGCGTGATGCTCGCATCATCGTGGCGTGTGCATCCGGCGGACGCTCGATGCTGGCGGCTGAAACGCTCAAGAAGATGGGCTACACCAATGTCGTCAACATGGCCGGAGGCTTTAATGAATGGAGCAAGCAAGGCTTCCCCGTCGAGTAGGGCATGGGGTGGCTACTTCGCACATCCGTTCGCAAAATGGGTGATTTGCTTTTGATTTCTGCATTTTCTCGGAGCTGGGGCATTCACAGATGGATGACCGTGGACACGCAGCAGCTTGAGCAGGTCTGCCCCAATTGTTTGCGCTCGAAGCCCTCAAGCGTGTTTGAGGGCTTCTGGATTGGCGACGTTCATCCGATTGCCGGCGGCAAAGGCAAGGAGTTGATCGAAGGCGGCACCGAACAGGGTTTCGTAGCTGTCCTTTTCGACATAGCCGAGGTGGGGAGTGCAGACAACGTTGTCTATATGCAGCAGTGGATGGTCCGCGACCGGTTCGTTCTCGTACACATCGACCGCGGCGTACCCTGGACGCCCGGCGCGGAGCGCCTCCTCCAGAGCACCTGGTTCAATCAAAGCCGCTCGACTGGTGTTGACGAGCAGGGCCGACGATTTCATCTGTGCCAGATCCCTTGCCGAAACGATGCCGCGCGTCTCCTCCATCAGTGCGAGATGCAGGCTCAGTACATCGGTATCCCTAAACAACGCGTCCCGGCTGGCGGCAACCTCGATGCCATCAGCATGGGCGCGGGCGCGTGAGCCCTCTCGTCCCCATACCAGCACCCTCATCCCGAATGCCTGCCCGTAGGTAGCGATCAGTCTCCCGATGTTTCCATAGCCGAAGATGCCTAGCGTGCGACCGGAGAGGGTCCGCCCCAGCGTCCTCTGCCAGTGGCCCGCCTTCATGGATGCGACCTCCTGGGGAATGAAGCGCATCGCGGCCAGGATCAGCCCCCAGGTCAACTCTGCCGTCGCATACGGTCTCCCCGGATGGGGGGGTGTAGCATAGACGACGGCGGCGCCGTGACGGGTGCAGGCCGCGAGATCAATGTGTGGAGCCCGTTTGCCGGTTTGGACAATGAGGTGCAGGTCTGGCAAGCGCGCCAGTAGTGCCTCGATGATGGGAGTGCGCTCGCGAATGAGCACAAGAGCCTCCACTCCCTGCAGGCGGGCCGCCAGAACTTCGGGGTCACTTATATGTTCACGAGAGATGACGACTTGCTGCTCGTTGAGCTTCTGAAAGCAGTCGAGCATTCTTACGGCATCCTGATAGTCGTCGGGAATGGCTATCTTCATGCGTTCTCCTCAGATGTGTTGGTTCAACGAGTCACGAAGCGGCGATGGGTTGCTCCTCGACAATCAGCTTGACGGGGATATTGCCCCGCGTGGCATTCGAGTACGGACAGACTTCGTGGGCAAGCTCAACGAGTTTCTCAGCCGTGGCTTTGTCTACACCAGGCATGAAGATATGGAGTTCGACGTCGAGTCCGAAGCCGCCTTGGCCTGTTGGTCCAATGCCCACATTGGCCGTAATCGTCGTGGGGCCCGCCTCCACGTGCTGGCGACGCGCGACCTGCTCAAGTGCTGACTGGAAGCAGGCTGCGTACCCGGCGGCAAAAAGCTGCTCAGGATTGGTGCCCTGACCACCATCTCCCCCCATCTCTTTGGGAACGCTTAAATGCACTTGCAGATGGCCGTCAGAGGACTGCGCCTGGCCTTTTCTACCTCCTTGGACGGTTGCTTTCGCTGTATAAAGAATCTTCATGGTCTTTTGCGCTCCTGATAGGTGATATACGCGTTATGTCTCACATGATGAGAACAACAACGGCCGCTTTTCCATTCCCGCCCGTGTAATGCGTGTAACGAGGTCACGCACAAGATGAACCGCACCCATGCTATTGGGCAAAGAAACTCATTTCGATGCCACAAGCCAGGGGGCTATTCCGCCGAGCCATTGCTCAGAGCGGGGCAGGCCACCACGCCATCTCTTCCACAAGCGCGCAGAGGATAGGCCAGTATCTTGCCGAGAAGCTGGATGTCGTGCCTGAGGTAGAAGCCATCGCGGCGGTTCCCTCTGACCGGCTGATCGCGGCCCAACTGGCATTGAGCGCTGATGTTTTTGAGCACCCAGACCCTGCACGTTGGGGCGAGGTGGCGGCTAACCTGATGCCTTTCGAGCCGATGATCGACGGGGATGTCCTTCCTGCGCGCCCAATCGATCGCATCGCTGCTGGAGTGGGCGCAGAGATCGACGTTTTGGTTGGAACCACTACTGAAGAAGAGCGCCTGTTTCTGGTTCCCAACGGCGCGATCAATGCCTGCCATTAACGGGGATATCCTGGCCGGGGTGGTCGCTCTGTATGGACTCCCGGTAGCCGAGACGCTAGCGACATATCAGGCAACGCGTCCCGATGCCAGCGCGGGTGATGTGTACGAGGCCATTCTCACCGACTGGTTTTTCCGTCTTCCCGCCATCCGCTTGGCCGAGGCCCACAGACGGAACAACGGGCGCACCTATATGTACGAGTTCGCCTGGCGGTCGCCCGCGTTTGATGGGCAACTTGGCTCATGCCATGCCCTGGAGATCCCGTTCGTCTTCGACACGCTCGCTATCGGAGGCATGGAGGTGCTCCTGGGAGACGCCCCTCCCCAGCAGACGGCTGACAAGATGCATGCGGCCTGGGTGAGCTTTGCCACATGCGGCGATCCTGGCTGGGCGCAGTACGACCTGAACCAGAGACTGACGATGCAGTTCGACACCCGTTCTGATCTGCTGAAAGACCCTCGCCGTGCCGAGCGAGCGCTGTGGGAGGGTCTGCGGTAGACTGCACTGAAACGACGCCCGTGTCCGTCGTCAAAAACTGGTGGTGGGGGAACTGTGGACAGCTCCTCCATCTTCAGGTCAATGACCTTTGTTTGTGCCTGTAGTGGCTACTTTGGACATCTGTTCGCAAAATTGACAGTTTGGTTTTTCTCCATACGCATATTTCCTTGTCATAGGGTCTTCCAGGTTGGCCTGTTTGGTGGAGTAAGAAAACGAGAAAAGGCTCTACTCGTTGAGGACAACTCATCTTCAGAATAGGGTGATGTCTCATGGGCATACCTCTTCAAGCCAAAGACATGCATGAAAAAGTATCTCGTGTAGAAACGATATTTAGGTGGGGTTTCATGGAAAGTACTTTTTCTAAAGTTAGTGCGGATTCGCGTACTATTTCTAATAATAGGGCGGATTTTTCTAAATTGCGTTGAGGCCCATTTCTCGCTTCTCAGGCAAGGAAGTTGCGCCTGCCATATGGGGCAGAAAATGTCTGAGGCCAGTCCATGTGTGGATTCATGAGCAATTGGCCTCAATTCCAGTACCCAAGTCGCAGGCCCCTATTTTGCTCCCTCACGCTCATTCTAATTCTAAAGTTGCGGCGGACGGCACATGTGTGAGAGGTTTTCGTAAAAGAGCGTTTTCTGCGATGAGCTGGGACTTGCTTCTGCCAAGATCGGCGAGCGTTTCGAGGAGCAATGAGGTACTGAGCGGTTTCGTCCATTGAAGAAAGCGAGGGGGAAGCACGTCCATGCAGAAATCCCTCAACTGCAGGAGATACGTAAGAACACGATCCACGAAATAAGCTCCTCCTTTACATGAGAGTACCGGTGTTCGAGCATGAGAAGATGTTAACGACTACCGATTTTATCTTCTCCTACCTTCGTTTGCAAGCAAAGAGGGAGTATTCTATCCTTCTCGAAGGGCAAATTTTTGAACGGATGACCCAAGATGGTCATGAAAGGGGTTCACCACCCAGGATGAAAACCCCCTTTCAGAAGAGTAGCCAGTACAGGCTTTTTCTTTCATACAGAGATCTCCCGAAGCGGCTGCTCATGTGCGGAAGAACCTGGCAATATGGTATCATATCTTTCAGAGAAGAGTGATGCCGTAGAAAGAGAGACAGAGATGCTCGACCTCTATCATCGGTTGTGTATCCCATACGTTCGTCTGAACCTCCATCTGCCTGGTGCAATCAGTCGTGTCTCTCGGAGTGGTGCTCGACCTTCGCACGCGCAGGAGTCCCGCGTGGTGAGAGTGGGTACGCTCCTCAAAAGCCCGACCACAGATGATCTGAGAACAGGTGCCGGTTCCACCCGCTGCACACGAGAGGTTCTGACTCCGCTCCACTCTTTCCTGAGAATGCTCTGCGTGCGCTGTGTATCATCTTTTCAATGAAAGAAGGAACGCATGAAGTATAGTGTCGAAATTCCCAACGGCTGGAAAATGAACTTGGCGATGATCAAGGATCCCATTGAAGCCTACGAAGCGATGACGAATGTGGCCAAGGCAGCCGATGAGGATGGGTATGAGTCCATCTGGATGGTTGATCACTTTCATACCGTTCCCACGCC
>WNGD01004016.1_pt1 | contig 15331 bp, 14 predicted proteins | sample 5400671 | NCBI WGS metagenome assembly WNGD01 (sample SAMN13153369, study PRJNA577476) | soil metagenome | isolation source: 40 cm soil or saprolite under grassland replicate 2 | place: USA:California | collected 2016-06-15 | reverse complement strand
GCGAGCGGCTTGAAAGTGTTGCTTTTGGCCGCGTAGAAGTACTCCACCCGGTCCCACGCCGAGCAGTCGGCGTCGCCCGTGGCGGCGAGGTTGTTCTCCGCCAGGCGGCACTCGTAGGGGCTGATGTGCGGCCCGGACATGATCGGTCCGGTGATCGGGTGGTTGGTGATGGTGATCTGCGCTGCGGTGCCCTGCGCGCTCGCCGTCAGCACGTTGTCGCCGTTCCTCAGGCCCGTCACCAGGCCCGTGTAGCGCCCGTCGCGTATCGCGAAAGCGGATTTGACGTTGACGCCGTTGAGGCCGACCTGCGCGTCATTCGTGTTGGTCCCCGCGGGCCATTTGATCTCGACCAGCGCTGCAGAAGCCGCAAAAACGAGCCCCGCCGCGATCGCGAACGCGCCGCGAACGAATCGGTTCCCTTGCATGAGACCTCCCCTCCGTCGAGACTTCGGTGGAGAGGCGACTGTGCACGCTGCAAATGGCGCAAATGCGTTCTGAACCTAGTCCCTCCGACTCATCGCGGACGCGTCCAGGCGACCGTCTCGACGAGGCACCTCTACGGCTTGGCGACGTAAAAGTAATACGTCGCCTTGTAGGGCACCCGGGCCTCCTTGCCGAGCTGCGCCTTGCTGCAGGCTCCCGCGGGAGCTTTCCCGCCGACGGTGTACAGCCGCTGGATGCTTTGCGTCCGGCTGAAGACGCCGTTCCCCGAAGTCGTTTTTGCGCTGAGCAGCAGCCACGGGATCGCGGTCGCGGCCGGACCGTCGTCGCGCGCCTTGACTTCGCCGACCGCTTTGCTTCCATCGTTCGATTCCCAGGTCGGACCTGCGTAGTGTTTGCCGATTTTCTTGCCGGAAAGGTCGAACAATTCGGCTTCCGGTGCCTTGAAAACCCACTCGAACCGCGGCGGCTCGGTCTTGATGGCGCCGCACTCGTAGATCTGCACGCCCGTGGCGGGCGACACGAGCGACAAGGTTTGACCGGCCGGGACCTTGAGGTTCTCGGGGACCAGGGGATTCGTTCCGACGTTGGGAGCGGCGCAGCCCGCGAGAATCGCAGCGAGAGACGCCATGGTAGTTGCGCGGAGGATTTTCATCGTTCGAGATCCTTTTCCTCAATCGGCCTTGACGCCGGCTTCCTTCACCACTTTCGCCCAGCGTGCTTTCTCGTTGACGATGAACGCGCCCAGCGCTTCCGGTGTGTCGGCGCGCACCTCGGTGCCCTGCTTCGCGAGGAACTCTTTCATGTCGCCGGTGCTCAGGATCCGGGTCAGCTCGGCGTTCAGCTTCACCACGATCCCGCGCGGCGTGCCGGCCGCGGCGAGCACGCCCTGGTAGGAGCCGGTCTCGAAGCCCGGGAGGGTCTCGGCCACGGTGGGCAGCTCGGGCGCCGAAGGCACGCGCCGCGCGCTCGACACGGCGAGGCCCCGGAGGCGGCCGGCTTTCACCGACGGATAGGTCGCGAGCATGCCGTTGAAGAGCACGTTCGCGTTGCCCGCGATCACGTCGGTGACCGCCGCCGAGCCGCCCTTGTAGGGGATGTAGGCCCACTGCACGCCGGTGCGCGCAGCGAATTCGACGCCCGCGAGGTGCGGTGCGCCGCCGGTGCCCGAGTTGGCGAAATTGAGCTTGCCCGGATTGGCCTTCGCGTAGGCGATCAGCTCCTTCACGCTGCCGACCGGCACGGAAGGGTGCACCGCCAGCACGTGCGGCGAATACGACACCATCAGGACCGGCGAGAAATCCTTCGCCGGATCGAAGGGCATGTTCGTATACACGCTCGGGTTGATGGCGAGCGCGCCGACGTCGGAGAGCAGCAGGGTGGTGCCGTCGGGGGCCGACTTGGCGACGTAATCCGCGCCGACGTTGCCGTTGGCGCCGGTGCGGTTTTCCACGATGATCGGCTGGCCCCAGGCCGTGGTGAGGTGCGGCCCGATCGCGCGCGCGAGAATGTCCGAGGTGCCGCCGGGGGCGAACGGCACCACGATCCGGATCGGTTTGTTCGGGTACTGCTGGCCTTGAACCGGCAGAGCGAGCAGGCTCGCGGCGAGAGTTGCGGTGAGGGCGGTCGCAACGCGGTTCATGGATGTCCTCCCGGTTCGCTCAAAGGCCGAGGGTGAATTGTAAAGGCAAAGGCACAACGGCCGGGGCGTCCCGAGGTTGAGGGCGGCGGGTGCCTGGCGCTAGAGATTTGCCGCCAATTCGCGCGTGAGCCGCGCCGCCGGTATTTCCTTGCACCCGCTCGCGTTCTGGCCGGACCAGAGCGGAGAGAAATCGCCGGAACCCTCGCTCTCGGCTCTGGCGCGCAAGGGGGCGATGGCGGAGGTGGCCAGGGGAAACTCGGGCGCGGCGCCGCTGATCGGGCCGAGTTCCTTCATCGCGAGGTTCACGATTCCGCGGGCGGGGCGGCCGGTGAAAAGGTTCGTGAGCGCGGTGTGGCGCCCGGCCTCGCTCTTCAGCGCCGCGCGATGCACCGCGCTGGTGGTGGCCTCCGGGCAAAGCAGATAGGCCGTTCCGATCTGCACGCCGGCCGCGCCGAGAGCCATGGCTGCCGCCACGCCTTGCGCGTCGGCGATGCCGCCGGCGGCGATGACCGGGAGCTTCACGGCGTGCACGATCTGCGGCAGCAGCGCAAACGTGCCGACCTGGGTGCTCAGGTCGTTCGACAGGAAATTGCCGCGGTGCCCGCCCGCCTCCAGGCCCTGCGCGATGACGGCATCGACCCCGTGCGCCTCGAGCCAGAGTGCCTCTTCGACGGAGGTCGCCGAGGAGAGCACCTTCGGGCCCAGAGCCCTTACTCGTGCCAGCAATTGCGCCGATGGCAAACCGAAATGGAAACTCACCACGGCGGGACTGAACTCGCCCAGCGCATCGGCGGCCTCGGCGCTGAACGGCGTGCGTCCCGGCCCGGCGGGAATTCCCCCTGGATCGATCCCGTACCTCTTGTAGAACGGCGAAAGCGCCTCTCGCCAGGCCGCTTCGCGCCTAGCATCCGGCGTGGGAGGGACGTGGCAGAAGAAGTTCACGTTGAAAGGCTTGCGGGTCTGCGCCTTGATTTTCGCGAGCTCGCCGCGCATGGCATCGGTGCCGAGCATGGCGCAGGCCAGCGAGCCGAGACCGCCTGCATTGCTTACGGCCACCGCCAGCGCGCTGCCTTGCGCGCCCGCCATGGGCGCCTGGATGATCGGAAGGTCTATGCCGAGGAGCTCGGGCAGTTTCATAGTTTCAATTCGATCTGGCATAGAGCCAGTCCTTGAACAGCCGGGTGAGCCGTGGAGCGACGACGTAGCTCATGGTCGGCACGACCAGCGCGGTCACTGCGAATACCTTCCGGCCGGGGAGGGGCTGCCGTCGGTCATTGGATGGAGAGCAATGGTGACTTATTCGCATCGAGGATACCACCGGTAGTCTGCTCTCGCCCCCGAGGCGCACGTCCTGCCGATCGCAGAACGGCGAGCGCAACGCTTGCAGGATCTTCGCAACGGGTCTATGTTGGGGCGTCGCGGCAACCCCCTTTGCAACCAGCGAGGACTCCCGTGGAAGAACAGGACAAGGACCCATCCGTACTCGCCCATATTCAACGCCTGGTCGCCGAAGAGCACCGGCTTTTCGCGCAGGGGTCGCGCGATGCGGAAGGCAGCAAACGCCTGGCCGACGTGCAGGTCGAATTGGACCAGTGCTGGGATCTGCTGCGTCAGCGGCGCGCGCTGCGCGAAACCGGCGGCGATCCGTCCCACGCGCATGCCCGGCCACCCGAAGTCGTCAAGAAGTACATCGGCTGAAATTCAGCGCAGCCATCTCCACAAAAAAAAGGAGGGAGGCGTCATGATCGATCGTCGGACTTTCATTTCGCTGCTCGCAAGCGCCGCCGTTGCGCCGCGCCCGTCGTTTGCTCAAGGGACTTCGGGCAGGGCCGCGCTCTATTCGAGCGTCGGTCCCCTGCTCACGCACTACGATGTCGACGTCGAAGCCACGGCGCTGACCAAGCGCGCCTCGGTGACGCTGCCGGCCAACGTGCAGTACGCCTGGCCGCATGCCTCCGGGCGATATCTGTACGTGGCCTCCAGCAGCAGCGCACCCGGGACAGGGCCGGCGGGCACGGAGCACCACGTCAGCGCGTTTCGAATCGATCCGGCTTCGGGGGCCCTCACGCCGCACGGCACTCCGATACGGCTGCCGACGCGCCCCATCCATATCACCACCGATATCCCGTCGCGGCACGTACTGGTCGCGTTCAACAATCCGAGCGCGCTGCGGGTCTACAGGATCAAGGGCGATGCGACGCTGGGCGAGGAAGTGCAGCAGCGCGGTCCGATCGAGGCCGGCATCTACGGCCACCAGGTGCGGGTTACGGCGAACAACCGCCTGGCGATCTTCGTCGCGCGCGGCAACGATCCCGCCGGCGGCAAGCTCGAGGATCCGGGTGCGTTGAAAGTCTTCAGTTACAAAGACGGGTTGCTGACGAACGGCGTCTCGATAGCGCCCAACGGCGGCTACGGCTTCGGGCCGCGGCATCTCGATTTCCATCCGACGCAGCCGTGGGTTTACGTGTCGCTCGAGCGCGAGAACAAGCTGGACATGTTCAAGCTCGACGGCGACTCCCTCGGCACGGCGCCGGTGTTCCGCAAGGAAACGCTCGCCGAACCGGACAACAAGAAGTCGCGTCAGGCCGCGGGCACGGTGCACGTCCATCCGAGCGGCCGTTTCGTATACGGCGTGAACCGCGCCGACACCGCGACCGAATTCGAGGGCAGGAAAGTTTTCGTCGGCGGGGAAAACACGCTTGCGGTCTATTCGATCGATCCCTCGACCGGCGAGCCGAAGCCGATCCAGCACGTCGACACGCGCGGCATCCACTGCCGCACCTTCCACATCGACGCCAGCGGTCGCATGCTGGTCGCCGCGCACATCATGGGACTGACCGTGCGCGACGGCGCCGCCGTGCGCGACGTTCCCGCCTGCATGTCGGTGTTCCGCATCGGAGCCGACGGCAGGCTCGACTACGTGCGCAAGTACGACATCGACACCGGCGGCAAACTCATGTTCTGGATGGGCATGGTGAAACTCTGAAGCTGCATGCCCGTCGGCATTTTCCCTAATCACCATTCTTGAAAGGAGGGCGTCATGAATACCAGTCGTCCGGTTCGCTTCTCGTTCACGAGATGCGCGCGTCGACATTTCCTCGAGTCTGCCGCGGCGGCACTGCTTGCCCTGCTCAGTTTCGGCATCGCCCCGGCGGCCCTCGCCGACAGGGATCATGATCAGGGTCGAGACCCCCAGCACTGGGTGGCCAGCTGGGCCACGTCTCCTGCAGCATATTTCGTGTACGTCGCCCCGGTGCCGCAGAACCAGGCGCTGGCGCCCTCTCCGACGCGGTTCACCACCGCCAACATCCAACCTGACCTCGCGTTCCCCTTTCCCAACGCGAACACCAGCGGGGCGAACGACCAGACCATTCGCTCCATCGTCAAGCCCGACCTGTGGGGCAACACGATGCGACTCCGGTTCTCCAATGTCTTCGGGAACCAAGCGCTGACCTTCGACTCGACCACCATCGCGCTGCAGGAGTACGCGGGCAATGTCGTCCATGGCACCGTCACGCCCGTGACGTTCAGCCGGTCCAATTCAGTAACGATCCCGGCCGGCCAGGAGATGTGGAGCGACCCCGTTCACCTCGCCTGGGTGAGGAGCGCCGATGATCCGCTGATCCAGGGGCGCAACCTGGCGATCAGCTACTCCATCCAAGGCGACAGCGGCCACATGACGTATCACTCGGGCGCCAACACGACCTCGTACATCACGGGGCCGGGCACGGGCGATCACACCTATGATGCTGACGGGTTCGCCTACGAGTACACCACTTCAAGCTGGTTCTTCCTCGCCACCCTCGACGTCATGGCCTCGACCGACACGGTCGTCATCTGCGCCTTCGGCGACTCGATCACCGACGGGACGCACACCACCTTCAACGGCAACGACCGCTGGGCCAACGTGCTGTCGCGCCGATTGCACGATGCGTATGGAAACAAGGTCAGCATCGTCAACGAAGCGATCGGCGGCAACCGGGTCATCAATCCGGTCGTTGCGAACGCTGCCTCAGGCCCCGCCGCCGTCGACCGGCTCGACCGGGACGTGCTCGGGCTGTCCGGACTGACGGATGTCATCTGGCTCGAGGGCATCAACGATCTCGGCGCTGGGTACGGCGCTGCGGCGAATCCCATCGAGAACCCTGTCATCCACACGCCGCAGGCGATCATCGCCGGATATCAGGATGTCGTCGCGCGGCTCCATCGCCATGGCGTCAAGGTCTATGGTGCCACCGTGGTCTCTGCATTGGGTTTGAACAATCCGGCGCAGGGTTGGGATTTGATCCACTTCCCGAGCTTCCTGGCCACGGTGGACAACGGCGCTGCCGTCGAGGCAGGCCGCCTGATTCTCAATCAATTCATTCGCACGCCGGGGAACTTCGACGGAGTGGTGGACTTCGACGCCGCGACACGCGATCCAGATCCGGCGGCGCTGGGTAATATGAAGGCGAAATATCTGCCCAACAGCCAGTTCACGCAGTTGCCGTGGGACTATCTCCATCCAAACCGCGCGGGGTACAACGCGATGGGCTTGGCGGTCGACATTGCACCGTTCGCGCCCGCCCACCAGCGATCGCGCCGCGGGGATTGACGAGCGCAAAGCAGATCGAGGTCGTCGCAGCTTACTGCGCTTTCGTTTTGAGAGCCGCGAGCTCGGCCTCGCTGCGCACGATCATGACGCCCATCTGGCTGGTGCGGTAGACCGGCACCACCACGGATACTTTGTCGCCGCGCTCGGAGAGCGCGATGTGGCGGATTTCCGTGCCGCGCACCGGTAGATCGAAGATCGCCCAGGTGTTGGTGCCGGGATCGAGCCTGACGATGCGGTCAGCGGTCCACAGGTTGCCCCACACCCTGTGCTTGCTGTCGACCGCGATGTGATACGCCTGCATCGCGGGATCGGGCAGCGGGACGATCGTCGTCTCGAGCGTCTTGGTGTTGATCTTCGCCCACGACGCCCCGTACGAATTGCCCACCCACAGGAGGTCGGCGTTCTTGTCGGTGCCCATGCGGCGCGGACCCTGAGACCACGGCAGGGGAACGTTGAATCCGAGGTCGCTGACGGTTTCGTAGAAGGCGCGATCTTCGCCGAACAGGCGGTCGACCTTGACGTCGGGCATCTTGATTTCGATCGCCTTGCCGGTGGCGAGGTCGCCCTTGTAGACCCTGTCCATCGCCATCTGCGCCCACCAGCCGTTGCCGTCGCGATCGCCGGCCGCGCCGTAGGTCGCGCCCGAGCCTCTCGGATTTTTCTCGGGAATACCCGACTTGAACTCGGTGAATTTCTCCGCCACCGGATCGAAGCGCACGGCGCCGCTCGGCGTCGACGCCCAGACCATGCCCTTGCCGTCGACGTCTATGGTGACCGCGCCGCCCACCGGAGCCATGCTTTCCGGCGTCTGGTAGATCGTGATCTTCTCGGTCGCGGTGTCGAGCTTGCCGAGCGCGCGGCGGCCCGGGTTGACGTCGAACCAGAGGTTGCCCGCGCGGTCGCGCGCGAGCCCGTGCGTGGTGGCGGCGAGGCCGTTGGCCGCGTCGGCCTTCAGGTACCTGACCGCGCCCGTCACGGGATCGACCTTGCCGATCGTCACGCCGTGGTTGGGGTTGTTGCTGGTGAAGTAGATGGTGCCGTCCAGGCCGAGGGCGCCGTCGTGCGGCAGCTGGCCCATTTTCGAAGTGGTGCCGAGCGACCAGTCGGTGCCGTCGTTCGGGTTGTACCTCGTGCCGATTCCCGCATCGGGATTGAGCGGCAGGTCATAGAGCGTCCAGACTGCGCGTGCTGCCTCGCCCGTGGGCCGCGCACGCGCCGCCACCTTCATCGACGATTCGCCCGGACCGCGTGCTCGCGCAAGGTAGGCGGAGAGCTGCTTCTGGTGGCGCTCCATGATCTGGTTGGATTTTGCGTTCGGCCCCGGATAGACGCCGGTGACCGGAACGACTTTCATCAGGTCGATGATCTTGCTCCAGCCGGCTTCGTCGAAGCGGAATTGCAGCGCATAGCTCGTCGAGTGGCAGCCGGTGCAGTTGTTCATGAAGATTTTCTTCATGCGCGCGTCTTCGGGCGTGGCCTCGGGCAATGCCGCGACCATCATCTCGCCGGGCAGCTGGCGGAAGCGCCGCTCGGGATCGGTCATCTCCTGCAGCGTGAAATCGTGGCGTCGCGTTGCGCCGAGGTCGACGGCGCCTTTGCCGATCTCGAAGCCGAGGGCCTGCGCCCACACGCGGTACCTGCCCGCGGAGAGGGGCGGGAAGAAATAATTGCCCGCGGTGTCCGTGTAGACGCTGGTGGTGATGGTGGAGCCCTCCAGCTTGGCCGATACCGTGACGCCTTCCAGCTTCTGGCCGGAACGCGAGGTGATCGCGCCGCTCAGCACCTGATCGGCGGCGTGCGCCGCGGCCGCGGCAAGCAGGGACGCTGCGCATGCGAGGAGTAAGGACTGTGCTTTGCTCATCGGGGTCTCCTTATTTCTGCGGTTCGTTCGCCGGCACGGGAACGGTTCTCACATAAGCGATGATCGCATCGATCTCAGCCGGCTTGAGGTAGTACTTGAACGCAGGCATGCGGTCGGTGCCGTTGACGATGAAGGCGCGCATGACCTCGTCGTTGCCGGCGGCGGTGGCCTTGTTGAGCATCGGCCCGTAGGTCTTGACGCCGAGCGAGGGCTGCAGGTGGCAGATGCCGCACGACTGCGCGAACACCTGGCGGCCGAGCAGCTGCGCTTCGTTGAGAGGGCTTCCGGTTTGCTGCGCATGGGCGGCCGGTGCGGCGAGCACGAGCAGCAGTGTCGAGACTCCGTGTTTCATTGGTGATTTCTCCATGGGTCTGTCAGGCGGGCTCCAGGCCGTGCTTCCTGATGAGCGCTGCGGCTGCCGGCGCGGTGATGAATTTGAGTAGCGCCCTGGCCGCGTCCGCCTGCTTCGCGCCGGCGTGGATGCCGGCCGAGAACACGGTCATGCGCTGGAGCTCACCCGGCAGCGGCCCGACGTAATCGATTCCGGGGAAATGCACCAGCTCGCTGATCTGCTGGAAGCCGATCTCGGTCTCGCCGCTCGCGATGAGGGTGCCGACGAACACGCCGGACGGGGTCTGCTTGAGCTTCCCCCTGACCTCGCCGGCGATGCCCAGTTTCTCGAACACGCTGAGCATGTAGATCCCGCTCGGCCCGGTGGAATAGCCGATCGATTTCGCCGCGAGCAGGGTCTTCTTCAACGCGCCGGCCGAGCCGATGTCGGGCTTCGCCGCGCCTTTGCGCACCGCGACCCCGGTGCCGGATTTCGCGAAATCGACGCGGCTGCCGGCGACCGCCTTGCCCAGCTTGATCTGCTCGTCGATCGCCGGGCCCGCCATGATGATGAGGTCGTAGGCCTCGCCGTCCGCGAGACGTTTCTGGACGTTGACAGTACCCGTGAAAGCGGTGGTGACCTTGTGCCCCGTCGCCTTCTCGAATTGCCCCACCAGCTCGAGATAGGCCTCCTGGGTGGCCTGCGTGGACAGCACCCTGATTTCTGCAGAGTTAGCCACGCCCGAGAGCAGCAATGCGCTCGCTGCGATGATAACTGCGGTTTTCATAATCCTCCCCCACTACTGCGGCACGACGCCGTCGCGGCCGACGTTGATGCGGTTTGCCTCCAGCGTGCCGTCCGGCTTCCTGGTCGCTGCGATCACGGTGAAGCGCGCGCCCGCCTTGAGATCGCTCCTGCCGCCGATCTCGTAACGGACGATGGGCGCGCTCGGCGGAACGACGATCTTCTTCTCGCCGTCCTTGTATCTGACCAGGATCGCCGGGCCGTCGACGCCGGCGACCGTCGCGCCGGAGGCCGAGCCGTTGGTCATGGTGCTGTTCGGCACGGGCGCATAGGGCCGGTGACCCTCGCCCGTGCCGCGCATCGGCTCGGGGAAGATGTGCACTTCCAGCGCCTTCTGGCTGCCGTCGGGCTGCGGCATCGCCGCGCTGCCGAGGAAGGTGCCTTCCTTGATGTCGGCCATCGAGGCTTTCACCACGGCGACGATCATCGCGTTGTCGGTGAGCGTGAGCTTGAGCTCGGCGCCGTCGCTGGATTTCAAGGTGAGCAGGTTGCCGTCGGCCTTCTCGATCGTCCCGCGCACGCGCAGGGTCTGCGCCGTTGCCGCCGCGCACGAGGCGGCGAGGATCGCGCCGGCGATCGCTAACTGAATTGTTCTGATCATGTTGTTCTCCGGAACGTGGACGCGCGCCAATGTGGCGGCGCGTACAGTATAAGACAGGACGGGCCGATTTTCTGCGCGCTGTAGTTGCTTTCGGGGTCGCTGCGGCGCAGAATCGGCCGGCCTCAGGGCAAACATCATCAAGGGAGGTGGACGATGAACAGGATGCTTCTTCCCGCGGCGGTTGTCGCCGCTTTCCTCGCCACGCCGCTTCTGGCTCACGAAGACGATGCGGCCGCAAGTGGCGGTCAGGGCCAGTTCGGCAAGGTGAATTTCCCGACTTCGTGCAGCGCGGCGGTGCAGCCGCAGTTCGAGCGCGGGGTGGCGATGCTGCACTCGTTCTTCTTCCCCGAGCACATCAAGGCGTTCCAGGCCGTGATCAAGGCGGACCCCGGGTGCGCGATGGCGTATTGGGGGCTCGCGATCAGCCAGCGCGGGAACCCCCTGGTGCCGCCCTGGCCGGAGGAGAACCTCAAGCGTGCGCTCGAGGCGATCCAGCAGGGCAAGGCGGTCGCTAAGACCGAGCGTGAGCGCGATTGGCTGAACGCGCTGGAGATCGTCTACAAGGACTACGACAAGGTGCCGACCTCGACGCGCAGCCAGCGCTACGAGCAGGCGATGGCGGAGCTCGCGCGCAAGTATCCCGACGACAAGGAGGCCTCGATCTTCTACGCGCTCGCTCTCCTGGAGGCGGTGGATCACGCCGATAAAACCTACGCACGTCAGCTCAAGGCCGGTGGAATCCTTGAGCCGATCGACAGGCAGCAGCCCGAACATCCCGGGCTTGCGCACTACATCATCCACACCTATGACTTCGAGCCGCTCGCCGAGCGCGGGGTCGCCGCGGCGGACAAATACGCCAAGGTCGCCCCGTCTGCCCCGCACGCGCAGCACATGCCCTCGCACATCTACTCGATCCTGGGTCGATGGGAGGATTCCATCCGGTCCAATACAGCCGCAGTCAAGGCTTCGCGCGACTATGCCGCGAAAAATGCTCCCGGAACGACTTTTGCGCAGGAGCCGCATGCGCAGGACTTCATGGCCTACGCCTATCTCCAGCTCGGGAAGGACCGCGAAGCGAGGCGCGTGATCGGAGAATTGCAGGCGGTCGCCAAGTTCAGCGGCGCGCGCAACTACGGCAGGGACACCGGCGCGATCGCGCCCGCGTCCCGCTACGTGCTCGAGCGCGCCGCCTGGTCCGAAGCCGCGAACCTGACCGTTCCGCCGGATCTGTATACCTACGCGGAGGCGATTCCCCGGTTCACCCGCGCGGTGGGCGCCGCAAGGACGGGGAACCCAGCGATGGCGAAGGAGGAGATCGACCGGCTCCAGGTATTGAGCAAGTCAGCGGAGAACAGCTACTGGGCCGAGCAGATCCAGGTGCTCGTCCTGGCCGCCAGCGCCTGGCGCACGCGGGCGGAAGGTCGCAAGGACGATGCGCTCAAATTCATGCGCGCCGCCGCAGACCTCGAAGATTCCACGGAGAAGCACGTTTCGATGGAAAACAGGCTTTACCCGATGCGCGAGATGCTCGGCGACCTGCTTCTGGAACTCGGCCAGCCCGCCGCGGCATTGCAGGCGTACGAGGCCTCGTTGCACGTCGCGCAAAACCGGTTGCACGGCTTCTACGGCGCAGCCAAGGCGGCGCAGGCGGCCGGCGATCGCAGCAAAGCGCGCGCGTATTTCGAGAAGCTCGCCGCGCTCGGCAAGAACGCCGACCCTGATCGCGCGGAGCTGCACGAGGCGAAAGCGTTCCTACTTGCGCAGCGCTGAGCGCTCCGTGCGCAGCGTCGCGGCCTGCGCGTGGGCGGCGTTTGTTTTCGGATTCGTCGCGGCCCCGAGAGCGGCGGCCGATCCGGGCGAGGTGGACCCGACGACGTCTGCTGTAGGCTCGGACTATGCCGCGGGAAAGAAGGCGGTCGAAGCGAAGGACTGGAAAAGCGCCATCGAGCGCCTGAACAAGGCGCTCTTGCAGGACGATCGCAACCCCGACATCCACAATTTCCTCGGTTACGCTTACCGCAATGCCGGGCAGCTCGATTCCGCCTTCAAGCACTACCATCGCGCGCTCGAGCTCAACCCGCGCCATCGCGGCGCGCGCGAATACCTGGGCGAGGCTTATCTCCTCGCGAACGACGTGCAGAAAGCGCACGAGCAGCTCGCCGCCCTGCGGCAGATCTGCCTTATTCCCTGCGAAGAATACGAGGACCTCGAAAAGGCGATCACCGCGTACAGCAAGCGCGCGGCCAGGCCCCGCTAGAGCGTAGCGACCAGCACCAGCGACAAGGCGTCGCCGAAGAGCTACTCATTCCCGGGCCGAATCGAAGTACTACGTGACGGCCCCTCCGCTTCTTGCGCATGGAGTGCGCGGAAGTGTATCGTTAGCCGCGTCGTGCTCGGGTGCGGTTCGCCCGGAAATCTGCCTTTGGGAGATAGTGGATGGCCAACGACCCCCGCAATCCATCCGGCCCGGGTGCGCCCGCGCCGGACTTTCTCGCGGGCCTCGATGCCTTTTCGCGCAAGATCGATGAAGAGCAAAAAGCGCACGAGCGCGCGGAGGCGGAGCGGCGCCGCAGGGAGGAAGAAGAAGCGCGCCGGAGAGCGGAGGCCGAGCGAGTGCGCCAAGCGGAAGTGCAGGCGCAGGCGCAGCGCAAGGCCGAGGCCGAAAAACAGGGCGAGGGGCGCCGCTTCGCGGCGCTCGAGATGCTGCGAAAGCAGGCGGCGAGCCGCCCCGCCGGCGAAGATACCGCATCGCGCCGCGCCGCAGCCAAGGCGCTCATCCACAAGAACCTGCTCTCGGCCATGCATTACCTGGCGGAATTCGCAAAGGAGCTCAACGGGGTGCTGCCGACCACCGAACGCCCCTACGGGTTCCTCCATCTCCACCAGGCCTCGCCGATGGTGCTTTCGAGCGCCTTTGCAGACTATCGCCTGCGCAAGGTCGACGGCGACGAAGTGTGCGACCAGGTCTTTCTCACCTACCACGCCCGGTACGCGCAGCCTGCGGCGGTGGACGTGGCGGGCCCCGATATCGAATACTGCCGCCGCTTCTTCGCCATGTCCCGCGTCCCGTTCGAATTCAGCGCCCTGAAGAAGAACGATTTCGGCCAGGCGCTGAGCGGCAGGTTCGCGCTCTCCGGCGCAATCCCGTGCGAGGTCCACATCCGCGCCGACTACGACGCGCCTGCCGTCCTGATCGAGCTGCTCAACGTCGGAACGATCGGGGCCGGACGCTGCCGCCTCGCGCCGGAGGCGTTCAACGAGCGCTTCGCGGACGAGATCGCGAAGCACGCTCTCGGCTCCGCGAACGAGTTCGCGAAATTCGTGACCCGCTGAGGGGGACGCCGGCCGCTTCCAGCAGGACCTCGGCGGCGTCGCGCGCGGAGCGCGCGAGCGCGGGATCGCCGCGCACCAGGGCGGCGGCGAGCGCGCCTTCGAAGAGGATCTGGAGCTGGGTGGCGAGGGCCTCGGGTTTCCTCGCGGCGAGGCGCTCGAGCAGGGCGCGGTACCAGAGCCGGCGCTGCTCCTTGAACTGCACGGCGATCTTGCTGGCGGGGTGCCTCGCGTCGCAGAGCTCGGTGACGGCGTTCACGTAAGGGCAGCCGCGGAAACTGCCGTCGGCGATCAGGCGCTCCAGCCGGTCGAAGTTGCCGAGGATCTGCTCGCGCGCCGGCGCGTCGGATGGCGCGAGCTGCTTGAAGCGGGCAGTCAGATAAGCGGCGATCAGCGCGTCCTTGGAAGGATAGTGGTGGTACAGCGTTCGCTTGCTCACTCCGGCCTCGGCGGCCACGGTGTCGACGCCGACGGCGCGAATCCCCTGCGCGTAGAAGAGCTTGTCGGCGGCGGCGAGGATGCGCTCGGCTGGCGAGGAAACAGACCGGTCTACCTTCACGTTGACAATACTATACCGGATGATGGATCATAGGTACACTGACCTGTCTACCTGCAAGGAAACCCATGGCGACCCCGGGCAATCGACGCGCAATGCTGCTCTTGATCCTCCTCTCCGGGCTGATCATCTCGCTGTGCATGGGGCTCAGGCAGAGCCTGGGCCTCTTCATGCGGCCGATGACGCTCGACCTCGGGATCTCGGCGGCGACCTTCGGCTTCTCGATCGCGCTGCAGAACATCGTCTGGGGCGTGTCGCAGCCCTTCGTCGGCGCGCTCGCCGACCGCTACGGCCCCCGGCCGGTGCTGGTCGTCACCGCGCTGCTGTACGCGGCGGGGCTCTTGCTGATGATCGTCTCGAAGAGCATCCCGGGCGGGTTGGAGCTGGCGGGCTTCCTCATCGGCATCGGCACCGCAGGCGCCGGCTTCGGCGTCCTGATCGGCACCATCTCGCGCGCCACGCCGCCCGAGAAGCGCAGCCAGACCGTAGGCCTGGTGGCGGCGGCGGGCTCGCTCGGCACGATGGTGATCGCGCCGCTCGGCGGCTGGCTGATCGACGGCTTCGGCTGGCATGTTGCGATGGTGGCGTTCGCAGCCATCGCGGGCTCGATGGCGATCCTTTCGCTGCCGATCCGCGAGCAACCGGTTTCAGATGGAAATTTAGCCAAGGTCAATCAAAAGCTCGGCGAGGCTTTGCGCGAGGGCGGCTACCTCTTCATGACGCTCGCGTTCTTCGCCTGCGGCTTTCAGCTGGTGTTCATCACCACGCACCTGCCGGCGTACCTGCAGCTCTGCGGGGTGGCGCCGGGCGTGGCGGCGAGCGCGCTCGGGCTGATCGGCCTCTTTAACGCGGTCGGCACCTACATGTTCGGCCTGCTCGGCGCGCGCTACAGCCAGAAGCACCTGCTCGCGCTGATCTACCTGCTGCGCACGCTCATCATTGTCGCCTTCCTGCTGGCGCCGATCAGCGCCGCCTCGACCCTGGTGTTCGCCGCCGCGATGGGATTCCTGTGGCTCGGCGTCGCGCCGCTCGTCACCGGGATCATCGGCCGCGTGTTCGGCCTCACGCACTTCAACACGCTCTACGGCATCGTGTTCCTGAGCCACCAGGTCGGCTCGTTCTTCGGCGCCTGGATGGGCGGCGTGGTGTTCGACCGCTTCGGCAATTACGA
>WNGD01008718.1_pt1 | contig 15339 bp, 13 predicted proteins | sample 5400671 | NCBI WGS metagenome assembly WNGD01 (sample SAMN13153369, study PRJNA577476) | soil metagenome | isolation source: 40 cm soil or saprolite under grassland replicate 2 | place: USA:California | collected 2016-06-15 | reverse complement strand
TCGGCGGAGAGGATCTCGCGCGCGGCGTCCGTGTCCTGCAGCTCGACCAGGTGGAGATCCCCGGGGCCGAGGCCGGCCTCCGCGTAGGCGTCGGCGGCCGCCATCTCGGTCGGCGTCGGGACCCCGTCGTCGGCCAGGCCGGAGAGCGGCGTGTGCTCGCCCAGCACCGAGCCGGCGTGGTGCGAGCGGAGCGCCGCGGCGGCGACGCGCACGGGCGTGGGCCCCGCCGAGAGCACGACGGCCGCGGCGCCCTCGTTCGGCGCGCACAGCATGAGGAGCCGGAGCGGCTCGCACACGACCGGCGAGGCCAGGATTTCTTCCACCGAGAGCGCCTTCCGGTACATGGCGTACGGGTTTGCGACCCCGTGGAGGTGGTTCTTCGCCGACACGCGCGCCAGGTCCTCGAGTCGGACGTCGCTCTCGAGCATCAGGCGCTGGGCGCGGAGCGCGAAGTAGGCGGGTGTAGCCGCGAGCCCCGCCTCCTCCCGCCACGGCTCGAAGAAGCTCGAGCGGATGATGCCGCGCGGCATCTTCTCGAGCCCGAAGGCGAGCACGACGTCGTGGCGCCCGCTCGCCACCGCGGTCGCTCCCAGGGCGAGCGCCGCGCCGCCGCTCGCGCAGCCCGCCTCGACGTTCACGATCGGCACGCCCGAGAGGCCGAGCGCGGTGAGCACCTTGTGACCGGCCGCCACCCCGCCGTAGACGCTGCCGCAGAAGGCGGCCCCGAAGCCGCCCCGCTCGACGCCGGCGTCGGCGAGCGCCGCGCGCACCGCGTGCGTGCCGAGCGCGGTGAGGCTCTTCTCCGCGAAGCGGCCGAAGGGATGGAGGCCGACGCCGGCCACGTAGACCGGCCTCATGTCTCCTCGGGACGAAAGGCGTAGGAGAGGACGGCCGTGCCGTCGTCGTCGGTGCAGAGCGGCTCGACCACGAGGCTGAGCGCGAGCCCGGGCCGCAGGCGCTCGAGGCGCGACTCGGTGAGCCGTGCGATGACTCGCAGCCCGCCCTCCAGCTCGGCGACCCCGAAGCCGTAGGGCACCTCGCCGCGGTAGCCGGGTGGGCGCGAGAGGACCGCGGTATACAGGCAGAGCCGCGCCGCTGGGCCGACACGCGTCTCGAGCGCGCCGTCCGCGCCGCAATACGGGCAGACCGGCGCGGCCGGGAAGTGGAGCTTGCCGCAGGCGGCGCAGCGCCCGGCGAGGAGGCGCGGCCCGTCACCCTCGATCACGAACAGCCCTTCGGTTATCGCCCGCGTGCCGGGCATGCGGGCGGCACCATACCCAACTGCGGGGGGCCGCGGTCAAGCGCCGCCGGCCACGAAGGGCTTCCCCCACCGGTCGCGGAACGCCACCCGAGCCACCGGCTTCCGTCGCGTCGGCCCGAAGCGGTCGGCCGGATGGCCGAGCGGCACGATGGCGACCACCTCGACCGCGGCCGGCACTTCGAGGAGCGCTTTCAAATCGTTCTCGAAGCCGCGATGGAGCGTGGTCAACGTCGTCCCGAGGCCGAGAGCGCGCGCGGCGAGGAGGAGGTTCTGCACCGCGGGGAAGATCGAGGCGTAGGCGGCGACGGGCGAGAGGAGCGTGCCGTCCGGCCCGGCGATCGGCCCGAGCTGACGGTGGTCGAGGCAGCAGACGATCAGCACGGGAGCCGCGGCGAGGTCCGCCGCCAGCGCGCGCGCCGCGCGCATCATACGCGCGTAGTGCGGGCGGCCGCGCAGGTCGCGGTCGGCGTCGGTCGCGACGGTGAAGCGCTCGCCCGCCTCCCAGGCTGCGCGGTAGCGAGCGGCGATGGCCGCGCGCGTGGCCGCCGCGCGGACGACGACGAAGAACCACGGCTCGGCGCCGCGCGCCGAGGGCGCGCGGGTAGCGGCCGCGAGGATACGGCGGATGGCGGCGTCGGACACGGGAGCGGGCCGGAAGCGGCGCAGCGCCCGCTGCGTGTCGACGACGGTGAAGAAGTCGAGCGGCGCCCCCACGCTACACCGCCCCGGCGCCGGCCGCGACGAGGAGCCTGGGGACGAGGACGAGGCGGACGCGCACGCCGGTTACGCCTACGGCAGGAGCACGAAGCTCGGCAAGCCCCGGCGAAGGGCGGCGCGCCGGAGCCAGCTCTCGCCGGCGTGCCGGCGGAGGCTTTTGCCCAGCGAGCGGGGCTCGCCCGAGGGGTGTCCGTTTCCCTTGGCCGGCTCAGACCAACGGTAGAGACGATTCTCGCACGCGCGCCAGCGTGCAGGCGTGCATGGCCGCGCTCCGCCTCTCGGGGATCCGTGGCCGAGCGGCACGGCGTCCCGTCGCGGCTGAGCGGCGTGGGGTTCAAATGGCCGAAATCGGGGAACAAATCCCGTGACCGCCGCCCTCTCAGGGAGTATCCGGACGGCCTGGGCGGTGCTGCGGGTCCCGCGCGGCGAATGTGCTCCCGTGGCTCGGAACTTGCTCCCGTGCGCGGCATGCGAAGGCTTGGTCGCAGCGCTCGGGTTGCGCTGTGTGCTGTCGTCGCCCCGCCGTTCGCGCCGAGCCTCCTCCGCGCCGTCTTCGCGCTGTCCCTCGTCCTGCTACCCGCGCGCGCCTTCGCCATCCACCGCCAAATGCCGTTCCTGGTGTCGGTCACGCCGACGCCGGGCACCTGCCACAACGGTGCGCCGTCCCAGGGGCTACCGCGCTGGGTCGCGTTCGAATCGAGCGACGATCTCCTGCACATCGGCAGCCTCGGCCAGCAGATCTTTCTACTGGAATCGATGGTGATCCCGGGTCTGGACTGCTCGGACAAACCCCCGGGGCCGGAGCTGCGACAGCTCACCCGCTTCGCCGAGGGCGCCGCCCGTCCGTCGACCTCCAGCAGCGCCCACGTCGTGGTGTTCGACTCGACGGCCGACCCGATGGGTACCGGCAGCACGGCACGAAAGATCTTCCGCTGGGACCGCGACAAGCGGTGCTTCTCGGACGGGCCCTGGGCGGACCCCTCCGGTGGGCACATCACGCAGGTGAGCGATGGCAGCATGGACTGCGCGGGCGCGTCGGTCGACGCCGCGGGGGAGAACATCGCGTTCGAGTGCCAGGGAGCCAGCGGTCCCGAGGTCTTCGTGTACAGCCTCCCCGCCTTCGCCACGACGCCGACCCTCACGCAGATCGGCGCGGGCACGAACCCCGTGGTCAACTATGACGGCAAGGTCGTCGTCTTCGAATCCGAGGCCACGCTCAAGGCCAACACCCCGCTGCCCCCATCCGCCAGCGGGCACAAGCAGATCTACGCTTACAGCCTCCCCCTTCGGCGGCTCTTCCGGCTGACGAGCGGCTCCGACGACAGCATCAGCCCGAGCCCCGGTCAGCTGGTGGCCGGCGAGGTATGGCCGATCGTTGCCTTCCAGTCGCGTGCCGACCTCCTCGGCAACGGCTCGATCGGCTGGCAGGTATTCGTCCTCGATCCCGCCACGGGCGATCTCCGGCAGATCACCCATGGCCCCGGTGAGAGCGTCGAGCCCAACCTCTCGGGCACCGGCGACCTCGTCGCCTTCCTGTCGACGAGCGATCTGCTCGGGAAGGGGACGCCGGGGCAGCACCTGTTCTTCTTCTACCTGGTGACCGGACGCATGTTCGAGGTGAAAAGTGATCCCGGCACGCTCTGGCAGCACCCGCAGACCGGCGGCGGCAACTTCCTCGTCTTCGAGACGACGCAGGATATGTTCCGGACGGGTGTGAGCGGGTGGCAGATCTACGTACTCGACACCTGGGGGCGGATCCCGAGGCCAGCCATCGGCCAGCGGAACTTCCGCTTCGTCGAGGGGGACCCGGCGACCGGCAGCCGGCTGAAGCTGAGGACGCAGCGCTGGCACACCGACGTGCCGGTGCCGCCGGGCGCGAAGGCCGTCTTCGACGTCGGTGTGCGCGACGCCCGCGCCGAGGCGCCGATCACGGTCGACAAGACCAGCGTGCTGATCCCGCCCATCCCCCTCCCCGACGGCATGGGCGCGGTGTGCATCAACGTGATTGGCAAAGGCGTGGGAACGTTCGACTGCGACGGGGGCCCGGCGGGTCCCGGCGCAGCCGGGGGCGACGTCGTCGCCACGGGGGATCACGACGACATCTCCTGCATCGGGGTGTGCGCGCAGGAGAAGTTCAACCAGACGCAGGGCGAGTACGCGCCCGGCGGCATGGTCCTCTCGCTGCCCGTTCGCGTGGCATTGACCAAGACCCTCGACGAGAGCCTCTGCCCGACCGATCCCACGCGGTATCAGTGGAGCGTCGACACGAGCCTGGTGCTCACGAGCGGTACGGCCACCGGCAACGTCCTGAACGCCGACGGCCAGGCCGGGGCGACCGTCAACGTCGTGGAGACCGGAGAGCCGCTCGAGTGCCCACGCATGGAGGTGGCGAACTTCGCCGGCATGGCCCTGGTCGGCGTCCTTCCCATCCTTCGCGTCCCCGACGTCCCGGACGGTACCGGGGGGGTAGCCGTGCAGGACCTCGTCCTGAGCCTCCGCCTCGAGCCGTACGAGGGCAAAGAGTACCGCCCCTGCACGGGCCCCTGGTGCGACGCCCTCACGGCGTGCCAGGCGGACGCGGATTGCAACGACGGTATCTCCTGCAACGGCGACGAGACCTGCGCTCTCGGCCCCAACATCGACGTCCACGAGGGCAACTGCCAGGCGATCGATGGCTGCACCGACCTCGCCTGCGCGCCGGGCCCCCAGGACTGCGACGACGGCAACGTCTGCAACGGCCAGGAAACCTGCGACGCGCTCGCTGGCTGCGCGGTGGGCGCGCCCCCCAGCTGCGACAGCGGGGCCATCTGCGCCGAGGACACCTGTAACCCCGTCTACGGCTGCCAGAGCACCTTCATCCCGATGTGCTGCGTCTCGGACGCGGACTGCATGAACGACACCGTCTGCGACGGCGCCGAGACCTGCGTGAATGGCGACTGCATGCGAGGGACGGCGGCCACGTGCGACGACCACGACGCGTGCACCGGCGTCGAGACCTGCGACCCCACCACCGGGGCGTGCCTGCCGGGGACGCCGCCCGTCTGCGACGACGCGAACACCTGCACCGACGACAGCTGCGACCCCGCGGTCGGCTGTGTGCACACGCCCAACGCCACCGTCTCGTGCGACGACGGCAACCCGTGCACGACCACCGACGTATGCGCGAACGGCGTTTGCCTCGGCACGTACGTCAGCTGCGACAACGGTGACGCGTGCGACGGCATCGAGACCTGCGACCCCACGACCGGGGGGTGCGTCCCGGGGACGCCGCCCAACTGTGACGACGGCAACCCCTGCACCGACGACGGCTGCGACGCGCTGTTGGGCTGCGTGCACACGCCCAACACCGCCGTCTTCTGCGACGACGGCAACCCGTGCACGACGAACGATGCGTGCGCGGCCGGCATCTGCGTCGGCGCGCCGGTCGTCTGCGACGATGGCGACGCGTGCAACGGCGTCGAGACCTGCGACCCCACCACCGGGGCGTGCCTGCTGGGGATCCCGCTCGTCTGCAGCGACGGCAACCCCTGCACCGACGACGTCTGCGACCCGGCGACCGGCTGCGCGTACGCGTACAACACCAACGTGTGCGACGACGGCAACCCGTGCACGACGAACGACCTGTGCGCGGCCGGCATCTGCGTCGGCACGCCCGACCTCCTGTGCCAGGGGCAGACCCTCTTGGGGCTGGTGTCCACCGCCAACCCCGCCGATCTCGGCGGCGCGCGCCAACAGGCACAGCTCCAGTCGAGCCTGCAGGTCATCAACAGAAAGCTCGAGCGCGCGCTCACCCTTCGCGCGCACAGGAGGAGACGACTCCGCGCAGCGTACCGGCGCCTCGGCCTGTTCCAGCTCGCGCTGCGCCAGGGCATCTCCCGCGGGAGCTTCGACGTCCCCCTGGCCAACGACCTGATGGGCCAGGCGGCGGGCCTCATGACCGCCGTGCAGGCGTTGATCAGCCCGGGCGGCTGATCCGCCGCGCCTGCCTAGGAGCGTGACCCGAGACGGCGGTGCGGGGAGGCGGGGGCGCCGTCTCCGCTTCGATTCGGCGCCGCCGAGCCGGGTGCCTCCATCGGCCGCCGCTCGCGGCGCCTCATAGGCGCTCCGACGGCGCCCCCGCCTCCCCGCTGCGCTATTCGGCCCCGCGCGCGTGCCGCACGTCTGCCGCCGGCACGCGAGAGCGCTGGCTGCGGGCGCTGGGCGGAGTGGCGGCCTAGCCCGCGGGCCGCCCGCGCGCGGAACCCGCGGTCCGTGACGGCGCAGCACGGGAGCGGGGGCGCCGTCGGAGCGCCTATGAGGCGCCGCACGGGTGGGTCGCTCCCGGACCCGTGTCCAACGGCGCCGAATCGAAGCGGAGACGGTGCCCCCGCTCCCGTGCACGGCAGTCTCGGGTCGCGTTCCTAGCCTGCCGGCTCGAGCGCAGCCTCGACCTTCGGCGTGCCGAGCCCATGCCAGTCGGTGAAGAAGCCGGCGCTCTGGGGCCGGAGCTTGAAGGCATTGCCGAGCAGCGCTTCGGGGCTGAAGAGACGCAGCCCCTTCCCCCACGCGGCGACGAAGCCGCGCGGGTACTCGTAGAAGGCTCCCTCCAGGAAGCGCAGCGGCAACGCCTGCCCCTTGAGGTCATAGGTGGGCAGGTCGCCCACCAGCTCGCACGGCCCGCACACGACCGGTGCGTTGAGCCAGTCGTAGCTGCTGACGAGCTTGGTGGTGGACAGCTTGTAGCCGGCCTTCTGGATGTCGACGCGATAGGTGTTGTCGCGGCGCAGCCGGACGGTGGCCGGCGTGGTGACGGTGTACTGCTTGGTCGGGTCGAGGTAGTTCGTTCCGCGCTCGGAGAGCGTCGGCACGACCGTGGCCGTCGCCCCCGGAGGATTCGACTCGAGGGCGACCTCTTGATACGGCCCGTGCAGCAGGGTCGAGCAGCCACCGAGCAACGCCAACGCGGACGCCAGGAAGAGCGGTTCCCGTCTCATGACCCACCTCCTGCCGGTCGCCTGGACCGGCGCTGCGCACCTTACTTCTTGCTGTTGCCGAGCACCGTTTCCTTGAAAGTCTTGGCGACCGAGAAGCCGACCTTCTTGCGCGCTGGGATCTTGATCGGCTCACCGGTCTGCGGGTTGCGCCCCATGCGTGCCTTCATCTTGCGCAGCCGGAAGATTCCGAGACCCGGGATCTTGACCGACTCGCCCTTCTTCACGGTCTTGACCACGGTATCGATCATCGACGCGAGCATCTGGTCGATCTGCTTCCGGCTCGCCCCGGTGCCTTCGGCGAGCCTCGTCACCAGTTGCGCCTTGGTCATCAGCACCTCCCGGGGGGGTTGGAAAGGCGGCGCAAACCTTACGGCACCTGACATGCGGGTGTCAAGAAAACCCACGTCTATCAAGGGCTCGGAGCGTGCGCGGTGGTGCGTGCGGCGCGTGGTGATGCGCGCGCGCGGTGGCGGCGGGACCGCCGGCCGAGGCTCCACGCTCTCATGAGATGCGCGGACGGGTCGGCCGACGGGCGCGGCGACGGCGGGCCGCGCCGCCATGCCCGCAGGTCGCCACGGTCTCGGCGCGTTGGCGGCCACGCACCTCCCACGGGGTCGGCCGTCCGCACTCGCTCGGGCGCCGTGGGCAATGCGGCGCCGGGGGTCGTGCAGCGGCGCGGTGGCCGCTCGCGGCGGCGCGCGATCATGCAGGGTTGCCAGCCGGGAGCATGCAGGAGCGCCGGCATGCCCGTTGATATTCCTGAAGAATCATGTGGTTCCGTGGCACTCGAATTGCACTGCCGTCAAGCCGACCGAAGGCAAGCCGTGCACGACATCGGCACACCGAGCGATGGGGTCCGTGACCGCCTCGAGCGCATCCTCGCCTCGTACGAGGAGATGGATCGGAGGTTCGCGGCGGCCGGCGGGCTGGGTAGCCTCCTCAACCTCTACGAGCAGGTTCGGCGCGAGCTCGAGCGCGTCTCCTTCGAGGAGCTCGATCGCATGACCCTCGAGATCAAGACCGTGATCGAAGCCTTGCTCAAGATGGACTACGAGCTTCGTAAAGTCCACAACTTGAAGCTCGCCTTCGAGACCAGGCCGCCGGGTGCGGGGGTGCTCGGGTGAGCGGAGCGGGCGCCCAGGCATCCGCCATGGTGTCGCGTTCGTGCGCGATCCGTGCTTGCAACCTTGCAGCGGCGGCACCTACAATGCCTGAGGTTACAACGGCATGCCGCGGGAGGTGATGGGCATGTCGCGCGGGGTGGCCATCACCGGCTCTCGTCGCTCATCTCTCCGTCGGCTGGCGGTGGTGCGAGCGGATGGCGGTGGTGCAAACCTTCCCGCGGCGTTCGTCGAATCGCTCGCAGCCATGTCAGCCACCAAGCTCCCCGGCCCCGAGGGCCACCAGAAGCTCGGCCCGCTGGCCGCGCGCTCGCCCGTGCTCCGCGCCGAGCCCGCCACCGCGGTGGTCGTGCAGGAGAAGGTGCTTGCCGAGATCGCGCACGAGCTCGGGAACTTCTTCCACAAGCTCTACTACTGGTCCGACTACCTGAAGGAGAAGCCGGCGCGGAAGTCGGCGGACTCGACCGCCGTGCAGATGCTCGAGCGCACGATCAAGAACCTCGAGGACTTCTTGAAGCTCTCGCTCGACTACTTCCATCCCACGCAGCTCTCCTTCACCCGCATGGGGGTGGGCGAGCTGCTCGAGGGGCTCCTCGTCCAGTTGCGCGCGCAGCTCAACGGCACGCCGATCACGGTGTCTGACAACGACGTGTGGCGGAGGGAGGACGCCGAGGTGCTGATCGATCCGGGGCACCTCTCGCGCGCCTTCGAGGTGGCGGTGCGCCATCTGACGAAGCAGGTGGGACCCGAGTCGAGCGTCGCCATCGGCATCGAGCGCAGCGCGCGCCGCGACCGTGCCGGGTTGGAAGTTGGGTTCGAGCTCCGCCAGCCGAACGAGGCCTCGCCGCTCTTCCGCACGGCGGAGGCCGGGATCGAGTGGGCGGTGGCGCAGAAGGTCGTGGCGCTGCACGGCGGAGAGCTCCTGGAGCGTAACGAGGGCCCGGAGGCGAAGAGTCTGGTGATCTTCCTTCCGCTGTGTCCGTGAACCGAGGTCAGGCAATGGAGACGCGCATTCTCATCGTGGACGACGACCCCTTCATCTGCCGCCAGCTCGAAGAGCTCTACTCTTCGCAGCAGTACGCCGTGTCGAGCGCGCCGAACGCGCCCGAGGCGCTGCGCCTGCTGCAGGAGCACGAGTTCTCGCTCGCGGTCGTGGACCTGAAGATCCCCGGCACCGACGGCATCGGGCTGACGCGCGAGATCCGCGACCGCTGGCCCGACCTCGACGTGATCATGATCACCGGTTACGCGAGCATCAAGGGCGCGGTCGAAGCGATCAAGCAGGGCGCGAGCGACTACATCACCAAGCCGTTCCAGAAAGAGGAGATCCTCCTCGCCACCGAGAAGATCCTCGAGAAGCGCCGGCTGCTCGACGAGATCAGCTACCTCCGCAGCCAGCTCTCCGACCGCTACTCGTTCGCGAACATGGTGAGCCGCAACCGCGTCATGCACGAGATCTTCGAGACCATCGGCGTGCTGGCGCAGAACGACGCGACCGTCCTCATCTACGGCGAGTCGGGGACCGGCAAGGAGCTCGCGGCGCGCGCCATCCACTTTCAGGGCAAGCGCAAGGGCGGCCGCTTCGTCGCCATCAACTGCGCGGCCTTCCCGGACACGCTCCTCGAGAGCGAGCTCTTCGGCTACGAGCGCGGCGCGTTCACGGGCGCGGTTCACGATCGGGTGGGGAAGATCGAGCTCTCGACCGCCGGGACGCTGTTCCTGGACGAGATCGAGAGCATCTCGCTCAACATGCAGCTGAAGCTGCTCCGCGTGCTCGAGGAGCGCGAGGTCGAGAAGCTCGGCTCGAACCGCCGCATCAAGGTCAACATGCGCATCATCACCGCCACCAACATGGAGCTGGCGCAGGCGGTGGCCGAGGGGCGGATGCGCGAGGACTTCTACTACCGCATCAACGTGGTGCCGATACGCATCCCGCCGCTGCGCGAGCGCATCGAGGATATCCCGCTCCTGGTCGGCGAGTTCCTGCGCAACAGCGAGATGGCGCGCGAGAAGGGCATCAACCGGGTCTCCAACAAGGCGCTCTCGCAGCTCATGAGCTACTCCTGGCCGGGCAACGTGCGCGAGCTCGGCAACGTGATCGAGCGGGCGATCCTGCGCACCAGCGGCGCCGTCATCCGCGAGGTCGACCTCCCCGGCCACAGCGGCGTGGGCAAGGAAATGGCGAACGGCAACGGCCGCCACGCCAACTACGACTACGAGGTGCCGCTCAAGGAGTACCTGCGGCGCGCGGAAAGGGACTACCTCGCGCGCGTGCTGCGCAAGTATCGCGGCGGCATCAATCTCTCCGCCAAGCACGCCCTGGTCGACGCGGCGACGCTGCACCGCAAGATGAAGCTCCACGGGCTGCGCCGCGAGGAGTACCGGCTGCGCGGCAAAGTCGAAGGGCCCGAAGCGCTGGCGAACGGCGGCTGAGCGTCCGGCGCGCCGGCGCGCGGAGCTCGACATGAAGCGGCGGCTCCTGGATCTCCTCCGCTGCCCGCGTTGCCACGGCGCGTTCCACCTCGAGGCCTTCGCCGAGGTGCCGCTGCGCGACGCGCCGGCGGATCCGGCCTACGCGAGCGAGATCGAGGAGGGGGCGCTCGCCTGCGCGGGGTGCGGGGCGCGCTTCCCGATCATCGCCGGCGTGCCGCGGCTGATCGGCCCGGCGCTCCTCGCCCGGATCGCGCGGCGCTACCCGGCCTTCTTCGCGCGCCATCCCGAGCTGGCGCCGCCTGCGGCCCCGGCCGACGACCCGCTCGCCGACACGCTCGAGAGCTTCACCCGCCAGCGGCTCGACCTCCGGCCGCCGGGGCCGGAGTTCGCGCGCCAGTGGCGCGCGCACCTCCGCCGCAACCTGGGCGGCGCGCTCACCGTCGAGGCGCTCAGCGGAAAGCTCGTGCTCGACGTCGGCTGCGGCTTCGGGCGCCACCTCTACGTGGCGAACGAGGCCGGGGCCGAGACGGTCGGGGTCGACCTCTCGGGCGGCGTGGACGTCGCGCGCGCCAACAACCGCGCCCATCCCCGCTGTCACCTCGTGCAGGCGAACGTGCTCGAGCGGCCCTTCCGCGCGGAGAGCTTCGACGTGGTGTGGTCGTTCGGCGTCCTCCACCACATGCCCGACCCGCGCGCGGGCTTCCGCGCCATCGTCCCGCTGGTGCGTCCCGACGGCGGGCTCGTCGTCGTGTGGGTCTACGGTTACCGGGGGATGGCGTTCACCTACCGGCTCTCGCACATGCGGCCGCTCCACCGCGCGCTGCACTCCGTGTCGGGGCCGACCCGCGTGCGCGCGTCGAAGACCGTGGCGGCCATGCTCTCGGGGCTCTACTGGGCGCCGCTCGGGGGCTTGAAGCGGCTGGGCCTCGGGGCGACGGTCGAACGCCTGCCCCTCGCGGCCTACGTGGAGCACGGCTGGAGCGCGCGCGTCGCCGCGGTGCACGACCGCCTCTCCACACCGATCACGCACTTCCACGAGCGCGAGGAGCTGCTCGGCTGGTTCAGCGAAGCAGGCCTCGGAGCGGTGTCGGTCGAGGACACCGACCGCCGCGGCTGGCGCGCGTATGGGTTTCGACCCGAGACTTTGTCTCGGGTCGAAGACGGATGCGAGCGTGTGGCGTCGGTGGATCCTGCGGAGGCCGTGCCGCGGCCGGCGAAGCCGGCGCGGCAAAACTGAGGTCCTCCGCAGTCGGCTCGCGCTTGCCGGGGACGCGCGTCGTCTTCCACTACGCGCTCAAGCTTCGGAAAGTCTGCCGCGCCGGCTTCGCCGGCCGCGGCACGCCGTCGGCCCTGTAAACCGGGCCACACGCTCGCTGTCGGTTCCCCGACCCGAGACGCAAGTCTCGGGTCGGCACTCATGAACCGGGCCACACGCTCGCTGTCGGTTCCCCGACCCGAGACGCAAGTCTCGGGTCGGCACTCATGAACCGGGCCGCACGCTCGCTGTCGGTCCCCGACCCGAGACGCAGTCTCGGGTCGGCACGTCCCCCCGCCCCGAGACAGGGTCTCGGGGCGGTTTGTCTCGGGGCGGTGTTGCACGATGCGGCCGCCGTGCAAGGCGTGGTCTGCCGGACATGCCCCGCGGGACGGTGCCGGCGGGCCGGGAGCGCGCCTGCACGAGGGCTGCAGGGGTGCGAGAGGAAGGCGGATTCGAAAGGCCGCCTTGCGGTGCAAAAGCGCTGGAAAATCGGGGACCTCTGCTGCAGATAGAGCACGCTCGTGGCATTGAAATTGCACCCCGGCCTGGCGCCGTATGCCCGCCTTTGCGCCTCTTCCCGACCTTCACGCTCAGGACCGCCGCTGGTACGTGGTGCGTAGCAAGGCGCGCAAGGAAGACTACGCCGTGCAGCAGCTCGAGCGGCGCGGCGTGCGGGTCTTCCTGCCCCGCATCCTCGAGTGGGGGCATGACGAGGTAGCGCCCCTCTTCCCGGGCTACCTCTTCGTGTGCATCGCGCTCCTCGAGCAGTACTACCGGGTGGTCTGGACGCCCGGAGTGCGGAGCTTCGTCGCCTTCGGTGCGATTCCCACCCCCCTGCAGGACAGCGTGATCTCGTTCATCGTCGCGAGCGCGGGCGAGGGCGGCATCATCCGGCCGCTCGCGCCCTTCAGGACGGGGGACCGGGTGCAGATCAAGAGCGGCCCGCTCGCGGGGCTGGTCGCGATCGTGCAGCGGCCCTGCTCCGGGCGCGGGCGGGTGCAGATTCTTCTCGACTTTCTCCGGCAGGGCGCAACCGTCGAGCTGCCGGTCGGATTGGTGGACCGCATTTGATGGCGACGCGCCAGCAGGCGCGGCGGCGAACCCGGTGATCGGCCGGGCGAGTTAAGGGGATCGACAAGGAGTTCCCGCCAGCGCGGGCATCGGCGGAGCTATGGACACGGGAATGCATCCCAGGATGAGAACGGTCCGGCTGCTCGGGCGCGCGCTCGGTGCGGCCGCGCTCGCGCTCGCACTCGCGGCCTGCGGCGGCCACCGCGCGCCAGCGAGCAGCGCCGTCATGCTGCCCGCCCTCCAGCCCCCCGCACCGCCCGAGCCGGGGCCGACCTACCGCATTCAGCAGGGCGACGAGCTGCACGTGCGCTTCACATACCAGCCCGAGATGAACGAGCAGGTGCCGGTGCGGCCCGACGGCCGCATCTCGCTCGTCTCGACGGGCGAGATCGACGCCGTGGGGCACACGCCTCCCGAGCTCGAGCGCGTGATCGTCGAACGCTCCTCGGCGCACCTGCGCAATCCAGAGGTAACGGTGATCGTCACCAAGCTCGGCGAGCAGCGGGTATACGTCGGCGGTGAGGTTTTGACGCCGGGGTACATTCCCCTGCGCGCCGGCATGACGCCGCTCCAGGCCGTGCTGGAGCGGGGCGGGTTCAAGGCGACCGCCAAGCGCGACAGCGTGCTCCTCCTGACGCCCGGCGCCGACGGACACTTCAGCGCGGCGCGCATCGACTTGGAGCAGGTGCTGGACGCCGGTGTGCCGGAGCGTGTCCGCCTGCACCCGAACGACGTGCTTTACGTGCCGCGCACCTGGATCGCCGACATGGACATCGTCGTCGACCAGTACATCCGCGGCTTGATCCCGACCCTCCCGCGCGTGGGCGCGGGCGTGCAGGTGAACTGACGCTCGATGGCGACCCTCCAGACGCTGCCCGAGGTGACGACCATCCTCCCCGCGGGGACGAGCGCCGGCGTGACGTCGCTCGCGATGCGGACCTTCTTCTACGCCGTCTTCAAGCACACCCGCCTCGTGGTCGGGACCTTCCTCCTGATCTTCTTGGCCGCGGCGGTGACGGCGGTCGTCCGGCCGACCATCTGGATGGCGAGCACCACGGTGCTGGTGAAGCTCGGCGAGACGGCGCAGCTGGCGCCCTCGGAGGCGCCCTCGAAGAGCTACTCTCTTTCGATGAGTCCCGAGGTGGTGAGGACCGAGGCCGACATCGTGAAGAGCTACGACGTCATCCGGCGGGCGGTCGAGCAGCTCGATGTGCAACCCGAGTCGGGCACCACCATGGAGGAGATGGTCACGAAGATGCAGCTCGCGCTCACCGTCACGCCCTCGCCCGGCGCGAACACGCTGCAGATCAGCTACATCGGCCGCGACCCCCAGCGCGCGGCGCGCATGGTGAACAGGATCACCGACGTCTACATCGACCACCACAACAACGTGTACCGCACCCAGGGCATGCACTCCCTCTACGCCGAGCAGCTGCGCATCCTGAAGGCCCAGATGAAGGCCGCGCAGCGGCGCTTCCGCGCCCACCTGCAGCGCGAGCACGTGATCGACGTCGACCAGGAGATCCTCCTCCTCAATCAGGCGGCGACCCTGCAAGATAGACAACTCCGGGAGCATCGCCTGAAGATGGTGGGCGTGCAGCAGAAGCTGAACCAGCTCCGCGTGGAGATCGCGCGGTCACCGGTGCTGATGCCCTACAGCAAGGAGTACCACGCGAACCCCACGCGGCAGGTGTTCGAGAACCAGCTCGCCGGGCTCGAGATCGAGCGCTACAAGGTCCTGCAGGCGTACCTGCCGACGGACCGCCACGTGCAGCAGCTGGATGACGACATCGCGAAGGTCAAGGCGCGCATCAAGGGGGAGCAGGAGCTTCTGGTGAGCGACGAGGAGCAGCGCAGCGACCTCTACACCATGCTGCTTCGCAACGAGAACGGCCTCCAGGTGCTCATCGCCGACCTCCGCGCCCGCGAGCCCGGCCTGCGCCAGCAGGTGAGGACGACCCGCCGGCGGCTCGTGAGGCTGCGCAACATGCGGCTCACGATCGCCAACCTGAAGGCGGACGCCGACGAGAAGGCCTTCGCCTACGACCTCTATCGCAAGCGGAACGACCAGGCGCAGATCCAGGAGGCCATGACGGACCAGTCGATGGTGAACGTCGCCGTCGTGCAGCACGCCACCCCGCCGATCGAGCCGCTGAACGGGATGTTGCTGCCGCTGCTCCTCGGTCTGGTCGGCGGTATCGGGCTCGCGAGCGGCCTGGCCGTCGCGGTCGAGTACGTGAACCGCCGGCTGCGCTTCGAAGAAGAAGTCGAACGGTACCTCGAGTTGCCGGTGCTCGCCGTCATTCCCGACCTCGAGACCATGGCCGCGATCGCGCGGGCCTAGGAGGCTGTCGGGGTTACCATGGCGGCTGCGGCGAAGGCCGCGGCGCTCGCCGTCCTCGTCCTCCGCATCGTACGCGAGGAGGAAGCGCTGGCGCGCACCTTCCCGGACTACGCTCACTATGCCACCACGACGAAGCGCATCGTTCCCTTTGTATATTGAGG
>WNGD01003702.1_pt1 | contig 15341 bp, 13 predicted proteins | sample 5400671 | NCBI WGS metagenome assembly WNGD01 (sample SAMN13153369, study PRJNA577476) | soil metagenome | isolation source: 40 cm soil or saprolite under grassland replicate 2 | place: USA:California | collected 2016-06-15 | reverse complement strand
CGCGTGCTGATCGTGAGTCGGGGATGGGAGGCGGGGCACCCCCTCACCCACGAAATCCAGGCGGTCTTCGACGTCGACGGACCGGTCCTCACGGTGCGCTTCTGGACGGAACGCGATCTGTAACGGTCACTCTTCACCGCAAGGAAACCATGTTCGACAAGCCGATCAGCGTCACGGTCACGGTCCTCGCCGCCCTCGGCGCGGTGGCGGCGGCCATGCTGGCCCTCCGGTCGCGGGCGTCCTCCGGGGACCGCGGGGCGGTCCGCACGACCGCGTACGACTTCGGCGTCGTGGTGCAGGGTCAGCCGGTAGAGCACGTGTTCAGCTTCCGTAACGAGCGGGGCACCCCGCTCGCCGTCGACACCGTCGTCACGTCGTACGCCGCCGCCGCGGCGACCGCCCTCGACTCGGTGGTGCCGGCGGGCGCGGACGGACGGGTGCGTGTCAGCCTCTCCACGAAGTACATGAAGGGGCAGGTGAACGCGTTCGCCAAGGTGCGGTTCCGCGACGAGGGGGCGAGGCCGGTGTGGGTGCAGCTGCGCGGCCGCGTGGTCGCTCCCGTCGAGATCGCGCCGCGGGAGCGGGTGTACTTCTTCACCGTCAAGGGTGAGGGCCCGCACCAGGAGGTGCTGGTGATCAACCACCAGGATCGGCCGCTCGCGCTGCTCGGCGCCGCGTCCGACAACGCGAACTTCCAAGTTCGCACCGAAACGCTCGAGGCCGGCCAGCGCTACCGGCTCACGCTCGCGCTCGACCCCGCCACTCCGCCGGGCCGGGATTCCGCCATCATCACCGTGCGGACCGACAGTCCGGAGTACCGGACGTTGACTATTCTGGGGCGAGCCTTCGTCGACGACATCGTGAGCACGTCCCTGTCGAAGATCGATTTCTCACAGGTGTCGTACGACCACCTCGACATGCAGGGGGTCGGTGACAAGATCGTCCTGGTCCGCAAGTACCGGGGGACCGATTTCCAGGTGCTCAAGGCCACGACCGACGTGCCGTGCATCGACGTCGAGGTCGTGCCGCAGAAGCGGGGGGAGAGCTTCCTCGTGAATGTGAGCATCGTGAAGCGCCGCGCGCCCCACGGCGACATCCGGGGGACCCTGCGAATCGAGACCAACGATCCGGCCTTTCGGGAGCTGACGCTGCCGATCACCGGCAGGATCATGTGACGGCCCCGGGGCGTCGCTAGCGCGCCAGCGCCGCGAGGGCCCCGGGCACGGAGAGCAGTCCGTACCCGAACGTGTTGTCCGGCCCGGGCGGGCCGAGGTCGCGCGCCCCGGCGCGCAGCGCCCGTTCGAGCTGCGACACGGACGCTTCGGGAAAACGCTGTAGCAGCAGCGCCGCCGCACCGGCCGTGACGGCGGCGGCGACGGACGTGCCGTTCGCCCGGATGTAGGTCGTCCCCGCCAGCGGAAACGCGGCCGGCACGTCTTCGGCGGGAGCAACCACGCTCGGGTAGATCGAGGCGTCGCAGCTGTTGGGGCCGCGGCCCGAGCGGGGATAGGCAGTCCCGCGCCGCGTGACGCCGCCCACCGAGAACGCGTAGTTCGCGGGTGATGCGTCCGAGGGCGCCGCCGGGCCGTTGTTCCCGGCGGCGAACACGGGGAGGATTTCCGCCGCGCGCCACGCGTCCACGATCCGCGCGAGCGAGCGGTCGCACCCGGGGGTCGGGAGCACCCAAGCGTTGAGCAGCACGTCGGGTTGCGCGACTTCCAGCATCCAGTCGGCGCACTCGGTCAGGGCGATGTTGTCGTAGCGGCCGCCCGGGACGCCGGCGCACGCGACCCACCGCGCGCCGGGAGCCACGCCCACCGTGAGGCCGCGGACGTTGCGTCCCACGGCGACGCTCAGCAGCGTCGTGCCGTGGCCCGTCGTCCCGTCCCGCGGGGTCGGGGCCCGGCCGGAGGGGTCGTACCACGCCCCGGCTCCGCCGCGGAAGTTCCCCTTGAGCTGTTCGTGCACCGCGCTCGCCCCGGCGTCGATGATGCCGACGACGACCCCGCGTCCGTCCAGCCCCTGCTTCCAGGCCAGATCGGCGCCGATAGCCGTGAGGGCCCACGACGACCGCCCGCGCGGCGCGCGCCGCGGCACGCCCCCGCCCCCGCCGCGCCCCCCGCCCGAAAGGATCTCGGCACCGCCGGCGGTCTCTTCGATCACGGCCGCCACCTCACCCCGCTCGGCGAGCGCCCGGATCCCGGCGGCCGTGGCGATAATGATGAAGCGGTTGACCACCGAGACGCCGCGATAGGAGTCGACGGCTCCCCGCCGCTTGAGGCGCTCGAGCACGGGGCGGAGGGGCGCCTGGCCCTGCTCGGCCACGCGCCGCAGCGCGGTGACGACGACGCGGCGGCGCTCCAGCCGGCCGAGTCCCTGGCGTCGCAGCGCCGCTCCGAGACTATCGAGATCGAGCTGAGTCGCCAGGTCGACCATGACCGGCAGCTTGTCGTCCGGGCGGGAGGAGGCGAGCGCCCGGCGCAAGCCGGGGGAGAGCTTCGCTGCGGGCGGGCGCGCCGCTCCGTGCTCCCGGCAGGCCAGCGCCGCCAAGATGAGGAGCACGGGAAAAGGGCGAGAGGCCAGGCCCCTCGCCCTTGACGGCCACCGTGCCCGACTACAGCGCCTTCTGCAGCGCGTCGTGGTTGAACGACATGGTCATGAACACCGGCAACGCCACGCGCATGCCACCGGCGAAGTCGAGCGCCACCGTCACAGGCTGGCCGCTCGCCGTGTTGTTGAGGATGGCGCGGATCAGGTCCTTGCCGCCGGGGGAGCTCATGTCAATCGCGTAGTTGATCGGCCGCTCGCCGTTCTGGGCAGCCGCGATCGAGAGCGTGTTGGTCAGGTCGACACGCACGCCGTTGAGCTCAATCGCGTTCACCGCGAGTGTGAAGCTCCGGCCGAGGGCCCCGGACCAGATCTGCGCAAACAGGTCGCCGACGCTGCTGAAGCTCTGCTGCAGGTCCTGGTCGGCGTCCACCTCCTCGCCCGCGCCGCTGAAGCACAGGGCCGACATAATGTCGGTCTTCAGGAAGTTCTGCTTGAGCGGCGGCTCCCCGGGGATGCCGTAGAACTGGCACCCGTCCGCGTCGTCATACGCGACGAAGGCGGTCGAGAACTTGCCGGACAGCGTCGCCGGCGCGGTCGTCAGGCTGCCGTACTTTCCCTGGATGTTGTCGCCATCACGGTCCACGATGCCGTCGCGGCTGAACGAGGCGAATACAGGATTGCGGTAGCTCGTGATCGTGACGGGGCAGCTGATGCCCATCCCGCGGCAGTTGTACTGCACCGTGTACGAGTACGTGCCATCCAGCGCCGGTGAGAAGCCGAGGAAGGCGATCTCATCGCCCCACAGCTTCGCTTCCGCCCCCGTCTTGTGCTCCGGCCAGCCGCGATAATCCGTGATCGCGCAGCCGACGCCGACGGTGGACACTGCGACCACCGCCAGGCTGAGCCGGGCCTTGCTACACATCTGGAAAAGATTCGTTTGCATGGGTCTTTCCTCGGTTTAGCGGTTGAACCGCTGCCCTTCGCCTCTAATCGCGCGTCGCGGTGCTGGTGCGCCCGGTCCCCACCTCCTTTCCCAATTCAGGTCGTGTCGTAATGCGGACGTCCCGGTTCTCACGGACTCGAGCTGCGTGCTCGTCTGTCGTGCGTCCGCCCTGCACGGTCAGCTGCATTCGGGGACTCTGCTCGTGATGGCAATCGAATGGCGGGAGGATGTCGGACTTGGGTCGTGTCGCACGTGGGCGACACGTCGCCCGCCCTACAGCGGCAGTCGGTGAAGATGGGGCGCGGATGCAACGTGACGGACATCGCAACCATGGGCGATCCGGGGGCCGGTCGAATGTTGCGGGTTGAAATACCGCGCGTTGCGAAATGTGTCAAGCGGCGCAAAACGGCGGGGCAAGCCACGACTGGGGGTGCTACTTCCAACTCGTGATGTCAGCGTCCTCCTCGTCGCCGCCCGGTTGCCCGTCGCGGCCGAGGGTGGAGAGATCGTAGCCGGTGGAGCCGTGCTCGCCCGGGCTCTTGTAGATGTAGGGGCGGGTCCACGGGTCGAGCGGGACGGCCTTTTTCAAATAGGGTCCGCGCCAGTTGAGGGGCAGCGGCTCGCGCGTGGGTTTCTCCTGTAACGCCGCGAGGCCCTGCTCCGTCGTCGGGTACATGCCGTTGTCCAGACGGTAGTTGTCCAGCGCCAGCCCGAGCAGCTCGATCTGCGTGCGCGCCGTGGCGCTCTTCGCTTCCGAGACGCGTCCCAGAATGCGGGGACCCACCAGCGCCGCGAGCAGTCCCAGCACGATGATCACGACGAGGATCTCGATCAGCGTGAAGCCGGGAGGCGCTTTCCGGGGAGCGGTCATATGCACGCTCAACCTACGCCGCGTGCTGTCCGGGGCAAGGCCTGCTGCCTTGACAGGTCGCGCGAGCGACGGTCGTTTCAACGCCGCAATCCATATGGAAGCCAAGCGACGCAAGTGGCGGCGCAGCCGCCTCACACGGCCCGCGGGGCGGCGCGTTCGCGTGCTCGTGGCGGACGACCATCTGGTGTTCCTCGAGGGCATTCAAGCGTTGCTGACTGCTCGGGGGCTCGAGGTCGTGGCTCAGGCCGTCAACGGCGCCGACGCGGTCCGGCTTGCGCACGAGCGGCGGCCCGACGTCGCGGTGCTGGACGTGGTCATGCCCGTGTTGGGCGGGGTGGACGCGGCGCGGGAGATCGCCGCTGCGGCTCCCGGGATGGGCTTGATCCTGCTGAGCGGTCTGACGGAGGAGCGGATGGTGCGCGACGCGCTGCGCGCGGGGGTGCGCGGCTTCGTCGTCAAGACGCAGGCGGCGGAGGACCTGGTCCAGGCGATTCGCGAGGTATCGCGGGGCGGGATGTACGTGAGTCCCGGGCCGGCGCGGGTCGTGGTCGACGCGTGTCTCGCGGGGGCGGCGCTGCCCGAGACGCTGAGTCCGCGGGAACGCGAGGTGCTACGCTTCGTCGCCGAGGGGAAGACGACCAAGCAGATGGCCGCGTTGCTCGGGGTGTCGGTGAGAACGGTGGACACGCATCGCGCGAGCATCATGCGGAGACTCGGGATCCACGACACGGCCGGCCTCGTGCGCTATGCCATCCGGCAGGGTCTCATCGCGCCCTGACCCGGGGCGCCCCGGCAGCACTACCGAGTCGCCCACTCGTAACCTACCGATAACGGGCCGCCCCCGCGGCCCCCATCCTTAACAGCGGCGCCGCTGGACGGCGCCGTTCACGTGCCGCCCCACCCTGGGGCCCGCGGCACCAGCGTTGGATATGCGGGGCCCGAGCCATGATCGCTCTCTATAGTGCCGACGCGCGGTATCGCGCGCGCGTCACCGCGGTGCTCGACGGGAGCGCGCCGGTCGTCTCGACCGACCGCTGGGAGCAATTCGAGCGGGCGATCCCCACCGCCGCTTGCTCCATTGCCGTCGTCGAGTGGCTGCAGAAGAGTCCGGTGTTTCCCCGTCTCTCCTCGCTCAAAGCGCGCTTCCGGCTGCAGCCGATCGTCCTCGTGACGAGCAAGGACGCCGACAACGCGCGCGCGCTCCGCGGCATTCCCGTGGAGGAGGTCGTCTGGCTTTCGGAGGTGCAGGGCTCGCTGGGGGCGGCGGTGCGGCGCGCCAACGCGAGCGCCTTGCTCCAGCGCACCGGGCTGGCCATCAAGCAGGCCCGGCGCCTTCCCCCTGCGCTGAGAGAGTGTCTGGTCTATGCCTGCGACGCGGAATGGCCCGTGCATTCCGTCGCCGAGCTCGCCACGGCCTGTGGCCGCGATCGCCGCACGCTGTGGCGCCACTGGCACCGCGCCGTCGCCAGGCACGTGCGGCTGCGCCTCGAAGACGTCGTCGACTGGCTGCTGTTGCTGCACGCCGTCGGCCGCAAGGTGCCGAGCCGTAGCTGGTCGGATGTCGCCGCGGAGCTGAAGGTGCACGCGCACACCCTCGCCCGCGTGGCGACCCGGCTGGCGGGCCGGTCCCTGAAGATGCTCGCGGCGACGGATCAAAAGACGCTCGCGACACAATTCGACGACCAAGTGGTCACACCCGTCCTCGGCGGGCCCGCGCGCGACATTTCGGGATAGGCTGCGACATCCTGTGGTTGCGTGCGGCGGCGCGGCCTGGTCAGTGTCCAACTAGGGCGCGACGCCGCGCATCCCTCCCTTTCGGCTGTGCGGTGATCGCGCGGCGCAATCCGCTCGAACGGAGGAGGACACACAATGAACACGATCACGCGATGGCGCCCGTTCGTCGCCGTGTGGGGTGCGCTGCTGCTCGGCGCGGGTGCGCCGCTCTGCGCGCAGCAAGACGACGACCACTACGTCAAGCTCGCCCGTCAGGGTTTTTTCTTCGTGAACGGGCGGTACTACATGGACACGGGCCCGGCATTGGTGGGACCCGGGGCATCAGGCGTAGGCGGGCAGCGGATGATGGGGCAGATGTACGTGGAGTACCAGATTCCCAAGGACGTGAAACACCCGTTCCCGCTCGTGTTGATCCACGGCGGAGCCCAGACGGGCGTGAACTTCAAAGGGACGCCCGACGGCCGCGAGGGGTGGGGCACGTACTTCCTGCGGAAGGGATACGCGGTCTACACCGTCGATCAGGTGGGGCGCGGTCGGTCGCCGGCCGTCAACCCGCTGCCGCCGCTCGCCGAGATGTACGGCACGCCGTTCGGCCGCCCGACCAACGTCCTCAGTCGCATGCAAAACTGGACCCGGCTCGAGGCCTACAACCTGTGGCCGAACGCTCACCTGCACACGCAGTGGCCGGGCCGGGGCATGCCCGGAGATCCCGCCTTCGACAACTTTTTCGCTTCGCAGATCCAGTCCCGGCTCGATCCGTTAGGGCTGGCGACGCAGCGGGACGCGCAGCAGGGCGGGGCGGCGCTGCTCGACAAGATCGGTCCGGCGATCATCGTGACGCACTCGCAGTCCGGCACGTTCGGGTTCCTCATCGCCGACGCGCGCCCCGATCTCGTGAAAGCCGTCGTCACGATCGAGGGCGGCGGGACCCCGTATAGCTACCCGCTCGTCGCGGGACCGGACGGGTCAGTCACGTTCGGAAGCAGCTTCCCGACGCCCAGCGCGCTGTGGGGGATCGTCTCGGTTCCCATCACGTATTCGCCGGCGGTGACGGACCCCTCGCAGCTGAGCTTCTACCAGGAGGCGACACCGGATGGCCCGACGGTCCGGTGCTGGCTGCAGACCGCGCCCGCGCGGCAACTGCCGAACCTGCAGCGCATGGCGCACCTGCTCATTGTCGCCGAGGCGTCGTCCGCCGCGAACACCAACCATTGCGTCTCGAAATACCTCACCCAGGCGGGCGTGCAGAACACGTGGGTGAACCTGGGCACCGTGGGCATCCATGGCAACGGCCACATGATGATGTGGGAGAAGAACAATCTCGCCATCGCGGCGTTCATCGCCGGCTGGCTCCAGGACGCGGTGGAGAGCAAGAAGCACTGAGGCGACGGCCGCGCGCGACGTTTTGGGATAGGCTGCGACATCCTGCGGTTGCGGGCGCCGCCGCGGCCGGGTCAGTTGTACGCGTCCAGCAACGATCCGTCCATTTGGAGAGGAGGATTGCATGAGACACGGAAATCGCTGCATGCAGCAGGTCGGCTGCTGGCTGTCTTCTGCGGTCCTGTTGGTCGCGCTCACGACGAGCGTCTCCGCCCAGGGCGGCGACAAGGAGCACCGCTTCCTCACCGGGCCGCTCACGATCAGAGACCAGGGCAGCTTCTACATCGGTGGCGTGCCCAAGGTGACGAACTATGCCGCGTCACCCACCGCAGGCGCCCCTCAACAGATCATGGTCGGCCAGATGTACGTGCAGTTCCAGATTCCGGAGAAGGACCACGACAAGAACTGGCCGGTCATCATGGTACACGGGTCCACGCACACGGCGGCGTGTCTCGAGTCGACCCCGGACGGGCGGGAAGGGTGGGAGCCGTATTTCGTGCGCCACGGGGTCCCCGTCTACGTGGTTGATCAGGCGGGACGCGGGCGTTCCGGCTTCGACGAATCCGTGATCCATGAGGGAGAAGCCATGGTGAACAGCGGTGACGTCGCTGGCGGGACGGCCCTCATTCCGAGCTTCGGCAGGATCACCTCCAACGGCGCCTGGACGGCGTGGTTCGGCCACCTGGTCCCGACCGGCTCGACCATCCTCACCGGGACCCTGATCAAGCATGGGGACCCCGGCGACCCGATTTGTGCGACCGACCCCAGCCATTGCACCTACGGCCCGGCGTTCCCGATCGGAACCATCGACACGCCGGAAGCGCCCGCGAACCTCACGCTCACCGGAACGTGGGGCTCCGCACCGCTGGGACCCTTGTCGTACTATGAACTGAACTACTACAAGCAGCTCGTCCCCAACGCGGAGGTCACGCTCCCCGGCTCCACCTGTCCCTCCTGCAGTCCGACCACACTCGCCCCCTCGAGCACGTGGACGCCGTTCGACCTGGCGCTTCTCGTGGAACGGCTGGGTGGCGCGGTGGTGGCGACCCACTCGCAATCGGGCATCATGGGGCACCATCTGGTGCGGATCCTCAGGGAGCGGGGTCACTTGAGCCTGCTGAAGGGCTTGGTGACCATCGAGGGGTCGTGCTCCTTCACGAACAGCGGACTCACCGCAGCGGACTTCGATAACGTCCCCTATCTGGCGCTTAAGGGAGACTATACGGGGACCAGCAGCGTGTGCGTGAGCGCCGTCAACGACATCAATGCGAGACGCGCGACGGGTGTGGGAACGGCGAAGGCGGACTATGTCCAGCTGGACGACCCGAGCTTCGCTGGGGCCTTCAACGGCACCACCCACATGATGATGATCGGCACGACCAACCTCGCGGTCGCGGACGTCATCCTGAAGTGGGCCGCCGAGAACATCAAGGATAAGAAGCACTGAGCTGGACGCTGTACGTGACGACGTCGGAGCCCGCCACGAATCTGCTGTTCGCGGCGGGCTCCTTTCACCAGGGAGGAACTGCCGTGAACACCATGCCACATCGTCGTTTCGAAGTGATGCGCCGGCCCGCCGGACTCCTGGCAGCGACGCTCGTCGGGCTGCTCCTGCCGGGCGGGGCGGGGGCCCAGGCGATCACCGACCTCCAGACGGCTCGGAAGGGACCGCTGATCCTCAAGGAGCAGGGCAGCTTCTACGTCGGGGGGCGCGACGTGTTTTCCGACGCGCCCCGCATCGTGGCGGGCGCGCCGGCCCCCGGCGACCTCACGATCGAGCAGTTGTACGTGCAGTATCAGGTCCCCGCGGACGACAACAAGCATGTGCCCGTCGTGTTCGTGCACGGCTGCTGCCTCAGCTCGAAGACGTGGGAAACCACGCCCGACGGGCGGATGGGCTGGGCCGAATACTTCGTACGCACTGGCCACCCGACCTACCTCGCCGACCAGTCGTCGCGCGCGCGCTCGGGCTTCAACGCCACGATCTACAACGAAGTGAAGCTGGGGATGCAGCCCTCCACCGCCCTGCCCAACATCCTCATGGGCACGCATCAGTTCGCCTGGTCGGTGTTCCGCTTCGGGCCGAGCTTCGGCGTGGCGTGGCCGGATGAGCAGTTCCCGGTGGACAAGGTCGACGAGCTGTACCGGCAGATGATCCCGGACCTGAATGCGACGCTCACTCCCACGGCCAATCCCACGTGGGCGAACATGGCGGCCCTCGCCCATCAGCTCGGCGGCGCCGTGCTGGTGGGTCACTCCGAGTCGAGCTCCTACCCGACGCGGGCCGCCCTGATCGACCCCACTGGCGTGCGTGGCATCATCCAACTCGAGACGGGTTGCCTCACCACGCTGACCCCGGACCAGATCGCGATCCTCGCGAGAATTCCGATCCTCATTGTGGTCGGCGACCACATGGCCACGTCGCAACCCCCGCCCTCGTGCGTGACGATGATGTCGCAAGTGAACGGGGCGGGCGGCGACATGACATTCGATTTGCTGCCGGACCTCGGCCTGCACGGCAACAGTCACATGTTCATGCAGGACAAGAACAACCTGCAGGTTGCGGACGTGCTCTTGGCGTGGATCGCGCAGCACGTAGAGGGAAAGAACGGCAGGTGAAGCTGCCGCGCGACACGAGCGCCAGGGAGACATTTTGGGTGCGGATGGGACGTTTTGCGCTTGCGCCTCGGTGCCGGGTGGGGGAACCTCTACTCTCCGGACTCTGCGTGCTCCATCCACGAGGAGGACACCATGCGCAAGCGCCGCTCGCCCCCCCCGCCCCCTCGGACCACGGAGGCGGCCACGTTCGCTGGGAAGTCGCGGCGCGAGTTCCTCAAGTCGAGCGCGGCGGGGCTCGTCGCCGCGGCCCTCGCCCCCGCGGCGCTGACGGGCGGTGGTCTCGGGGCGGCGACCGACGCCCGGACCGTCGTGCGGGCCGCCGATCCGCCCCGGAAGGTGCTGAAGGGCGGCGTCGTGCTCAGCCTCGACCCCAAGGTCGGCGACTTCGAGAAGGCCGACGTGCTGGTCGAGGGGAAGAGGATCGTCGCGGTGGGCCCGAACCTGGGGCAGGGTGCGGGTGAGATGATCGACTGCTCGGGCATGATCGTCATGCCCGGGTTCATCAGCACGCACAATCACCAGTACGAGGCCATCCAGCGGAGCATCATCGCCGACGGCCTCATCGTGTTCGGAGGGGACCCCGATCAGCAGCAAACGAGCACCGCGAGCTCGGTATACGAGGCCTACGGCACGGTGGTGCAGAGCATCTGGACGACGGGCCGGTTTGGATCAGCGACCAATCCCCAGTGGGATATCGGTCGCTCCCCGTACGACCCTGCGGACTGCTACAACGCGGAGCTCATCGCCTGTCTGAGTCAGATCACGCAGGGCATCACGTGCGGAACGGATACCTCGCAGTCGTCGCATACCCCCGAGCACACCGACGCCATGATTCAGGGCCTGATGGATTCGGGGCGGCGGACGCTATATGACTACAGCAACGGGGTCAACCGCGACGTTCCCGCGGGCCAGTATCGCCAACCCTATGGGGTGCTCACGAGCCCCAATGAGTATCCGATGCCGGGCCTCGCACGGATCGCCAACACCTACTTCACCTCGAAAGACCAACTGGTGACGCTCGGCTTCGCCGGCGGCCCGGCGGTGATCCCCAACCTGCCGGCGCCCTACACGGGCCTGACGGGCTGGAAGCTCGGCCGTGAATTCGGCGCGTGGATCAACAATCACAATGTCGGAGGCGCGGGCGTCCCGCAGCAGGGCCTGGACAATCACAACGAGCCCTTCGACGACGTGACACTGGTGCACTGTGTCCGCTGGCAAGACAACTCCTACGCGCAGCTCAGCTACGGCGATATCGCGTATCCCACGTCCGGCAAGTCGAAGGCGTGGGAGATATGGCACGACCATGGGGGGCACGTCTCGATCGCCGTCCTCATCGAGCAACAGATGCGACACGGGATGCCGCCGCTCCAGCAGGCGCTCAATCACGGGATCCTGCCGAGCCTGAGCCCCGACGTCGATACGAACATGACTCCCGATCCGTTCTCGATGATGCGGGGGGCCTTCTGCATACAGCGGGCGTTGGCCAACGACCTGGCATTCTCGGCCGTGAGCGACCCGGGGAATCTGCCGATACCGCAGCTGGTCACCTCCCGGCAGTGCGTCGAAATGATGACGATCGCCGGTGCGGCGGGGAGCGGCCTGCTCAACAAGGTCGGGACGCTGACGCCCGGCAAGGAGGCCGACATCGTCGTGCTGGAATACAACAACGTCAATTTCCAGCCCATGAATAACGTGTACGGCACGATCGTGACGATGATGGACACCCGCGCCGTCCGCCACGTGATCATTGCCGGCAAGGTCGTGTACCGGAACGGCAAGTTGGTGGGCTGGGATCTGGACAAGGTCATCCGCAACGCCGTGGCCTCACGCGACAGCGTGCTCGCCCGGATTCGCGATCCTGCGGCGGTCGGCACGGACACGGACATCATCAACCGTGGCAAGAACAGCTACGGCCATCCTTATCGGCCAGCCTTCTTGACGTCGTGCTGCCACAATGGTCTGAACGAGTTTGCGCCGAACTATGTGGTGCGGCCGTGAAGGGAGGTGGGCCGACGATAGGGAGCTGACATGAAGTTGGAGTACGAGCACGGCACGCTGCGCGTCGAAACCGCGGACGGCCTGCGCTGGCAGCTGGCCGATGTCGAGAAGCCGCGATTCACGTTCGACTATGACGCCTTGAACGTGAGCGCGGAGCGTGCGCTACGCCGCGTCGGCGCGAGGGTAGAGCCGCTCGCCCTGGACGAGATCCAGCAGGTCAAAGCCTTCATCGGACGGTTGCAGCCACCGCCGTGGGCGACCTTCCAGCGCCAGATCACCATGGACCTGCGGGCGATGGCGCGTGGCCTCATCGGCTCGGTCGTCACGCAGCTCGAGTACGACGGGCTGCTCGACGTCATGATCGCGGGCCGCGAAGGCTCGGGCGACCTGTACGCCGAGGAGGCCCGGCGCGTCCTCGCTTACGTCGACTCGGTGTGGAACGCCTTCGCCGGGCTCGCGGCGCAGATCGCGAACACGCCCACGGCGGAGCTGAAAAGCGTGAAAGAGTACGCGGAGCTGATGCCCTTCCCCCCCAGCCTCGAGTCCTTCTCCGGCGGCGTACTCCAGGAGCTCTTCCATGTCGCGCCCGGTAACCGTTGAAGCCGCGGCGGCCGACACCGCGGACCTCTCCCGCGTGCTCGACCGCGCCATCGTCTTCGATGACTTCTTCCCGGATACGCAGATCCGACAGCTCGAGCGGTGGGCGCTGGAGACGCCGCATTGGATGCTCACCAATTCCGCGCACGACGAGCAGGGGAGGGCGCTGCACCGCATCTGGGGAGCGTCCTACATCCAGACCTGGCAGCGGGGCGGCTGGCCCGGGCTCCCGCCGGTGCTGTTCACGGCGGTGGCCACGATGTTCCAGCGCCTCGGGGTGATCATCCCCACACCCGAATACGTCGGGCTCAACGGGCAGTCCCGCGGCCAGGACGGCGGGACGCACGTCGACTGCGCGCGCGCCGCGACCGATCAACTGTCGCTCCTCATCTACATCGGCGAGGACACCGATGGGGACCTGCTGCTCTACGACAAGGACGATCCACAGCGGCTGACGGATCGGATTCAGTTCCGGCCGAACCGCGTGGTGGCCTTGGACGGCTCCGTCCCGCACGCGGCGCGCGCGCCCAGCGACGACAAGTTCCGCATGTCCGCGATCGTGCGCGGAGCCTACCAATGCCGACGCTCTCCCCCACCCCGATGCGAGGCCTCGCATGCAGACGCCCACGCGGCAACGCGCTGAGCCGATCGGCTCCGAACGACCGCTGCCCCCGCCCCCGCCCCCAGCGGAGCAGGGTCTGGACCCCACCGCCGACATGGCCAAGAATGGCCGGGTCGAATATCTGTTTCCCACCCCGGTCTTCTGGTATGTGTTCACAGACGCCGCCGCGCTCAACGCCGAGCTCCGCGACCTCATCCTGGAGCAAGAGCGCGCCGCGCCTTCCATGGTCAAGAGCAACCAGGGCGGCTGGCAGTCCCCGACCGATTTCTTCGGCTGGAGCGGGGCGGCGGCGGAGACGCTGCAACGCTACGCCCGTCGCGCGGTCGAGATCGCGACCGCGCGCATGCCCCTCCCAGCGAACCTCAGGATCGAGTTCCATTTGTCCGGTTGGGCCGCGGTGAACCGGAAGGGCCACTACAACACGCCGCACGTGCATCCCATGGCCGTGTGGTCGGGCGTGTATTACGTGGACCCGGGCGACGAGCCGCCGGACGCGCCCGGCGCCGTCCTCGAGTTCGCGCACCCGATCGTGGCCTCGGTGATGACGTTCTTCCCCGGCGGGCTGCCCACGGCGCGTCTCGTGCGCCCCGAGCCCGGGATGATGATCCTGTTCCCGAGCTACCTGCAGCACAGCGTACGCATGTACCACGGGGTGCGACCGCGCATCTGCGTGCCGTTTAACGCGCACATGCGGATCGTGGGACCGTAGGGGAGCGGGGAGGCGAGGGGGGGTCGATGACACGCGCGACGAGCGAACCGGCGGTGGCGCCCGAGGCGTGGTACGTCGCCGAAGGCAAACGTGGTCAGCGGCTGTTGGACCAGCGCGACGTGGGTCAGGCGACCCAGGTCTTCGAGGCGGTCCTCGCGCGGCTGGGCGATACGCCGAGCTACGGCAGGGCGGTGATGCTCGGCCGGCTCGCCCGCTGCGCCTACCTGAGCGCGCGGCCCGACGTTGCCGTGGCGCACCTGCGGGAAGCGATGGGCGTGCTCGGCAGGCTGGCGCCCACCGACGGGGCGAAGCAGCTGCGAGCGACGCTGCGGTCGGAGCTGGGGGACGCGCTCCGCGCCATGGGCCGGTACGGACACGCGCGGAAGGCATACGAGGCGGCGCTCCGGATCTCCCAGGAATTGCAGGACCTCCGGGCTCAGGGCGTGGACCTGGGCCGGCTCGGCACCCTCGCGCTGGCGGAGGGCAAGCGGGAGCAAGCGGAAGGGTGGTATCGGAAGGCGATCGAGGTCGACCGGCGGATCGGAAGCCCCCTGCAGCTGGGACACCGCCTGAGCGGCCTCGCCGCCTTGCTCCGTGACCAACCGGGTCGCCTCGTCGAGGCCCGACACGTGGCCGTGGAAGCGCTGGCCATCGCGCAGACGCTCGACCCCGCGGGCGCGGACGTCTGGAAGACTTACGGCATCCTCGCGGACATCACCGAGCAGGAGGCCGCGGCCGCCCGGGACGGCGAGCATCGGGGCGCGCTCCAGGCGCAGGCGCGCGACTACCGCCAGCTCGAGCGGTACCCGCCGCGGATTCTCGCCACCCTCGCACGGCTTGGTGACACGCCGAGCCGCGGGCGGGCCGTGCTGCTCGCGCAGCTCGGCCGCTCGTTCCACATGGCCGGGCAGCCCGACCTGGCGCTGGCGCGGCTCCGGGAGGCGATCGCTGTCACGGAGCGGCTCGCGCCGAGTGATGGAGTGAAGGGTCTGCGGGGCACGCTCTACTCGGATCTCGGCGACTTGCTGGGCGCAGCTGGTCGGGAGGCCGACGCGAGGGAAGCGTACCGAGCAGCGCAGGCCGTCGCCGACGCATGCGAGGAGCGCTCGGACCGGCCCGACGGAGCCTTGGCCCTCGAGGTCACGCTCGCCGACGACCTGCTCACCGAGTACGCCTTCGACCCGGATCTGCTGATCGACGGTCAACGCGAACGGAGGATTACGCGGTGGACCGGGAAGCCCGATCCTCTGGCCGACGACGTGCGTCCCTCGCTGATGCCGGGTACTCGTACCTGGGTGGCCGACGATGAGGCGGTGCA
>WNGD01003701.1_pt1 | contig 15342 bp, 13 predicted proteins | sample 5400671 | NCBI WGS metagenome assembly WNGD01 (sample SAMN13153369, study PRJNA577476) | soil metagenome | isolation source: 40 cm soil or saprolite under grassland replicate 2 | place: USA:California | collected 2016-06-15 | reverse complement strand
TACGAGAAGAACTGGCAGCACTCAGAAAATTGTTTGAAGAGCACTACCAGACACAGTAAGAGTCACCATGTAGGGAATATCTTAGCTGTCACTCAATACGCATCACCGAAGTTCCCTTCCAGTGTCATCCTGAGCGAAGCGAAGGATCTCCTCCTCATCTTGGAATACCTTAGCCGCCATCCTGGTGATATCGTTTACTGTTCGAATTTGCGCACAGGCGGCTTCGGAGGAGCTGGCTCACCGCAGACGCTGCAATAGCGTGCGACAGGCCGGTTCATATGGCCACATGGCCAGGGTACCAGAGCCCCAGAAAAGTTTGATGGCACCGTCGGGCTATTTGTGGAAAAGGTAGGTGCTTGCGATGGCATCGGTCCTGGCGGAAAGCGCTGTGGCTGGCCCGCAGGTGGCTGCATAGGCGGCTGAACAGGTCGGGGTGGTGCCGGCGACAGTGGCGCTCCAAATGCTGCCATTCCCTCATTTACCAGTGGTCCGTATGCAGACTGTGAAGGATTTATTGGGCGACTCTGAGCTGGCGGTGTGGAAACCGGTGCTAGCCTGTTGAGCGACGATGCTGGTGCCATACTAGCTGGAACCGGTTTTCTGCGTCGTCGCTGTAGAAACATTCCTCCAAAGAGCAGCAACGCCAGCATAAGAACGACACCAGCTCCGATGATAGTCCATTTGCTTGTGAGCGCATTCAGCACAGGAGAGCCTGTCGATGAGCGTTGTGTTGTTTGTTGAGGCTGCTGTACTGGCTTCTCAGTCTTAGCCTGCGTAGTTGTATAGTCCAGGTAGGGCTTAATGGCTTTGAATGAAGGATATTGTACTGCGATCTGCTGGAATTCTCGCTGCGCCTTGTGCCAGTGTCCCGGTGCATTTGATGCATAATCAGCAAAGGCCTGCTGCCATACTTTTTGAAAACGCCCAGGAGTCGTATCCAGTTTCAACGATTGTACCAGCGTGCTGGCGCTATTGCTGGCCTGTAAAAAACTGGTGCTGCTGGGCCCGTTGCTAGACCCGAAACTGACAATGCCTACAATAGTGCCATTATTGTCAAGTGCAGGTCCGCCGCTGTCGCCATGTTCTACATTACCACCAACTTGAATCACGGGAGCTCCCGTATCGGTCGTTTTAATCGCACTTACAAAGACCTTGTTTACTGACAGGGTCAGAAGATCACTGGGATTATTGCTCACATCGCCGTTGCCTGGAAAACCGATGATCGTCAAATCGTCCTGCTGCTGCACATTGGAAGAGTTGCCTAATTGAACCATTGCGCGGTCATCCATGTTGCTGACATGGATAATGGCGACATCCTTCTGATTGAAAGAACTTTGCTGTTCAATACGGTCAACCTGCGCATAAAGATTTGCAGGGATGCTCTGTACGTCCGGTACATGCAATGGGCCAGCATAATCTGTGCTCAGATAGGCACGGCTCTGTGGAGTATTGAATTGTGTATTAGAGGGCAACTGGCCGCTTGCCAGTTCCGCTGCCACCTGGTCAGGTGTTGTGGGGGGATTGACGTGCAGGGTCTGGTTCATATAGTTAACAACATCCTGCGCTGCTTGCTGCTGCAAGAATTGATCCAGGTCTGAGCGTGGAGGATTGATGACGTGGTCTGCCGTCAAAATATCGCCGTGTGCCGTAATAAACGTGCCACTACCCGATAAGACAACATCATAGCCGTTGCCACCTTGAGGGAATGTCACATTCTGCGTTGCAGAGAATTGCACCGTCAGATGACCGGTCAAAAAAGTGATGATGCGTACCACAGCAGGCTTAGCGATATCAACTGCTCGCACCACGGGATCAGAAACATTGCCTCCGGGCATGCCCTCAGCGTAGGCTGCCGGTGCGCTGCCAGCCATTACCAGGATAGTCAGACATACCATTCCCACCGCTACTGCTATACGTGATAACCGGTACCTCCATGCTGATATATATTCAGGTACTGATCTATACATATCTTTGGTCCTGCTCATGATTCTAGAAAGGAACAGTCTATAGCAGTATTATATCTCATACCAAAATCGGATGATGTGATGTACTGCACACTTTCATCTACTCGTGCCATTCCCTCGCCAGCATGCCATATACTATATGATCTTCAAAGTGATCGTACAGCCAACCTGCGTCCCGTAAAATTCCTTCCTGAGTAAAGCCCAGTCTTTTGGGGATGGCACAACTGCGAATATTTCCAGTGGCGCAGTGTATCTCAACTTTATTCAGTCCTAACTCATTGAATGCATATGTGACCAGAGTCCTGCACGCCCTGGTCATCAGGCCCTTTCCCTGGTATGCTTCAGCTAGCCAGTAACCAATCTCTACTTTCCGATTAGCCCAGTTAATTGCATGGAAGCCAATGCCGCCTACCAGTTTACCCTTGTACCAGATGCCTGCCTGGAACCCCTCATTGTTTGCGAATTGTTGGAGAGAGTGTCTAATGAAAGCTTTGCTGTCTTCGACAGTCCTCGAGTTGTCTAGCCAGGGAAGCCATTGCCGGAGATACGCTCGATTCTGGTCTACCAGTTCAGCGACTTCTTGCGCGTGCCGTTCTTCATATAAACGCAATTCTGTATCCTCGTCTATTCTGAAGGATAATCTAGGTGTGTTGTTCATGATATCTTCTCCCTCCTTGACTATTTCGGGAGTCATTATAGCACGGTTATATTTGCGAAGTCTGGCAGGAATCGCGCTTGACACTGTCGTGTTTGTAATGGTAGCATTTTCCTCCAATGCATTGCATATGTCGCCAGGTTCTTAGCTCGGCCCTGTTAGTCGTGTGAGGCAAGTTACTTACGAGGTAAATTATGTTACTCGTCAACTTCTCAAAAGTGAGCAAAGACTTTGGCGGCAATTCTGTCTTCAGCGATATCGATCTAGAGATCATGGAGGGCGAACGTATCGGCCTCGTTGGAGAAAATGGAGGCGGCAAATCGACGCTATTCAAACTCCTGGCTGGCATCGATACTCCTACCGACGGCGTCATTTCGCGTCGACGTAACCTGACCATTGGCTACCTCTCGCAGGAAGCTGATCCTGGTCAAAGCCACAAGACAGTTTTCGAAGCCGTTTCAGAGGTAACGCAAGAACTGATGGATTTACCTTTTCTGCTGAGCCAGCTTGAAGCCAGGATGGCCGATCCTGAAGTTGTCGCTGACCCGGAAGCCATGACTGTGATACTGGATGAATATGGCAAAGCTCAGGAACGCTTCGAAGCGCTGGGTGGCTATACGCTTGAGCACAAAGTGGAAGCGGTCTTGCACGGCCTGGGGTTCGGCCCTGAATGGTACGATCTAGAGGTAGGCTTGCTCAGTGGAGGCGAGAAAAAGCTTATAAACCTTGCCCGTATCTTGATTAAAGCGCCGGATCTCTTACTGCTCGACGAACCAGATAATCACCTTGACCTGGAAGCCAAGGCCTGGCTGGAACAATACATGCAGAACTACTCTGGCACTGTGCTGATCATTTCTCACGATCGCCAATTACTTGATCGTGCGATCAAGAAAATCTTCGAGCTAGAGGATGGTAAAATCTCCGTCTATGCTGGCAACTACAGCTATTACTTTGAGGAACGGCAGCGCCGGCTGTTGAAACAGTATGAACTGTATAGTGTGCAACAAGACGAGATCAAACGCCTGGAAGCCAGCATGCGCCAGCTGAAAGGTTGGGCCAAATTGAACGACAAAATTTCAAGCCGGGCGGAGAGCATGGCGAAGCGTGTAGAGCGAGCTAAGCAGGAAGCCGTGGATCGCCCTATCTTGATTCGCGATAAAATCAAGGTCAACCTTGACCCCGACCGCAGCGGGAAGAGAGTGCTTGAAGTGAAGGGGTTGAGCAAGTCGTTTGATGGGCATGTCCTGTTTGAACCATTTGACTTAACCATCATCTACGGTGAGCGTGTCGGCATCGTCGGAGCTAACGGTAGTGGCAAGACGACGCTGCTCAGAACTATGATGGAGATGATTCCAGCCGACGCCGGTTCCGTCAAAATTGGAGCAAGTGTTGTGGTGGGATACTATGCCCAGGAGCAGGAAACGCTGCCTATTGATAGCACTCCGCTGGATTTCGTGCGCCGGCTAAAACCGATGAGCGAACCACAGGCCATCAGTTTCTTGCGCGGTCTGCTTTTCTCGTACGAGGATATGCATACATCCATCCGGCGGTTGAGCGGTGGCGAAAAGAGCCGCCTGCAGATAGCGCGCCTGATGCTCACCGATGCCAACTTCTTGCTGCTTGATGAACCCACCAACAATCTTGATATCGCATCCATCGAGGTGCTGGAGGCAGCACTGGAAGAATTCGAAGGGACAATTCTGACCGTCTCACACGATCGCTACTTCCTCGACAAAATTGTCACGAAGATTCTGGCGATTGGCAATGATGGTCATGTGAAGGTGTATCCTGGAAATTTCTCGTATTACTACGAGAAAAGCCATGCGTGAGAGAGACACTGTCGATAGCTATCAAAATCCAGGGCAATATGCTATAATAAGCGAAGGATTATACATCCCTGGCTATCAGCTACAATTGGGAGGCCTATTGCCTTGGGCAGTAACTATATATCGGGTTCTGGCTCTGGAGTGCCGGGTAGCAGTAGTTCGTTTGTAAGTCGTCGTGAAGTGCGTGCAGCCAATGCCACTGGAGCTTTGCCTGTTATAAGTACCGGGCGCACCTACTCAGGTTCGTTCGCTATCGATGACCTTATCGCGTCCTTACATGAGTTATTCGCGCTTGACCGCCAGGTCGCGAGTCAACCAGACGGCACACGCTGCGGTATATGCTACATGCATTTCAATGTGAGCACTTTAGTGTATCGCGAGGAAGAGGGATTTTATGTGTGCCAGGGCTGTGAACGTGCCCTGGGTAAACTAACAATCCCCATGATAAGACGGCAACAAAAATTAACAACCGGTTGATTTGTCTGCCGCCCACGCACAGGGCGGCAGGCAGACCGCCTATTCCAGCACTCCTTCTGCTTCCTCTAACTCATTTTCACGTACTTCGCGCAAATCTTCAGGACGATCCAGGCGATCCAGGAATAGGATGCCATCAAGATGGTCGATCTCATGCTGGAGAATACGAGCAAGCCAGCCTTCGGCCCGAACACGTGTGGGCTTACCCCGCGCATCCTGGCCTTTCACAACTACGCTGGCCGCACGACGAATATTATCGCCGACATATCCAGGTATACTTAAACACCCTTCAGAGCCAAGTTCCTCTCCCTCGGCCTTGATGATCTCAGGGTTGACCATCGCTATTTTGCGCTCTTCATACTCGGCGACAAAAACGCGAAGCGATAGCGCGATTTGAGGAGCTGCCAGGCCGACGCCATGCGCGGCATGCATGGTTTCAAACAAATCATCGATCAACCTTGCAATAGATGGGTCGAAGCGATGGACTTTTTTAGCTTTCTGCCGCAGAATAGGATTCTCTGATGTTATTACTTCGTGAATTGCCATAGTTTATATATTCCCTTGCACTTTTCCGTGTTAAAGGTGCCCGTCCATCCGATGACCATGAAGAGGTCGTTTGTTGTGTATAATTATCTATTATCGTATCATATCAGGCTTAAACATGCTAGAGACCATTGTTGCAAACTATATCGATAAGCACCAGTTGCTCCCCGCTCATGGCGAAGTCATCGTCGCCGTTTCGGGTGGGGCCGACTCGTTGTGCCTGCTTCACCTCTTACACCAGCTCTGTGGACCTGGTAAACGTTATCCCGGCGTGAGCTTGCATGCGGCACACCTCAATCACAAACTGCGGGCCGAGGCAAGCGCCCAGGATGCCGCTACCGTCGCCAGTGTCGTAGCATCCTGGGGTCTGCTACTCACGCCTGGCGAGGTCGATGTGCCAGCGCTGGCACGCGAAGAGCGACGCTCATTAGAGGATGCTGCACGCAGCGCACGCTATCGCTTTCTACGTGAAGTAGCGCATGGACAACCCATAGCCGTGGCTCATCAGGCGGATGACCAGGTAGAGACAGTATTGCTCCACTTCTTGCGGGGAAGCGGACTGACAGGTATGGTAGGCATGTTGCCCCGTCAACAAGACATCATTCGCCCTCTTTTAGAAGTAAGGCATGCGCAAACCGTTGCTTATTGTCAGGAACATGGCATTAAGCCATTAGAGGATCTGAGCAACACTGACCCCAGGTTTTTGCGTAATCGTATTCGCCATGAGCTCCTGCCTTTGTTGGAGTCGCTGAATCCGGGCATACACAGCACATTATTACACAACGCCAGTGCAATACAGGTAGATGTTGCATGGCTGGAAAAGCAGATAGATAATTGCCGGCCTGCTGTAGTTGTCTCAGAGCGAGACGATGACGTCAAATTAAACATACAGGCGCTTTTAGCGTTGCCCTTGAGCCTGCAACGGCACCTGGTACGCCGTATCACGGCGCGCTTATGCGATGGCCAATCGCCTCTGGAAATTCGCCACTATAAGCTCATCGAGCAACTTTTAACTCAGCATCACGATAGACAGGAGCGAACGCTTCATCTTCCTCAAGGGTTACGTGTAATCCGCAATTTCAACGAGGTCACTTTTGAGCGTCAAACAGTTCGTCGAGGCCCGATTGATCGCGCCCGGTCAAGGGGGGAAGGCGTCTCCCCAGGGCGACCGCAAGGGTCCCCACCACCCACCCCTGCAACCCCCGCCCTTACACAGACCCGAGGTGACGAGAGCAACGTGATCATTGTAAGGGCGGGGGTTGCGGATGATGTGGGGTGGGGACCCTTGCGGTCGCCCTCGTCCAAAAAAGTGTCGGGGGGAGAGGGTGGAGTAATAAGCCAATACGAACCCTCGATCAGGAGCGAGGAGAAAGCAGAATCCGCGTTGCTGCCTGTTCCAGGGCGTATCGAAGTTACAGGAACACCCTGGACAGCCGTTGCAGAGCTAGTGCCTGCTGAGTTGATGGAAAAGGTCAGGCAGGCACTGCGCCTTGAAAATTGGACGGAAGTGTGGCGATTACTCCCGCCTGCTCGTCATGCTGTATATATCGATGATGAGGTGGCTGGCGCCCTTTTACAGGTACGCACGAGGCGGCCAGGTGATCGCATGCAGCCGTTAGGTATGCAGTACGAAAAGAAAGTGCAGGACATTTTCGTAGATAAGCACATTGCTCGTAGAGAACGTGAGTCAGTACCGCTATTTTTTACAGCGTCCCATTGTATCTGGTTAGCTGGCGTGTGTCTCGATGAAAGAGCGCGACTGACCAGCAAGACACAACAGGTAGTGCGTTTATCTATCATAAATAAGGCAAACGGGATCCCCCTGACAGGCTCTGGTGAGAACAGCAATGTAGTGGCGGGGCTTGTCCCCGCCAGGGAAAATAATATTTCGCGAGAGGTTGACATGCACGAAGACATACAGGAGATACTATTAACTAGTGAGGAGATACAGGCCAAGATTGCTGAGTTAGGTGACCGGATCACCGGCGACTACAGTGGCAAAAATCTATTATTGTTGGGCACATTGAAAGGAGCAGTTCCTTTCATTGCCGATTTAGCGAGAGCAATCAGCTTACCATTAGAGATCGATTACATGGCAGTCTCTAGTTATGGCAATGCTACCGAATCCAGCGGAGTGGTACGGATTCTCAAAGACCTGGAGGGTCCCGTCCAGCATAAGCATGTGTTGATCGTAGAAGATATCGTTGATAGTGGCATGACGCTACACTACCTCATGGATGTTCTGCGGCAGCGCAAGCCTCTCAGCTTGCGCGTCTGTGCACTCCTGGACAAGCAGCGAGAACGCATCAAACCTGTCAAAATGGATTACACGGGATTTCAAATACCAAATCAATTTGTGGTTGGCTATGGACTGGACTACGCGCAGCGTTACCGCAACCTGCCCTACATAGGTATCCTGAAGCCTTCCGTGTACCAGGAAGACCTGCCGGAGCCACAGAGACGACATGAGAGCTCAGCGGAGAGAAAATGAAGAGACTCTCCATCCTTCCGGGCGAAATACCCTTTGCGTAGGGGGCAAGGGTGGCGTAGGGGCGCGATAATGCGGTTTAACGAAATAATCCGGATAGCGGAACATCCAGCGAGGGCCGATAAATCGGCGATGGGCACGATAAATCGGCCCCTACGGATGGCCGGGATATTTTATTAATGTGCATTATCGCGCTCTGCGGTGGCCTTGATGGTCGCCCGCGTCCTCCTAAAAGGATGGAGAACCGAAACATAGGAGACGGTTCGATGGCATCGATTGGAGTGATTGGCAGCGGTTCCTGGGGTACCACGCTGGCCTATTTGCTGGCGAACAAAGGCTACGAGACGGTAATGTGGGAACATCGACCTGAGCGGGCCGTTGATATGCAGCAGCGACGAGAGAATACGCTGTTCCAGCCTGGCTTTCGTTTCCCTGATACACTGCGTGTGACCTCCAATATAGAGGAAGCTGTCGAAGGCAAAGATATGCTTCTGCTCGTGACGCCATCCCAGCGTATGCGCGAGAATGTGCGTTTGCTTGCCCCCTATATCAATAAAAAAACCATATGTGTGAGCGCCAGCAAGGGCATAGAGATCAGCAGCCTCAAACGGATGACCGAAATCATTTGTGAAGAACTGCCTGGGGTGGGCAATCGTGTTGCTGCGCTTAGTGGCCCCAATATGTCGCTCGAGGTGGCGCAAGGGAAACCGACCGCCGCTGTCGTAGCGGCTGACGATCATGAGGTGGCAGTGCAGGCACGTATCTTGCTTACTGCCTCTAACTATCGTGTCTACACGGCAGAAGATGTCGTGGGCGTTGAACTCGGCGGGGCGCTCAAGAACATCATTGCTATTGGCGCGGGTATCAATGAGGGTTTGAATTTGGGAGAGAATGCCAAAGCAGCCTTTATAACGCGCGGATTGGCAGAACTCGTACGCCTGGGCCTCGCAGCCGGCGCTCATCCCCTGACCTTTGTCGGACTCGCGGGTATCGGTGACCTGATCGCTACCTGTGCCAGCCCCCTGAGCCGCAACCAGCAACTGGGTCGACGCCTGGCTGCTGGCGAAAAACTGGAGCAAATCCAGTCCTCAACGCGTAGCGTAGCCGAAGGCGTCTATACTACGAAGGCTGCGCTAAAATTGGCTGAACGCTACCAGGTTGAAATGCCTATAACCTACCAGCTCAGCCTGGTGCTCTTCGAAGGGCTAGACCCCCGTAAGGCCGTGCCAGAGTTGATGATGCGCGATCCCAAGCATGAGATGGAAGGGATGATCTAGATTCCGTTTTTAACCCTTTACGCGTCTCCACAGCTCAATCCATTCCTCTAAACTGTACGCTGAAAACGTGCGGCCCTCTTCCCGGATAACTCGTTCCATGGCCTGAAAACGCTGCCTGAACTTGCGGTTTGCCAGGCGCAGCGCCTCCTCCGCATCAATCTTCAGTATCCTGGCTACTTCTGCTCCCATGAACAAGACATCTCCCATCTCTTCGCGTTGCTGCTCATGCGTGGTTGCCTCCTGCAGCTCTTGCAACTCCTCAGTCAATTTCGCCAGTGCTCCCTGTACATCAGGAAAATCGAAGCCTGTTCTCGCCGCGCGTTTCTGGTATTCCTGCGACACGATCAAGGCTGGTGCAGCGAGAGGCACCGCTTCAAGCACACTCTCCGCCTTCACATCCTTGCCGGCGTCGATCCGTTCCTGTCGTTTGATCACCTCCCAATTCTGTATCACCTGCCCCGCGTTATCCACCTCGACCTGACCAAAGACGTGAGGATGGCGGCGTATTAGCTTGGTATTTACATGCTCGAATACGTCACCAATGCTAAAGTCACCATCCTGGCGCGCAATTTCAGCATGGAGATAGACCTGGAGCAGCAGGTCGCCGAGTTCCTCGGCTAACTTCTCCATGTTATTCTCTTCCAGCGCTTCCACAACCTCGTAGGTTTCTTCGATCACGTAGCGTGTCAATGACTGGTGCGTTTGTTGACGGTCCCACGGGCAGCCATCGGGATCACGGCGCAGGCGCATCGTAATGTAACGCAGTGTCTCAGGGAGCCGTAAGGCCTTCATTTCATCTAGCGGCGGCATATAGAGCGTGCTGAGATGGTTGGTAAAACTGTTGCGATCTAATTCATGCAAGGGCATCTCGATGACCGTTTCACCTCTATCACTGTCATCAACACCAGCAGCTTGCACCAGCTTTACAGGCCATTCATCGGGATAACATTCGCTCAATGCCAGTTTCACAGCGCTTGCCAGCTCACGATTATATAGTTGTGCCACCAGCAGAGGAATAGTGGGAATGATCTTGCCTGCAATTTCGTCTATCCCCAGCGCCGCAAGGGTAGTCGCATCTATAATCTGCGCACCTGCAGTGAGAGGATCAAGCTCTAAGGCCGCACACACTGGTTCCAGGAACGAAAGACCTGGGATGATGCCGGTACTCAGGCCACGTTGTCGTGCCTGTTGCAGGATAAGTGGTACAGAAGCTTCGCCGATAAGTGGATGCCCTGGCACAGCATAAAGCACCGGGGGACGGTGTTCTGCCAGCATGCATATCTTCTCTGCAATGCGCTGGTGGAGTGCGTTCCAATCGCTTAACTCATTGTAAAAGGAGTCGAAGGATTCCATGCGAAGATTTGGTATTTCGCGCTTGAGTGGCTCAATGATGGGATGCGTGAGTGTGCGAAAGTAGACTGTGGTGTTGTCTGATGCTGCCTGCTCCAGTAGTGCGCGTGCCTGTAGTGTGAGATCTTCCCAGCGACCTGGTCCAAGCCCCAGGATGGTGATTGCCGTAGATGTGATCATGCCCTGTCCTCTCTAAAGCCTTGCCTGCTTGTGTAGTAGTGTAGCGAGTGGGGAGGTGTGTGTCAAATGTGATGTATTAGAACAGATCCACCATCACTTGCAGCCCAGGCCTTCATAGAGCATTTGCACGCTAACGCACATCAAAGTGAATTCGATCAGTCCGGGATACGTTGCCACGGGCTTAAACGATCGCACCGGCTTTCTAACTCCTCAGCAGGGTGCAGCGCTGCCGGTGAGGTTTGCCACCTTACCTGCCGATGGGCCGACAGGTGGATTTTTCGAGGGAAACGAAGCAGTTCCCTGGTAGTGACACGGCCTCTTCAGACATTCTCAAAGGGTGGAAGCGCACGCTTGTTTTAGTTGAGAAGAGGGATGGGCCCTCAGCTTGCTGTTTTACCAGAGGCCCTGGTTATAGCTTTTCCTATATGGATGATGCTATAATGGCCTTCGAGCACGTAAAAAACATCAGACAGGGAAATGAAAGGTATTTGAGAATGACACTGCAATTTAGCGCTCGCAACCAATTGAGGGCCAGGGTGAAGTCGGTCAAGCTTGGTACAGTCATGGCCGAAGTCATTGTTGAGCTATCTGACGGTCAGCAGATCGTTTCCGCCATCACAGGTACCTCAGCCGAGGAGTTGAACCTGCAGGCAGGAGATGACGTTCTCGTGATCATCAAATCTACCGAGGTCATGATCGGCAAAGACGTGTAGTCAATACAAAGCATCTCTTCCCCGTCTAAAGTCCCATCAATAAGACCCCCAGGAACCTGCACCTTGACGCCATTCAGTATTTTCTCTATACTCAATGCATGAATACTCACTTATAGAAATAAATCGATCATCATGACTGCTCCCAGTCAGGAGGTCTCCATGAAACGTTTCCCGCACCTATTTCTCTTATTCGTTACTCTTTGTACTTTGCTGGCGGCATGTGCTGGATCAACCACCTCAAGCAACACATCTACGCCAGCAACATCTCCGATCACCTTGAATGCCTTCGCGGCTGCATCTTTAATGGAGTCATTTAATGAGGTTGCTGCAGCCTATCAGCAGCTACATCAGGATATTACGGTTAAACCAAATTATAATGGGTCGCAAATACTGGAGCAACAGATAGCCAATGGAGCGCCCGCAGATGTATTTGTCTCCGCAGATCTTGCAAATATGGTGAAGGCCAGCGATGCTGGTTTGGTCAAGAGCTCCCAGGTTTTTGTGAAGAACCGGCTGGTCGTGATTATACCTACCAGCAACCCTGGCAAAATCCAGTCGCTCAAAGACCTTGCGCGAAAAGGTGTCAAGATTGATATTGAGGCCGACAGCGTTCCAGCAGGTAAATACTCGAGGCAGGCGCTGGTCAACATGTCAAAATCGCCTGATTATGGCTCGGGCTATAAGGATGCTGTGCTGGCAAATGTCGTCTCGGAAGAAACTAATGTGAAAGCTGTCGTACAGAAAGTGCAGTTGGGTGAGGCCGATGCTGGCTTCGTCTATCGAACAGATGTAACGCCGACAGTCTCCAGCCAGGTAACAATCATCGTTATCCCCGATCCTTACAATGTCATTGCTCAGTATCCTATCGCTGTTGTCAAAAGCTCTGCGCATGTTTCAGATGCCCAGGCTTTTGTAGACTTTGTTCTCTCACCGGATGGCCAGGCTATCATGAAGAAGCACAACTTTATCACTGTAAATGGGTAACATGAGCAAACAGTGGTCCCGCTGGCCTGCCAGGGTACTAGTTGGTATCCTGGCAGGCAGCTTTTTCCTGTTTTTAGGCATACCGTTAGCTGCTCTACTGCTACGGGAACCGCCAGCGTTGTTGTGGGATTCAATCAAACAACCAGAGGTGCTACAAGCGCTGGAATTGAGCCTGGTGACAACAACCGCAAGCACGCTTTTAGCAATCCTGTTCGGTTTACCTGTGGCGTATGTGCTGGTACGTATGCACTTTCCGGGCCGCGGATTGCTGGAGACGTTAGTCACCATGCCAATTGTACTTCCTCCAGTTGTGGCTGGAGTAGCTTTGTTGATTACCTTCGGTCGCTTTGGGCTGATTGGACGTTACCTGAGTCCACTAGGAATTACCATTCCTTTTACAACGGTAGCAGTGGTAATGGCACAGGTATTTGTTTCAGCGCCATTTTTCGTCAATAGCGCACGGGCCGGGCTTGAACAATTGGATTTGCGCTATGAGTCAGCAGCTTATACCTTGCGTGCCTCGGCGTTCTACACGTTCCGGCGAGTCGTGCTGCCGCTTATCCGTCCTGCATTGCTGACGGGTGCTGGCCTGGCATGGGCGCGTGCACTAGGGGAATTGGGTGCGACGATTACCTTTGCGGGCAGTTTTCCTGGTGTAACGGAGACGATGCCCATCGCTGTTTATACCACGGCTGAGTCCGATCTTGAATCGGCAGTTGCGCTTTCGGTAGTGCTTTTAGCCATTTCGTTCGGCGTACTCTTAGCCCTGCGGGTGGGGCGTATCAGGCTAGGGAATTAAGGCTTTGTTCCCCAGGCAGAGAGATAATACCAGGCAGAACAATAACTGTCCATTTGCATCTCGAGTAGTGCCTGTTGATAGATCTTATCAAACTCCTCGTTTGTAGCTTCTCCGGCTCTGACTATAAAGGGCTGCAGCAGTTTGAGAAAGACCATCGTATTCTGGTATTGACTAAAATAAACCTCTGTCCCTATAGATGCGTCGAGTACATAGCCCTGTACCTTGATATTCTGACAATTTGCATTGCGCAGGAAGTGGCTCAGCATCGGTGTAATGGCCATCATTCGTCCATCAGGGGAAAAGCTTCGCCCGGCTTTTTGCATCGCTCGTGCGAACATTGCGATCAGATTTTCAACTGCAGGACTGTTACTTATTGGAAATTCGGGTTCAGTCAGGCGAATGACTCCTCCTGACCGTAAGACTCGCAAGAATTCTTGTACCACTCCAGGCCAGGCCGTTTTAGGTGTAAAGCTCGAGATGAAGCGAGCGTTGACCAGGTCAAAGGAGTCATCAGGAAATTCAAGGGGCTTCAGCGCATCCATCGCTATGAACGTGGCGTTGTCGAGCCATTGCACCCGCGCCTGGGCGCGCGCATATTCGACCATCAATTTACTGATATCGACCCCTGTTACCTTGATCTTGGGATAAGCATGCGCTACATCAAGCACCCAACCACCCGGGCCACAGCCAACATCTAAGACGCTATGGATGTTGGAGAGGTCGATATCAGGTGGAAATAGCCCACTCATTGTTTGCGTGATCAGGCGATCTTGATTTGTCAGGCGAGCCATTTCCGCTGCATTTTCAGCGTCAATAAAATATGGATTCTCGCTCTGTGGTTGATCGATCGGCATTAACGGCTCCTCAGGTCAGCAGTAGTATGATTACATAACAGTACTATTGGTCCTGGTTGAAACTACTTGAGGTTCGGAAAGAGAGGAAAATTGCTCTAGTTTGCCTCCCTCGTTGCTCAACAGTAGATATTATATAGCAGTGATCTTTGTGCCGCAAGTCACGCTATTGCACCTCCGCTCGGCTCGAAAATGCTTGACATGACACAAAGCGTCGGCTATAATGGTCTGGTCGATCACTCAGGAGATATCAGTGTGTGCTCCTCGTGAGGAGTGTAGCGGGTGTTGAGTCTCTCCGTCGGTGTTCTCCGTTCAGTTAGCCTGGCTCGGGATAAATGGTGCCGGCATAGGGACGTGGTTACATTTATCCGATGGGCGCTTCTCATTCTGGGCAGTTACCAAAGTGGCCAAATGGGGCTGACTGTAAATCAGCTGTCGGACGACTTCGGGGGTTCGAATCCCTCACTGCCCATCTAAGACCTGCCCGTGTGGCGCAGCGGTAGCGCACAGTCTTGGTAAGACTGGGGTCATGGGTTCGATTCCCATCACGGGCTCCCATGGTTGCTGATTGATGCGTAAGTTACATACTTTCTCGGTTCGACCCGTTTGAGGGTACTGCGACACGCTGGCCGTACAAGTAGCTCTCACTGCCGTCTTCTGAACAGGTCGTCACTCCCTTATTAAATCCGGCTTTCTGCTGGATGAAGTTGAAATAGTGCAGGAATAATTAGATAAACTGGCGATCAGTTGATCAGGGGACGGCTGGTGCATGTCTATAGTCAACGTTACTGATCGCAGAGAGTTGTAGGAGGAGCCATTTAGGATATGGCGAAGAAGAAATTTGAGCGAACGAAGCCGCATGTGAACGTGGGGACAATTGGACATATCGACCATGGCAAGACCACGCTGACGGCGGCGATCACCAAAGTACTGGCCAAAGCCAACGCCGCCAACAAATACGTAGCCTTTGACCAGATTGACAAAGCGCCCGAGGAGCGCGAGCGAGGCATCACGATTGCCATTGCCCACGTCGAGTACGAGACCGAGAAGCGCCACTATGCCCACGTGGACTGCCCGGGCCATGCCGACTACATCAAGAACATGATCACCGGGGCCGCCCAGATGGACGGGGCCATGCTGGTGGTCAGTGCCCCGGATGGCCCCATGCCCCAGACGCGCGAGCACATCTTGCTGGCCCGGCAGGTCGAAGTGCCGGCCATGGTCGTCTTTTTGAACAA
>WNGD01007177.1_pt1 | contig 15344 bp, 15 predicted proteins | sample 5400671 | NCBI WGS metagenome assembly WNGD01 (sample SAMN13153369, study PRJNA577476) | soil metagenome | isolation source: 40 cm soil or saprolite under grassland replicate 2 | place: USA:California | collected 2016-06-15 | reverse complement strand
TGTTCGTGCGACGCCAGCGACGGCTTGCCGATCCCCTCATCGATATGCGGCTGTTTCAGTCCACCGGGTTTAGTGCGTCACTCGTGCTCTATATGGTCGCGACGCTCGTCGCTTTCGGCGCATACGTCTTCATGGCGCAGCATCTGCAGTTGGTGTTGGGGCTGTCGCCCTTCCAAGCAGGACTGGCGACCGTACCGTCGATGCTCGGGTTCGTGTTGGGCTCGATGCTGGTTCCGCTGATCGTGCGGCGAGTCCAGCCTGTATCCGTCATGGTGGCCGGCTTGCTGCTCGCAGCCGTGGGATACGCTGTACTGGCCTACGCAGCCGGCAGCGCGGGCCTGGGCGCTCTCATTGCGGGCTCGGTCATCTACTCCGTCGGCCTCTCGCCGGTGGTCGTCCTCGCCACCGACTTGATCGTGGGAAGCGCACCGGTCGAGAAGGCCGGCGCCGCCTCGGCGATCTCGGAGACGAGCTCCGAGCTGGGCGGCGCGCTGGGTATCGCAATTCTGGGAAGTATCGGGATCGCGGTCTATCGCAGCGCGATGGGAGATGGCCTGCCCACCGGTCTGACGCCGGAGGCGGCCGAAGCCGCGCGGGCCACGCTCGGCGGCGCGGTCGCGGTGGCGGAGCGGGTGCCGGAGCAACTGCGTAGCGAGTTGCTCCGGACGGCCCGCGCGGCGTTCGCCAGCGCCTTCCAACTTACGGCGTTCATCAGCGCCGCCTTGGCTCTCGCCCTGATCCCCGTCACCGGGTTGCTCCGCGGGCGCGCACCAGGCGGCGACTGAGGGTCAGAAGGAGAGGCTAACTCCTCCCTGCCAGGCGATGTCGTGCTGCGTCTTGTCGAATCCATACCGGTCGAACTTGTAGATGTAATCACGGCCCTCGGCGCGCAGGCCGACACGGCCGAAGCGGTATTCGACGCCCGCCCCGACGTTACCGGCAAACTTCGTCCAGGTACTGTCTGAGCCCAGCTGATGAACGCTGATAGCGCCAATCCCAGCGAGTGCGTACGGCGCCAAGGTGCCGGTGCCGGTGTTGAGCGGATAGCGCAGGACGACGTCGGCGTCATAGGAGAACTTGTTGAACTTGCCGCGGCCGGAGAGTCCGGTCGCCCGCAGGCTGTCCTGCGCCCAGCTGCCGCCGGCGCGGAGGCCGAGGCGCGGCAGCACCCAGTAGGTGCCGTCGACCGAGCCGGCCCAGCCGAGACGCCATTGCGCCGTGCCGGCGTCGTTCAAGTCCGCCGCACCCGATAGCCCCCCGAACGCGGCCGCGAACGTCACGCGGTCGCTCAGCGGATTGGTGTTCTGCGCGTGCAATGCCGCCGGGGTAGTCGCGAGCGCTGCAACAGTGAGTGCCAGGGAAAGCGAATGCTTCAGCATACGATCCTCCGAAAAGCGGTGAATGGTGTTGGACAACTGGATGACAGGGGATTCACTCGGGCCGCCGCAGCGCCGTGAGGCGCTCGTAGTTGAGCCGCAGCAGCGCGATCACCTCGCGTACGTCGCCGTCGCTCTGGATGCGGCGCGCCGCAGGGCCTACAGAATCGGGAAAGAAGGGGTGACGCTCGATGCGGCCCTGCTTATGCAGATCGATCCACACATGGCGGGGAAATCCGAAATGCGCGGAGCTATCGCCGTGCAGGTGGCCAATTTCGCGGCGGCCCAGCCGGAACCAGAGCTCGCCGCGCTCGCCCCGCCCCGCCATCACGCCGGGCCAGGTGGTGACTTCCGCAACGATCGACTGACTCGCCGTAACCACTTCGAAATTGCTGCTGGACATGCCGCGCTCCGTCCTCGGGTCGCTCCGAGAACGTGTGCACAACACATAATTGTTCCTGGCGGGTCAGCCGGTCAGTCGGCGACGGCTTCCGTGAGACGCGCGAGCTGCTGGAGCTGAGGCGTACTGAGGGATTTTGTCAGCCGCCGGGCGGCGGCGGCGATTTCGGGATCGACGCGTTGCAGCAAGGCGCGACCCGTCCGGGTGAGGGTCGCGATGGAGCAGCGCCGGTCGTCAGGGTCCACGCGCCGCTTGGCGAATCCCTGCCCCACCAAGCGATCGATCATCCGCGTCATGTCTGGAGAGCGATGCATGCACCGCGCCGCGACTTCGCCGCGCGCGTAGCCGGTGGGGGGCGCGTCCCGCAGGATCCGCAACACACGATACTGGTCGGTCGTGATGTCATGACTCTCGCAGATTGCGGCAAACGACTGCTGCAGCAGGTCCGCGGCAATCAACACACCGACCGCGGCCGCTTCTGCCGGACTCACGACTCGTCGCTGGTTCACACGCTTGCGAACGGCCATACCGCAAAATCTGTTCCCAACACGCATTGTCAAGGCAGCCCGTAACGCTCCTGTAACAACCATTCTGCCGGGAACAATTCCGTGTTGTAAACACGTTCTCCGGCAATCCCGGAAACCGACCGGTTGCTGCGCGAGCGTTGCCGACACTGCCGTGACATTGCACTGCCCTGTCGAATTCGACCGCTCTCATCCGACGATCTGGTGAAGCTCATCATCCACATCAGCAAATCCGCCTAGGAGGTCGTCGCACATGCGTAGTCGCATTTTCGGAGAAACCGGTCGCGGCTCTACCATTCTGCTCGCCGTCGTGCTGGCCATCGGCATCGCGCTCGCGGGGTGGAAAACGGCGTCGGCGCGCGCTGCGGCCGCTGCCGCGGCCCACCAGCCCGAGCCGATCGAAGTGATCACCACGGCCGTAGCGCAGCAGGAGCCCCATCGGGCGACCACGACGTCCATCGGCACGGTGCTGGCGCTGCGTTCCATTACGTTGCGCACCGAGCTGGCCGGTACGGTGAGTGAAGTCGCCTTGGTGCCGGGCCGCATCGTGGACTCGGGCACCGTGCTGGTCGCCCTCGATATCTCCGTCGAACGGGCGGATCTCCAGGCGCAGCAGGCGCAGGCGGCCCTGGCGCAGACGAGCCTCGCGCGGTTGGAGCGCCTGCTTCAGCACGGCGCGGTCTCCGCTGAGGAAGTCGACCGCGCCCGCGCCGAGCGGGACATCGCGCAGGCGCAAATCGCGCGGACCGAGGCCATCATCGCCAAGAAGACCATTCGTGCGCCGTTCCGCGCCCGGGTCGGTATCGCCGACGTGCACCCCGGCCAGTACTTGAACGACGGGACTCAGCTCACGACGCTGCAGGGCGTCGATGGCGCGGCCCATGTGGACTTCGCCGTGGCGCAGCAAGTCGCCGCCGGTCTGCGGGCGGGAGAGCCGGTGCAAGTATTGACCGGCGCCGATTCGACGGCGATCACAGCGCGAATCGTGGCGGTGGACGCGCGCGTCGACCCCGTGACGCGCACCACGACGGTGCGCGCGACGATCGTCGGCGCCACGCCCGCACCGGGCTCGTCCGTGCGCGTCCTCGTCCCGATGGGACCGGTCGTCAACGCCATCGTGATTCCGGTGAGCGCGCTGCGCCGCGGACCCGCTGGTGACCACGTCTTCGTCGTCTCGCCCGACGAGAGCGGCAAGATGCGGGCGCACGAACGGCCCGTACACAGCGGTGCGATGCTGGGCGATGAGATCGTGATCCTCGACGGATTGCAGGCGGGAGAGCAGGTCGCCGCATCCGGCTCGTTCAAACTGCGGGAATCGGTGCTGGTAGCGGTCGGCGCAGCGGCGGGGGGAGGCGCTCAGTAATGAAATCCTTTACCGACCTCTTCATCCGGCACCCCGTGCTCGCGGCGGTCGTGAATCTCGCGATCGTCCTCGTGGGATGGCGATCGCTCGCCACGCTGCCCGTGCAGCAGTACCCCAACATCCAAAGCTCGTCCGTGGTGATCAACACCGTCTACTACGGTGCGAGCGCCGAGGCGGTGCGCGGGTTTCTCACGACGCCGATCGAACGCGCCGTGTCGGCGATCAGCGGCATCGACTACGTCGAGTCGACGAGCCGCGCGGGTGTCAGCACCGTCACCGTGCATCTCAAGCTCAATCAGAACAGCACCGCGGCGCTCGCAGAAGTGACCGCGCGCCTGCAGCAGGTGCGCTCCGAGCTGCCGGCCGAGGCGGAGCCACCGCAGGTGGAGGTGCAGCGCGCCGACCGGCCCTACGCCTCGTTCTACCTGAGCTTCTCGTCCAAGCAGCGTGACATCCCAGCGATCACCGACTGGCTGTCGCGCACGCTGCAGCCGCAGCTCGCCACCCTGGCCGGCGTGCAGCGCACGGACATCGTCGGCGGCCGGCCGATCGCGATGCGGGTCTGGATCGATCCGGACCGCCTGGCAGCGCACAATCTCTCCCCGGGCGACGTCTTCAGTGCATTGCGGCGCAACAACTACCTCGCCGCCGTCGGGCAGACCAAAGGAAACCTGGTGCAGGTCAGCCTGTTGGCGAACACCGATCTGCGCTCGACGAGCGAGTTCGAGAATCTGATCGTCACGGACCGTGACGGCGCCGTCGTACGGCTGTCCGATGTCGCGCGCGTCGAGCTCGGCGCCGAAGAACCGGACATGATCGCGAAGTTCAACGATGAAGAAGCGGTCTACCTCGGCGTCTGGCCGACGATCGGCAGCAACGAGATCGAAGTGTCGCATCGCCTGCACGCCGAGATCGCGCGAATCACGCCCACATTGCCGCCGGACATCCAGCTCCGGGTCGCCTATGACGGCACGATTTTCATGCAGGACGCGCTCAAAGAGATCACCAAGACCCTGATGGAGACGATTCTCATCGTGGGGATCGTGGTATTCCTCTTCCTCGGCTCGATCCGCACCGCACTGGTGCCGCTCGTCGCCATGCCGGTCTCCCTGATCGGTGCCGGCGTCGTCATGATGGCGTTCGGATTCAGCCTGAATCTGCTGACGATTCTCGCGATCGTGCTCTCGGTCGGGCTCGTGGTGGACGATGCGATCGTCGTCGTGGAGAACGTCGAACGCCACGTGCATCTCGGCAAAACACGGCTGGAAGCGGCGCTCGTCGGCGCCCGGGAGCTCGTCGGTCCCATCATCGCGATGACCATTACGTTGGCCGCCGTCTACGCGCCCATTGGCTTCCAAGGTGGCCTCACCGGTTCACTGTTCCTCGAGTTTGCGATCACGCTCGCGGCGGCGGTCGTCGTGTCCGGCATCGTCGCGGTGACGCTGTCGCCGGTGATGAGCTCGCGCTTCGTGCATCCCCTGGGAGAAGAAGGGCGACTCACGAAGCTCGTGAATCGCGGGTTCGAGGTGGTGCGCAGCACTTACGCCCGGCTGCTCGACGGCGCCCTGCAGATGCGGCCCGCGATCGTCGCGGCGGCGATCCTCGTCATGCTGGCGGCGTGGCCGCTGTACCGCTACTCCAAGCGCGAGCTCGCGCCGGTCGAGGACCAGAGCCACATCAGCCTGTTCATGCAGGTGCCGCCCGATGCGTCGCTCGCAGCCAACAATCGCGCTTCGCTCGAAGTAGTCAAAGCGATCACCGCGTTTCCGGAGGCGAAGTTCATGTGGTCGCTGACGGCGTCGTGGGGCGCGTTCGGCGGCATGGTCGCAAAGGACTGGAAACAGCGGGAGCGCTCGACGGTGCAGTTGTTCCCGGCGGTGTACGGCGCCGTTTCGCAGATCCCGGGCGTGCGCGTATTCCCGCGACTCGACCCGCCCTTGCCCACGCCCGGCTCCTACGACGTGGAGCTGGTGCTCCAGAGTGACGCGCCGCCCGAGCAGATGCTCGGCACGGCGGGAGCCGTCGTCGGTGCGGGATGGCAGAGCGGCAAGTTTCTCTACGTCGATACGGATCTGAAGGTCGATCTGCCCGAAGCGCGCGTCGTGATCGACCGCGATCAGGTCGCGGACCTCGGCCTCGATCTGGCCAGTGTCGGGCGGGAGCTCGGCACGGCGCTGGGCGGCGGCTACGTCAACCGTTTCAACTTTTTCGACCGCAGCTACAAGGTCATCCCGCAGATCGGAGACGCCGACCGCACAACCGTCGGGCCGTTGCTGGATCTGAAGATCAAGACGCCGAGCGGCCAGCTCGTGCCGGTCTCGACGTTCACGCACATCGAATCGAGCACCGCACCGCGCACGTTGAACCGTTTCCAGCAACGCAATGCGGTTCGCGTGTTCGGCGCCGTCAATCCTGGAGTCACCAAGGACGAAGGGTTACGCGTGCTCGAGAACGCGGCGCAAGGACTCAATGCGCCCGGACTGACGCTCGACTATGCCGGCGAATCGCGACAGATCCGGCGTGAGGGTGGAGCGCTGACCGTCACGCTCGGGTTCGCCGTGATCCTGATCTATCTCGTGCTGGCGGCGCAATTCCGGAGTTTCCGCGATCCGTTGATCGTGCTGCTCGGCTCCGTGCCGCTCGCGATTTCGGGCGCGCTGATCTTCAGCTTCCTCGATCTGACGACCCTCAACATCTACTCGCAGGTCGGGTTGATCACGCTCGTCGGACTGATAGCGAAGAACGGAATCCTCATCGTGCAGTTCGCCAATACGCTGCAGCAACGCGGCCTCGCCAAGATGGCGGCGCTGCGCGAAGCGACGTTGACGCGGCTGCGCCCGGTCTTGATGACCTCGGCGGCGACGGTGTTCGGTCACTTCCCGCTGGTACTCGTGTCCGGCCCCGGATCGGCTGCCCGCAACAGCATCGGCATGGTGCTCGTCACCGGCATGTCGCTGGGCACGCTCTTCACGCTGTTCATCGTGCCGGTCTTCTACTCGCTCATCGCGGCGGAACACAGACCCGCGCCGGCATATGAGCCGGTCGGCCAGGAGGTATTGCAGACATGACACAGAAATTTGGGGCGCTGCTGGCGCTGCTCATCATCGGGGCGACCACGCAGGCTCGCGCCCAGGAACCCTTTTGGAAGCGACTCGGCGATACGACGCTCGAGCGGCTGGTCGGCGAAGTCGTGAAGTCCAATCACGACGTCCTCGCGGCCCGCGCGCGGCTGCGCGGCGCGCGCGCGGCGCGGCTTCAGGCGGCACTCGATTTCGCGCCGACCGTTACCGCGACGGCCAGCTACACACGGCAGCGGCTCGCGGCTGCCGCCTTCCCCGGCGGCTTCGGCACGGCATTCCCTGACCAGAATGTCTGGGACGCTGGGCTGCAGGTCTCGTGGGAGCTCGATGTCTTCGGCCGGATCCGCAAATCGACCCAGGCCCGGGGGGCCCTGATCGGAGCAGCGGAGGAGGACGAGCAGGATCTGGAGGTGCTGCTGGCGGCGGAGCTGGCCACCGCGTACTTCGATCTGCGCGGCGCGCAGGACCGCCTGCAGGTGGCGCGCCGCAACGCCGAGAATCAACAGCACACGCTCGACGTGACGCTGCAACGCCTCGAGGCTGGTCGCGGCAACGAGTTTGATTCCGAACGCGCGCGCGCGCAGCTGAACTCGACCCTCGCCGCAGTCCCGGAGCTGGAGGCGTCGATCGACGCCGTGGAGCATCGCATCGCGGTGCTCGTTGGCCGGCCGGCGACAGGGCTCGCGCAGGAGCACGCAGCGCCCACGCCATTCCCGGCGCTTCCGGATTCCGTCATCGTACCCAACCCCGACGCGCTGGTACGCCTCCGGCCCGACGTACGCAGCGCCGAGCGGCAGCTCGCCGCCGGCAATGCGCTCGTCGGTGCGGCCAAGGCAGCCTATCTGCCCCGCATCGCGTTGGGGGCCGGGTTGGGATACGTCAGCAGCTCATTCGACGCTTTGGGAAACGCGAATACGCCCCGCTACGCCGTCGGGCCGGTGATCTCCTGGCCCGCGCTGAACCTCGGCCGAGTGAAAGCCGGCGTCGACCTCGCGCGCGCACAGGAAGCCGAGGCGGACGCGTTTTACCGCAAGACCCAACTCCAGGCGTCCGAGGAGATCGCCACCTCGGTCGTCGCATACAACAAGGCCCGCAGAAGTCTTGCCTATCTCGACGTCGCCGCGCGGGCGAGCGAACGAGCCGCGGCGCTGGCGCGCTTGCGGTTCGACGAGGGAGTCACGGACTTCCTGCAGGTGTTGGATGCCGAGCGCACGATGCTCGAGGCGCAGGATCGGCTGGCCGCGGGTCGCACCGCGGCGACGACGGGATTGGTGGCGGTCTATCGGGCGCTGGGGGGCGCACTCCCCTAGCTCTGCCGGTACGCCCGCGGGCTCAACCCGAATTCCCTCCGGAACGCCCGATTGAAGTTGGAGACGTCTCCGAAGCCAGAGTCGAGGGCGACATCGATGACTCTGCCCGCTTCGGTCGCGAGCCGCGTCGCCGCGGCGCGCAGCCGGGCACGCAACACATACTGGTGCGGTGTGACGCCCGTCAGCCGTTCGAACGTGCGCAGAAAGTGAAACGGGCTGAGACCGCTGTCGCGAGCCAACGTGCCGAGGCTCAAGTCTCCATCCGGCCGGTCATCGATGGCGCGCACCGCCCGCGTCACCCGTCCCTCGGCGTTCAGCGGCACAGCGCCCTCATGCCACGATAGTCCCGCCGCGAGCTTCACGGCGCTGACCGCCAGCCGCACGCCAATCTCCTCCCAGGACACCGCGGGCGCGGCATCCCCGATCGCCCCCGCGCCGGCTCGAGCGACCAGCGCGGCGAGTGATCGCAGCGGAGGGAGCCGCGGAACCGGAAACCGCGGCTTCGCGCCGGCATCAGCCGCGAGCCGTTCGAAGTAGTCGGGCTGATAGTAGAACGCGACGCAGCGGTCGCCTTCGCCGTGGCGGTGACCGCACTCGTAACAGTGCCCCGCATTACCGAGCAGCAGCGAGCCTGGCGCCATGAATCCGTCGCCGAGCGGCGAGCGGTACTGAAAGCTGCCGGCGAGCACGATCGCGATAGTGGGGCGCGTGTGGCGCTCCTCAAAGGAACGGTCCTGAGGGCCGGATGTGCAGGTGACATCGGCCACCGACCAACCCTGGCCGGCGGCGACGCTGCGGCCGACGGCTCGACCCGCTTCGCCTCGTTCTCTGCGTCGCTGCAGCGCTTGCTGCAACGCCACCGCAATTTTTGCCAAGACTTACCTCCGGCTCCGATCTACCATCCCCACACCCAAAAATGGAGCCCCGATGAGCACCACGACCGCAGTTGCACTCGAATCACGAGTCCTGAGCGAAGGCTACGGCGCCGGCGCATGGCACGGCCCCGACATGAAGGCGGCGCTGGCTGACGTGACCCCCGCGCTCGCGTTCTGGAGACCGGCGGCTGACCGGCACAACATCGCCGAGCTCGTGCTGCATCACGCGTACTTCGTGCGCAGCGTCAGGTCGCAGATCTCCGGTCGGCCCGCGGAGCCTTTCGTCCTGCCGGGCGAGGACTGGTTTGCCGTCACCGACCAGAAGCCGATCTCATGGTCAAAGGTGCAATCCACGCTCGAGTCGGAGCAGCAAAGGCTGGCTGAGCTTGTCGCCGCGATCGAAGCGGGCACCGTCACGCCGGCGATGCCGGCGCCCGAGCGCTTCAGTCTCATACTCGGGATCACCTGTCACGCGATCTATCACGCCGGTCAGGTGCAGCTCATCAAGCGGCTCAAGGAAGCCTAGGGAGGGGCTCACCGCGCCACCTTCGCGATCGTATCCCAGGTACGCGTCGTTTGGTCCTTGCCGAACGTCTTCTCGATCAGGCTCATGAAGACGGGACCCTTGGGGGTCGGCAGATAGGCACTGAAGATTTCGCCGTCCTGCATCGCGAGGATGCGGGCGCCGTGCATCTCGACCGGCAAGGCGATCTTCGCCTTCGGCCGGCCGCGCAGGAACGTGACGATGCGTTTTGCCTTCGGGTCGACCTTGAAACGCTGATACGGATCGGACGCCAGCAGCGTCCGCAGCTGTTCTAGCGGTCGCACGATCGTCAGAAACGCCTGGCCGAGGTGCTCCTGCATGGCGGCTTCGGCGCGCTGCTGTAGCGCCTGTTCCGATGTGCTACGCGCATCGAACACCACGTTGCCGCTCCCCAGCACGGTCTTCACGTCGCTGAATCCCGCCGCTTCGAACGCCGCCTTGAGCGCCGGCATTTTGCAGTTCATCGGCATGACGCCCCGGAGGAAAGCCGCATAGCGTGGCATGTCGAAATCTAGCCTCCCGATACGACTACCTGGTGTCAAGACGATATTTCAGACTCTTCTGGAGGAAGCCATGAAATACCTTTGCCTGGTTTACCAGGAGGAGAAGCAGGAAGCGAACGTCCCGCGCGAGCAGATCGAGCAAGCGAAGCAGGACTACTGGGCCTTCGCCGAAGACATCAAGAAGAGCGGCCACCTCCTCGGGAGCAATGGGCTTAAGCACACCGACGCCGCCACCACGGTCAGGGTTCGGAACGGCAAGGTTTCGACCACCGACGGCCCCTTTGCCGAAACGAAGGAGCAGCTGGGCGGCTACTTCCTGATCGAGGCCAAGGACTCTACCGCGCGGAATCCCGCCGCGTCCTCGCCACCCTGATCCGCCTACTCGGCGACTTCGATCTCGCCGAGGAGGCGCTGCAGGACGCCTTCGCGGCTGCGGTCGAGCGCTGGCCGGTCGAAGGCACGCCGGCGAACCCGCGCTCGTGGCTCATTTCGACGGGCCGATTCAAGGCGATCGACCGGCGGCGCAAGCGGCGCCGCGAAGTCTCGGATGAGGTGGATGTGCCGCAGGAGCTCAGCGAATCAGAGGATTACGACGTCGCCGACGACCGGCTGCGCCTCATCTTCACCTGCTGCCATCCTGCCCTGAATCCGGACGCGCAGGTCGCGCTGACACTGCGCGAGGTCTGTGACCTGACGACGGAGCAGGTCGCGGCCGCCTTTCTCACCACCGCCCCGACGCTGGCGCAGCGCATCGTGCGGGCCAAATCGAAGATCCGCGATGCCCGGATCCCCTACGAAGTCCCCGAGCGCAACGATCTCCCCGAGCGCCTGGCGAGCGTGCTGCACGTCGTCTATCTCGTCTTCAATCAGGGCTATTTCACGAGGCCCGACCTCGCGGCCGAAGCGATCCGCCTGGGCCGGCTGCTGGTCGAGCTGCTGCCCGAACCGGAGGCGATCGGCCTGCTGGCGCTCATGGTGTTGCACGAGGCGCGCCGCGCGACGCGCACCGCAGCCGCTGGGGAGCTGATCCCGCTCGAGGAGCAGGATCGCAAGCAGTGGAACCAGGCACAGATAAAGGAAGGGATCGCGCTGGTCGAGCGAGCTCTCTCGTCTCACCGCTTCGGCCCGTATGCCCTTCAGGCGGCCATTGCCGCGGTCCACGCCGAAGCGCCGACCGCCGCGGCCACTGATTGGCAGCAGATTGCCGGACTGTACGAGGTGCTGCTCAGGGCCGAGCCGTCACCCGTGATCGAGCTCAACCGGGCCGCGGCGATTGCGATGCGTGACGGGCCCGAGCACGGCCTCAAGCTGATCGATGCAATTCTCGCGCGCGGTGAGCTGCAGGAGTATCACCTGTCGCACGCCGCCCGGGCGGACCTGTTGCGACGACTGGGCCGTAAGGACGAGGCGCGAGCGGCATACGAGCGGGCCCTGACACGCGCGATCGAGGAACCAGAGCGGCGCCTGATCGAACGGCGATTGAGGGAGCTGTCGCTCTAGCGGTTATGACCTTTGGCGCGGCATGGCTTTCGAGGGCCGTGCCCCGCCGGTAGTATCCACACATGCGGAGCAAGCTCTGCATCTCCGCCACTCTCCTGCTTACCGGCTTCGGAATCGGCCGGGCTTCCGCCCAAGTGTGCTCCGGAGAATTCAGCTTCGCGGGATCACCGGCGCACCTCATTTTCGGTCTCGGCATCAACTCGTCGGCGCAGACCTACCATGGCGGCTTGCGGGTCGGCGGCGAGCGTGTCTTTGGCGAAGCCGAATTCGGGATGGCGACCTATGACGCCGGGGGCGACGCCTGGGATTATGGAGCCGGTGTCGGTTTGCAGCTGGGGGGGGGCCATCCAGGAGAACGAAGGGTCCAGCTCTGCCCGGAGATCTTCGTCGGCCTCTCCAGCGGGCCGCAGGATATCGGTGGTAGCGGCATCAATTACAGCGAGAAGCACTTCGCGATCGGCGCCGATGCCGGGCTTGTCCTCGTTCACAAGAAGGGGATCGACTTGATACCGACGGCGAGCTTTGTGATTGCGAACGCCTGGTACAAGCTCACCGCCCCGACCGCCGCAGATTCAAACGGTCTTGATACGTGGGAGATTGTGTCGCTGGGGGTCGGACTCGGATTCAACAATCAGGTGACCCTGGCCCCAGCGATCGCATTTCCCATCGGTCTGCCGGGCGCAGGAGCGGTCTACGGAGTCAGCTTCTCGATAAAACTCAGAACTCCGCACTAAGCCTTAATCGGGCGGATACCAGTTCTTGTCCCAGGCATGCGGCTTGAGCTTAGCGAGCATGCCCGCTGGGAGAGCGCCTCTGGCAGACGCCGTCGCATTCTGTCGCACGTGCGCCGGGCGGCGCATCCCGGGGATGACCGTCGAGACTTCCGGTGATGAGAGACAGAATCGCAGCGCCAGCTCGGGCAGCGTCTCGACCTGATCGTCGAGCACCTGCGCCAGCGCCTTCCCTCTCCGCTCCGCCTCGGCCTTGCGGTCGCCCGCGAAGTACTCGGCGCGCCAGTCGCCGGCCGGAAAGACGGTGTTGGCCTTGATCTGGCCGGTGAGTGCGCCTTCGTCGAACGGCACGCGCACGATGATGCCGAGCGGCTTCTTGTTCGCGAGGGCGAAGAGCGCCTTTTCGGGCGAGCGATCGTAGATATTGTAGATCACCTGCGCCGTCTCAAACAGAGGATCGGCGAGCACGCGCAGCGCGGTCTCCGGCGCGTGGTCGTTGATCGAGACGCCCCAATGCAAGACCTTCCCTTCCTCTTTAAGGCGAACGATCTGCTGGTAGGACGCTCCCCAGTCGCGATCCTGCAGCCAGGCGTCGTTCCAGACATGCAGCTGCTGCACGTGCAGCGCCTCGACGCCCAGGTTCTTGAGCGACGTTTCGGTGCAGGAGGCGATGTACTGAGCGGGAAAGACGTCGGCGAGCTTGTAGCCGGCTTTGCCGGGCCACTGACGGTTCATCGGGGGGATCTTGGTAGCGACCACGGTGCGGTTGGCGCGGATGTCGTCCTTCAACACCTCGCCGATGATCCGCTCGCTGTGGCCATTGCCGTAGGCGAGCGCGGTGTCGAAGAATGTGATGCCCTGGTCGACGGCTTCGCGCAGCGCTTTGCGGCCCTCGCTGTCGTCCACGCCGCGCCACATTTCGCCGCCGATGCCCCAGCCGCCGAAGCCGATTTCGCTGACGCGGTAGCCGGTATTACCGAGCGATCGGGTTTTCACGCACGAAAACTACTTGCCCGCGCTAGATTCCCGCCATGCCGTTCACGACGGCGACCTTCACCTTCCTGCGCGGCCTGGCCCGGAACAACCGCAAGCCGTGGTTCGAGGCGCACCGCGACGAGTACGAAGCGGTGGTCGTGCAGCCGATGCGCGAGCTGATCGAGGAGATGGACGTCCGGCTCGCGACCTTGGCGCCCGAGATCATCGGTGATCCGAAGCGCTCGATGTTCCGTATTTACCGCGACATTCGCTTCTCCAAGGACAAGTCGCCCTACAAGACGCACGCCGCGTGTTGGTTCTACCATCGCGCCGGCAGCCGCGCGGTGGGTCGCGAGGCGGCGGGTGGTGGCGCCGGGTTCTATTTCCAGATCGCGCCGGGCAGTTGTTTTACGGGCGGCGGGATGTGGATGCCGCCGAAGCAGGCGCTGCACAATCTGCGCGACGCGATCGCAGAAGATCCGCGGCGCTTCGAGCGGATCGTGACGGACGCCCGAGTGACCAGGGCGTTTGGCGGGCTCGACGAGGAGGCGATGCTGAAGCGGGTGCCGCGCGGTTACGCACCCGACCACCCGGCGGCGCGGTGGCTGCGGTTCCAGTCGTTCACGCTGGGCCGCGAGTTGCGGGACGCTCAGGCCCTGGGCGCGCGACTACCGGCGCTGCTCGACGCGGACTTCCGGCTGATCGTACCGCTGGTGCAGTGGATCAACGGGGTGCTGGGACTCAAACCGGCTGAGCGGCGGTAGCGGCGGCCGGCGCGGGGCCGGCGTGCGCGTCCGCCAATAGACTTGCAGAGTGTCGTAAGACGGTCTAACGTCTGCACGGACAATTCACCAGGGCAGGCGCCGTGGCGGACGCCGTCAAATCGCGCTACGTCATCCAGCTCGAGCGGCCGGGCGAGCGGGTGGACATGGAATTCGTTCGCGCGCTGCTGGGCGATACTGGGGTCGAGCTTGACGCCGCCTACGGGCCCGTTCCGGTCAACCCTAGCCTCGGGCGCTTCGTGGTGCGCGGATTCGCGTCGCCCGAAGCTCGCGCGGTCGCCGAGCGGATCCCCGGCGTCAGATTTTTTGCCGACGCCCGCCAGGAGCCGGCCGGCTGACTCGTTTCGGACCCGTCGTGCCGAGGCCGAGCGCGCGCGTCGCGGCGGCGGCGTCGATCACTCCGTAACCTAGGTCGTAGTCCCAGCCGCGCCCGCCCAGATCGCGGGCGCTGCGCTGCAGTGCACCCTTGAGCTGTGCGGGCGTGAGCGCCGACGCGGGGAAGCGCTGGCGCAGCGCCGCGGCGACGCCCGCGGCCACGGGGCTTGCGGCCGACGTGCCCCCGTCCACCGGCCATACGCCTGAGCCCCTGAAGTGGCTGAAGCCTGCGAGGTCCGGCTTGCGGGTGTGAAGGCCCCCCGGCCCCTGCGACGAATAGCCGAGGCGCCGATCGGTGACCGTGACGGCGGCGACGGTGACGACGTCGGGATGGGAATTCGCGCCGTGGATGCTCTGGCCCGGACCGGTGTCGGCGTTGCCGCAGCGGCCGTCGGGGCAGGGCTTGCCGCAGTTCCCCGCGGCGAAGAACACGTCAGCGCCCGCCGCGACCAGGCTGCCGGTGATCTGATTGAACGGATGGTCGGGGTTGGCGCTGTAGTTCTCGGGCGAGCCTATGCTCGCGTCTTCGGAGCGGTCGAACATCCCCCAGCTGTTGTTCACCACCCAGCGGCCCGGATTCGCGTTCACCTGTTCGATAAGGTCGGCGAAGGCGGCGATGGCGTCCGACAGGAACGCCGCCCATGTCCCCGCCTCCGTTCGCAGCAGCGCGTAGTCGTAGATCCTGGCCTCCGGCGCGGCGATGCGGACGTCGTAGGCCACCATCGTGCCGTGATCGGGCTTGGCCGAGCCCGGCACGTAGCCCGAACCGGGGGCCCAGCCGCCAGCCACGGGGATGCGGCTGCCGTCGATGCCAGTATCCACGATGGCCAAATGCACGTTTTTCCCGGTGAGGCCGTGCGCGCGCAGGGCGGGCACGCCGAGCCGAAGCGCCACGTCGGCGGCCGTGCCGATGCCCGCTTTGCCACAATACGCGGAGGGGAACACCGACACGGCGGGGTCGGCGAACACGCCGACGACGTCCGTACCGCGCTCCCGACGCAGGCGG
>WNGD01005584.1_pt1 | contig 15344 bp, 10 predicted proteins | sample 5400671 | NCBI WGS metagenome assembly WNGD01 (sample SAMN13153369, study PRJNA577476) | soil metagenome | isolation source: 40 cm soil or saprolite under grassland replicate 2 | place: USA:California | collected 2016-06-15 | reverse complement strand
GCGGGGTCGCGTCGGCGAGCGGGGGCCGGACCGGGCCGCCGGGCAGCCCGAGCATCCTGAGCGCCGCCTTGGTCGTGATCACGCCCTGCGTGCGGGTCATGACGCCGATGTAGACCGGCAGCAGTTCCCGGTGGATCGCGAGCGCCTCATCCACGCGGCCCGCCGCATGCGCGTCGATCATCTCGTGCAGCCGGTCACCCACGACATGGCCGACAACGCTTACGAAGCCCGCGGCCCCGATCGCCAGCATGGGCAGGTTCAGCATGTCCTCGCCGCTGTAGTAGACAAGGTCGGTGCTGAGCATCACCTGCGAGCTCGCGCCGAGATCGCCCTTGGCGTCCTTGACGGCGACGATCCGCGGGTGCTGGGCCAGCCGGACCAGGCTCTCGGTGGTGATCGGCGTCCCGGTCCGGCCGGGGATGTCGTAGAGCATGACCGGCAGGCCGGTCGCGTCGGCGACTGCGGTGAAGTGGGCGACGAGGCCGTTCTGCGGCGGCTTGTTGTAGTAGGGCGTCACGACGAGCAGCGCGTCGGCACCGGCGCGTTCCGCGGCACGAGCGAGTTCGATGGTGTGGGCGGTGTCATTGGTGCCGACCCCGGCCACGACCGTCGCCCGGTCGCCGACCGCGTCGATGACCGCGCGAAGCAACTGGTCCTTTTCGGCGTTGGACGTGGTCGGCGACTCGCCCGTGGTGCCGCTGATGACCAGGCCGTCGTTGCGCATGTCGTCGACCAGGTAGCTGGCGAGGCGGGCCGCGCCGTCGGCGTCGAGCGCGCCGTCGGCGGTCATGGGCGTGATCATCGCGGTCAGCATCCGGCCAAAAGGCGCACCGCCCGGCCGGCCCGCGGATGGCTGCTGGGTTCCTGTCATGAGCGAAACGCTACTCCGGCGGCCGGGTGGCGGGACACCAGCCACGCAGCCAGGTTCAGAACACCGGGATGATGTCCTCGGGGTTGATGTCGTCTGCCACGTCCACGCCTTCGATATCCAGCTCGGGTATGGCGGGGAAGGCGATGCCCCAGCGGGTCACGATCTTCCGCACCCGCGCCATCGCCACCCGCCAGTTCTCGGCCTGCTCCTCGTAGGACAGCACGCCGAGGCCCCCGTCGCGCGCGTGCCTCATGAGCACCCGGTGGTTGGGCAGGAAGTACGGCGGCAGCTCCCAGAACCCCTCGGGCGGCTCCCACAAGATCATCGACAGGAACACGAACCCGGCGCGGAGCTGCCGGGTGATCAGGCCCTTGACCTCATCGGTCAGGCCCGGCCACTCGTTTTCCAGGATCGTCATGCAGATCTGCAGGTGCCGTGACTCGTCCCGGCCGATCCGCTGGAACATCTGAGAGAACACCGGGTGGGTGGTGCCCGACGACATGCCGCGGAACAGGGTGGACGCGGCCATCTCGCCCATCATGAAGCTGGTGAACAGGACCGGCAGCGAGTACTTGCCGACCGCCTTGTTGTAGCCCGTCCAGTAGCGGCCCCCGTTGTGGTACAGCCAGGCGATGTTGTTGTGCGCTGCCCTCTCCAGGGCGGTCGTCGGCGGCCAGTCCAGCGGGCCGCCCGGCCACAACCGGGCTATCGTGCGCTGACAGCACTCCTCGTGGTTCATCTCGTCCCTGGTGATCGAGAAGAAGCACTTGCGGACAGGGTCCTCCTCGTGCTGCTCGAACGCGTGGATCGTGGCGCGGGCGAACACCGCGGGACCGGAGGCGTCGAAGTTCGCCAGGACCGCGAACCAGTACATGATGCCGAGTCGCTGCTCGACGGTGAAGTCCTCCGCGCGCAGCCCGTCCCACGGCAGGTCGGCCGGGTTCCAGAGGGTGAGCTTGGACTTCTCGTAGATCGCCGCCAGCTTGGCCGTCTCGACCCGCCATTCCATCGGGTAGATGTTCGGCTGCGGGATGGCAGGCGCCGGCCAGAACCCGCCCTCCGGGATAACCAGGTCGTGCTCGGCCTCTGCCATGTCGCTGCTCCGTCCTGTGTCTCCCCGTGGTCCGGGGGGCCCGCGTGTCCCATGGTCTGGGAAGGCTGCGTCTCCCATGGTCCGGGAAGCCCAGTTATATGACAGGTTAAGGCCGGGCCTGCGGCGTGTGGTGACAAGACGGCGGCTGTGGCAAGGCCGCCCGGGGTCTCCCCGGGCAGAACGGCGCGCCCCTTCCGGCCGCGATAAGGTACCGGTTGTCCTGGGTTCACCCAGGATGGCGCTGACCCAGCGAAGCCGGTGAGATGCCGGCGCTGTCCCGCAACGGTGATGCCCCCGCGGGGGATGAGCCCGGACGCCTGGCTGGTGCCGACGTACTGTCCTCGGAGGAAGGGCGGTTCGTTTCGATGCCTCGTCGGTGTCGCAGCGGGCGCACTTCGTCCTCCACGACCCGACGGAGGATGATCATGCAGGTTCTCTCTCGCCGGCTGCCGGCCTTCGCGGCCGCCGCAGCTCTCGCCGCCACGTGCGCCGCGTGCGCCAGCTCCCAGGCCACCAGCAGCACAGCCGGCGCGGCCACCGGCGGCGCGGGCAGCTTCCCCACCACCGTGACGGCCGCCAACGGGCACGTTCACATCGGCTCGCGGCCGACTTCGATCATTTCGCTGTCCCCCACGAGCACCGAGATGCTCTACGCGATCGGCGCGGGCAGCCAGGTCAAGGGGGTCGACAGTGACTCGGACTACCCGCCGCAGGCGCCCATGACCAAGCTGTCCGGGTTCCAGCCCAACGTCGAGGCGATTGTCGGCTACAAGCCGGACCTGGTGGTGGTGGACGGCAACACCGGCGGGCTGATCAAGAGCCTGGCCGCGTTCAAGATCCCGGTCCTGGAGCTGCCCGCCGCGGCCAGGCTCTCCGACGTGTACGCGCAGTTCGACGAGCTCGGCCGGGCCACCGGCCACCTTGCCCAGGCCGAGCGGGAGAACGCCAGGCTGCGCAGCCAGCTCGCGCGGATCGCCGCGGCGGCGCCGCATCACACGGCTCCGCTCACCTACTACTACGAGCTGGACCAGACCTATTACTCGGTGACCTCGGACACCTTCGTCGGCCAGCTGCTGCATCTGCTCGGGATGAAGAGCATCGCAGACACGGCGACCGGGGCGGCGGCGGCCGGCGGTTACCCGCAACTGTCCCCGGAGTTCATCATCAAGGCCAACCCCGACTACATCATCCTGGCGGACACCCTGTGCTGCCATCAGAACGCGGCGACCGTGGCCAGCCGCTCCGGCTGGCCGGGCCTGACCGCAGTCAAGGATGGGCACGTCATCGCGCTCAACGACGACATCGCCTCCCGCTGGGGCCCGCGGATCACCGACCTGCTGCAGACCGTCGAGACCGCCATCGCCAAGGGCGGCGGAACATGAGCCGGGCCGGCCCCCGCCCGACGGGGGCCAAAGCCGGGCCGGACGGGCAGGCCGACCCGGCTCCTCCGGGCGCTGCCGGTGCCGCCGGCCCGGGTCAGGCCCCGGCCGGGCCTGCTGACCCCGCCGCCGACGAGGCGGCGCAGGCGGCGATCCCCCGGGTGCGGTCCGGTCGGGCGCTGGCCGTGGCCACCGCTGCCCTGGTGGTTGCCGTGGCCGTCGGTGTCTCGGTCGGCCCGGCGGACCTGCCGCTGCGGGCGGTCGGCCAGGCGCTGCTGGTTCGGCTGCCCTGGCATCCGGGCCCGTCCGTGTCCGCCGTCGCCGTCACCATCGTCTGGCAGGTGCGGCTGCCCCGGGTCGTCCTCGGTGCCCTCGTCGGCGCCATGCTGGCCGGCGGCGGGGCGGCGTATCAGGGCGTGTTCCGCAATCCGCTCGCCGACCCGTACCTCCTCGGGGTGGCCGCGGGCGGCGGCCTCGGCGCAACAATGATCATCATCAGCGGGGGTAACCAGGCGCTGCTCCCCCCGGCCGCGTTCATCGGCGCCAGCCTTGCGGTCGCGGTCACCTATGTGCTGGGGGCGACCGGCAAGAACCGCAGCACCACCGGCGGCGCCACCGCATCGATCGTGCTGGCCGGCGTCGCGGTCGCCGCGCTGTTCACCGCCGTGCAGACCTATCTGCAGCAAGAGCACACGCAGGTCATACAACAGATCTACGCTTGGATCCTGGGCAGCTTGACCTCCGCCTCCTGGTCCGACGTGGCCATGATCCTGCCCTACTCCGCCGTCGCCGCTGCGCTGCTGCTCGCCCACCGGCGGCTGCTCGATGTGCTCCGGGTCGGCGAGGTTGAAGCGACCAGCCTCGGCGTGGATATCGCGCGGCTGCGGCTCACCGTGGTCATGGCGGCCACGATCGGCACCGCGGCGGCGGTCGCGGTCAGCGGGCTGATCGGCTTCGTCGGCATCATCATCCCGCACACCGTGCGGCTGACGGCCGGCGCGAGCTACCGGATCGTGCTGCCGGTCTCCATGATCGGGGGCGCGGCCTTCCTGGTTCTCGCCGACGTCGCCGCCCGCACCGTCCAGGCACCTTCCGAGGTGCCGATCGGCGTGATCACCGCGCTGGCCGGGGCGCCGTTCTTCCTCTTCGTGCTCCGCTCCAGCCGGGCGCGGCGGGAGCTCGCGTGATCACGCTCGACGCCGTCGAGGTCCGTTACGGCACCGCCTGCGCGCTGGCCGGCGTCAGCGAACAGGTGCCGGCCGGGCAGTGGCTGGGCATCATCGGGCCCAACGGAGCGGGCAAGACAACCCTGCTGCGATCCATCGCCTGCCTGGTGCCGCACGCCGGGATGATCACCATCGACGGGCAGCCAGTCTCCGGCCTGCGCCGCCGCCGGCTCGCCCGGCTGGTGGCTTATGTGCCTCAGCTTCCCGCTCTCCCGCCGGAAATGACCGTTGCCGACTACGTGCTGCTCGGCCGGACCCCGCACATCGGCTACCTGCGCATGGAAACCGACGGCGACCGGCAGATCTGCTCCGGGCTGCTCGGCCGGCTGGGGCTGTCCCCGATGGCCGGCCGGGCCCTGGCCACGCTGTCCGGCGGCGAGCTGCAGCGGGTCGTGCTGGCGCGCGCCCTGGCCCAGCAGGCGCCGGTGCTCTTGCTGGACGAGCCGACCAGCGCGCTGGACCTCGGCCGCCGGGTGGATGCCCTGGAGCTCATCGACGAGCTGCGCCGGGAGCGGTCGCTCACCGTGCTGTCCGCGGTGCACGACCTCACCCTGGCCGGCCAATTCGCTGACCGGCTGCTGCTGCTGGACCAGGGCCAGGTCGCCGCTACCGGGCCGCCGGCCAGCGTGCTGCGCGACGACGTGCTCACCCCGCGGTTCGGCTCCGGCATCCACGTCATCGCCACGGGCGGCACGCTGGTCGTCATGTCCCGCCGCCCGGCCGCGCGGTCACAGCCCTAGGTTCACACCCCAGGCCGCCGGGCTCACCCTCCAGGCCTCTGGGCTCAAACCCCCAGGCCCCGGCCGATGATCTCCTTCATGATCTCCGTCGTCCCGCCGAAGATGGTCTGGACCCGGCTGTCGGCGAACGCCCTGGCCACGCCGAACTCGCGGATGTAGCCATAGCCGCCGTGCAGCTGCAGGCAGCGATCGACGACCCGGTTGCACAGCTCGGTGTCCCACCACTTCACCATGGCAGCTTCCTCGCTGGTGAGGCGGCCGCCGACGTGCTCCATCACGGCGCGGTCGGTGAACGCCCGCGCCACGGCGAGCTCGGTCGCCATCTCGGCGAGGACGAACCGGCTGTGCTGGAAGCTGCCGATCGGCCGCCCGAACGCCTGCCGCTGCTGGCAGTACGCCAGCGTGTCGGCGAACACCTTCTCCGCACCCGCTAGCGCGGTGGCGCCGATCGCGATCCGCTCCCTTGGCAGGTTCTGCATCAGCGCGATGAAGCCCTCGCCTTCCTCGCCGAGCAGGTTGGCGGCCGGCACCCGCACGTCGGTGAAGGAGAGCTCGGAGGTGTCCTGAGCGTGCATGCCGATCTTGTCGAGGTTGCGGCCGCGCTCGAAGCCGGGCATCCCGCGCTCGGCCACCAGCAGGCTGATCCCCCGATGGCCCGCGGCCGGATCTGTCCGGGCGGCGACGATCACCAGGTCGCATAGCTGCCCGTTGGAGATGAAGGTTTTGGTGCCATTGAGCAGGTAGTGATCGCCGTCGCGGACGGCGGTGGTGCGGATCCCCTGCAGATCGCTTCCGGCCCCGGGCTCGGTCATCGCGATCGCAGTGATGAGCTCGCCGGAGCAGTACCCGGGCAGCCAGCGCTCGCACTGCTCGGGTGTGCACAGACTGCTGAGGTAGTGCCCGTTGATGTCGTTGTGCACGGCGAACCCCGGTCCGTTGGTGCCGGCCACCGCCAGTTCCTCGTCGAAGATCAGGTAGTAGCGGTAGTCCGGGTTGCCGCCGCCGCCGTACTTCTCGTCGATCTCGATACCGAGCAGCCCGGCCCGGCCGGCGGCGAGCCAGACCTCCCGGGACACCAACCCGTCCCGCTCCCACTGTTCGTGGTAGGGGGTGACCTCGCGTGCGATGAAGGTGCGGACCATGTCGCGGAACGCGTCGTGCTCAGGGGTGAAGATGTCACGCTGCATCGGCGCGCCCTTCCTGCCGTGTGGCAGCCCGCGGCGGCCGCAGGCGGAGCCGCGAGGCCCGTCCCGGCCAGCCTTCTTGCCGGTCAGTTGTGACCGTAACACCGCGGTCCCGGCGTCACGGATCTGCACAGGTCTATCTGGAGAGGCTGACAGGCAGATGCAGAACTGCCGCTATTGCAAGTAGTTTGCATCTTCCATAGAGTTGGAAACTCCGAGCCGCCGCAGGAGGAGGCGCGCACATGGCCGACGTACGCGTCCGTTTCGCCAGGATCAGGAACGGGCTGACCCCCGCCGAGTGGGGCCGCGCCGGGGGCATGGCGGCGACCATCGTGGGCCTCAACGTGGCGGGCTGGGTGATGCTGGCTGCTGCCGTGGGCGGGCACTACCACATCACCTCCAAGGAGGTCTTCGGGTTCGGGACCGGGATCTTGGCCTACACCCTGGGGATGCGGCACGCCTTCGATGCCGATCACATCGCGGCGATTGACAACACCACCCGCAAGCTGGTCCAGGACGGCAAGCGGCCGCTGTCGGTCGGGTTCTTCTTCTCCCTGGGCCACTCCACGATCGTGTTCGTGATGGCGCTGCTGCTGAACTTCGGTATCCGCTCCCTGGGCGAGCAGGTCCGCAGCGACAACTCCGGCCTGCACAACGCGACCGGGATCATCGGCACCACCGTGTCCGGGACGTTTTTGTACCTGATCGCCCTGCTCAACCTGGTGGTCCTGGTCTCGATCATCAAGGTGTTCCGTGAGATGCGGCGCGGCCGCTACGACGATGCCGAACTCGAACGGCAACTCGACAGCCGCGGCCTGATGAACCGCTTCTTCGGCCGTTACGCCAAACGGATCGACGCCGGCTGGAAGATGTACCCGGTCGGGATGCTGTTCGGTCTGGGGTTCGACACCGCCACCGAGATCGCCCTGCTGGTGCTGGCGGGCAGCGCGGTGGTCAGCGGGCTGCCGTTTTATGCGATCTTGTCGCTGCCGATCCTGTTCGCGGCCGGGATGTGCCTGTTCGACACCGCCGACGGCTGCTTCATGAACTTCGCCTACGACTGGGCGTTCGCCCGGCCGGTCCGCAAGGTGTTCTACAACCTGACCATCACCGGGCTGTCGGTGTTCGTCGCGTTCTTCATCGGCACGATCGAGATCCTCGGCCTCCTCGGCGCCGAGCTCGATCTGACCGGCGGGTTCTGGTCGTTCATGGGCAACTTCGACCTCAACAAGGCCGGGTTCGTCATCGTCGGCATCTTCGTCCTCACCTGGGCCGTGGCGCTGTCCATCTGGCACTTCGGCCACATCGAGCAGAAATGGGAAGCCGCCACCGAGGGCCCGCGCGACTAGGTAACGCCCTCCGCGCGGACGGCGGCCTGCTACGCGGCCGTGGTGAGATAGGCGGCCCACTGAGGGTCACCGTCATGGGCGGCGCCGATCAGCCGCCAGTGGGCGCCCCTCGGCACCGCCGGATCACAGCGCAGCGTCCAGCCCAGTTCCTCGACCAGGCGGTCCGCCTTGCTGTGGTTGCACCGCATGCAGGAGGCGACGCAGTTCTCCCAGGCGTGGGTGCCGCCGCGGCTGCGGGGCACCACATGGTCGATGGTCTCCGCGCGACGGCCACAGTACGCGCACAGGTAGTTGTCCCGGCGCATGAGCGCTCCCCTGGTCAGCGGGACGCGGCTGCGGTAGGGGACCCGGACGTAGCGGCGCAGCCGGATCACCGACGGCATGGCGAGCACCACGGAGGTGGACCGCAACGTCAGCCCGCCGGCGTCATCGTGGACCACCTCGGCCTTGTCGCCGAGCACCAGGCACACCGCGCGGCGCAGGCCGACCGTGGTCAGCGGCTCATACGTCACGTTGAGCAGCAGTACCCGTCGCACGCCCGCCTCCCGCCTGGTGTGCACACCAAGCACAGCCTAATGGCCGCCCGGCCCGGGCACCTAGCAACCGGGTGCACCAGGCAGGCGGGCACGCGGGGCCACCGGCAAGGGCCCGTAGAGTCGGGTCATGACCGGACCTGCCGTTTCCCCCAGAGCGGACGCCCGGCCAGGGCCTGCCTATCCCCCGGCCCGGCGCGCGGACGTCGTGGAGCAGCTGGCGGGCCACCACGTGGCCGATCCCTACCGCTGGCTGGAGGAGCCTGACTCTGCTGAGAGCCGTGCCTGGCTGGCGGCTCAGGGCGAGCTGGCCGCCGAGTACCTGGCGGCCCTTCCGGGGCGGTCCGCGCTGGCCGCTCGCATCGCGGACCTGGCCGCCACCGGCCTGGTGAGCAGCCCCGTGTGGCGCGGCGAGCGCTGCTTCTTCCTGCGGCGTGAGCCGGGCCAGGAGCACGCCGTGCTGATCACGTCGGCGCCGGGTGAACCGGACCGGACGCTTCTCGACCCGATGGCACTCGACCCTTCCGGCGCAACGACGCTCGACGCGTGGGCACCGGACAACGACGGCAGGCTCCTGGCCTACCAGATCTCCCACGGTGGCGACGAGGAGTCGGTGCTGCAGGTCATGGACGTGGTCACCGGCGCGAACGTCGACGGGCCGATCGACCGCTGCCGCTACACGCAGGTGGCGTGGCTGCCGGGCGGGGGGTCCTATTACTACGTGCGCCGGCTTGCCCCGGAGGCCGTCCCGGCAGACGAGGCCCAGTACCACCACCGTGTCTACCTGCACACGGTCGGCACACCGGCCGAGGCGGACGTGCTCGTCTTCGGGGAGGGGCGCAACAAGACGGACTACTACCAGGTGTCGGTCAGCTGGGACGGCCGCTGGCTGGCGATCGCGGCCGCCCAGGGGACGTCCCCCCGGACGGACGTATGGCTGGCCGATCTGGCTGCCTCGCCGCGTACCGCGCCCGCGCTGCGAGTGGTCCAGGCCGGTGTGGACGCACGCACCGGCATCCATGTCGGCCGGGACGGCCGGGCATACGTGTTCACCGACGCTGACGCGCCGCGGGGACGGCTGGCCGTGGCCGATCCCAACCAGCCGGAGCGGAGCGGCTGGCGGGACCTGATCGGCGAGGACCCCGAGGCGGTGCTCCAGGACTTCGCCATCCTCGACGGCGAGCAAGCAGAGCCGCCGCTGCTGCTTGCCGTGTGGGCCAGGCACGGTTTCAGCGAGATCACCGTCCACGACCTCGCCGACGGCACCCGCCGCGGTGTGATCACCGTGCCGGGACCGGGCGCCACCGGTGCTACCGGCGCCGGCCGCCTGGGCGCCATCAGCCAGATCACCGAGCGGCCGGAGGGAGGCCACGAAGCCTGGTTCGCCTACACCGATCACAGCACCCCGGTCACCATCTACCGTTATGACGCCCGCACCGGCGAGGTCGCGCCCTGGGCGCGTGCCCCAGGCTCGGCGCGGATCCCGCCGGTCAGCGCCCGCCAGGTGACCTACCGCTCAGCGGATGGCACCGAGGTCAGGATGGTCGTGATCAGCCTCCCGGGGATCGAGCCACCTGGGGCCGGGGGGCAGGCGGCTCCCCGGCCTACGATTCTCACCGGATACGGCGGGTTCTCCATCAGCCTGCTTACGCCTGCCTTCTCCCCCGCCGCCCTCGCGTGGGCGGAGGCTGGCGGCGTTTACGCGATCGCAGGGCTGCGGGGCGGGTCCGAGGAGGGCGAGGCGTGGCACCGCGCCGGGATGCGCGAGCACAAGCAGCGCGTCTTCGACGACTTCCACGCGGCCGCTACGAAGCTGATCGACGATGGCTGGACCACCCCCGGGCAGCTCGCGATCTCCGGCGGCTCGAACGGCGGCTTGCTGGTGGGCGCCGCACTGACCCAGTGGCCGGGGACTTACGCCGCGGTGGCCTGCTCCGCCCCCCTGCTCGACATGGTCCGCTATGAGAAGTTCGGGCTTGGCCAGCTGTGGTACGACGAGTACGGAACCGCTGCCGACCCGGTGGAGCTGGGCTGGCTGCTGTCCTACTCGCCCTACCACCACGTCCGGGAGCACGTCCGGTACCCAGCCGTGCTGTTCGCTCTCTTCGAGGGCGACACCAGGGTGGATCCGATGCACGCTAGCAAGATGTGCGCGGCGCTCCAGCACGCCACCTCGGCGCGGCTGCCCGATCGCCCGATCCTGCTCCGCCGCGAATCACAGGTGGGCCATGGGGCACGCGCCGTCAGCAGGTCCGTCGGCTTGTCCGCGGACACGCTGGCGTTCCTCGCCTTCTACACCGGGCTCACCGTCACTGGCACCAGCTGAGGGACGCCCGGAGAGGTCGGCCATTCCGGAAGCCGTTCACCTGGGCGCGGCCATCTCGGCGGCGGGATCTGGGGCGCCGGGCACCTCGGGCGCCGGGCATCTGGGGTGCCTCGGCGATCTGGGCACCTCGGCGATCTGGGGCGCCGAACATCGGGGCGCGGCACCGGCCCTGTCGCATTAGCCGCTGACGAGCGCCTCGCGGTACTCGCGGACCGCGCTCTGCTCGCCGTGGCGCACGGCTACCGTGTCGCCCAGTGACCGGGCGGTGCGCATCATGATCTCGGAGCGGTACTCGCGCGGTACGGCGAGCAGGGTGTCCAAGCTCAGCCGCAACGCCTCCTCGGGCTCGTCCGCCTCCAGCCGGCAGCGGGCGAGGCCGAGGCTGATCAGTGACCGGTCGAGAACCTCGTCGGGCGCGTACAGATCCAGCGACCACGTGAACGACTTCTCCGCGCGCAGGTGATCGCCGAGCATGACCAGGGTGTCGCCCTCATGGAACAGCAGCTGCCGTTCGGTGTACCCAAATGCGGTGTCGCCCCGCTCGGTAGCCGGGAGCCGGGCCAGGGCCTCGTGCGCGGGGCCAAGCAGTGCCCTCACCCTGCGCAACGCTGAGCCGGTGCCGGAATCCTCGCGCCGGGCCGCCGCCCAGGCCAGCGCCCGGGCCTCCAATACCGGTGCCATCACCCCGGCCACGCAGGGGCTGTGGCCTGCCAGGCCAGCCCCAGCCCGGGCCAGCGCACTCGCCTCCGCCGGATCACCGTAATAGAGGGGGACGAGCGCCTCCCGCACCGCCACCCATGCCCTGAGGTGGCGGTCGCCGGTCTCGTCCGCAGCGGTCCGGGCGGTGCGGAAGAACGACCTGGCCAGCCGCTGATCACCGATGTTGATCATGATCATTCCAATGAGCCCTGACAGTCGGCCCGCCAGCCGGCACAGCCGCTCGCTGAACTCCAGGGACTGACGCCGCTCCGACATCCGCCGCACGTCACCGAAGTCCAGCAGGACGTCACACAGCAGGCGCAGCGGCGGAACCGTCATGTACTGCCTGCCGTAACCAAGGGTTGCCTCCTCCCACTCGTCCAGCATGATCGCCGAGACGGTTCCACCCACGAGTGCGTCATCCATACGCCGGCGGATGCGGTCGACCGAACCGAAGAACTGCCCGTCGACGGCGGCCGTGGGGTTGGCGATCAACCGCAGCAGTGTCCGCCGGACCACGTCGTCATCGTCCTCCGGGCCGGTCTCGGCGATGCCGAGGGATCCGGCGGGGCCGACGGCGGCGATGTGGCGGCCAACTGGATGAGGACCCACCAGGCTGGGCTGGGGCGCCTGGCCAGCCCGCCTGGCCCCGCCTGGCCGGGCCCGGGCCGCCTTCCGGGCCTGGGCTGGCCGCGGGGTAGCCGGGTGCAGCGGGCAGATGACCAGCGGTCCCGCCCACTCCGGCCGGTTCCGCCACCCCGGGGCCGACAGCCGCACCGGCCGTCCATTCCTCGGCGTGTTCCCGACCACAGAAGCAGGGATCGGAGTAGCCAAGGTCGGGCGGGTCGGCCCGGTAGACGGCACACAGGTAGTGGAGATACTCCGGTCCCGGCCGTTTGTGCCCGCTCTCATAGGCGGAGAGCAGCGTCTCGCTGAACCTTGGCTCGGCCCGGCCCTCGCTGACATACCTGGCACGGACCTGGGCGACCACGTCGGCGAGCGAGATCCCCAGTGCCAGGCGGCGGGCACGGATCCAGCTAGTCCCGGCGGCCGGACCGCATTGTTCGTGGATCTTCCGTGCAATCTGGCCGGGCTGGAGACCTGGCCAGGCTAGGCGGGCCCGGCGGATCGGCCAACCGGGCCGACCGAGACGCCTTAGCCGACCGAGACGCCCTAGCCGACCGGGCCGGGCTATCCGGCGGGCCCGGGCTAGTTGACGAGGCCGGGCTAGCTGACTGGGCCGGGCTGTCCGACGGGATCGGGCTGGCCGACGGGATCGGGCTGGCCGTTGGCGCGGCTTGCCCGGACGTGGCGCCGAGGCGCTGCTCACCCTGTCCGGGCGACTCGTGGCGTCCAGGCATCCGGCACTCCCTGTGGGCTGCCGCTCCCCGGGCGGACGATGCTTGACCCAATGTAACTTTTAGGTCGCTGAGGGAGAATCGGACTCGGCCAAAATCACATCAACTCGCCGAGAGAGGCACTGCCGCGCCGTTCCCATGAATGGCGCCAGCATGTGTGCTCCTGCACGGTGAGCAGTGCAATTGTTGCAGGACAAGTTGGGCTGACAGACCGACCAGGCAGGCACGGCAGACGGGCCGGCACAGGACGGCCAGGCCGGGCAGACGGCAAGCATGGCGGACAGCCAGGTCCGGGCAGACGGGCAGGGACACAGACGGGCAGGGACACAGACGGGGAGGCACTGCAGGCGGGCAGTCACGCGGACAGCCAGGTCCGGGCAGACGGGCAGGGACACAGACGGGGAGGCACGGCGGACGGCGGGCACGCGGACGGCCAGGCCGGGCAGACGGCAAGCATGGCGGACAGCCAGGTCCGGGTAGACCGGCACGGGCACGGACACGCTGGCACGCCGGACAGGCACGAGGACGGCCAGGCCGGGTTACACGCAGGCCGGGCTAACTGGCAAGCGAAACAGGCCGGCGGGCATGGGAGCCGCCTATCCAGCCGACCAACTACCCTGGACGCCAGCATGGAACAGACGACCGAACCTGTCAGCTTCTACCAGGCCGTGGGTGGCGAGCAGACCTTCCGCCGCCTGGTGCACTCCTTCTACCTCAGGGTGGCGGGCGATCCGGCGCTACGCGCGGTCTACCCCAGCAAGGACCTCGGGCCGGCCGAGGAGCACCTGCGGCTCTTCCTGATTCAGTACTGGGGCGGGCCACGGACGTACGACGAGCGGCGCGGACATCCCCGGCTGCGCATGCGGCACGCGCGTTTCTCCATCGGGGAAGCGGAGCGGGACGCCTGGCTGGGTCATATGCGGGCCGCTCTCGATGAGATCGGCCTCGACGAGCCCTACGACACGCAGTTGTGGAACTACCTGGTGATGGCCGCGCACAGCCTGGTCAACCGGCCGTCAGACCCGGGCCAGCGGCCCGACCTCGGCCTCAGCCCAGCCTGAGCCCGGCCCTGGTCTAGTTCCGGGCGTGACCCCAAGCGCGCGTGAGCCGGGCCGCACCTGGTCAGCTGCGGGTGAGCCTGCGGTAGGTGACGCGGTGCGGCCGCGCCGCTTCGGCGCCGAGCCGGCCGATCTTGTTCTTCTCGTACGCCTCGAAGTTGCCCTCGAACCAGAACCAGCTTGCCCCGCCCTCCCAGGCCAGGATGTGGGTGGCGATACGGTCCAGGAACCAGCGGTCGTGGCTCGTGATCACCGCACAGCCGGGGAACTCCAGCAGCGCGTCCTCCAGCGAGGACAGCGTCTCCACGTCGAGGTCGTTGGTGGGCTCGTCCAGCAAGAGCAGGTTGCCGCCCTGCTTGAGCGTGAGTGCCAGGTTCACCCGGTTGCGCTCGCCGCCGGACAGCACACCCGCGGGCTTCTGCTGGTCGGCGCCCTTAAAGCCGAATGCCGCCACGTACGCCCGGCTCGGGATCTCGGCCCGGCCGACCCTGATGTAGGCCTCCCCGTCCGAGATCACTTCCCAGACGGTCTTGTTCGCGTCGATCCGTTCCCGGTTCTGGTCCACGTAAGAGATCTGTACCGTTTCGCCGACCCTGATGGTCCCCGCGTCCGGCTGCTCCTCACCGATGATCATCCTTATCAGCGTGGTCTTGCCGACCCCATTGGGCCCGATCACACCGACGATGCCGCCCTGGGGCAGCGAGAAACTGAGGTCCTCCATGAGCACGCGGTCGCCGTAGCCCTTGGTGAGGCGATCAGCCTCGACCACCAGCCGGCCCAGGCGCGGACCCGGCGGGATCTGAATCTCCTCGAAGTCGAGCTTGCGGTTGGCGTCGGCCTCCGCCGCCATCTCCTCGTATCGTTCCAGCCGCGCGCGGCTCTTGGCCTGGCGCGCCCGCGGGCTGGACCGCACCCATTCGAGCTCGTCCTCCAGCCGCTTGCGCCGCTTGGCGTCTTTCTGGCCCTCGATCTTGATCCGGGCGGCCTTCGTCTCCAGGTAGGTCGAGTAGTTGCCCTCGTAGGGGTAGGCGTGGCCACGGTCAAGCTCGAGGATCCACTGCGCAACGTGATCCAGGAAATAACGGTCGTGGGTGACCGCCACCACGGTCCCCGGGTACTTCTCCAGATGCTGTTCGAGCCACTGCACGCTTTCCGCGTCCAGATGGTTGGTCGGCTCGTCGAGCAGGAGCAGGTCCGGCTGGGACAGCAGCAGCGCGCACAACGCAACCCGGCGCCGCTCACCTCCGGACAGCACGCGCACGTCCGCGTCCGGAGGGGGGCAGCGCAGCGCGTCCATCGCCTGCTCGACCCGGCTGTCCAGGTCCCAGCCACCGCGATGATCAAGCTGTTCCTGCAGCTTCCCCATCTCGGCGAGCAGCTCGTCCGAGTAATCGGTGGCCATCTTCTCGGCGATCTGGTTGTACTGCTCCAGCAGCGCCTTGACGTCAGCCACCCCTTCCTCGACGTTGCCGAGGACGGTCTTGCTCTCGTCGAGCGTCGGTTCCTGGCCGAGCATGCCGACCGTGAA